>Ga0255049_10000873_pt1 | contig 17608 bp, 14 predicted proteins | sample JV7_2_3_MG_FD_183615 | JGI IMG/M metagenome (GOLD analysis project Ga0255049, IMG submission 183615) | Seawater microbial communities from Jervis Inlet, British Columbia, Canada - JV7_2_3 | ecosystem: Environmental > Aquatic > Marine > Inlet | place: Canada: British Columbia | collected 2016-10-06
TCGAGAAGATGCTGGCCTGAGACATGTGCATCGAGATTAGCATTTGGAACGAGCTTGACCTGGCAACGCAGGGCACGTTGCTGGAACGCCCTGCCCTGCAAACCGACGCAAAGATCCGCGATCAGGTTACCCCGATACTCGACCAGGTCCGGCGCGAAGGCGACGTGGCTATTCGCAGACTTACGCAAGAGTTCGACAACGCGGACTTGTCATCATTGCAAGTCAGCAGCGACGAGATTGACGCTGCCATTGCCGGGCTTGATCCATCTGCACTGGCGGCTATCGAACTTGCAATCGGCAACGTGCGACGTTTTCACGAACAACAGGTTCCGCAAAGCATCGCTGTCGAGACGATGCCGGGAGTGGTCTGTGAGCGTGTATGTCATGCACTGAATTCGGTTGGTCTCTATGTACCGGCAGGCTCCGCGCCGTTACCGTCTGCCGCCATCATGCTGTCCGTGCCGGCCGCAATTGCCGGCTGCCCTGTGCGGGTGCTGTGTACACCGCCGCGACCCGATGGGACCGCTGACCCCGCAGTGCTGGCAGCGGCTTCGATGTCAGGTATTAACGACATATTCAAAATCGGTGGCGCACAGGCGATTGCCGCGATGGCCTACGGCAGCGAAACGGTGCCCAAGGTCCAGAAGATCTTCGGTCCTGGGAACGCGTGGGTTACCTGCGCCAAGACGCTGGTCAGCGCAGCACGCGGCGGTGCCGCGATTGACATGCCCGCCGGGCCATCGGAGGTTCTTGTCATTGCCGATGGCGAGGCAAGCGCCGAGTTTGTCGCCGCGGACCTGCTCGCGCAGGCAGAACACGGACGCGACTCGCAGGTCATCCTGTTGACGACCAGCGCTACGCTTGCCGGTGACGTTCAGACACAAATCCAGGCTCAGTTACAGAGCTTGTCTCGGGCAGACATCGCGCGCGATGCATTGCTCAATTCAAGAATCATCGTTGTCGATACTGTCGACACCGCTATCACCGTGAGCAATCGCTACGCACCCGAGCACCTGATTCTACAGATTGCCAATGCGCGAACCGCTCTCGAAAACGTTCGCAATGCTGGTTCCGTATTTGTTGGCCCGTGGACGCCCGAATCGGTGGGCGACTACTGCAGCGGTACGAACCACGTCCTGCCGACCTACGGTTATGCCGATACGTACAGCGGTCTTGGCGTCGACCAGTTCATGCGTTTCATGACGGTGCAGGAACTGTCGCAGGATGGCCTCGCGAACATCAGCGTCGCAGTGATCACGCTGGCCGGTCTCGAAGGTCTCGATGCTCATGCGGCGGCTGTCAGCCGCAGGCTGGAGTCGTCGGTATGAGTATTACGTCACTCGCAAGAGCCGAGATTCAGGCACTGAAGCCTTATGAGGCCGCCATCCAGGTAGACGATACGATTCGTCTCAATGCGAATGAAGCGCCCTGGAAGAGCAGCGGTGATCATTTCCGGCGGCCACTCAACCGCTATCCTGAAATTCGCCCGGCGGGCTTGCGCGCGATGCTCTCATCTCGCTACGGCTGCAAGCCCGAGAATCTCATGGTCACGCGCGGCACGAGCGAGGCAATCGACCTGCTGATACGCGTGTTTTGCCGCGCAGGTAAAGACAACCTGGTTACAACGAGGCCAACCTTCTCGATGTACGAACACTATGCCGTTGTGCAGGGTGCGGAGTTGCGACAAGTCACCACAAGCGGTGATGCGGATTTCGAAATTGCCGCCGACGAAATACTGGGTGCGTGCGATGACTCGACGAAACTGATCTTTCTCTGCTCGCCCAATAACCCGACGGGAACGCTGCTTCCGCGGTCGGTCCTGATTGAGATACTCGAACGACGCGCCACTCGTTCCGCTGTCGTCGTTGACGAAGCGTATATCGAATTTGCTGGTGAAGAATCTGCGGTCAAGCTAATTGAAAAATACGAGAACCTCATTGTCCTGCGAACCTTGTCGAAAGCGCTCGCCTTTGCCGGCGCTCGGTGTGGCTCTGTCATCGCGGCTCCGGACGTCATCCAGATGCTCGATGCAGTGCAGGCACCCTATGCTTTGGCCACGCCGGTCGTCGAATGCGTCGAGAACGCCCTGCAAGCGGAAAGCATTGATGAAGCTGAAAATTGGATAACGCGAACAATCAGTGAACGTGAACGGCTCGGCATAGCGTTGCGCAAGCTGCCATTCGTACGGCACGCCTGGCCAAGTGCCGCAAATTTCATCCTTGTCGAGGTTGCTGATGCACGTGCACTAATGCAGCACAGTGCAGACGACAAGGTCTTACTGCGCTACTTCGGTGGCGACCTTTCCGATTGTGTACGCATAACAATTGGTACACCTGCCGAAAATGACCGCCTGCTTGAGTCAATGGCGAGCATGGGGGTGAGTCATGTCTGAGCGAGTCCTGTTCATTGACCGGGATGGCACATTGATCGAGGAACCTGAAGATTTCCAGGTGGACTCCGTCGAAAAAGTGCACCTGGTTGCGGATGTCATCCCGTCGCTGCTTGAGCTTGCTGCACACGGCTTTCGATTCGTAATGGTGAGTAACCAGGACGGTCTCGGCACAGCGTCATTTCCTGAGGACCAGTTCAGCGTCTGCCAGGAGCACATGCTCTCCATGTTCTCGTCCCAGGGGCTGACGTTCGATGAGATCCTGATTTGCCCTCACCTGCCGGATGAGCAATGTGAATGTCGCAAGCCGCGCACTGGCCTGCTGACAAGATACCTGGCCGAGACTGACATCGATATCGACAACTCGGCTGTCATCGGGGATCGTGCAACCGACATGGAACTGGCAGATCGACTGGGCGTGCGTGGCTTGTTGCTCGATCAAGTCGGCGATCGTTCATCGACCTGGCCCGGCTTCGTTGACTTGCTGTGTTACTCGGAGCGGACAGCGTCCGTTACCCGATGCACAAACGAGACTCGAATCAGGGCGCGTGTGAACCTGGACTGTGCGGTGCCGGTCGAAATCAATACCGGGCTGGGTTTCTACGATCACATGCTGGAGCAGATTGCGAAGCACGGTGGTTTCAGCCTGGAGCTCGACTGCAAAGGAGATCTCGAGGTCGATGATCACCATACGGTCGAGGACACGGCGATCTGCCTTGGCGACGCGTTACGCAAGGCTCTTGGCAACAAACTCGGCATCGGCCGCTACGGATTTGTCGTGCCTATGGATGAAAGCGAAGCTCGTGCGTCAATCGACCTGTCGGGTCGCGGCCGTATCGTCTTCGTTGGTGATTTCCCGCGCGAGAAGGTCGGAGAATTTGCATCCGAAATGGTCGAGCATTTCTTCCGAACATTGTCAGACTCACTTGAGGCCGCAATACACCTCGAAGTCCAGGGGCAGAATACGCATCACATGATCGAGGCGTGCTTCAAAGCGGTGGGTCGTGCACTCAGAGCGGCTATCCAGCGCAACGGCGTTGAGATGCCGTCAACGAAAGGAACACTTGGCTGAGATGGCCGCGTCGAAAATAGCCATCATTGACAGTGGCGGTGCGAACATCGCGTCATTGTTGTACGCCTTCGAGCGACTGGGCGCGAACGCTACGTTGACCACGGATGCAGACCGGATCCGCAGCGCAGATCGCGTCATCCTGCCCGGTGTTGGGGCAGCGCGGGATGCGATGTCCCGCCTGCGTGAATGTGAGCTCATCGACGTCATCCGTAAACTGACACAGCCAGTACTTGGCATTTGTCTGGGTATGCAGCTGCTCACCGATGCGTCCGAAGAGGAAAATGTCGACTGCCTGGGCATCATTCCTGGCACAGCACGGCGACTGCCGGCTGATACGACATGCCCGGTTCCAAATATGGGGTGGTGCGCCACGACAAGGACCGGCAGGCACGCGATATTGCGTTCGATAGATGACGGCAGCTATTTTTATTTCCTGCACAGCTACGCCCTGCCCGTTTCCCGCCATACCATCGCAACCGCGAAGCACGCGAGTACTTTCAGTGCCATCATTTGCCGCGATAACTTTGTGGCGGCTCAGTTTCATCCCGAGCGCTCGTCGGCCGTCGGCTCCATGCTGCTCGCGAATTTTATCGGCTCCGAACAATGAAAATAATCCCGGCAATTGATCTTCAGGATGGCAAATGCGTTCGGCTGTACCAGGGCGACTTTGCGCAAACAACCGAATACAGCGACGACCCGGTTGCGCTCGCAGAGGAGTTCGCGTCGTTCTCGGTGACTGACCTCCATATTGTCGATCTCGACGGTGCAAGGACCGGGGCGCAGCAGAACCGTGACATCATCGCGAGCATTGCCGCCAAGACCGACATATCCGTGCAGGTTGGCGGAGGTATTCGCGACAAGGCCACGGTGCAGGCGTGGCTCGACAGCGGCGTCACGCGCTGTGTGATTGGCAGCCTGGCGATTACAGAGCCCGATGCCGTTAAGTCGTGGCTTGTTCGGTTTGGTGGCGACCATATTGTCCTGGCCCTGGATGTGAATATCGACGACGGCGGCGTTCCGTTAATTACAACGCACGGCTGGACCACGCCAAGTAATACATCGGTCTTTGAGTGCATTGAAGACTATGGCGAAGTGGGGCTTCGTCACGTGTTATGCACCGATGTCAGTCGCGATGGCGCTATGGCCGGGCCGAACTATGAGCTCTACGAGCACATCCTCGGTCGTTTCCCCGATTTGCAGTTGCAGGCCTCCGGTGGTGTTCGCGACATCCGGGATCTTGAGATGCTACGCGACATGGACCTGCCGGCCGCGATAACCGGGCGCGCGGTCCTGGAAGGCAAGATCACGGCCGAGGAGATAGCGTCATTCCGACAAGACGCATAATCCCGTGCCTCGATGTGCGCGACGGTGTGGTCGTCAAGGGCGTACAGTTTCGGAACCACAGGATAGTCGGTGACATTGTCGAACTCGCCGAGCGCTATTGTAATGAAGGTGCCGATGAGCTCGTCTTCTACGACATCACGGCAAGCCCTGATGGCAGGACCGTCGATCGGAGCTGGGTCGACCGGGTTGCATCGGTTATCGATATCCCGTTTTGTGTTGCAGGTGGCATACAGAGTGTCGCCGACGCGGAGCAGGTTCTAAACAAAGGCGCAGACAAAATATCAATCAACTCCCCGGCTCTGGAGTCACCCTCGCTTATCAACGATCTTGCCCGACGCTTCGGCTCCCAATGCGTCGTTCTCGGGGTCGATAGCCGCGAGCTTGATGGGCGCTACAGCGTTTATCAGTACACCGGTGATCCCGACAAGACAGTAGCCGTAGAACTCGAAACCGTTGACTGGATTCGCGAGGCACAGGAACGCGGCATTGGTGAGGTTGTTCTCAATTGCATGAACCAGGACGGTGTCCGCAATGGGTATGATAATGAGCAACTGCGAATTGTGCGCGAGAGCTGCCGGGTACCGTTGATTGCATCAGGTGGCGCTGGATCGATGCAACACTTTACGGACACATTCAGACTGGCTCAGGTCGACGGCGCGTTGGCTGCCAGCGTATTTCACAGCGCCGAAATCAACATTGGCGAGCTGAAAAAATTCCTCGCCTCCGAGGGCGTGGATATCAGGATTTCTTGAATGACAATTAGCACCGACAATTTTCTTCCGACGCTTGAGTCGATCATTGCCGAACGACTCGAGAACCCGTCACGGGAAAGCTACACAGCAAGCCTTGCTGCAAGTGGCACGAAGCGCGTCGCACAGAAAGTCGGCGAAGAAGCCGTGGAACTTGCGCTGGCATCGGTCGCGGGAGACCGGGAGGAAGTGCTGAATGAAGCCGCTGACCTCGTCTATCACCTGCTCGTGCTATTGAAAGTACAGGACGTGAGCCTAGAGGATGTCACAAACGTACTGAGTGAGAGGCACACCAGCGCTGAGCGGCTGGATCAGTAGCCGCCCGCAACAAGAGCAACACGCGAGTGCCGGGTATCTAGTGAAAATAGTGTGGCGGAGGTGGCTCGTTAACGAGTTTTTCCATAGCGCTCAATAATCCGCCACGTGGCGGATTGTCATAGCGCTCGCCCTGGCCCTCATAGACTATGTCGTCATCAACCATGTCCCGGGAGTGATAACCGCAGTCGGGCACGGCAATGCCGTCCGGACGGTAGAAGCTCCAGTTGCCCTGGAAGTTTTGGTTAATACGAAAGCCTCCCTCGTGCACCAGCGTGTGGTGCTTCGAGCACAACAGCATCAGCTGGTCGACCGCCGTCTCGCCACCATTGGCCCAGTGTTCAACGTGGTGGATATCGACAAAGCGCTTGTTGCCACACCCCGGGAAGCGACAGGTATCCTTGTCCCTGGCACGAACGGCACGTTCGATGCCTTTCGGTACGACGCGTGACTTGCGCCCGATACTTAAGGGTTCGCCGTCTTTGGTTTCTGTCATCACCACCGCGTGACCATCACAACACAGGCGCTTGACCGTCTCGATCGGCACCGACGAGCGGCCAACATCCCCTGCCAGGGCGGACTGATCGACGTGAATGGTGACCAGGTAGTTGTCCGAGTTCTTCTTGGTCTCATTAGCGTCATTCGTCTCACACCCTTGCAGGTACTCCTTGAGCATCGTGACGAAGGCATCGGCCTGGCGTTTGGACCACGAAGTATCCACCAGATCGGGAATCTTGAGGCACTCGTCATCGCGTGCCTTGTCCAGCGCCTTTTCGATGAGTTCACCGGCCTCGAGTGGCAGGTCAACGGTCACCGACATCATGGCGCGATCGGCATCACGACGAAGCCGCAAGGAACGATTGACGAACGCCCGTTCGGCAATATCCATCGATGCCGGTGTTCCCATGCGCAGCTCGCGGCAATGCTCGGCTACATGACTTGCTGTGTTTCTGAGCGCAAAGGCAACGAGGTCTTCTTCATTGGCTACATTAGCTACCCGTGTCAGCGAACGAACTTTCGAGTACGACAGCTCCCCTGAACCGAAGGCCGCACTGATCAACGGCAGGTGCTTCAAGGCTTGTGCAACGCGGACCTTCTCACGGGCTGTGGCCATCGACAGATCGCAGCGCCAGGCCAGCCATTTCGCCGTGCAATCGAGACCCCACTTGAGGCAACCACCGCGTTCGTCGAACTCACGGATCATCACCAGCAGCTCATAAGTAGCCGCATTGATGCGTGTGCAGAGGTTCAAAATGCTCTGGTCGAGCGCTTCGATGGGGGTCAGGTCAGTGGCCATTTCAGGTCCCTCGGGGTAAATCGGAGAAGACCTGTGATTATACCAAGCAGCTCACTGTTTCTCTATTAAAAACAGATAGTTAAGCGTATTTCTGATGCATCAAAACCGGGCAAAATGGCCTGTTTTGAACGGCTGAGATTGAACGTCCGCTCCTGTCAGGAGCAGCCGTTCGAGCGGCAAGTTTCAGCGAAGGCGAAAGGTCAGCAGTCGGCCAGAACCAGCCGTTCGACTACAGACAAATCTCTTCAGATTCGACCCACTTTCGAAGCAAGTCGTCGATTTGTTCATCGCTGTCGAAGTACTTGGTATCCAACTCATCTATGTTGGCCGACTCAGACTTGCTGAGCGCAGAGTGCGCAGCCTCCCTCACCCGGAAGTCCTCCGGAAGACCATCGGCACCAAAGACGCTGTTCAGGTTGTCGAATAGACTCGCCTTCCCGGTCGCTCCGATTGCCCTGAAGGCATCCACGAAGCGTGTCCCGTACTCGCCTGTGGGGTTATAGCAAACCGCATGGAATCCGCCATTGTTCACTTCCGCGTCGGCTAGCTGAACAAGAAAATAGACGCGCTCGGATTCGGTCAAACCATCGAATCCAACTTCCTCAAAGCGGGACACTAGTCTTGACCAACAGTTGTCCATGAACTCGGGATCGTCCACGTCTTCTCCAATCACCAACGGCGACAACAGCATCAAGAACGCAGCAATTATTGGACTGAAATATCGCACTAATCTCGCTTTGGTCGAGCGGCTGCTTCGGGTCACAAGCAGAAATTTTAACGCGAACAACACGACCGGCGGGTATGCAAAGTAAAGCGGTCGGTGATCCTCCCACGGGAGGCTGCTACTTGCAAAACTTAAAGTAGATTCTAGGGAATCCGCCACGTGGCGGGTCTTTGACCGAATCGGAAAGATCAGGTGTTACCGCAATAGAACCGGGTGGCTGCTATTGGGGAGAGCTGTCGTTCGCATTGCAGCCAGTAATACTTCAGCACTCGGCCACAACCAGTCATTGCGAGGAGCGCAGCGACGAAGCAATCTCGTTAATAACGACGTGGATTTCGGAGGTTGCTTCGCTACGCTCGCAATGACGGGAATGGGTCATCTCCAGCCATCGATTCTACCGCAAAAGCAGCCGTTCAAACGACCGCTATGCTCAACAAACCAGCCCAAGGCGAGCGCTCTCACCTTCATACCTCCTGAAGTTCGAGGGCCTTCTGGTAAGCGGGCCGTGCGAGACATCGGTCGGCATAAGCTGCGAGTACTTCCGAGTCTGGCAGCATATCGAATGCGCGCAGAAAAACCGTGCTGGATCCGAGCATGATGTCGGCGGCGGTGAACTGATCGCCGAGTATCCAGGTGTTGTCGCCGATGCCGTTTTCTAACGTTTCAATCATCAAATCGAAGTCACCCCATCCACTGCGCTGACGGGCGGGTTCGACACCGTTGAATTTCTCGGACATTGCCGGCTCGATTACCGCCGGCGTGTACATGAGCCAATACAAAAACTTGCCGCGCATCGAATCATCGACCGCTGGCGCGAGACTGCCGGAGCAATATCGATCTGCTATGTACAGGCAAATTGCCGCGGATTCCGACATCCGCACATCACCATCAACGAGTGCAGGTACCTTGCCCATTGGGCTGGCAGCCCGAAACTCATCGCTGTCTGTGCGGTGTGGATCGCGTATGTCGATATGCACGAGTTCATGGGCAACACCCGCCTCTTCAAGAAGCCAAAGTGCCCGGGATGAACGTGTTTGTGGTGCCCAATACAGTTTCATTGTTCTCTCCGGGCTCAGATGACGAGTTCTTCAGCTACGTCCCGACGATTGTATTGCGAACTCATCACGTAACCATAGGCGCCTGCATTCGCGATCAGAATCACATCGTTCTCTTCAGATACCGGCATAAGCCGGTCGCTGCCCAGCTTGTCGCCGGTTTCACAAATTGGTCCCACGACCGTAACGGTGTCCGTCGGTGCATGTTCTGCTTTGCTCAGGTTTACGATCTCGTGATACGAGCCGTACAGAGCAGGTCGGATTAACGAATTCATGCCGGTGCCAATGCCAACGTAGCGCATGTCGCCTTTACCCTTGACCTGGGTCACTCTACTCAGAAGAACCCCGGCCTGCGATACGAGGTAACGGCCTGGTTCGAGCCACAGATGGTATTGCGGATACGACGCCCGGATGTCCTTGAGCGTTGCATCAAGTTTCTCGAGGTCAAATGGCCTGTCTCCGGGCTTGTCCGGCACACCGATGCCGCCGCCCAGGTCAATCGAGTGGACCGATGGGAATCGTTGCGCTACCTGGACGAGATTTACAGCTACGGCACGCCAGTTATCGGGATCGAGAATTCCGCTGCCGCTGTGCGCGTGGATTCCAACAACATCTGCACCGGTCTCTTCGATCAGGCGCTGCAAGTCGTCGACCTCGAACATCGGAATGCCAAACTTTGAATGCAGGCCGGCGGTTTTGACATGCTCGTGGTGGCCGCGGCCCTGTCCCGGATCAATCCGAATAAACAGCTTCCTGTTTTTGAATAACTCCGGCCACGCTTCGAGTGGATACAAGTTATCCAGAGTCAGTTGCAGATCTTTTTCGAGGGCCCATTCATACTCGTCGCGGGGCGCGAAGTTCGGCGTGAACAGGATCCGGCTAAGATCAATATCGGGTATCACCTGCTCGAGCCACTCAACTTCGCCGGGCGACACGCATTCGAAATCCACGCCCTCCTCATCCAGGACACGCAGCAACTCAGCGTTGAAGTTCGCCTTGACCGCGTACAGAACCCGGTCGACGCTTTCCAGGCCAAGCAGGTTGCGAGCTGCCTCACGAACGCTGTCCCGGTCATACACGTAGGCATTCAACTGCTTACCTGCCAGCTCAAGAAGCTGCTCACGCTTGCGCATCCACCATGCATCATGTGTCTGGATGGCTGGCTGATCGCCGCGGAACAGACGCTCCCAGCTCTGCCCGAATACCGGACTTCCTCCGGTCTTGCGAATGATCGAGGCATGCAGCTTGCGGACCAGCTTCGGCCCCTGCCCCTGGTCAACGACGAAACTCAGGTTAAGGTCATTCGCTGCCTGCGACATCAGATGGATCTTCTCTTCCTCAAACACTGCCAGAGCGGGCGCGAGACGAGGCAGGATCGTACGAATCTTGCGCCCAACCAGGCTCACGGCCGAGCAGTCGCTGATTGCCCGTACGCGACACAATTTTTCGAGATCGCTTAACAACGCGCGCCTGGTGTCGGCTTCCAGCGAACCATCGGCACTGTCGATGGATACCGTGACATTGGTCTCGGATGTAGATACGAGGTCGACCGACACCGAGTGTTCGCTGAATATCGTGAACGCTTTTGCCAGGAAGCCGACCTCGTGCCACATTCCGACGCCATCCATCGAGATCATTGTCAATCCATTGCGCAGGCATATGCCCTTGACCTGGGGTTCGATCTCTTCAGTAACCGAGGACACGACAGTTCCCGAAATCTCCGGAGATGCCGTACATCGAATAAAAAGTGGTATGCCGTTGCTACGCAGTGGCGACAAACATCGTGGATGCAGTACGGAACTACCAGCCGATGACAGCTCCTGGGCCTCATTGAAGTGCAGCGCCAGCAGCAAACGAGCTGACGGAACGACACGTGGGTCTGCCGTAAACATACCTGGAACATCAGTCCAGATTTCCAGGCGCCTCGCCTGCAATCTCGCTGCAAAGTAGGATGCAGATGTGTCCGAACCACCGCGGCCAAGCAGGACGGTTTCACCCCATTCGTTACGAGCAATAAAACCCTGCGTCAGGATTACACCCTTGTGCGACTGCAGCGCTTCCCTGAATTCGGGGTCGGCAGACGGATCGCATCTGGCTGACAGGTAGTCCTGGGTTCTCTGGCCTCCGCTGCTGCTAACGCTCGTCAACAGGTCCCGCGCGTCCAGCCAGTTGAGCGGAAGTCCGGTTCGCTCCAGAAACGCCGCACCCAGGCGGGTTGCCATGATCTCACCGAGGGCCATCACACGGACCCTGACGCGCACGCTGACTTCACGAATTAACCGCACGCCGGCAATGAGCTGTTCAAGTTCATGCAGGCTCGCGCCCAGCAATTGCGGACCATCTACATCGAGTGCTTTGGCGAGATCGTAGTGTTGTTTCTGTATTTCCTCGAGTTCCGCTGTCTTGGTACCCGCAGCGGCCTCTCGCAGTGATTTTTCGAGTCGATTCGAAACGCCGGCCAGCGCAGAATGCACCACGACGGGCCTGAGGCCATCGTCCAGCCGATTTCGGATTAGCCGGGCAATGGTCTGCCAGTTCTCAGGGCTTGAGACACTGGTTCCGCCAAATTTCATGACGACCCAGGGTGAGCCCGCAATATCCGCCGAGGCTCCCAGTGAGGCGCTGTCGGCAAATTCCGCTTCTATCAGTCTTTCGTCCATCTTCCTGCTCAACCGTTCCTATAGGCAAAAAAAAACCCGCCAGGATAGTCCTCGCGGGTTCGTTGACAATGTCCGGACTTTATTACTAGTCGGTACTATTGCCATTCGCACCCACGCACCTCTGGCGCGCCATATCTTTTATGTGTTTTTTCACGTCGATTGTCTCGATGTGTTGGCACATTACGTGGGTGACAGAAAATCTCATGCGGGCAGTAGAGCGAATCAGCCCGAAAAGGTCAAGTCTCTAGTCGTCCCAGGCGGGCGGAATCGTTACCGCACCTTCCGATGCCGAAGAGACCTCGTTGCGATACTTGGCCAGAGCCCCGGTCTTTACCGGCGACGGTGGCCGTTTCCATGCCTGCCTCCTGGCGGCCATCTCCTCGTCACTGATATTCAGCGAGATTTGCTTCGCTTCCGCGTCAATTTCGATCGTGTCCCCGTTTTCAATCAGCGCAATGGGTCCGCCAACCGCGGCTTCCGGCGTGACATGCCCGACAACGAAGCCGTGGCTACCGCCCGAAAAGCGGCCATCCGTAATCAACGCGACATCAGCGCCGAGCCCTTTACCCATGATAGCGCCGGTCGGGCTCAACATCTCACGCATCCCCGGGCCGCCTTTCGGCCCCTCGAAGCGAATAACAACGACGTGACCCGCCCGGATATCGCCATCCAGGATCGCCTGCAGAGCTTCTTCCTCGGAATGGTATACGCGCGCTGCCCCTTCAAATTGCAAACCCTCTTTGCCCGTGATCTTTGCTACGGCACCTTCAGGCGCCAGGTTCCCATACAGGATCGCCAGGTGACTGTCGGGCTTGATCGGGTTGTCGAAGTCGCGGATGACGTCCTGGCCCGCCGGATAATCGTCGACATCCGCGAGGTTCTCAGCAAGCGTCTTACCGGTCACGGTCAGGCATTGCCCATGCAGCAAGCCGCGATCAAGCATGCGCTTCATAAGCGGCTGGATTCCACCAATTTCGATAAGTTCGGACATCAGATACTTGCCACTGGGCTTCAGGTCGGCCAGCAACGGCGTACGCGCACCGATTGTCGTGAAATCATCGATAGTCAGGGGTACGTTTGCCTCGCGGGCCATCGCGACCAGGTGAAGAACGGCGTTGGTCGACCCTCCCAATGCGATCACCACCGAAATTGCGTTCTCGAACGCTTCCCGGGTCATGATATCGAGCGGCTTGATGTCCTCCCGGATCAGGTTCAGGACTGCCTCACCAGCCTGTCGGCAATCGTCGATCTTTTGTTCCGATACGGCTTCCTGTGCCGAACTGTTCGCAAGGCTCATGCCCAGCGCTTCAATAGCTGACGCCATCGTGTTCGCCGTGTACATGCCGCCACAAGCGCCCGGACCGGGAATCGCCGTGCGTTCGACATCCAGGAGTTCTTCATCGTCAATCTTTCCACTGGACTTGGCACCAACCGCCTCGAAAACGGAGACAATGTCGCGTCGTTTCGCACCGGGTCTGATGGTCCCGCCATAGACGAATATCGATGGACGATTAAGCCTTGCCATGGCCATGATGCAGCCCGGCATGTTCTTGTCGCAGCCACCGATCGCAACGAGGCCGTCAAAGCCCTCACCGGCCGTCACTGCTTCAATCGAATCCGCAATGATCTCTCGAGAAACCAGTGAATAGCGCATACCCGGCGTGCCCATCGAAATCCCATCGGAGATCGTGATGGTATTGAAGATGACACCCTTGCCGCCCGCCTGGTCCGCACCGTCGGCCGCCTCGGCAGCGAGATCGTTTATGTGCATATTGCATGGCGTCGTCATTGCCCAGGTAGACGCTATGCCGATCTGAGGGCGCTTGAAGTCTTCATCGGAGAATCCAACGGCACGCAGCATGGCGCGACTGGGTGCCTGTTCATCGCCGTCGACAACGACGCGTGAATAGCGCCGCAGTTCTTTCTCTTCCATGATGATCGCCCTGTTTCGAAAACAGCGGCAGTCTAACAACGAATTGGGGTTGGCTGAATAGTTACTGATCGTCGTCGCGAATCAGAACAGCGACTCGGTGCATGGCCTCTGCGCCGGCCGACGAATCGGTGACCAACAATTCGACGCTGAAGGCTTCGTTATCTTCGTACTCGGAGTCCTGCACAAGCGGAATCAGCAGGCGGGTGGCGCGTTGGCCAGGGCCAAATTCAACGGTGACTCCACCGGGCGCGAAATAGTCCTCGCCCTGGGTAGCCGTGATGTCTCGGAGCCGAAACCCGACAACCAATGTTGTGCTATCGGGGTTGAAGCGCAGAATATCGAGTTGCACTGCCGGGTCTTGCTCGTTGACCGATACCTGGCTTGTTGCAAACGCCACAGTATTGGCTGGCAGCGTGGCTTCAAAGGCACGCTGGTCATCGTCTTCGAGGATCACAGTAATGCTGGCAAGTGACGAGTTCGTAGTGTCTGCCTCGCGGACGCGCAGCGTTGCCTGCTGGTCAGCCTCACGCACGGAGTCTGAATTCATCGACAACGTTACCCGGGCGCGATCCTGCCCGACCGGAAACTCGATGAATCCATTGTCTGAAAACTGGTACTGGCCCGATACCCACGGCGAACGGTTGCCACTAAAGCCGACTTCTTCGACACGGAGTGTCAGGGGGAACGCAACGTCGTCTCGAACCAGGTCGACCGATGCCGTTCGACCATTCTCGCGCAGCCTGACGGTTACCGATTCCGGGCTCGTTCCGTTAGTGGCCAGGCGGAGATCGGTGGTTGGCGGTGGTAATGTCGAAAAATCGATCAGAGGCTCTGAAATCACCTCGGGCTGCGGCACGACAATTGCCTCTTCAGGTTCAAGTGACTCTTCCTCGACGGCTACCTCGGTTTCGGCAGGTTCTGCAACCTGAAGATCTTCAACCACAGGCTCCGCTTCCGGAGACTCCTCTTCAATCAAGGGTTCGGGCGCCGGCACTTCGACGATCACTGATTCCTCGGGAATCTGCTGCGTTTCCTGAATTCCGAAGCGTTCTTTGTAAGGGTCAAGCAGGCCCATCTGGTTGCCGACGACGGCGGCGAGACCAATCATCACGACAAGGCCAAACAGGGCGCGCCCCGGACCTCTGCGCTCTTCAACAAGTTCCGCGAAACGCTCGGGTGCCGGAATATCTACGGTAATTGACTCGGCCACCTCTGCATCCAGCGCATCGACAAAATCGACCATCGATTCGAAACGCGCGACGCGCGAATACGACAACGCTTTCTTGAGTACTCGCCAGTTGGCATCGCTGATTTTGTCGAGTCGTTGCGGCTTCATTCCCTCTTCAGCGGCCTGTGCCGCATTACGCGGGCCAAAAACGCGATACCCTGCAATCAGTCGGTACATCAGACATGCCAGGGAGAAGACGTCGTCAGACGGCGTGGGTTTGTCGCCGGTCAGCACCTGCATGCTCGAATATGCCGGCGTCAACAAACCGAGTATGCCCGGATCAAAATCCGGATCCTTGTCCAGTTGTTTCTGCCGAACCCGGGCAACGCCAAAGTCGAAAAGCTTCGCATCTCCATTCGGCATGATCATGATATTGCCTGGTTTGACGTCCGCGTGAACGATGCCGCAACGATGTGCATAGTCCAGTGCTTTGCCGACCTGGCGGACTATCGCAAATGCACGGTCAATATCGATGCTCTTTGAGTCGGGCGAGTCCAGAATGTCAGCCAGGGTTCGCCCCTCAAGCCACTCCATGACAATGAAGTACAGATCATCGTCCCGATCGAGATCGACAAAACGAACAATGTTCGGGTGTACGAGGCAGCGCCCTTTGGCCGCCTCCTGTTGCAGGGCTCGCAGCGCAAGCCCGCTCTGCGAGAATTTCGGTGACAGTATTTTGATCGCCACTGTGGGCGAATCGGTGTCCGCTTCTGCGAGCCGGCGATCCAGCGCTTTGTACACCACGCCCATGCTGCCGCCCGACACTCGTTCCTGCAGCATGAACCGATCCCGCAGAACCGACCCGATCTGTACTCGATCATCCGCTAGATCAGGATGCGTCAGCGGCGTGTCGGGTAGCACTATTGTAGAGCTCATAGGATCGTCCACAGGCTCTGGTCCGGTTGCTGGCCTGGGGGTTGGTTGCGGCGCGGGTTTCGCACTCATGCTCGGCTCTATACGGCCCATTGGGTCGACCGCGTCGACACCGGTCGGCGTCTGCTCGGTCTCGTATCGGTCAAGCATCGACTTGACGAGCTGGAAGGTCTCCTTGCGCAGTTCGCCGCTCTCATATCTCTCCTGCAGAACCCGCCGAATCTCGGCCTCGCTGCTACCATTGCTGGACAACAGCTTGCCGATACCGTCCTGGATTTCGGAAAGCATAGCGACGTCATCGCTCTTTGTATCGAGCCGCGAGTCAAAGCTCGACAGCTGGTCAACGAGCGAGTCGCGAATTTTGTCAGATTCAGCACTCATATTGGTAAGGATTCTACCGTCTGGGTCAGCTCCGCACGCGGAACTGGTCGTCAGATTACCTTGCCAGGATTCAAGGTGTTCTTCGGGTCCAGCGCAGCTTTGATTGTGCGCATTAGTGAAATCTCGGTGCCGCCCCGATAGCGCTCCAGATAGGGTTTTTTAAACAGGCCGACACCATGTTCGGCACTGAAGCTGCCCTTCATCGACGCTACGAGGTCATAAATGGCCTCAGTCAGTGCCAATCCCTCAGTCAGAAATGCCTCGCCATCCGCGCCGACTGGCTGAGCAACGTTGTAGTGCAAATTACCGTCACCCACGTGGCCAAACGCAACCAGCCGTGAAGCTGGCATCATTTTTTGTACCAGCCTCTCACCCTGGGCCAGGAAATCGGCAATGCGTCCTGTTGGCACCGAGATGTCGTGCTTGAGATTGGCTCCTTCGGGCTTTTGTGCCTCGGATATCGAATGGCGTAACCGCCACAGCTGGTCGGATTCCGCCTGGTTCTTGGCAATAACCACGTCCTCAACCAGGCCCTCTTCGAAAATCTGCATCAGGCTGTTTTCCAGCGACTCGGAATCGCCGCCCGCGTCGACTTCGCATAAGACAAACCAGGGATGATCACGGCCGAGTGGCATTTTCACACCCGGAATATGGCGGCTGACGAATCGCATGCAACGGTCCGACATCAGCTCAAATGCCTGTACGTTGTCGCCTATTTCGTCGCGAAGGCGCGCAAGCAATTCCACCGCTTTCACTGGTGCATCGAGTGCCGCCAGAACGGTCGTCGTATTGCCCGGGTGCAGCCACAGCTTGAGTGTCGCTGCCGTAATGATGCCAAGGGTGCCTTCGCTGCCAATGAAAAGCTGCTTCATGTCAAACCCGGCCGTGTCCTTGCGGAGCGTCCTCAGACCATCCCAAACGGTGCCGTCAGCAAGGACGACCTCCAAACCGAGAACCTGCTGCCGGGCGGTGCCGTAACGCAGCACATTGATACCGCCGGCATTGGTCGACAGGTTGCCGCCGATCTGGCAGCTGCCTTCGGCAGACAGGCTTAATGGAAAAAACCGACCCGAATCGGCAGCGGCTTTTTGCACGTCGGCCAGGATGCAGCCCGCTTCGACGAGAATCGAGGAATCCTCTTTGTCGATACTACGGATCCGGTTCATGCGTGATAACGACAGGATTACCTGCTCCCCCGAATCGTCGGGAATCGCACCGCCGCAGAGTCCCGTGTTGCCGCCCTGAGGCACAACAGAAACACCTTCGGATGCACATGCCTGCACAACGTCGGCCACTTGAGTTGTGTTCGATGGCGAGACCATGATTGCAGCCTCGCCTCTGAGGCGTCCGCGTCTCTCTGTCAGGTGGGGTTCGAGATCGGCGGCGTCGGTCGTCCAACCCTGGTCGCCCACAATGTTTTTTAGCGTTTCAAGTAACACGGTCATTCTCGAAATCAGCCTGGGCTGCAAACGTACTCCAGTCAATATTGCTACCGCAAAAGACCAGCAAAACGGTTTTGCCGCGTAAGGACTCTCGTAATGGGCCAAACAACGCTGCGGTACTCGCGGCGCAGGCCGGTTCAATGGCG
>Ga0255049_10000875_pt1 | contig 17596 bp, 15 predicted proteins | sample JV7_2_3_MG_FD_183615 | JGI IMG/M metagenome (GOLD analysis project Ga0255049, IMG submission 183615) | Seawater microbial communities from Jervis Inlet, British Columbia, Canada - JV7_2_3 | ecosystem: Environmental > Aquatic > Marine > Inlet | place: Canada: British Columbia | collected 2016-10-06
ACTTACCTGATTTCGATTCGCGGGCTCAGCAAAAACCAGTTCGTCAGCACCATCAGCTTTCTCTACGTCAGCGCGGTCGTACCCTGGGCGCTGGCGCTGTTCTGGTTCGGCATTCTCGACCAGCGCCTGCTGCTCTACTCGACTGTTGCGACCCTACCGGTAACGCTGGGATTGCTGGCCGGACGACGCATTCGCGGGCACATCAGCGAAGCCCGCTTTCACTACCTGATAATTGGCATTCTCGTCGTTTCGGGCCTCTCCATGCTGTGGCGCGCGGCCTACTGAGCGAGGTCCGCTGATTCAGGGCTTGAAGGCCTGCCGCAACGCGGCGATATGCGTCGGCCCGAGACCACAGCATCCGCCGACCATGCGCACCCCGTCATCGACCCACTGCCGCGCCTCTTCGACCAGCTGCGCGGGTTCGATGACATCGACGAACTGCCAGTTGGGCATAGCGAAATAGCCGGATTCCGGGTAAATTCCAACAGGTCCCTGCCAGTGCCGCCGAGTGATGGCGAGCGCCTCATCGATATCGCTAATCGGCGTGTGCATGATGTTCATCATCATTGCCGGGTAGCGCGCCAGGCGCCGCACCAGGCTCTCGAAATCGAGTTCCGCGTAATCGAACACCGATAACGACGCGCATTCGGCATGGGCCCTGGCGCTCACGCCGATCCAGATTGGCAAGCCTGTCTCCATCGCGGCTTCAACCGCGGCGGCAGACATATCGACTTGCTCGCACATTTCAAGCGCCAGTAAATCGACGCCCGCCTCGGCCAGGATTTCGGCCTGCTCGCGAACAGAATCACCGATAGCCGCGGCACTTTCCCATTTTACATCACCCTCCGGTGCCCATTCGCAAATCGAACCGGCAACCGCAACCCGGTCGGTCGCCGCGTTATCACGTGCCTGTTGCGCCAGCCCGACCGCGTTGACATTGATTTCCCTGACATGGTCGCCGAGGCCGCCCGGTTCCAGCATGTGCCGCGCCGCGGCAAAGGTATTTGCAATGATCACCTCGGCGCCCGCCTCGATAAAGGCTTCGTGAGCGGCCCTTACCGAATTCGGATGGGTTAACACCGCACGCCCGCTCCACACTTTGCCATCCATGGGCACGCCCGCCTTTTCCAGCTCGGTTCCCATACCGCCGTCGATAATAATCGGCGGACCGACGCCATTTAGTCGATCCTCGAGCCAGGAAAGCTTGATGCTCATTCGTTTCTCCCGTCATGAAAGGCGCAATATATCGCTCAAATCAGCGGCCCGGCCTTGACCACGTCCGACTGCAATTGCGTGTTGTTATGTGGCAAGTGTACATTGCTTGAGTATAACTGCGAGTGGGTAAAAGCGGACCCTCAAAATCTTAACTCGGACGGCTACTTTCGGCACACTATAGTTGTGGAAATCTCGCTAAACTTCCGAAATCGGTCACCAAGAGACGCTCGAGTAAACTCTAACAACCAGTAAATGGAATGTGGCATGTGTTGATATCTGCCGGCTTTGATTCCATTTGGACTACCAATGGCAAAGGGTCGCCTGTTTTTCGCGACAAACTTGCCAGCGCTCCCGCGAATCACCGGCCAGCCTGGAATCCGGTGGTCATGATTGAACTCCTTTTCTACACTGGGAAGTCTGCGATTGTAAATTACGTCAATTCGGAAAGACCTGCATCGGACGGGTGGGGCTGTGCTTTATCTACGAGTTCCTCGACAACGATCATATTTTCGACGTGAGAGGCTGCCATTCCTTTTATGAACCTGGCAATTTTGGTGATTTCTCCAATTTCATCATCGGCAATGCCGAGGGTTTTGGCGGCGGCGATATGTCGCTCCAGGTTGGTGGTGCAGTTGACAGCAAAAGCAGCTGCGATAGCCACAAGTCTGCTAATCCGGGTACTCTCCCAGCCATTATCGCCAACTGTGTCGACACCTTCACCAGGGCGTTGCAGTCCATACGCCTCCATAACCTCCAGGGCGTTTTGCCTGACGCTGATGGCGACTTTAATGGCATGGCGAATCTCATCATCGCTGAGCCTGGCCGCGCGGGCCGCCTTGATATGGTAATCGGTGCAGGGCTTGCAACCAGTGGCAATGGAAGTACCTACCGCAACCAGTTCACGTTCTTTCAATCGCAATGTCATATCTATGCCCCTTCCTGGTTTGGCCGATCAAATGTCCTGATCTGATCGGTTTAAGGTGAAAGTTTATTCGACAGGCTTTACTGCCTCGATTGTAGCTGAAACCGTGTAATCGCTAATATCGCTACCGGGATTCCAGGTGTCGGGAATTTCACCTGCACCGCTGCTGGGCTGGATACGGACGTTCTCGAAACCGGCCTTGGTGAGAATATCCTCCAGTTCGGGTATCGAGGCAGCACCGGAGATACATGCCGCATATTGTTCAAGATCACCACGCACCTCGTCGGGCAATTCAATCGTTGTCACGACGTCGGAAATCGCCATCCGCCCACCGGGTTTCAGAACCCGGAATGCTTCGCCGTAAACGGAAGCTTTGTCGGGTGAAAGGTTAATCACGCAGTTCGACATGATTACATCGACGCTGTTATCCGCCACCGGCAGGTTTTCAATTTCGCCCAGGCGAAAATCGACACTTGAATATCCACCTTCTTCAGCGTTCGCTCGGGCCCGGCTGACCATTTCGGGTGTCATGTCGATTCCGATAACAAGACCGTCATCACCGACAGCTTCGGCGGCAAGGAAGCAGTCGATACCGCCGCCGCTACCCAGGTCTATTACCGTCTCGCCGGGTTGAATGTTGGCCATCGCCTGCGGATTGCCGCTGCCCAGGCCTAAGTCGGCGCCTCTGGGAACGCTATCTCGTTCGACCTGGCTATAGCCCCACGAAGGTGAGCAACTGCATCCGCAACCAGACATTTCCGCGCTGGCTATTTTACCGTAGGTTTCACGCACCGTACGTTTGATATTGTCATGATTGGTTGTAGGCATATTACCGCTCCTTCAAAAGTATGTTGGGGGCATGAGCCCCTTGTACCACTGTAGACGCAGTTCTGTGAAAAAAGACGCATAAAATATTTATGTACAATCCGAACAGTCGGAATTTCTGGGTTCGTAGCCGACCATGGTGCCCCGATGATCACGTTCGAAGCGACAGCAGTCAGTCAACAATTCCAGAATCATGGCACGGCCTCTTTGCACCCGGGATTTAGCCCCCGACAGGGAAAGCCCTAAAGTTTCGGCCACCTGTTTTTGTTTCATGCCATCTATTTCTGACAGTTGCAGGGCGTCGCGATAGGGCGGCGGTAAGGTATCAAGCATCGGCTTTAGGCAGGTGCTTATTTCGTAGCGGGCCTGCGCTTCTTGTTCAGGTTCAGGAGCTGTAAGGGATTGGGGTAGTTCTTCAAACGCCTCGCGTGACCTGTAGTGGTCGACAACGGTGTTACGCACAATTTTATAAATCCAGCTTTCCATCCGCTCGCTGTCCTGCAAGCTGGCCAGTCCTTTCTGGATTTTAATAAACACATCTTGAAGGATGTCTTCGGCCAAATCTCTAGATTCGACTCGACTATGGATAAATCCGAGAAGCTTGTCGTGGTAGTCCTGCCAGAGAATCGCGAGCCTGTCGTTAACGCCTGATTGATCGTTAGGCGTGCTTGAATCAACCTGATTCATCAACCTTTCTCGTCGTTCGCCTGGGTGCCAGGTTTCCGCATCATGCTGGCCATAAATAAAAGGCCAACGCCCATCATGATCATCAGGATGGCGATAAGCCAGGCCAGTATTTGAGGTTGAAACAGTACCAGCACGCCGCCGCCGATGAGAACGAGACCGGGAATCATCATGCCCATTCCAGAAAAGGGTTTGCCGGCCATGCCCTTGCACATGGCGCTCATTGGACACCTGTGCTTCGATGTTATCTCCGACATTTCATCCTCCTATATCGTTGCTGTTCTATTAGACGTAGGACTCAGGAAAAGGACGCAAAACTTTCCTGCCTGTTTCGTAAGTTGGGTTATAAGTTCGTTATTTCAACTCAGAATACAAGTTAATTACACGTGCCGTATAACCTGATTTCACAGACGATCGATATGATTTACTTCGGTTAACAAGGATTGAAATCCCGAGTAGTGATAACATTCAGGAGAGCAAGTTGTTGGGGATTATCATTTGCAGCGGGGTGCCAACGTTCATTCCGCTATAAGGACAAAGAACAGTCGATAACAAAGCTATGGGGGAAGTGTGATGCAACCGTCCGCGAAGGAATTGCTGTACACCTATCTTGGTAAACGCACGGGTGAGCGCGTTCTGTCAGGTCTTGTCAAACGAGGAGATGGCGAAAAGATCTATGCCGTAATCTGGTATTGCGACCTTCGAGACTCGACACCCCTGGCGGAATCCATGCCGCTTGAATCGTTTCTCGGCATTTTGAATGATTTCTTCGACTGCATGGCGGGTGCGGTTCTGGATCATGAAGGCGAAATCTTACGCTTTATTGGGGACGCAGCCCTGGCCATTTTTCCAATGGGTGGGACGACCGAATCTCTCCAGGATGTGTGCACCCCGACAGAGGGTGCCTGCGAAAAGGCACTGGCGGCTGCACGTGATGCACGCTCGCGCATCGAAGCACTCAACAAGCGACGCAGAAATCGAGGGGAGCTTCCTCTCGGCTTCGGATTGGGCCTGCACGTTGGTGAAGTTATGTATGGGAATATCGGAGTGCCGGAACGCATGGAGTTCACCGTCATTGGTTCCGCCGCAAACGAGGCCGCACGCCTGGAGGCTCTATGCAAAGAGCTTAATCAGTCGATCTTGATATCCTGGGAATTCCCTCGATGCTTCCCTGATCAAATGAACTCACTCGGCCTCCATCGGCTACGTGGCCTCAGCACGCCAAAAGAAATCTTTGGGCTGCTGGGGAGCGATGTGTCAACCACTGAAAATCGCTCCCCGCGAACCTAAGCAGCCCTGTGATTGATGTGCCCTTTGAAGATTTTTACACTGCGCGAAAGAATTAGAACAGCACAGAAGTGGAGTTCAGGTAAACGGCTATTTCCATCAGTTTTGTGGTCAAATCGGGAACCTTTGAATCGATGGGATCGATCTCTATTTACTGCCGTGTAACAGCATAAGAAATGACCACAAAGGGCACTTTTCCGACTGTGAAATATCAATTCCGAGCGTCTGTTTTCTCCGAAGGAGACACTGAAAATCGCATCATGGGATTCCGAGTTCGGCACAAAGCCGTCACTCAGAATTTATTCCTTAACTTCAGCTTATGGCACATTGCGGACGAAACGCTAATAATCTTTGCCAACCCGAAGACCGCCTAATATGCGTAAAAATGCTGCCTTGTAAAATGACTTATAGCGTGTGCAGATTGAGTGAATCCATACTAGGGAGGGGTAGTGCCGTGAAACTGCAGTTCAACGCTGATATAACCATGCGAAGCTATTCTGTCGCAGTGAAATTACCAGTATATTGGCTAACCCATTCTCGGGTAGCTTGTTCGCTGCTAAGGTGACGCCCTTCCTGCTCGGCCACCTGAGTACGGAACTGCTCGATATCACGTATTTGTTCAATTATTTTCAATTGCTCTATTTGGGTGGGGTCATTAAATTCGAGTCCTACCTCGTACCCACGTAGTGATTTTTCACACCAGATAACTTTGCCACTTAGCTGAGCTTGGTTATTCAGAATAGGGCAGCGTACCTGTATAAACTCGCCAATATCGAGTGGATCCTCAGCGACAAGTGCTAACCCGCCAAGGCTAATATTTGTGATAGTGTCATCGTCAGCATAGATATTCTCGCTATAATCGAGAGTGACTTCTACGGGTATTCCAGTGACCTGACGAACATACTTGCGAATTTCACTAGTGTCTTTTTGCTTGAATTTCATACTTGGCTAGATTCTGGAATCGTGAATCACGCTTGAGATGCAAGATATATTAACACCCCACTTTCTATATTCCACCAAATAAAGAAAGGAATCACGACACAGTTCAATCTGAGTGACTGCTTTCTCCAAAGGAGACGCTCGCGGGCGTGAGCTGGGCTTCTCGATTCGGCACAAAGCCGTCATTGCGAGTCGCGTAGCGACGCGGCAATCTCCTTCAGTAGAGAATATCCTGATACAGATCTCGCCATACCGGATTGATGCTTTCGATCAGTTTGATTTTTGTTTTCCGCGACCCTGCTTTGATTTGTTTGTTAGTAGATATATGGCCGGTTTCTTATTCATCACGTATTCCTTTACATGTTGCAGAGCATCCTGTGTTCATTGCAGGATACAGGAGATTGCTTCGCTGCAGCCAGGACACTCGCTGCGCTCATGGGCTGGGCCCCGCTCGCAATGACCGAAACGGGCACTTAACCGCCATTGCCAATCAGATTCTGAGCGGCTGCTTTGTACCTGTTTAAATTTGCCTGAGCCTCTCGACTACTTGCCACATAACAGCCGCTAAAGACGGCTCACAAGCCGGCACAGAAAGACTTGACCGAGAGGTACAGGTATGATCCTGCGCTGCTAGACAGCATTCGCGCGCTTGTATAACATCGGGCTAGCGATCGAATATACCTTTCGCCACATAACTAAAAACTCGTAACCGGAGGAGTTCAATGAAATTCAGCAAATACCTGGCTGGCGGCGCCGTCGTCCTGGCCACAAGCCTTGTTTCCGCCCAAACTGCCTATGCCGCCTGCGCCACCGACGGCCTGCCATCGTCAATGGACAAACCCGGTGGTTTCCCGCAACGTGCTCTGACCATGGTAGTCCCCTACGGTCCTGCCGGTGGCTCGGGACAGGTCGCACAGGCGATGGCGCAGGCCGTCAGCGATCTGACCGACGTATCGATCAACCGTGATCACAAGCCCGGGGGTTCAGGAACCGTGGGCATGACCGCGTACATGGCTTCTCCGTCCGACGGCTATGCCGTCATGGAACACATCGACGATGCTTCGAGCGCGCACGCGCTGGATTCGGGCCGCCCCAATCCGGCCAGCGACCTGATTCCGCTGGTCACGTCGCAGATCACCTTTTCGCAGATTTACATCCGCACCAACGAAGAACGCTTCAATGACTGGGAATCGTTTGTTAAATGGGTTACGGCTCAAAACGGCAGGGCGACTATCGCCAACGTTTCCAAGGAAGGTTCCATGGAACGCGTCAACATGAAGTTCATCACCGACGCGACCGGTATGCAAATCCAGCAGATCTCCTTCGACAAGGGTGCCCCGCGTTACGGCGCGCTCGCCGGTGGCCAGGTGGATGCCCTGTTTGAGCAACCCGGCGACGTGCGCAAGTTCATGGATGCCGGCAAGTTCAAGCCGATTCTGACCCTGCTGAAGGAACGCCCCGCGGCCTTTGCCGACGTTCCCAGCCTGACCGACGCCGGACTCGACTTCGATCCACTGTTCCGCTTCCGTGGCTTCTACGTGCACAAGGACGCCCCGTCCGACCGTGTCAAATGGCTGCAATGGGCTTTCCAGAAGGCTTATTGCCAGGATAGCTACCAGAAGTACAACGAAACCAAGTACATGACCCTGATCGAAAGCTATCGCGACACCGCGGGCTCGCAGGAATTGATCACCAAGACCATCGCCCAGTATCGTGAGGTTTACAAAGCCATGGGGCTTGAAATCAAGTAACTTCGCGGCGATACCACGAAACCTGAAACGCCCGGGCCTAACCCGGGCGTGACGGTTCGACAAAGACGGCACTCATGGGCAAACTGCGAATTGGACATCTTGTAGAGGGCGCGCTGTGGCTCTCCCTGTGCCTGTTCCTCTACGTCTACTCCTTCGAATTCGACAAGAATATCGAAATCTACAAGTTCGGCGCGTCGGCCTGGCCGCGCACAATCATATTACTGATGGCAATCGCCGCGCTCGGGCAATTGTTCCATCACTGGAAACGTGGCGACGAAGTCTCGTCGGATACGATCGGCGCAGCGGTCGACGACGGCTCCGAGGAAGCCGCGCACCAGGCGCATCACGAAAGCCTGGGCTGGTACCTGTCGACCCTTGCCCTGCTGGTCATTCCGTTTGCCTACATGCGTGTTCCCGACTGGATCGCCGCATGGATGGACGCGGATGGAACGACCCTGCACGTCCTGCGACTGGTCTGCGCCGCCATCCTCATCGGCATATTCCTGACCCAGGTGCGACGCAACATGGTCGGCGCGATCCTCACGCTACCGCTTTTTTTCGCCGCATTGCTCGAAGACATGGGTTTTTACTCACTGGCGCCATTTTTCATCATCGGCGTCATGTTCCTGTTCGGCGAGAGCCGCCCGAAACCGATGATCGCCGTCATGGCCCTTATCTACGGCCTGTTGATGCTGCTGTTCGTCAACATCCTCTTTGTCGGGCTTCCGCTCGGCAACATCCGCCCCTTCTACGATATCGGTAGCTGGGTGGTTACCGTTTTGCAATAGGAGCCAGGCGTGGATGCATTCGATAATTTTCTAACCGGCACCATCACCCTGTTCAGCGATCCGCTCGGCATCCTGATCTTCTTCGGTGGTGTTGTCGGTGGCATGCTGTTTGGCGCGATCCCGGGTGTCAGCATGCTCACGCTGGCGGCGATCCTGTTGCCTTTTACCGCGCACCTGTCGCCCGAGCACGGCATCATGCTGTTTTCGGTGATTTACTGTACCGGCGTGTACGGCGGCGCCATCACCGCCATTCTGTTCAACATTCCAGGCGCGCCGGAAAATGCCCCGACCGCTTTCGACGGCTACCCGATGACACAAAAAGGCCAGGCCGGCAAGGCCGTTGGCGCCGCGGTCATGTGCTCCGCGATCGGCGGCACCGTGTCCTGCATCATCATGATGCTGGCAACCGCGCCGATCGCCGACTGGGCGATTTCCGCATTCGGTCCGCCGGAAATTTTCGCGCTCGTTTTTTTTGGTCTGGCCGTGGCTTCGTCGGTCGGCGCCAAGACTTTCTGGAAAGGCTGGCTGTCGATTCTGATCGGATTGATGGTGGCGGTCGTCGGTCTCGATCCGGTCGGCGGTATCGAGCGTTACGACTTTGAAATGCCCTACCTGCTCGCCGGTATTCACTTCATTCCGACCATACTGGGGTTTTTCGCGGTGTCGGAGATATTCATTCAGGCCGAAAAGAAGGCGACCGGATCCTATGTTGCACCCAAGATCGGCGTCGAGTTCCCTTCCCTGAAAGAGCTGATTGCCCACAAGTTCGCGGTGATACGCTCGATCATCATCGGCTTCTTCTGCGGAATATTGCCAGGTATCGGTGCGACGCTTGCCGCCTTCATGGGCTATAACGAAGCCGTACGCTGGTCGAAAACACCGGAAGAATTCGGCAAGGGTAAACTGGAAGGCGTTATTTCTTCGGAAACCGCCAACAATGCCGCCACCGGCGCCGCCATGATTCCGCTGCTGGCGCTCGGGCTACCCGGCGGCGCGCTCACCGCGATGATGGTGGGCGTATTTCAAATGCACGACATGGAACCCGGTCCGCTGGTGTTTCTGAATAGCGCAGACCTGGTCTGGGTCGTATTCGCGGCGATGTTTTTCGCCAATATTTCGATCATCTTCATTGGCTTTCTCGAAACCAAGACCATCATCAACCTGTTGCGTATTCCCTTTCCGTTCCTCGCGCCGATGATTCTGCTGCTGGCGACGGTTGGCGCCTACGCGGTGCGCGGCCTGACCATCGATGTCGTCGTCATGTTCCTCGCCGGGGTCGTCGGCTTCTTTCTACGGCGCTCGGGCTACTCGGTGGCGGGGATCGTGCTCGGCCTGATTCTCGGTAAGATCGGCGAACAGACCTTCGCGCAGGCGATGCAAATGCTGCACTTCGAATGGAGCGGGTTTCTTGACCGCTGGATCGCGTTGAGTCTGTTGATTGCCGGCTTTCTGACGCTCGGCGGCAGTATCTACGGCGCATTTTTCAAGAAGCGCAAAACGCGGTCGTCGGAAGGCTAGCTTAACCAGGTCACCATCGCCGACAGGCTGACTCCACCAGCGACTACACCCGCAAGCAGGCGCCTTTTAAACAGGAAATAAGCAGCGAAAGCCATGACCAGCGCGGCAATGCGAATCGGCAGGGACACGTTCGCGAGCTCACTTTCCGGCATGAGTATCATGCGAAATACCAGACCCGCTACCATGGCGTAGGAAACACAGGTTACCCACTGGAAAAAAGCCCCGTTGGCATCGATGCGTTTTACCACGACGACACCCAGTGCGCGCCAGACGAAGGTCGCCGCACCGCAGCCGAGCACAATCAACCATAACGATTCAGTCGACATCACGCGGCTTCCACAATTTGCCCAGGGCGAAGCCGAGGCTGCCGCCGACAAACCCGGTAATCAACAGGTCGACCGAAGGCAGGAGGTAGTGAGTGAGCGGAATCGTGGCGCAGCCCAGCAGCATCGAAAAGCGTTCCGCACGGCCCGGCACCGCCGACAGCACCAGCGCGAAAAACAACGGGCTGACGAAGATCAAACCGAGCACGATGGCGGCCGGCAGCAGAACCGCGCCGTGATACCCCAGCAGGGTGCCCGCGACCGCGGCCAGCAAGATCGAACTGGCAAAGCTGACGTAATAGCGATGACGATACGCGGGTTCGATTCCCGGGAACTCGCGCAGGCAAACCGCCCAGGAATTGATCGACAACAATTGTGCATCGAGCAGCATTCCGGGCAGGCTCGCGCGGCTACGCGACATCGCCGGGACAAAGGAAACCACCATCGGTAAAAAACGCGCGTTTGCCAGCGAACAGGCAAACACGATCGCCAGAAACCCTTGCCCGGTTGCGGTCAATTCCACCATCGCCAACTGGCCGGGCAAGCCCCAGATCAAAACCGAGGCCAGCGCCGCCATCTCCGCGCCAAATCCCGCGCCACGGGCGAGCGAGCCGAAACCCATCATCGTGAACAACAGGATAAACGCCGGCAGCGATAAGGCATCCAGCAGCGCCTTGCGCATCACCGCTGCATTTCCGCTAATCATCTATGCAACGCTTAATCCAGGTCCAGCGCGTCTTGCAGCAGGCGCGCTACGTGCCGGGCCCCACGCTGCGCACCGTCCTCGACCTGGTGACGACAACTGGTGCCATTGGCAACAATCAGGGTGTCGTCGTCGACCCTTCGTATCGCCGGCAACAGGCTGAGTTCCGCCATCTTCATCGACAGCTCGTAATGGCGTGCCTGGTAACCGAAAGCGCCCGCCATACCGCAACAACCGGAGTCGATCACTTCGACCTCGAGTTCCGGGATCAACCGCAGCACCTGTTGCATCGCGCTCATGGTCGCAAACGCCTTCTGGTGACAATGGCCATGCAGCAGCGCGCGGCGTTGCTGCAAGGGCTTCAATTTCAGCTGCAGCGTGCCGGCCTGCTGCTGTTGCGCCAGAAATTCTTCCAGCAGCAACGCCTGTTGCGCCAGCGCGCTGGTTTCGGCACCCGGCAACATGGCCGGATACTCGTCACGCAGGGTCAGCAGGCAGGATGGTTCCAGGCCTATGATCGGAATACCCCTGTCCACATATGGCCGCAGAGCGTCCAGCGTACGCCGTGCCTCGCTGCGCGCCTGTTCTATCATCCCGCTGGCGAGGAAGGTACGGCCACAACATAACGGCCGAGCGCCATCGCGCGCGCGCGCCAGTTGCACCTGATAGCCCGCGGCCGCCAGCACCGCCTGCGCGGCACGCGCATTGTCGGGTTCAAAGTAACGATTAAAGGTATCGACCAGCAACACCACTTCACCATTCGCGCCGGCGCCTGCGGGCTGGCGATCATCAAACCTGTCGGCGCGCCAACGCGGCAGGCTGCGCTGTGCGCTGATACCGAGTAACTTTTCTCCGAGGCGCGCCAGCAAGCCGCCGCGGCTGCGCAGGTTAAGCACCAAACCGAGGCGCGCCGCGAACGGCGCATAACGCGGCAGCCAGGCGACCAGGCGCTCGCGCAGCGAGCGCGGATGATGCTGGTGGTAGTGATGCAGAAACTCGAGCTTCATTTTTGCCATGTCGACGCCGGTCGGGCATTCACGCTTGCAACCCTTACAGCCGACGCACAGGTCCATGGTTTCGTACATCGCGTCCGACAACAACGCATCGTTGCCGAGCTGACCGCTGAGCGCGAGCCGCAGGGTATTGGCACGGCCCCGGGTCAGGTGCTGTTCGTCACCGGTCACCCGGTAGGAGGGACACATCACACCGGCATTGGCCTTGCGGCAGGCGCCGTTGTTGTTGCACATTTCCGTGGCGGCGCCAAAGCCACCCCATTCGGACCAGTCCAGCTCGGTCGCAATCGGCTTGCTGGCGTACCCGGGCGCATAGCGAAACAGCGAACGATCGTCCATGCGCGGGGCACGCACGATCTTGCCAGGATTGAACAGGTCGGTCGGGTCGAAAACCGCCTTGACCTCCTCGAAGGCACGCAGCATGCGCGTACCGAACATGCGCTCGTGAAACTCGGAACGCGCCAGGCCGTCGCCGTGTTCGCCGGAATGCGAACCCTTGTACTGCTGCACGATCTCGAGCGTTTCTTCGACAATCGCGCGCATCTTTTGTGCGCCGGATTCATCCTTCATATTGAGTATCGGGCGCACGTGCAAACAACCGACCGAGGCGTGTGCATACCAGGTTCCGGTGGTACCGTGTTTTGCAAACACCGCGGTCAGCCGGTCGGTGTATTCAGCCAGGTCCTCGAGTGCGACCGCGCAGTCCTCGACGAATGAAACCGGCTTACCGTCGCCCTTCATCGACATCATGATGTTGAGCCCGGCCTTGCGTACCTCCCAGACCGCGGCCTGCATCTCTGGATCGAGTATTTCGACGACACTGCCCGCAAAACCAAGATCTGCCATCAGTTCGACCAGGCGCGCGAGACCTTCTACCTGCTGGGTATGATCTTCACCGACAAATTCAACCAGCAGCAAGGCTTCCGGCTCGCCACGGACAAAGCCGTCAACGGTTGCTCGAAACATGGGAATGTCGCGCGACAGTTCGATCATGGTGCGATCGACCAGCTCGACCGCGGCGGGATCAAGCTTTACGATGTGCTGCGTCGAATCCATCGCCTGGCGAAACGTCGGGAAGTGGCAGACGCCCAGTACCTTGTGTGCAGGAATCGGCTGCAGCTGCAGATGCAGGCGTGTATAAAAAGCCAGCGTCCCTTCCGAGCCAACCAGCAAGCGACCCAGGTTACCGGATTCGGGGTCGACCAGCTCATCGATGTTGTAACCACCAACGCGTCGTAGCAACTTTGGGAAGCGACGCTCGATTTCGCCCGCCTCGCGCCGCCCCAGTGCGGATAATTGTTGCACCAGTTCGGCTGGAGCACCCGCTTCGATGGCGTGTTTCAAGCCGGCGAAATGCGCCTCGCTGCCATCGGCCAGCAACGCATCGATGGCGTTCACATTGTGCACCATGTTGCCGTAGCGAAGCGATCGCGCGCCGCAACTGTTGTTACCGGCCATGCCGCCCAGCGTGGCGCGGTTACCGGTCGAAACATCAACCGGGTAGAACAGGCCGTGGGGTTTGAGCCAGCGATTGAGTTGATCGAGTACCAGCCCCGGCTCGACCTGGATGGAACCTGTCTCGGGATTCAGCTCACCGATGCGATTGAAGTACTTGCTGGTATCCATGACCAGCGCCGTACCCACGGTCTGCCCGACCTGCGAGGTACCGCCACCGCGTGGCAATACCGGAACCCCTTCATCGGCGGCTATTTGCAACGCACAGAGGATATCCTGCTGGTGGCGTGGCACCACCACACCGATCGGCTCGACCTGGTAAATCGAGGCATCGGTACTGTAGCGACCACGGCTGAAGGCGTCGAACAGGACTTCGCCTTCGAGCTCTCGCGCCAGGCGACGCGCAAGCGCCGAGTCACCGACGCGGCTGCGCAGCGGCTGCCGACTCTCTTGCAGGTGGGGGTTTGTAGTCAGGAAAATGTCCTTCGGGATCTTTCAAAAACACAGACTATAAGAGAAAACGATCGGCCAGTAACGCTTAAATTTACCCCCTCCGGGCAGAATCAGCGTTCTCCACCCGTGATAACGGCACAGTCGGCAAGCGCACTTGCGCTAGCCATCCGCGTGAGGCAGGATTCCTGTCGAGAAACACAAACATCATTTCGAGGAAGCTCACATGCTTAGCCTGCATGTTGCACCAGTATCCTGGAAGTTGACGCAGGACAGATGCGGCTGAACGCCGGTCTGGACTGAGAGCCATAGCTGTAGCTATGGCTTGAGGGACGACCAAGTTCAGGCGTATCTGGACAAGTCAAGGCCAGGATAGGGCTCGGGCCGGTGACAAACTGAAATTTAATTTCCATCTCTATGATTACCAAATTGTTCATGAATGTTTCAGATAGTTGTATCAAGGCTCGAGACCGACTGGTGCAATATGCAGGCTAACCCAGCCGGGCGTCATTCTCTGCAGATACCGAGGCCGAGTAATGCGGCGCTCGACTATCTCGTAAACACTCCCTGAAGCGGAGCTCCATAGTGCCTGGTTCCCGGCCATTACAGCAATTCATGTGTGTGCACCTGCTGGCCTTGCTGCTGGCCTTGCTGCTGGCGGGCACCGCTTCGGCGGCTGAGCCCCCGGCGCTGCGCTCCCTGCCGCTCGATGGTCAGATTTCCGCCGATGGCGAACGGGTTGAGCTCAACTGGCCGAGGGCCGCCGGATCGAAAGTCGGCCGTGTCACTATCCAGCGGCGGGTTTTAGGCCAGACGGGCAACCAGTCCTGGAAAGACCAAGCCTCGGTTCGAGGCTTCGCCAGGATCTACCAGGATAAGGATATCCAACAGGGTATCGCCTACGAGTATCGAATTTCCCGTCCCAGCAAGGAACGAATCGAAACCGGGTACTGGACTACCGGCTTGAAGCTGCCGGCCGAAGAAAACCGCGGCGTGGCGCTCGTGGTCGTGGATGAAAACTTCGCCGCCGAACTGGCCCCGCGCCTGGACCGTTTCACGCTGGATTTGATCGGCGATGGCTGGACGGTCGTGCGCCGCACTACGCCGCGCGGCAGCAGCAAGGATCCGATAGCTAATCTCAAGGCCGCGCGCAAATTGCGCGACTGGATACAGGATCGCTATAACGCCGCCCATTACCGTCCACACGCGTTGATCCTGGTTGGCCGTATCCCGGTCGTTAAAAGCGGGCAGTCCCAGCCCGACGGGCACCAGGTTCGTCCGCTGGAAACCGATCTGTTCTACGCCGACACGAACGCGGTCTGGCTGGACGACGGCAAGGGCGTATTGCGGCACAGCACTATCCCCGGCGATCACATTGAAATGCAAGTCGGGCGGATCGACTTTTCCCTGATGGGAGACGAGTTCGGCGATGAAGTATCGTTGTTAAAACGATACTTCGATAAGAATCATCACTGGCGACACGGGCGCCTGGGGGATTTGCGGCAAGCCTACGGCGCCAACGACCATCTGTTCGTGGAGATCGATGCACTGCGTAATATCGTCGGACCCGAGGATTTCGTATCGGGCGGCCACCACGACGCGGGGACGCGGCAGCCGTGGTTGCTTGGTGTCGATTTCGGCGACTCGAAGTATTCGAGATACACCTCGACGACACCGATCAAGGGCGTTTTTACGATCAACTTCGGCAGCGGCAAGCTCGACTTCTCGCACCGGAACAACACGATGAAAGCCATGCTGGCGCAACCGTGGTATGTCCTGACCTCGGGATGGGGCGCCCGGCCGGCATGGCAGTTGCACCCCATGGCGCTGGGTAAATCCATTGGCTACAGTCATTTGCGCACGGTCAATAACGGCGCGCGTTCGCAAGGACTCGAATCACTGGAATATACGCCGACAGGATCCTACCCCTGGATAAATCCGATCTGGATCAACCTGCTGGGCGATCCGACATTACGCCCATTCCCATTGCAACCGGTCCGCAATTTGCGCGCCGAATCGCGGAATGGCGGCGTTCAACTCGAATGGACCGTGGCGGATAGCGAAGCCGGGACGCAATACCGTATCTACCGCGCGGCGGATCGATTCGGACACTACCAGGCGTTGAACCCATCCGGGCTGCACGACGGCAATCGCTACGTCGACAGCGACCCGATTCCCGGCGCGTGGTACATGGTGCGGTCTCATGCCCTTAAAGAAGTCCATGCGGGATCTTTCTATCGCTTCTCGCAGGGGACATTTACGACGCTCGACAACCGGCCGCCCCGGGCTATCGATCAATCCATTTCCGCGCCGATGGGAGCGGAAGTAAAGATACGTCCCTCGGCGACAGATCCTGATTCCGACGATAACCTCACCATTGCGCTGATCAGGGGCAGCGATGGAGGCCACCTCGCCCAGTCGCAAGGCGAGTGGTCATTTGTTCCCGAGACCGGGTTTACAGGCCGCGTGACTATCCCTTTTAGCGTCTTCGATGGCATCGCATCCGACCAGGGATCGATCACCATAGACGTCCTGCAACCCTGATAGCGCCTACAAAAGCAGCAACCAGGCGCTGACGGTGAAAACCGACAACGCGGTCGACAACAGCACCGAACTCGCCGTGGCGACGATATTGAGGATTTCGACCAGCATTACACTCGGGATAATGGATCCTGTCGTCGCTATTGTTGCCGCGCCCGCGCCTTGCGCGCGCGTTCGGCATCGAGCAGGCTGCGTTTACGCTCGAGTCCCCAGCGATAGCCGCCGAGCCCGCCATCTCCACGCAGGATACGATGACAGGGCACCAGCACCGCGATGCGATTCGCGCCGCAGGCCGATGCCGCCGCGCGCACGGCACGGGGCTTTTCGATCCCCTCGGCGAGTTCCGAATAACTGATGACGTCACCATCCTTGAGGCTTAACAGAAATTCCCAGACCTTGATCTGAAACGCGGTGCCCTGTAGATCCAGCGGGATATCAGGGCGCGGCTGCTTATTCTGGATATAGTCGTTGAGCGCGTCAATCCAGCGATCGAGCTGCTTGCTCGATTCTCCGTGGTATGCCTGCAACTCGGCATGCGGGTACTCGGCGCGTAACTGCGCCTGCAGCGCCGCGCAGTCGCTGCCGAACTGCGCGAAACAGACCCCGCGGTCGGTGGCGGCCATCAGGATCGGCCCGAGCACGGTGTCGCGGCAGGCCCAGCTCAGAGTTTCGTCTTTGCCGCCGGCGCGGTAACTTTTCGGCGTCATACCGATGCCGTGCATGGGTTGACCATAGACCCGACTGCTGGAGCCGTAGCCTGCCTCGTAGATGGCTTCGGTGATATCGGCGCCGGCTCGCAGCCTGGCCTTGAAACGATCGCTACGCGCGGCCTGCTGAAATTTCTTCGGCGATACGCCGAAGATCGACTTGAACACGCGCTGGAATCTCGACGGCGACAGGTGCACGCGCTGCGCGAGAGTTTCCAGGGTCAGCGGCTGATCGGCCTGCGTGGCGATGTATCGCGCCAGTTCGATGAATTTGTTGAGGGTCTGGTCGCCTGGTTTTGACATGGTCATTATCATACTCCGTCTGGTGAAATCTGATTACCATGTTATTGTGCCAGGCGAGTACATACTCTCCGTTTGTTGCTGACATTCAGCGAGCGGGCACACTCGAAAGTCGAGCTTGCGGCGATGGCGGAGCCACCGACAGGAGGGTCAGTACACCGGCATCATCAGTCCT
>Ga0255049_10000877_pt1 | contig 17589 bp, 13 predicted proteins | sample JV7_2_3_MG_FD_183615 | JGI IMG/M metagenome (GOLD analysis project Ga0255049, IMG submission 183615) | Seawater microbial communities from Jervis Inlet, British Columbia, Canada - JV7_2_3 | ecosystem: Environmental > Aquatic > Marine > Inlet | place: Canada: British Columbia | collected 2016-10-06
GCCGCGAGCCGCACGACACCGTTGTCCACGGAGCCAAGTACAACGATCGCGCTCTGCAGCTTGTCTTTGTAACGATCGACAGCATCGCGAAGTGTCCTCGCATCCGCGCCATCAATGCGTGCTGCAAGCACTTTGATACCCGCGATTTCCTGCACATCGTCCGCGCGATCGTCAGATGAGCCGGTCACGAGTGCCTGTTTCGCAGCCGCGAGCTCCTTCTCGAGTTCCTTGTTTCGCTTCAGCAGTTGCTCGACTTTTGTCGATACCTGGTCAGGCTGGCTGCGCAGAAGTCCGGCGACGTTTTCCAGTGTGTGGTGCCTCAAAGCCAGCCACTCAAGCGCACCCTTGCCGGTTACCGCTTCTATGCGCCGCACCCCGGATGCGATGCCGCCTTCGTGCGTAATCTTGAATAGGCCAATATCGCCGGTGCGGCCCACATGCGTACCACCACAAAGCTCAATCGAAAAATCACCGAAGTTCAGCACGCGCACCTCGTCTTCATATTTTTCGCCGAACAACGCTATTGCGCCGGAGGCCACTGCATCGTCATAACTCATGAGCTGTGTGTCTGCGGCGACATTGCGTCGAATCTCATCGTTGACGATGTCTTCGATTCCTTGCAGTTGTTCAGCCGTTACGCCTTCGTAGTGCGAAAAGTCGAATCGCAAACGATCGGGGGCTACGAGAGAACCTTTCTGTTGCACGTGATCGCCCAGCACATCCCGAAGCGCCGCATGCATCAGATGTGTCGCTGAATGATTGAGTCGAATCGCCTGGCGGCGTTCGGTATCGACGTGTGCGTCGACTTTGTCACCCACGCTGATCTCGCCCGCCTGTACCGACCCGTAGTGCAGGATCGCCTTGCCACTCTTTTGTGCGTCGGCGACGTTAAACGAGTCGTCACCAGCGGCCAGGACGCCAGTGTCACCAATCTGACCACCACTTTCGGCATAGAACGGTGTCGATATGAGAATCACCGCACCATCATCACCGACCAGCAGTTTGTCAACAGATTTGCCGTCGTTGAACAAAGCGGCAACCTCACTCGATGCCGTCGTACCTTCGTAACCTGAAAAAGAAGATTCGAGATCGGTCTTGATCATGTCGCTGCCGGTAGCACTGAATTTACTCGCGGCACGCGCACGGTCACGTTGGCCACTCATCGCTGCTTCAAATCCACTCTGGTCCACTTTCAGCCCACGCTCGCGCGCGATGTCGGCAGTCAGGTCGACCGGAAAACCGAAAGTATCGTAAAGCTTGAAGACGACATCGCCCGGGATTTCCTTACCCTTTAACTCGGTGATTGCACTCTCGAGAATTTCCATACCCTGATCGAGCGTTTCAGCAAAGCGCTGTTCTTCCTTCGCCAGCACTTTCTCGACGTGTGCCTGTGCTTTGACGAGTTCGGGGTAAGCATCGCCCATCTCTTTGGCAAGCGGTGCGACGAGTTTGTTGAAGAACAGGCCATCCGCGCCAAGTTTTTTGCCATGGCGAATCGCGCGTCGAATGATTCGCCGCAGGACGTAGCCCCTGCCCTCATTACCTGGCAATACGCCGTCTGCAATCAGGAATGCACAAGCGCGAATGTGATCTGCAATGACATTGAGCGAACTGGAGCCTTCGTTCTTGACGCCCAGCGTCTTTGCGGTCGCCTTAATCAGGTTTGCGAACAGGTCGATCTGGTAATTGCTGTGCACGCCCTGCATGACGGCCGCAATTCGCTCAAGACCCATGCCCGTGTCGACAGAAGGCTTGGGCAGCGGCGCCATCTCGCCATCTGCCGAGCGATCGAACTGCATGAAAACAAGGTTCCAGATTTCGACGTAACGATCGCCGTCTTCATCGGATGACCCCGGAGGGCCGCCTGAAACGTCGGCGCCGTGGTCGTAGAAAATCTCGCTGCAGGGACCGCACGGCCCCGTGTCACCCATTGCCCAGAAATTGTCCTTCTCACCCAAACGCGAGAAACGATCCGGATCGACCTGTATGTCATTGAGCCAGATATCGGCGGCCTCGTCATCGTCGTTGAACACGGTGACCCACAGCTTCTCCGGCTCCAGGCCCAATGTCCCGGTCAGAAACTCCCACGCGTACCTGATGGCATCACGCTTGAAGTAATCGCCAAAGCTGAAATTGCCGAGCATTTCGAAGAAGGTGTGATGCCGCGTTGTGTAACCCACGTTTTCGAGATCGTTGTGCTTGCCGCCGGCCCTGACGCAGCGTTGTGAGGTCACTGCACGATCGTACTTGCGCTTTTCGGAGCCAAGGAAGACATCCTTGAACTGCACCATGCCAGCGTTCGTAAACAGCAATGTCGGGTCGTTGCCGGGCACAAGCGGAGAACTCGCGACGACCTCGTGGTCATTGTCACGAAAGAAGTCCAGGAACGCCTGGCGCAGCTCATTGCTGGTCATCGATTTCATTGGGGGATTCTAAGCGTTATTCGCCCAATGCCCAAACGGCTGCCTGAATATGTTCGGACTCAAAACCGCGCGACTGCAAAAACCGCATCTGCCGCGCCTTTGCCTTGAAGTCGCCGGGCTGCTCCCTGCCAAACTTTTTGAGGCGCACCTGGCGGGCTAATTCATTCCAGTCCTGCTCTGCATCTTGAATACCATGGTCAACAATGCTGCTCTCGACGCCCTTATCGTGCATGTCGGATCGAATCTTCGCCGGCCCCTTGCCCTGGTTGATGCGCGAACGCACAAACGCCTCGACGAAACGCCGATCACTTTGCAGGCCATCGTCGATGAGTTGTGCCACGGCGTCATCAGCTATGTTCATGTCGAAGCCGAACTTGATGAGCTTGTTGATGAGTTCCATGCGCCCGTGCTCGCGCCGGGCGAGGTAGTCCATCGCCTTTTTGCGCGCTTCGATGGGGTCGGTGAACTTGTCGCTCATCGTTGGAGCGACCGAGGCGCGCCCCTACGCCTCTTTCAACGCGACCTCTTCGTTGTCGGCAACTGGCTGTTCTTCAACCGTTGCGGGCAGCAATTTGGCCCGAATATTCGTCTCGATTTCGGCGGCTGTTGCGGGATTGGTTTTCAGGTACTCGCGTACGTTTTCCTTGCCCTGGCCGATGCGGTCATCACCGTAGCTGTACCAGGAGCCGGCCTTGTCGATTAGCCCATGCAGCACGCCGAGATCGATGATCTCACCTTCGCGTGAGATGCCCTGCCCATAGAGGATTTCGAATTCAGCCATCTTGAACGGCGGCGCCACCTTGTTCTTGACAACTTTAACGCGTGTCTGGTTACCGATGACTTCGTCGCCTTTCTTGATTGCGCCAATGCGGCGGATATCGAGACGCAGCGAAGAATAGAACTTGAGCGCATTACCGCCCGTCGTTGTTTCGGGGCTGCCAAACATGACACCGATCTTCATGCGAATCTGGTTGATGAAGACCACCGTCGCATTCGAGCGCTTGATGTTGCCGGTCAGCTTCCGTAAGGCCTGTGACATCAGTCGGGCCTGCAGACCCATATGCGAATCGCCCATCTCGCCTTCGATCTCGGCCTTCGGCGTCAGCGCCGCTACCGAATCGACGACGATGATATCGACCGCAGCTGAGCGAACCAGCATGTCGGTAATTTCGAGCGCCTGCTCACCCGTGTCCGGTTGCGACACCAACAGTTCGTCGACGTTGACACCGAGCTTCTCGGCGTAGGTCGGGTCGAGCGCGTGCTCAGCATCAACAAAGGCCGCTGTACCGCCCGACTTTTGTGCTTCAGCGATGATCTGCAGCGTTAGAGTCGTTTTGCCGGATGCTTCCGGACCATAAATCTCAACCACTCGTCCTTTCGGCACACCGCCGATACCCAGCGCGACGTCGAGCCCGATTGAACCGGTTGATATCACGTCGATATCGCGTGACATGGGGTTGTCGCCAAGGCGCATGACCGAACCTTTGCCAAACTGTTTTTCGATTTGCCCGAGGGCAGCGGCGAGAGCTTTCTTGCGATTGTCATCCATTGTTAGATTTCCTTTTGTACCGTAGGAGGGCCTTCAGGCCCGATATTCGGCCCTGAAGGGCCTCCTACAAGGGCTGTTTTCGATACTGGCGATTATTTCACAAAGAACTGTACATAACCACAGTATCACGACAGCAATTTGGGGCATTGTGTGAAGAAACGCGAAGAAGAAATCAGAAGTCTTTGACTAGTGGGCGGTAAGTTACCCCACCGGGCTCCGGGATCGACTCGACCAATTCGAAGCTCGACCATTCTGTGATCGCTGACTGCGCCAATCGCTGCGTCTCGAACTGGCGGGCATTTTGCACGACCGTGACATGCGGGCGATAAGTGCGCTGGTGCTCGGGGTCAACGCCTGCTGCGAATACCCTGCCTTTGAGCTCCTCCACGAGACGCTCCAGATCCTGCGGTATGGTCGGCGCAACCAATGCGGCGATTTTCGGTCGTGGCCAGAACTCGAGCCGATCGAGGCGCAGGCGAAATGGCTCGACGCTAACCGCCTTTTTTGCATCGTGCAGTTCGTCGATACGGTCTTCCGGAAAATCGCCGATGTAGGCCAGCGTGATGTGCCAGTTGCGACGATCGACCGCCCTGCCCTCGACGAGTCTCGCCACCGGGCTAATGAAGTCGCGCATGCGGTCACGTTGGCGCATATCCGGCCAGAGCGCGAAGAACAGACGCTTCGTACTCACAAGCGATCCAGAACGCCCTGCAAGGCGTAAACAACCGTTAATTCGCGAATGAGGTCGCGATCCCCGTCAAAATGCTGCTGACTGGTCTCAGTCCGGACTTTGCCGCCATCTCTGATGGCCCAGGCGAACCAGACGGTCCCAACCGGTTTTTCCTTGCTGCCGCCGTCCGGTCCGGCCACCCCGCTGACGGCAACGCCGATGTCCGCACCACTCAGGTTCAGAGCCCCATTGGCCATTTCCTCGACCACCGCTTCGCTGACTGCGCCGTGATCTTCAAGCGTCTGGTTCAGTACGCCGAGCATCGACTCTTTTGCACCATTCGAGTAACTCACAATGCCATAGTGGAAGACGATCGAGCTGCCAGGGATGTCGGTGATGGCTTTGGCGATCCATCCGCCCGTGCAGGACTCCGCAGTGGAGACGGCTTTGCTCGATGCGGTGAGTTCGCCGACGAGCGCCGCTGCAAGTTTTTGAATCGATTCATGATCAGCCATTCAATACAGATTTATACAGTGCGACGTGCTTGTCCGCCAGCGTGGCGATCGAGAACTTCTCCTGCATGCGTTCTCGACCCGCCGCACCCAAATGCTGTCTCAAATCCTTATCGTCGAGGAGCTGCGTAATCGCCGCTCGAAGCCGGTCAACACTTTCCGGCTTCACCAGCATGCCGGTACGGCCATCCTCGACTGCCTCGGGCAATCCGCCGGCGTCAAAAGCCACCACAGGTACGCCCGCGGCCGCGGCCTTCAGTGTGGCGACACCGAGGCCTTCGGCCAGCGCAGGATGAGCGAAAATGTCGAAACAAGCCATGTAGTCATCCAGATCATTGCGAAAGCCAGCGAACTGGACGACGTCGCCGAGGCTCAGGGAGGCCGCCTGGGCACGCAGCTGATTATTGAGATAGCCCTCGCCAAAAATAATCAGCCGCATCCTCGGGTGGCTATGCCTGAGGTCAGCGACTGCCTGCAGCAGATAGCGGTGACCTTTGCGAGGAATGAGCTGCCCTGCCGCGGCGATGATGCAGGCATCGTCCGGAATCGCGAAATCTGCGCGAAACGCCGCACAATCAGGCGCGGTGGCAAAGTGCCTGGTATCGACTGCGCTGCGGATGACCTCGATACGCTCAGCGTCAACGCCGCGGTCGCGCAGCACCTCGGCGATGGCCTCGGAGATCGCAATGATTTTGCGAAACGGCCGATAACGCAATGCGGCCATCAGCCGCATCTCGGTGTTATCGACGCGACGCGACACAATTGCCGGTACGTCGGCGAAACTCGCGGCCAGTCCACCCAGCATGTCGGCGCCGCGCCTGCTGTGGCAATGCACAAGATCCGGCTTTGACGACTGCAGGTACTGCGTCAACCGGTACGCGAACGGCAGATCCAGGTCGCCGGCGCAGAACAGGTTTTGCACGCGGATACCGGCAGCGCGCGCCGCGGTATCGATGCCGGAGTCCGGTGGACACACGAGCGTGGAGTTATGACCGCGTTCGGCAAGTGCCGAAATCAGGTAGATCACCTGCTGGGGGCCGCCGTAAAGATGGCGCCCGGTTTCGACATGCAGTATTTTCATAAAAAGGAATCGCCCGCATAGCGGGCTCCTACAGGCGCACTCCAAAACAAGATTAGCAGGCCGGAACCCAAGTTACGATGAAAGCAGAAGTTACTCCTGTTCACACACCGATGATGCGGCAGTACCTGGCCATCAAGGCCGAGTACCCGGACATGCTCGTGTTCTATCGTATGGGCGACTTCTACGAACTGTTCTACGACGATGCCAAACGGGCAGCCAGATTGCTCGACATTACGCTGACCTCACGCGGAAAATCCGGCGGTAATCCGATCCCAATGGCCGGCGTCCCCTATCACGCGATCGAGGGCTACCTGGCCAAACTCGTGCGCAAGGGCGAGTCGGTCGCGATCTGTGAGCAAGTCGGGGACCCGGCGACGAGCAAGGGACCGGTCGAGCGCAAGGTCACGCGCATTGTCACCCCAGGCACGCTGACCGACGAGGCGCTGCTGGCCCAGTCCCGCGACAACCTGGTCGCGTCTGTATTTGCCCAAGGCGACGCGATTGGCATTGCGTGGCTCGATCTTGCGGGCGGCCGCTTCCGGCTAACGGAAGTACCCGACATCGAGGCCGTACTCGGTGAGGTCGAGCGACTGCGGCCGGCTGAGCTGATTGTTGACGAGGATCAAGCACTCGGTGATGCATTCAAGGAAAACATGCGTGTTACGCGAAGGCCACCGTGGCATTTCGAACTCGACAGCGCGACGCGGCTTCTGTGCGCACAATTCGCTACCCGTGATCTGAGTGGCTTCGGCTGTGACGGCTTCTCTCGCGGCATCGCGGCAGCTGGCGCACTCATGCAGTACGTGTCGGATACGCAGAAATCCGCACTGCCACACCTGCGGTCGATTGCTGTCCAGCGCCGGGAAGACGCCATCATCATGGATGCCCCGACGCGCCGCAATCTCGAACTCGAAGAATCGTTGAGTGGCCACCACGAACACACACTCGCAGGCGTCATGGACCATTGTCAGAGCCCGATGGGCTCACGCCTGCTGCGCCGGTGGATTCAGCGCCCGCTGCGCGAATCGTCTGTGTTGCGCGGCCGCTACCAGGCAATCGAGACGCTGACAATCAACGCATCGGTATCGAGCTTGCAACGCCAGATTGATGGCATCGGCGATGTTGAACGAATCCTGTCGCGCGTGGCGCTGCGTTCTGCGCGTCCGCGTGACCTGCGGCAATTGGCCGAGGCTTTGTCACGCCTCCCCGAATTGCGGCAACAGATAGCCGCGCTGGAATCGCCGATGCTCACCGGCCTTAATGAGCAAATCGGTGAACACCGACGGCAACAGGAACTCCTCAAAAAGGCCATCGTCGATAATCCGCCCATGTTGATTCGTGATGGCGGCGTCATCGCAGATGGATACGACGACGAACTCGACGATCTGCGAGCCGTCGCGGCGAATGCAGACCAGTACCTGCTGGACCTGGAAGCGCGCGAAAAACAGCGCACAGGAATTTCGACGCTCAAGCTCGGCTACAACCGCGTGCACGGTTACTACATCGAAATGAGCAAAGGCCAGGCCGACAAGGCACCCGTCGAGTATGTGCGCCGGCAAACGCTGAAGGCTGCCGAACGCTACATCACGCCCGAGCTCAAGGAATTTGAAGACAAAGTCCTGGGCGCCCGCGAACGCTCGCTGACGCGAGAGAAACTGCTGTATGAAGGACTGCTCGATCAACTGCACCAGGATCTCGCCGAGTTGCAGCTTACAGCGAGCGGACTTGCGCAGCTCGATGTTCTGACCTGCTTCGCGGAGCGCGCCGATAGCCTGAATTTGTGCAAGCCCGAGATCGCGGACACGCCCTGTATCGAGATTGAAGGCGGCCGCCACCTGGTAGTCGAACAGGTTATTGATACGCCATTCGTTGCCAACGACCTGTCGCTCCATGCGGCGCAACGACTGTTAGTAGTCACGGGACCGAACATGGGCGGAAAATCCACCTACATGCGGCAGACGGCGCTGATCGCAATCCTCGCGCACATCGGCAGTTTCGTACCAGCGGAGAGTCTGCGCATTGGGCCAATTGATCGCATATTTACGCGCATTGGCGCTTCAGATGACCTCGCCGGAGGCCGCTCGACCTTCATGGTCGAGATGACCGAAACAGCAACGATCCTGCACAATGCGACCGAACAAAGCCTCGTACTCATGGATGAGATCGGTCGTGGCACGAGCACGTTCGACGGATTGTCGCTGGCCTGGGCGGCCGCGCACTATATGGGCGAGACGGCGAATGCTTTTACCTTGTTCGCCACGCACTATTTCGAGCTGACCGCCCTTGCACAGGAACTTCCGGCTTGTAGCAATGTGCATCTCGATGCGACGGAACATGACGGTGACCTGGTCTTTCTGCATGCCGTCAGACCCGGCCCGGCCAATCAGAGCTATGGCCTGCAAGTCGCCGCGCTGGCCGGAGTACCGCGAGAAGTCATTCGACGCGCCAGGGCGTACCTGAAGTCGCTCGAATCGCTGCAGGCTACGCAGGGAGAAAATCCGCAGGGACAATTGCCGCTGACTGTCGAAGAACCTCGAGTGGACGACGAACTGCGCGATGCCGTCGACGATCTCGACCCTGATTCAATGACGCCGCGCGACGCGCTGGACGCCCTATACAAACTCAAGGATATCTAAGGACTACTGTTGGAGCGCTCCTCGGAGCGCGACCTGGACCAAGCGTAATCGTGCCACGATTTCACTGCTCCGCATTCGCGCCTCCGTCACTCTCGCACATCCATGTGCTCCGTGACATAAGGTCGTCCTGACCACAAGAGGCGCTCCAAGCAGCGTGTCAGCTGTCTCTGAGGAACTCCCCGCGCTTGAGAAACGCCGCCGCCTGATCGACGACAGCATTCGAAATCAGCATGCTCTTGTGGCTTACGTCCAGGCAAATGTGGTCCTTGGCGCCGGCTAACTCAGTTTCCGATACCGCCACCGTACCGTCGTTGTCGCCATCGAAACTGGTAAGTAGCCTGCCGACGCCGATTGGCGTTGTTCCCGCAATAATGCCGACGTCACGATACTCGCAGACATGTGACGCCCAGTCGTTGGCAGCGGCGTGAATAACCCCGGCAGGCAGTGACTGTCCGAGTATGGGTTCGGCCCAATCCTGGGTGCTCAGAAAGTCCGCCGCACGTGACCCTGTTAAGGGAGATCCAACGCATACAACGCGACCCTGCACTGAATCCCTGTAGTTCGCCAGCATGCGCAACGCGATGACACCGCCAAGGCTGTGGCCGACGATATGGGTACTGCTCAAATGCTGATCGCGAATAAAACGAGACAACAAAGCGGCATTCTCATCGAGCGTGCCGCGCACCGACGGATAATTGAACACGAGTACGTTGAAACGGTACTCCTTTTCAAGTCGGCGCTTGATCATGTACATGCTGACACCGTGCGACCAAATGCCGTGAATGCAAATGACGGTGTTGATCTGGTTCATTCTTTGCGCGGTGCGCGAAGCCGGATGCCGGCCTCCTTCAGCTGCTCCGCCGAGACTTCGCCCGGAGCATTCGTCAGCGGACAATGCGCCGACTGAGTCTTCGGAAAAGCGATGACATCACGAATGCTGTCTGCCCCGGCCATCAACATGACAATGCGATCGAGACCGAACGCGACGCCACCGTGTGGTGGGCAACCGAATTCGAGCGCACGCAACAGGAAGCCGAATTTCTCATCCGCCTCTTCCTTGCTGATACCGAGCAGATCGAATACTGCAGATTGGATGGACTGGTCATGAATACGAATCGAGCCACCACCGATCTCCGAACCATTGAGAACCATGTCATAGGCGCGAGACAGGGCATTGCCGGGATCGGCACGCAGTGCGTCCGCATCGTTGACCGATGGAGCTGTGAACGGATGGTGCAGCGCGGTCCAGCGGCCGGATTTCTCATCCTTCTCGAACATCGGGAAGTCGATTACCCATAACGGTGACCAGCCATCGGCGACGAGGCCCCGGTCTTCGCCCAGTTTGACTCGCAACGCGCCGAGTGCGTCGTTTACGACACGTGCCTTGTCCGCGCCGAAGAAAATCAGATCGCCGCTCCTGGCAGCGGTTCGCTCGAGAATTCCACTGACTGCATCGTCCGGCAGGAATTTCATTATCGGCGATTGCAGGCCGTCTCGGCCCGTATCGACATCGTTAACCTTGATGTACGCAAGGCCCTTCGCGCCGTAGCGGCCGACGAAAGCCGTATAGTTGTCGATTTCCCTGCGCGTCAACTCGTTGCCAGAGGGTAGACACAACGCCGCCACTCGACCCTCGGGATCCTTGGCCGGTCCGGCGAAGACTTTGAATTCGACGCCAGCCAGCAAATCCGAGACTTCGACAAGCTCGAGATCGATGCGCATGTCCGGCTTGTCCGAGCCAAATCTCTGCATCGCCTCGGCATAGGTCATGCGCGGGAACGGCGTCGGCAGATCGACATCGAGGACGGTCTTGAAGAGATGGCGTATGAGGCCTTCCATTTCGCCGGTGACGCCTGCCTCGTCGATAAAACTCATCTCGACATCGAGTTGTGTGAATTCTGGCTGGCGATCGGCGCGCAAATCCTCATCACGAAAACAACGCACGATCTGATAGTAACGATCGAGGCCCGACATCATCAGCAATTGCTTGAAGATCTGCGGTGATTGCGGCAGTGCGAAAAACTTGCCGGGGTGTGTGCGGCTCGGCACGACGTAGTCACGAGCGCCTTCAGGCGTCGCACGGGTCAGCATCGGTGTTTCTACATCGACGAAGCCATCGCGATCGAGAAATTCGCGCATGGCCATCGTCACTCTGTGTCGCAGGCGCAAGTTATCCAGCATCTCCTCGCGACGCAGGTCGAGATAGCGGTACTTCAGGCGCAGTTCTTCGTTTGCCTGCTCGTCGTGGTGGAACGGCGGTGTTTCGGAACGGTTCAGCACCACGAGTTCATGCGCCAGCACTTCGACCTGCCCGGTCTTCATGTTCGGGTTGACAGTACCTTGTGGCCGCTCGCGCACAAGCCCCTTTACGGCGAGTACGTATTCGCCACGAATGCGTTCGGCCTCGGCGAATATTTCGGCGCGGTCGGGATCGAAAACAACTTGCAGCAGCCCGTCGCGATCACGCAGATCAATGAAGATCACGCCGCCGTGGTCACGGCGACGATGCACCCACCCACAGACGTCGACATCCTGTCCGATCAGTGTCTCGTCAACTTGTCCGCAATAGTGGCTACGCATGGCTTGTCTGGCACAGGGCCTTGAAAAAAGAGGCGGAATGGTACGGCGTGGCAGCGTCAGGTGCAAGGTGCTCGCGCTCCAACACGCCGTTCGTGCTTAGTCCTTGGGCATCTTCAGTGGCAACTCGGCGTTTCGGTCTTTGGACCAGGTCGGTATCACGACACCGAGTGACATGATCAGCTTCGCGGCTTCATCAACTTCCATGTCCAGTTCGATCGTGTCCTTTTTCGGAATGACAATGATGAAGCCAGATGTTGGATTAGGCGTCGTTGGCACAAAACAGCAAACCACATCTTCGCCCACGCGGCCCTGAATCTCGCCAACATCGGTCGCTGTCTGAAAGGACAGCGTATAAATGCCCTTGCGTGGATACTCGACAAGCAACACCTTCTTGAAAGCGTTGCCGGAATCGGAAAACACAATCTCGGCGAAATTCTTCGCCGCAGAGTAGATTGAGCGCGCGATGGGTATCCGGTCCATCAGCGATTCCCAACCGCCGACGAAGGTGCGGCCGACTATGTTCGCCGTCAGCACGCCGGTGAGCAACAGCAGGATAATCGTCAGGATTACACCCAGCCCCGGAATGCCGACGCCCAGCCATTCTTCAGGATGGTATTGCCGCGGAATCAGTACCAGCGACTTGTCCATCAGGCTGATCAGGAAGCGCACGATGACGATAGTGACGCCAAGCGGCAACCAGACCAGAATTCCAGCAACGAGGTAACGACGCAGACGTTTCATCATAGTGGTATCAAACCGCGCTTTCCTTCTTGGCCGCCGGCGACTTGGACTTCGCTTTGTCACTGCTCTTGTCGCTGGCCGGTTTGTCTTTCGGCGTTGAGGTCTCTTTATCTCCGTGCAGGTTGCGTTGGTTGTCCTTTTTGAAGTCGGTCTCGTACCAGCCCTGCCCCTTGAGCCGGAAACGCGGTGCGGACAGGAGTTTTTTCAGCGCCGGACTGCCGCACGCCGGGCAATCCACAAGCGCCGCGTCAGCAATTTTTTGCAGCGCGTCAAGAGTGTGATCACATTCTTTGCAGGCATACTCGTAAATCGGCAAGCGGTTAACTCCTACAGGGTCGGCGCATTATGCCGCATTCTGGAATTCGAGGTGGTCATCTTCGACCCCGACTTCAATGACATCACCCGGTTGGAATTTGCCTTCAAGAATTTCCTGGGCCAGCGGATTCTCTATCTGCTGCTGGATTGCGCGCTTGAGCGGGCGCGCCCCATAGACCGGATCGAAGCCGGCTGCAGCGAGCTTGTCCCGCGCAGCTTCTGACAGGTGGATGCGCATATCGCGATCGGCCAGCCGCTCGTGCAGGTAGCCAAGCTGGATATCAACAATGCGCCTGATGTGCTCGCGATTCAGCGGGTGGAACACGACGACGTCATCGACACGGTTGATGAACTCGGGACGAAAATGCGTACCCAGTACGTCCATGACCGCGGACTTCATGGCATCATAATTCTCTTCGCCGGCCATCTCCTGGATCATCTGCGAGCCGAGGTTCGATGTCATGACGATTACGGCGTTGCGAAAATCGACAGTGCGTCCCTGGCCGTCAGTAAGGCGGCCGTCGTCGAGGACCTGCAACAATACATTGAACACATCGGGATGTGCTTTCTCGACTTCATCGAGCAAGATGACGGAGTACGGCCGGCGCCTCACCGCCTCGGTCAGATAGCCGCCCTCTTCGTAACCGACGTAGCCCGGAGGCGCGCCGATCAGGCGGGCCACCGAGTGCTTTTCCATGAATTCTGACATGTCCAGGCGCACCATCGCGTCGTCGGTGTCGAACATGAAATGGGCAAGCGCTTTGGTGAGCTCAGTCTTGCCGACACCCGTCGGCCCGAGGAACAGAAATGAACCAATCGGCCGGCGCGGATCGGACAAGCCTGCCCGCGACCTCCGAATGGCATTGGCTACCGCAGTGACTGCCTCGTTCTGACCCACGACGCGTTGCTGTACGACAGACTCCATTTGTAACAGCTTGTCTTTCTCGCCCTCGAGCATCTTCGACACCGGTATGCCTGTCCACTTCGATACAATTTCGGCGACTTCCTCGTCGGTCACGTTGTTGCGCAACAATGTGGTCTCCCGGCTTTCGGCCTGCGTTGCCTCTTCGAGCTGTTTTTCGAGTTCGGGGATGCGACCGTATTGCAACTCCGACATGCGCGCGAGGTCATTCGCACGGTGCGCCGTCTCAAATTCAAGGCGTGCGCGCTCGAGTTCTTCCTTCAGGTGCGCCGCGCCCTGCATGGCAGCCTTTTCGGCCTTCCAAACTTCCTCGAGGTCGGCAAATTCGCGCTCCAGTCCTTCCAGTTGCTCCTCGAGATCCTCGAGGCGCTTACGCGATGCGTCGTCAGATTCCTTTTTGAGAGCCTCGCGTTCGATTTTGAGTTGAATGATGCGCCGTTCGAGACGATCCATCTCTTCGGGTTTCGAATCGATCTCGATACGAATACGCGATGCCGCCTCATCGATAAGGTCGATCGCCTTGTCGGGCAGCTGACGGTCACTGATATAGCGATTTGACAGTGTCGCAGCAGCGACGATCGCCGGGTCCGTGATCTCGACACCGTGGTGCACTTCATAACGCTCTTTCAGTCCGCGCAAAATTGCAATGGTGTCTTCAACCGTCGGCTCTTCGATCAGAACCTTCTGGAAGCGTCGCTCCAGCGCCGCGTCTTTTTCGAGGTATTTGCGGTATTCGTCGAGAGTCGTTGCGCCAACGCAGTGCAACTCGCCGCGCGCAAGTGCCGGTTTGAGCATGTTGCCCGCATCCATCGAACCTTCGGCTTTGCCGGCGCCGACCATCGTATGCAACTCATCGATGAACAGGATGATCTGCCCTTCCTGTTTGGCGAGGTCACTCAATACTGCCTTGAGACGCTCTTCGAATTCACCGCGGAACTTGGCGCCTGCGATCAACGAGCCCATATCGAGAGACAGAATGCGTTTGCCGCGCAGGCCCTCGGGGACTTCGTTATTCACGATGCGCTGCGCAAGGCCTTCGATGATCGCGGTCTTGCCCACCCCTGGCTCGCCGATCAGGACCGGGTTGTTCTTGGTGCGGCGCTGCAAAATCTGAATCGTGCGGCGAATCTCGTCATCGCGGCCGACGATCGGGTCCAGCTTGCCTTGTTCGGCGCATTCAGTCAGATCGATCGTGTATTTTTCGAGTGCCTGGCGCGTGTCCTCGGCATTCGGATCATTGACCTGTTGTCCACCTCGCAGGTCGTCAATCGACTTCTCAATAGCGCCGCGTACCGCGCCCGCCTGCTGCATGACGGTTAGCAACGGCGATTTGTCATCCGTCGCGGCGAGAACGAACAGCTCGCTCGAGATGTACTGGTCATTGCGCTGTTGCGCAAGCTTGTCGGTCAGGTTGAAGAGCCGGGTCAACTCGTTGCCAATATGCACCTCACCGCCGGCACCCTCGACCTTTGCCAGACGGTCGACTGCCTCACCCAGCTGCGAGCGCAGCAGGTTGACGTTGACTCCCGATTTCGCGAGCAAGCCACGAGCGGTCCCACCCTGCTGATCCAGCAAAGCGACCATGACATGCGCCGGCTCAATGAACTGGTGATCCTGGCCAACAGCAAGTGACTGCGCCTCGGCGAGCGCCATCTGAAATTTGCTTGTCAGTTTGTCCATTCGCATTACAAAATCCCGTCGCGGTTTCCCGGTGTCGAAAACTTATGCAGAAATAGGCTCAGCGGAGTGTTTTTCAAGGGAATAGGGGGCTGAAAAAGAAGTCGGATCTCCTACAACGACCTGTAAATAAAGCTCAGCATACGACCGCTTGAGCCATCTCGGCGGTAGGAGTAAAAGCGCTTCTTGTCGGCAACGGTGCACAGGCCGCCACCGTAAATGCTCGTTACGCCAACCAGGCCCAGGCTCTGTGCCGCAAGCATAGTCAAGTCGGCCTGCCACTGGCCCCGTTCATTTTGGACGAACGCCTCGGCGGCGGCCGGAGTGGCCCCGACGAAAGCGTCCCGAACTTCTGCGCCCACCTCGAATGCCGGCTGAGATATCGCAGGCCCGAACCAGGCGAGAAGATCTGCAGCGGGTGTCGACATCGACGTGACGGTCTCCTCGACGATGCCGGCCGCAAGCCCGCGCCATCCTCCGTGGGCCGCGGCGATCTCAGTGCCATCGGCCGCACACAGTAGAATCGGCAGGCAATCGGCTGTTCGCACCGCGCAACAGGCGCCGGGCTCATCAGCGACAATTGCATCTGCCTGCGGTGGGCCGTGATCAAAATCTGCCGAGCCCCAGCGTACAACGCGAGCTCCATGCACCTGGGTCAGGCGATGCGGTTCAGCTGGCAGTTCATAATCGCTATCTCGCACTGTCGTGCCGGCAATTACGTTGGGCGGTGCCGGCCACTTTGCCTGAATCCACCCCTTGTTCACTGCGAATCCTCGCGCAGCACTGCTAACAAGTTGGCGAAATCATCTGGCGGCGCTGCCTCGAAACTCAGGGCCTTGCCGGTTTCCGGGTGAGTGAACTCGAGCCTTGTCGCGTGCAAGGCCTGACGCCTGAAACGGCGCAGCGTCATGATCAGCTGATCGCCGGCGCCCTTGGGCAGCGCCAGGCGACCGCCATACACCGGGTCACCGACCAGCGCATGCCGACGATGTGCGAAGTGGACCCGAATCTGATGTGTCCGGCCCGTATCGAGCTGCACTCTTATGTAAGTGTGCCCGGCAAATCGCTCGAGCACTGTGTAATGCGTGACGGCCGGCTTACCGTCATCACGAACACACATCCGCTTGCGATCGACTCGGTGCCGCCCGATCGGGGCGTCGATGGTGCCACCGCCCGTGAGAACGCCGTTGCACACAGCCCGATAAAACCGCGAAATTTCACGATCAGCCAGCTGCCTGACGAGCGACGTATGTGCGATTAGTGTCCTGGCAATCAGAAGCAAGCCGCTCGTATCCTTGTCGAGTCGATGAACGATGCCGGCGCGCGGCAACTCATCGAGTTCGGGTGCGTGGTGCAGCAGGCCATTCATCAGAGTCCCACGGCTGTTGCCGGCGCCCGGATGCACGACGAGGCCCACCGGTTTGTTGATCACGATCAGCGACTCATCCTCGTGCACGACGTCCAGGGCGATGGCTTCGGGCTCGGCGGTGACGCTTACCTCTGGCTCCGCCTGCAGTGTTACTGTTTCTCCGCCGTGCACAGGGTCTCGCGGTCGCGGGCTATCGCCATCGACGACGATGGCACCGTCAAGCAGCCAGGCTTTTAGCCGGCTGCGAGAATATTCCGGAAACAACTTCGCCAGCGCCTGGTCCAATCGTTGACCGGCGAGTTCTACGGGAATTGTTCTGACTTTGGCTTCTGCGTTCATTGCTGGCCCAAGTCTACGGTATACTCGCCGACTTGGCCGACCCGGGCGTGGCGCCAAGACAAAATAACAACGGCAAATGGAAGCACAACGCAGTATGAATACAACACCGGATTTGAAAAACGTGATTACGCACCTGGCAGAAATGCTGCGCCTGGCGGTCGTTCTCGTGGCCATCGCCGTGACGGCTGGCTGCGCCGGCAACGAAGAGCAGGACACGGCAATCGGCGAGCTGACAGAGGCCTATGAGCTCGCCCAGCAATCGATAGCAAATAGCAATTACCGCCGCGGCATTCAGATCTTCGAGGCCATCCAGGCCCGCTATCCTTTCAGCGACATAAGCCGCCAGGTGCAGCTCGAACTCATGCATGCCTACTACAAGTCAGGGATGAAGGAGCAGGCGGTTGAGGCGTCCGACACCTTCATGCGCGAGAACCCGATACACGAGCGCGTCGACTACGCGCTGTACATCAAGGCGCTCGCTTATTTCGAAGATGAGGCCGGATTCTTAGAGCGCCGCTTCAAGAAGGATGTCACCGAGCGCCCGCCCAACGAGGTCGCCCAGGCCTACTCGACATTGCGCCGGCTCGTCGACCGCTATCCAGCAAGCGAGTATGCGTCTGACGCCGAGCAGCGCATGGTGTTTCTGAAAAACCGCCTGGCGGCCTACGAGAATCACGTCGCAGACTATTACCTGCGCCGTGGTGCTTATGTTGCCGCGCTGAACCGTGCCAAAAGCGCGCTTGAGGAATACAACGGCGCAGCCGGCAACGCCGAA
>Ga0255049_10000879_pt1 | contig 17545 bp, 19 predicted proteins | sample JV7_2_3_MG_FD_183615 | JGI IMG/M metagenome (GOLD analysis project Ga0255049, IMG submission 183615) | Seawater microbial communities from Jervis Inlet, British Columbia, Canada - JV7_2_3 | ecosystem: Environmental > Aquatic > Marine > Inlet | place: Canada: British Columbia | collected 2016-10-06
CGTCCGCCATTCTTACCACGCCCTCTGCCTCTGCCTCCATAGCCTCTTTAGCTACCTGTCTTGGCATAGTATTAGATTGCTGCTTAAAGGCTTTGCCCGTAGCCTCAAGGACTGTCATAAGATCCTTTACGCCTGAGTATTGTCTAGGTGTTAAAGCGGCTCTTAATCTGCGTCTAGCCTCATCACTACCAAATATAGCTTTCCTATAATTTCCACCAATATTTCCAATAGCGCCTATTGATGAATCTTTTAAGCCTTTGTTAAACACTTCCTCAAGATAAGATCTAACAACCCCATTCCAAGCATTAGGATCAATGCTGTTAATCATAGACCTGGCCGCTTTAATCTCTGTAGGGCTTGAGGTTGCACCAAATAATATAGACCCTACTCGCCTAGCCTTTTTAATATCTAGGCCTCCGATATCGGAAGCAAACGTACCTTTAAACGCATCTATTGGCTTGCTATGTTTAGCGTGTAAAGCGCGAGCCTCATCATACTTAGGGCTAGCCTTTTTCATCTGCTTTAGAAGCTCTTTCTTAACGTCAGTTAAAATAACCTCATCAAACTTTTGCTTGGCTGATGGGCTTTCTGGAATGGCTTCAATCATCTTATCCAGTTTCAATTTAACCTGATGTAACGCCTCTAAACTTCCCTTAGTAACCGGGGGTAATTCAATGCCATCTTGAACCGGGTTCTGTCTTAGCTCGCCCATGATGTCATCAATCATCGTCGCCTGTTCTCTTGTGGCGCCACCCTCTAAACCCTCTTTAGTGCCGATAGTTTGCCATTCATCTAACTTTGCTATAACAGGGTCTATATCTACAGGCTCTTTCTGTTCTGAAAATGCTTCCTTGTATTTATGGCTAGACTTTCTATGTCGCTTAAGTTCAAGCTGCTCAAGCTTGTTCTGAGCCCCTTCTATTCCACCCCTATAACCTCTTTCAGGTGACCTGACTTTAGGCGCTAGATCCTCGAACATATCTAAGGTAGCTCTTTGTACCTGCTCAGATCGTAACTTTAAGAAGTTCTGAATAACATCAGCAGACGCGGGTAAATCCCTTAATAGTTCTTGCCTGGATATTAAAGACTGTAATCCCGATGATTCGGCAGGAGTTAAATCAATCCCCTTACTTTTAGCTAAATCAATTAGTGATTGTGTTTGTGTTTTATCTAATTCAGCAATATCTTGAACTGTTTTTCTTGTTAGCATCTTGCGGAATAACAGCCCACCGGGAACGCCAACAGCTTCTCCAAACGTGCCGCCCAGATATGCTGCAGACATATCCTCTACATTGCCTTTAACCGTTTGAGGCTCATCAAAGAATAGATTACCTATGGTTTTTCTGTATCCTTCCCCGCCAGCCGCTCCAGTGCCGCCACCAATCATAGCCCCACCATAAGCACCGGGAGGGCCACCAACTGTGCCACCGCTAAAGAATCCAGCCGTCCCAAGAATGGAAGACATAACCACCTCTGGGCCATGTGATGGGATTGCAGCTATAAACCTTTCAGACATACCTTTTAATGAGCTCGGCTTTTCAAAGTAATATTTAAATTGTCCGTCTGCTAATTTCTCGCCAGTGGTAAAAGCCACCTTATTATCTACAACCTTGTATCTCTTAACCGCTTGGGCTAGTGGCACATCAGGAAAGCGATCAGCCGCATAGATTGCCATTTGTGTTTTAGGGTCATCAACAAAGTTAGCCTTAACCATTGTCGCTACATCAGCAGCATCAACACCAGAGGCGGGAGTTTCTACAGCTTGATCTCTTATGATTGGAAAGTCTGGGGATACGCCCACCGCTTGACCTTCAGAGGTTATTCCTGTCTCCTTTACCTCTTGAGGTTCCAGTATAGAAGCATATTTCTGCTTAGGCTGTTCTGCCTCATCAGCTGGATTCAATAGCATTTCTGAATACTTACCCATTATCGCACCAGCCCGAACTCTTTAGATAGCTGCTGTCGTGCCATATTCTCAGCCTGTTCTTGTGGCATTCCATTATCCGTTAGTTCTTTCTCGATTGCCTCACCACGCCGCTCAATTATTGAATCCATTTTATCTAGAGGAATATCGCCTATCTCCATTCCCTTTGTTCTTATGAAGTTTAGCCGTGCCACTGCCCTCATCTGAAACTTCTGGAAGTTCTTAATCTTAGCTTGCATATCAATAGGGTTATCGCCATCAAATAACCCAGACCCAACCTTGGGGATGTAGGTTTCTGCTCGCTTAGCCTCACTTGGGGTTACAGCTGCACCAGATAACTCACTTAATGTCTCTGCCAGTAATCTACCAGCGTTAGCTCTATAGTCTGCGTAATCAGCTACCTCTTTTTCGTCTTCTGGAGATATTTCACCGCCAAGTGATGATATAAGCCCTTTGCCTTTAATCTTGAAACGTGTGGCAAACTGGTGATATTCTTTCTTAAACCCTTTCGCTATATCGTTAACTTTTAATAGTGCGTCCGTAGCGGCCAAGAGGTCTTTGCCTACTTGGGTTTTGTTGGACTTCGTTAACCCGCCCCCAACTGGCACACCTGTTTCGACAACTGACCCATCAGCCATGGTTATGCGCATACCCTTGCTAGGCACAGGCTTGCCGCCTTCAATTACTTCCATTTGATTGGTTTCTTTGTTGTACCCTAAGATAGCTATTTTACCATCTGGCCCTAAGCCTTTTTGTATATTAGTAAGCCCTGATTCGGTGCCAAACTGTTTAACAATCTTCCCGTGATCCTCCTCTGAATAATCCAGATCTCCACCACCTACAATCTTTCCTATCTCTGGGAACATCTCACCTAACCTAGGCGCCTCTCTTTGAAATAGCTCTTTGGCTTCCTCATACGGCAACCCAGCCATTTGTGTAGTGAGGTTTTCCATTGAGGTTTGCATGGCTTTCTCTAAAGATCTGTCTTGAGTCGATTTATTTAGCGCGTCCTGGGCTTTCTTGTCCTTGCTTTTCTGCACATGCTGGCTAACTTGCATACCTAAAGTCGGGTTAGCTGTCATTAATGCCTGTAAGGATTGTGTGTCACCACTCATAGCTTTACCAACAAGCGCGTTTTGATGCTGCTTGAGCTGTTGAGCGCCACGATTCATAATCCCCTGCCCGATCATCTGGCCCGCCTGAGCTAAATAAGGTGTGTATTGAACCATTAAATATATACTCCAGGGTTAGATGGTGCTCTAGGTGCGCCCAACATAGCACTACCAACACCAGCGATCATTCCAAACTGATCAGACATTTGATCGACAGGGATTTGAGCCGCTTGAGACTGATACCCACTTGCCATTTGTTGCGCTGACATATTTTGACTACCAATCATCGCGCCTTGATTCATAGCCATACCAGCCAGGTTAGTGGATGTTGCTGGTGATGCCATGTTCTGCAACATACCCATGTAATTATTGTAGTAGGATTGTTTGGCCGCTTGCTGGTTGTGGAAAGCGCTAGCCTCCCTCCCTATTTGATTCTCATAAGCTCGCTCACGTTGTCCCATATAATTATTATAAAAGCTCTGCTGTACACCCGCACCCACTTCGCCAGCTGCTTTCAACCTTCGCCCGCCGTATGTAGTTGCGCCTGATGCCGTAGCAGATTGACCCGCAGCCCTTAAAGACTCGTCCATCATCGCCTGATAAGCTGGGGTTTGCATGTAAGCATCACCCGGATCTGTCAGGTAATCTCTATTCCTGCTCAAATAGTCAGGTGTTTGCTCTAGCTCGCCAGTCAGCCGTTCATATTGAGTTTCATTGGGATCTCGTTCAAAGTAATCACCCATTAACTGCCTAGCAGCATCAGGATCAATTTGATTAAGGTATTCCAACTGCCCTCCAGAGCTAGGTGTTCCAGCTCCTGCCTGCATCTCTGGAGCAGCATTCCAATCAATATCTATACGCGGAGCTGTCCCAATGTTAGCCATGGATGGCCCATATTGTGGTCTCACACCTGGCTGGAATGTGCCGTTAGCCCCAATCCAGCCCTCACGACCTTGGGTTAGGTTATTTGGGTCTTCAGAGCTAGCTGGTGCTCTAGAGCCGCCTGTTATACCACCTGGATCTCCAGACCTTCCATAAGCCACGTTTTGAGGTGAGACCATTGTTTTATAGGCAACTCTTCCAGGCTGTACTTGTTGTGGGCCGCCAGTTGCTGCTGGAGCTGAGTTAGGGGCAGGGTCAGACCAATCTCCCCCATTCTCCATGAACTCCTTAGCCATCTGTTCAGCCCGTCTAGGGTCTGTTTCCCAGATAGCCTGTATGTATTCGCCCATCGTTTGGGTTGATGCTGGAGCTGCTGGCGGGGCTGCTGGTGTCGTATTTCTAGGAGGTGCTGGAGGTCTAGCCTCGCCTAAAGCCCCACCTGGGTCTAGTCTGCTATTAAAATCCCGATCTAAAGGGCCTGCCATTTGCTGAGAAACCGATCCCGCTGGAGTCATCTCCCCATAATTCTGGTATCGAGGCCCGTAACCATGCCCAAATGCACTCTGAGGTAGTCCAAGCTCCCGCATAATCTGTTGACTAGCGACATTAGACCTACCAATTTGAGGGTTCATCAGGTACTGGGCATAGACAAACCTTTCACGGTTTAGCGCCTCATTCTGAGCAGCCTGATCTATTGTCGCCTGGGCATTGCGTTGCGCCTGTGCTTGGGCCGCTTCAACCGGCTCATCTAAATCAACAAGCCCTAATGTTGCAACTTTTACAATGTCACTTATAGGATTCCCCATTATGAAGACCCTGTATATTGTGTATAAGTTAAATCAGCTTTTACCAAACTCCCCGCAGTACCCTTGGCAATTAGATAACTCCCACTGGGAATAGATAGTCCTGCTAGGGATGTAGGGCTTTGTGTTTCGTTAGCTGGGAAGATTAATTGCTGAATCCTCTCACCCGCAGCGCTCGAAGCATCAGTACTAACAAACAGTTCCAAAGTTTCCTCAACTCCTGTCTGTTCGTGCAAGCTAGCAAATGTAATAACCGCTCTACCAGTCGTAGGATGGAGCAAGGTCGTGTCAGTAATTAGTATTAATACGTTTGCCGTATTTCCGCCTTTAATTGTCATTAGAAACCATCCTTCACTAGAATTAAATCAAACTCTGAATAACCATCCACATCTGCCGCTGATGCTATTGCTTGGATCTTGACAATTCCCGGCCCAGTCAGTTGATTGTCGTGTTTATATCTATTTTCAAATTTGCTTGTCCCTGTACTCTGAACAGACGAATCTCTTTTACGAATAAATGCAAGAGTCTGCACATCTGGGTTAGGGTTGAATCTAATCTGAAAATCAGCGCTTGCAGCTGCCCCGGTTGATTTATCAATTCCTCCAGACCACCGATCTATATAAACCTTATAACCAGACGGGAAACCGTAAATTGCTTGTTCGGTTTGCCCCTCTTCTGGGAGTATCGCAGAGGTTATAGTTGTTGCAGAAGGCGCCGCTGCTGTCGCTGTGATTGTTCCTTTATTTGGTCCTGGCCCTGTGCTTGTAGATTGCGGTAAAGCCACCATGCGGTTTATCATCACGCATGACACGCCCATCGATACGCCAGTATTAATGTCACCTGTTACCGTTACGCTTGCTTCTGCCGTATCCCAATCTGGTAAGTAAAAGACAGTTACACTGGTTGTTCCCGTACCACCAGATACATCAGCCGCGCTATCGCTTTTTATTGTGTGAGTATTAGCAGCTGTTGGTGCAAGCCATATTTGCTGGGTTGGCGTTGTATCCGCTCTTGACCAAATATCCGTTGGAGATGTTTGTATTCCTGATGGGGCCTCGCCAAACTTACCAACCGCTGTATGCCCTGGTATATTTCCTTTAGAGACCTCCAGAAAATAATCTTTCATAGGGTCAGTCCTCAACTTATTAATCTGTTGTCTTAGATAAGCTATATCATTCGATAAAGAATCAATTAACCCATCTTGATTTTCGTTATCTGTCTCTAATTTAGAAACCTTTGCTACAACTGGTATATGCTCTATCTGTAGCTGTTCTACGTTATTTAATTCACTTTCAAGCTGTGAAACCTTGCTATTTAAGGGTATTACTGTCTGATTAACCTGGTTTAAATTGTTAATCTCATCTTCTAAATTAGAAACCTTAGCTCTTAAAGGTATTAAACTCTGATTATCCTGATCTACATTAGCGATATTTCTTTCTAATTCATGAACCTTAGATCTTAAAGGTAATAATTCCTGGTTGGCCTGGTCTACGTTAGATAAGTCCTTTTCTAAGTTAGAAACCTTAGACCTTAAAGGCAGCAGCTCTTGATTAGCCTGGTCTACGTTAGCTAGTTCCTTTTCAAGATTAGAGACTTTAGCCTGTAAAGCTGCCAACATTAAAGAGGCTGTGGCATCAGTGACAACAGATTCAGATGTCTCACCGCCCATCGCATCTATTATTTCATGCAAATAATCTTCAAAATAGTTAGTAGCCTTAATACCTCCAGTATCTGGATTCTTTTCCCCGATATCTAAGGCAATATCTAGAAACTTAGGCATTATATCGAGACCTCATATTCAATCTCGGCACCGTAATACTGGACGCCTATGTTATCAGTTGTTTCTAACCGTAAAGCGAAGTCCTTATGTCTAACTACCCTACCAAATGATCTTAATACAACCCTTGCGTCATGTTCTCCAGATTCACCAACATCAGCAGGACCATGATTAATCCAAGTATTACCACCGTTCTTAGTGTAGTAGACCATCATCTCAGCTGTTATCGTTGGATCAGTGGTTTGTGCCACTTCCATATCTATTTCAATTTTGCTAATCGTTACATTCTTATTAAATGTAACAGAAGGTGTGACTAATTTAGTCCTGATTAACGTATCGTTCTCTGTTCTATTTGAAGGATCTAACTCCCACAACTGACCTGTAATCGAATCACCGCAAATAATCTTAGTGCCAAACTTTACAGCTCCATTAACACGCCAGTAATCTAAACCTTCGCTTTCCCTGGTATGAGGCATACCACTTTTTAAATCAAAGCCCCTTGTATAGCCCTCAGTGGGGAATGTTATGTAGTAAGTAGAATGTACCGGCCCATCAACAAAGAACCCGTAAGCATCATCTACTGTGCTAAAGCCTGGACTTGTTGACGTACCATTCCCTTTCACTTTAAGCTGAAACTCTAAATCAGATAACTCTACTAACTCGGTTCCTCTCATCAATCTAATAGTTCGGTCATCAGCCAGATAAGCAAAGTAATCATTCATCTCTGCCAATGTATCTTGAACTAAAATACCGTATTCTTTCGTCCCACCTTTTACAGCTCTTAATGGGAAATCTGGGTCGTCAAATCTTTGAAAATATTCAATCCCTTCCTCGCCTAACACCCATAACGCTGATTTCTTTTGTAATACCGCCACAACATTATCAGATGATTCGCTAGCACTACCAAACGTTAAAGTATTATATGAGGTTCCATCTGATTCCTCTGAACCAAAGAATTCATCTGTATCATCCCGGCCAAACCAAAATCTCTCATCTAAAACTGTTACTGATGTTGTATCGAAGAAATCCACATCTGTTATCTGAACTAATCCAGCCGCTGCCGTATAAATATATCCCTGTCCCGAGCCATTCAATACGCATATCTGATTAGCTCCCGGTATAGCGTTAGATTTAATTTGAGCCTTACCAGAGCCACCCACAACACCTAAAGTCTCTACAGTCCCAGAGGTATCAACTCGGTATAAAGTAGTGCCTGAAACAACATAGACCTTTCCACCGTTTACAAATGGTAAAGATCTAACAGGACTCAATGCCAGCGTTGCAAATAACGTTAAACCATCACACTTTTTTACGCACTTATATCCCCCGCCTCGATCACCCTCAGGATATAGATTAACAACCTCAGCCCTACTCTTTTTAGAGTCGAAGTCTTTAGAAACTCCACCTAGAGCCAGCTTCATGATCTAGGTATCCTGCATTGGATAGGATACATTGAAGCACCGTAAGCTAACATATCTCTTTCAGTACTCTCAGCTCCCTCAAATACTATCTGGGCCATCTTCTCACTACAACCAAACTTAGGGATTAACCGTTTAGCCAGGTTATAAACCACATAGTTATGAGCGTAATCAGCAAAGTCTACAGTATCATCAGCATCAACCATGATCTGAATCTTTCTTTCATAAGTAAAGTTGATTACAGGAACGGAAGAGCTAGGCGCATTCCAAAGATACATTGTTCCCGAAGTTTCACCAGCGACATCTTGACGGTCATAATACGCCTGTATAGGAGTGCCGACTTGATTTTTGTTTGGAAGACCAAAGTAGTCTTTACGCGATTGAAATATGATTGGAATTTCATAGTCCGTGTCCTCTTTCCGTCTAACATCCGTGATTCTAGAAATAGGTATTAAATTGGGTACTGTAGCTGTGCCTGGTCGATAATTGTAAACAACCGCCCCATCTAAGCAAGCCAGTGTGATTGCATCGTCTAGATTTACATTTAACCCTGAAGGCGTTCCATTGACTGTGGTCCAAAACAAATTATTATCGTTCTGGATAATCCCTATAATGTCACCGTCTTGAATATTTGTTACTGAGGTAACCGGAATGGTTAAAGCAGCCGCTGAGGTGGCAGCCGTTAAGGTAGTTTCATAGTAAGTGTTTGCAGCCTTAACCGTTGATAGGTCGTAACTAGCTTGTCCGACCTCTAAGAATAATGTCCCTTCTGTCTGAGTCCAAAGGTGCAAGCCTTGGGTTTGAGCCTCTTTAAGTAATCCGTTTAAAGATGCCTTAACCCTAGTTATGTGATTGCCTAACCCTTCTCCATCACCAACCGCTTGGATTAGATCCAAAGACTCTTCGGCTATCTCGTTTAAGGTTCTGCTGTAAGTATAAATCCCACTCGTAGACATAGAACCCTCTAAATTGTGTCAAATGAATCTGCTTCTGTTGTGCTTTCTGATTGTGTTCGTATGTTTTTGTAAACCCGCTGTGGTTTAGGTATGACTGGCGTATCTTGTGGCTGGCGTGGATGGTGGGCTGCAGGTATGCAGTATATGCCCTCCCATCTCCTTAATACTTCAGACTTCTTCACCACAAAATTTGTCACATCGCAAACCGTGTTACTGTCGCCAGCATTAAACGTGCTTACTGAAGTATGCCGCCTGCCCATTAGCTATTTCTCACCATAATCAAAATAGACCCTTGATCGCCAGCATCACCAAAACCTGTAGTGGTAATCTGTAATGCTCCAGACCCATCCAATCCGGGAAAGTCTTTTAAACCACCCCATGAATTAAAGTCCAGACCATTATCACCATTTTCAGGTAATACCCAGATCATATTGTCGTCCACTCCACCATTATCAAACTCAAGGCGAGCATCAAATCCAGCAAAGTTATAGGTTATTCTTTCAATAACCATCTTGTCTGATGCTTTAGTGCCTAAGCCTGCAACTGGATCAATTAACACCTGATCGGTCAGCTCTCCACTCGCTCCATCACTCGATATAAATACGTGATATTGTGAGCGGAAATTGCCGGGTAAGATGTTAGTTATCTTTACCGTGTGAGCCATGATTACCTCTTAAGTGGCGTCAACTTCTGCCCATGTTATAGAAGCTAGGCCAGTCCTGGCTGTGGTTAAGGTAGCTAAACCCGCATACATTCCAGGTGGTATAACAAGCGATCCGCCAAAATCTGCCTCAAACCCTTTATAGCCAGTAATAGCTGCAGTGATATTATCTAAGCCCATTGGTCGCAACCAAACAGGTGTCGTTAACAATGTTGCGCCAACAAGAGCTTGGCCCTTTCCTACGTTAGAGTTCGACCCTGACACCCTCCCGTTATGGATGACACCCGCTGTCCCTGTCTGTATAGCTGTTAGCAGTGTTGGAGACACCATTACACCAATACCTGCGATGGCCGCTAGTGTTGTTCCGACGAAGTTCATTTTATCCACTACCAGATCTTTACCACTCCCTAGTGGGTTTGATAGTACTAGACCTGTATATGTGGCGTGAATTACCGTCACCGCACCCGCGCCTGTACTATGAGCGTGGTACATATTGCCAAGCCGAGCTTGATCTAAAAACCATTGATTTGACATTTTTAATTGCTCCTATTTAAGCGTCTGTATCTGCAGCTGGAAGTAAGAAACCACTGGCATCTGCTAGGCCGCAAACGTAGTTTTCAGTGAACCCTAGTTTCGAGCCAGTAGTAATTAAAAGAATTCCAGCTGTATCCAAACAGTGGACTTTATTATCAGTCACCATGCCAGTTGATGCAGTTGTGGTTCCTTCAATCAGTATTCCACCGCCTGATGTGTCCGTGTTTGGACGATAGACAATGTTCCCACTAACTTGTAAATCAAGTAGGTCAAAGGTAGACATTGACATCAGCGCTGGCGTGTCATTAAGAACCGCCCAAGTGCCAAAGTTATCATTCACTGTTACCCGGTTAGCGTCCTCAAGAATACTAATTGCTGTGGTAGCTGCAGTAGTTCCCAAGCTTGATACTCGGTTGCCTACAAAGGTTAAGCCGTCCATCGAGTTAGCAGTTGCGTTACCAGTGACAACAGCAAGTGCGTTTAGAATGGAGCTTGTGTCTCTAAACTCATTACCCTCTAAACAGAAATCCGTAGGCGTTGCTGTACCAGTAGCTGTATAGTTCGATGCAACATCGGCAAAGTTGTTAACATGGAGAATATTCTTAACAGCCATGTTAGCCGCTGTAATCGGGATATTGGCCGCTGCAGCTCCAAAGGTAATGGTGGGCCGCATTGAGCCAGCGCCTAAACCTATGGTTGTAACTCCAGCAATATTTAAAACTATCTCAGTTGCTAAAGTAATTGTCTGCGTGTAACCAGGCTTTATAATGATGATATCACCACGACTAGCCACACACTGGGTAATCGCAAAATTCCAGGTTCTAAAAGGTTTCTGGAAAGTTCCACCACCGGCCTGATCTACTCCAGCTAGTTCAGTACCTTGATCAAATAAGATATCTGCATTATCAACCCAGAAAACCTTGCCTGGATTGGTCTGAAATAGAGGTACATTCCTCAATACTAAATTGTTTATCCCTGCAGGATAACTTGAAGCACTCATTTGTTTCTCCTATGAACCCTGTTGGGTCGTTAGAATACTCATAGTTCGAATAAGCCCCCTTTCGAGGGCCATATTTATAAAACGATCTTACTTAGGTTCCACTACCATAACAGGCTCTAGGGGACGTCAGCCCATAGGATTTATAAAACATACCCTTACTTCGAAAGTTTTCAGTTCCGAAGTCATTGTCCTGGCTGAAGGTATAATCCATACGATTAAACACCTTAAACCCGTCATCGACATCAGTCTGGATAAACCAGTCAGTGGCAGAGGTGAAACGATGGTTAACGTGATAGCCGCCTGGAAAGATTCCTGCAACTGGGTTAACTGTCGCCGTATTAGCGGTGTTAGGCTCAAACCGTGAGTCCAAGATCCGGTCAGCTGTATAACGTAGTTGGCGTGGAATGTGGAGCTTCATAGCTTTTGCCATCACTAGAAGGCCAGCACCATCACGATAATCTTCAATCGCAATAGTTGCATCTTCAACCGCTGCCTGACTCAAAGGAGTGAAAGCTGCGAACCGATTACTAAAGGTTCCGCCCTTACCAAGTAAGTGAGCTGTGGAGAAGATTGCTAGACCATCACCGATAGCCGTTGCACCTGCTGTATATGCGTTGTTAATCACATTAGCCGCTAATTGCTCATCAGTGTGAACTAACGAACGCTTAAGCATAGTCCCAGCTTTCTGGATTAAGTCACGCATAAGGTTATTCATTTGGGCTTCCATAGTAATTATAGTCCCTAGTGAATAAACAGCATGGGTATAAGTGGTGATCCAGTCCTGTTTCTCTGCATCGTACTCAGTACCAGTACCTTCAGGTTTCAGTGAAGCTAATCCAGTACCAGAGGCAGACACATCAATTTCATATGCCTTTTCTGAACTTTTAACCTCAAAGATGTTTGAGTATTCCATCGGATAATCTTTAAACTCGATATCCGTGACGGCGTTTATCCCTTCCTGTAACGAACGGGCATGATTACCTTGGGTTACTATTCCGACCATGATATTAAATCCCCGTTTGTTGTCTGTCGCCCTGATAATCGTTAAGAGTAACCGCCCAACGAGCGTTAGTTCCTAATTCATTATCTGGAGCATCGATTAAGTGATGAATTCTAACTGCTAGAGTTGAGGTTCCAGCTGCAGATGAACTATCAAGCTCTGAGCCTGATATTCCAGTGATTGCAGAGCCAGTTCCAACAACAATCTCAGCATTAAGCCCGACTGCAGTTATTGCAACGTCACCACCATCGGAGTCTTCTTGAACGGAATAGAGAATATCTCCACCCATCGCAACAAGACCAGTTCTGGCAGTTGATGCGAGTCGGTGAATTTTAGAAAGCGAGCCTTCATCAGATCCATCAGGCTCTAAACCAATTAGAACACCAATGGCAGCATCGGTAAGGGCACACTGAGCAACAACGGGCATAGTGCCAGCTGCGTTAGATGTACCTGTGAGTTTTACACGGTCGCCAATAAAACAAGCCACCGCATCACCTGCGGCAAATACAACTCGTCTTGTTTGGCCTCGATAATCAGCACCCGAAAGAGTACCAATTGGAGTTAGCCCGGATGGGCGGTCTGCGTTAGCCATTTTAATGACCTCCTGGTTAGTTAAAGTATGTTGTTTGAGCCTTCTTAGCTCGTACAGCAGACCTAAACTCTTGCCAGGTGGCTATAAAATGGTCTCACTATTCTTAAGTGAGTGAATCGGTAAATATATACGCTATATTAGCACATATTTCAATCTCTAAACATCGTGGCTTATTTCTTGTACTCTTTCAGTACTTAAACCTCTCTTACCACCGCCTATCTTGCCAGCGTATGTTTTCAAGCCCTTAACATGATCCATTACTACATCTTCTGAATCGACCAACCCAATACCCATGGCCCTATCGATTTCTTCCTGTCGTTTGCGTAATGGCTCAAGTTTTGCCCGGTCGTAGTCCTCTAACGGCATGAACATCAAGAAATTATCCTCAGCCACGCCCTCAATAACGCTTACACTGTGAGCAATTTCATACTGATCTTCTGCTCTATCGTTGATTCCAGCGTATGTTTTGCCAGCTCTGCCTACTTTTGGCACAGGTTCAGCCCCGCAGGCTATCCAGTGCTCAACATCTCCATTACGGGAAGTTGCCCAGAATAGTTGCTTGTCCTGGTAGATTGGCATTGCTAGATAGTGGGTGATATCCATCCTTAAACGATTACCAGTGGCTACTCGATGCTTATTTGTGTCATCAGCCTTGTGAATAGACTCTTTAGCGCCTGTTTCTTTTCGATCAGTAGTTTTACTTGTCTTGTTAGCCATGATTATTCTCCCAGCATCGTTTTAGCGTATTTTTCAGCCCGTTTAGGGTCCTTAGCTTTGATCATTTCATAGGTATCAAACTCTGGGCTTGTATCCCTTGAGTTCAATGACCCTGATTTAAGCTGTTTAAGTCTTGACCCGTAATCCTCAGTGTTCGGAGTAGTCCTTTTAGCTGGTGTTTGCCCTTGCCCTCTCCGTTGGTTCCTAGGACTCTTAAACTTGTCTGGGTAAATGTCTTTGGCCACCGCTAAAGCTTGTCTCAGCGTACCATTAAGCTCTTCAGAGCTAACAATAATGCTTTGATCTCCACCCGTTAATCTATTCAATGCTGTTGATTGTGCTTTAATCACAGTGGCATCGAATACCCGGTCGTATTGCGGGCTATTAGGGTCTAGGATTGGGTTATCTTGCCTAAATTTGGTTATCTCAGGTGCTGGTTCGTAAACTGGCTGGGCTGCTGGTGCTGGTTTGTTTAGATTGCTAATCTTATCCTTTGCCGCTAATGCTCCGTCAAGGTCTGACTCTTCTTTAGCCGTATTCAGTTCCGCGGTAGCTGATGCTAGATCTCGTTCATATTGATCATGCATCTGTGCTTGCTGGGTAGCTTTCCAATCGTTGGTTGTCTCTTGAACAGTCTTAACCAGGCCCTTAAGCTCTCGAACCTCTTGGATTGAGTCATAATGAGCTGAATAAGCTTTCTCACCCCTAAACTCTGCTGGATCTTTACCCTTTTCAATCCATTCCTCATATGTTAGGAAACCAGGTGGTTTTGGCTCAACAATCGGCTCTGGATCAACTATTGGTTCATCGTTTTTGATTTCAGGCTCAATAATAGGCTCTTCATTGCCCAAACCTGCTGTGATGTCATCGTTTTGAATGTTCAGATTGTCTAAGGCTGCATCTATCGCCGCTTGATCAGTCATTTCATTATCCCTAGGATTGCTTCATCGTTGGCAAATCGGTACTTATCACCGCTGCCTGGGGGTAGTTCTAGCTCTGTTCCTGTGTATCTGTCTAAAATTACAACATCTCCAACCTTTGGCCATTCACATTCAAACTTTAAGAGATCGCCTTTAAACGCTCCCGGTCCTATATGGGCTAAGATACCGTGATGAGTTCCCTTAGATTCCCTGTCGGCTTGGTCTTCAGTCTTATCCTGAAAATCAGCAGCTGCCAGCGTAGGAAAGCTCTCCATCTGTGATTTAGCCATGGCTATACTTGCATCAAGAGGCTTAATGAGAATGCGATACCCCACCGCTTCAGGGTCTCCATTCGCTATAAGGTCTCTTGCCTCTGATATCATTTCTTCCGTTATCTCAATCATTCCATATCCTTAATGTGGAAAAACTAATTTAGGTTTCTTTACTTCAGTGTTCAGGGGTAGATCCAATAACATGCGAGGTACTTTCCCTCCCAATGTCACCACATCAAACTTTTCATGGTAAACAAGCATATCCATCCCTGCTCGATCAAAGTTATTTTGCTGGTCTAGAATAACCGCGCCTTCTGGTAGTTCATCTATAACCCTGTTGGAGATACCTTTTCCCCAGCTTGCATAAACATGTTTGCTTAACATGACTATCTTAAACCTCCTCTCCTTCATCCTTTGGCACCTCAACCATGCTACTAATGGTTAGTATGTTTTCAAACTCAGACATAATTCTTAATGCCTCCTTACCGCCTATCTTTAAGTGGATTCGATTCATTGAAGCATCGTTATTAGTTATATCCACGTTATCGCCACTGGCTAAATCCTTATCAGCTTTATCAATAGCCGTGTCCAAGCAAGTCTTATATGCCTGGGTTACTGGGTCCATTAACCATAGGTCCACCTGGGTTTGGGATACTCTGGGGTATTTGTCTGTCACTTGCGCCTCCTTCGGCATCGAAAATTGTATCAAACTGACCGTCCATCATTCGAATGGCTTGTGCTCCTTGTTGAGCACCTAAACCTATCTCATACATGATCTTCAAGGTCTCTGCATACTTATGTCCTATCTCAGCTCTTTGCTTTTCACTGATGAGACCTAAGCTTTCCATCTCTTTGGCTGACTCATGCGCCATCTTCATTTTCTTAACGTCAAGTTCACCACGTCTTAATTCCTGGTCCTCTTTCTTAAGTTCAATCTCTGCCTGCATTTGTGCAATCATTAACTGTTTGTCTTCATCAACTGCGTTTGGATCTGGCTCTGGTGCTAGCTCATCCATATTAGGTATGTCTAAGGCCTCTAACCAACCTACATAGGCAATTCTAAGATTTAATATCTGTTGGGGTTGTGTCTTAGCTTCTTGCAATACTACCTCAGCCCTTTGTATGCGCTCTATATCAGAGCCTTGAGCAGGGTCTACAGCTAGGCGTATGTCACAATCATCTGGATCGAAATCACGTTCCATTGAATGCTGTTTGCCTTCATCGAGTATCTTGTTATACAGCTCATCGTCATAGTGTTTGTGATTGAGTAAACCTATCTTAGCCTTTTCTTTCTTGGCATCTGAATAGACTCTCATTGTAATTGAGTTTGGTACTTTTAAACTTTGCCTCAACCTAGCTGCATATAAAGCCGCTGCCTCTCCAGGAATAGATTCGATATTCACCGCCGCGTTAGTCATTGACTTGGCTTTTTGCTCTATCCAATCTAATAACTGAAACTGGACCGGAGTTGGTCCAGCAAAGGGTGGTTGCCAGAATGCATCCTTGAATGAACCACCTCTAATATTAAGGGGTTGCATCTTGCCCATGACTAGATCTACAGGGCCTGCCTGGGTTGAGTTACCAAGCCCGGACGATAGGTCCATTGATATAAACCCTGAACTACTAGCAGCAATAGACATAGTTGTAGAGTCGATTAACTGTCTCAGACTTGTGTTGATAGCCTCGAACATTGGGCCAAACAATATCCCCCAGCCTAGACCCATTGGTCCACCTTCAGGATCGGGTAAGAATCTGTATTGAGTTATACAATCCAATGTGTCAACACTAATGATTTCATCTTTGTCATTTCTGTTGATCGTGTCTTCATCGAAGTAGGGATACAAAGCTACAATTTTAGTAGTCTTCATGCAAACAATTGCACAGTACGGCTCTTTCAATCCATCGTCATCTAGATCAAACAAAGTGTAAGCTTTGACAAAATCATAGCTATTAACATCCTCGTCTAGGTCATCCTCTGACATATCCCAGCCGTTCTCACCACGGATAAACCCTAACACCTCATTAGTAGTATATTTCAACTCTAGAAACACATCCTCGGCATCTCTAAAGTTATTATTCTTGTGGTCAAATATAATCTGATCGGCTAGGTATAAATCGCTGCACACTTCTTTCTTGTCGTAATCAAAGTATGTCATTTTGTAGGATGTACCGACACAAGGCAGAATCATTAAGTTCTTATCCTGCTCACCTCTCCAGTTCGGCATACCTTCAGCTAGTTGGTAGTTTTGATACTTACTAACCCTTTCAGCCCGCTCTTCCTTAATGTCCTTAATCTTCTTACCAGCCGCCTCTTCTATCTGCTGATTGGGATCTTGTTGTTGATTAGGATTAGGTGTCTTGGGTTCTGGAAACTTAGGGCCGCCGTAAATCCTTGCCCGTACAATATTCTCACTCCAAACTAACTCAGGTGCTGACCGAGCATTGAAATCAATCATTGCCTCACTTACGAATGGAAGCATTGCCATTGATGCGCCTTCAAACGGGAAGGACTTCTCTGTTATCTCAGTGTCGCCAGCCATAGCCTTTAACTTTGCCAGGTTGATAGCTCGCTTATACTTCTTGCGCCATGAGCCCATTGATTGCTTGGCTTCACCCAATAGCTCTAAAGTCTTGGCTGTGTGCTTGGCATTATCATCAAGCTTGTCCACTATGTTTCCAGACTCAAGCAAGCCTTCTAGAAAGCCCTGTTTCTCTTCTGGCTCATCAGTCTCATAGCCTTCTGCATAGTTCTCAGATAGCTGTTCCTGCTTTGCGTATGCCATTACTTAGTCTTCCTCTTATCAACCTTAGCCTGTTCCTGGGGCTCCAATGGACGCCAACCTCCACACACTGGGCAGCGCTTATATTTCAGTGGTGCGTCTTTTACTGTTATACAATTAGTGCAGCTCATCAGAATCAACCTCTTTGTTATACCCTAAGCTAAACCGGCAAACCATTCGTATAGTGATAGCCTTAG
>Ga0255049_10000881_pt1 | contig 17535 bp, 19 predicted proteins | sample JV7_2_3_MG_FD_183615 | JGI IMG/M metagenome (GOLD analysis project Ga0255049, IMG submission 183615) | Seawater microbial communities from Jervis Inlet, British Columbia, Canada - JV7_2_3 | ecosystem: Environmental > Aquatic > Marine > Inlet | place: Canada: British Columbia | collected 2016-10-06
CAAAAGTGGGCTAATTTCAATCAGATGTTCGAACAACAAAACGTATTCATTCTCCCAATAGACACGGCAAACAGAAACAAACATCTTGCCGAACTGGGACAACTATTAAAACGACCACTAATTACAGACTGGACACCAATCAACTCAAAGCCAAGACAAGAGATCGGACCAGTTGACTTGAGTGAAATATACGCACTCCCAGTAGTTAATAAATTCTACTCTCAGAATAAGCTGAGCAGAAAAGAAGCTGAAAAGATAGTCAGACAAATCATTCAAGACAGAGCAGGGGAAACATTAGCGCCTAATCTGTTTAATGATTCTGTTGAGGCTTTACTAAGGGAAGTTAATGCTTAAAAAGCAACCAATCAATCAAATGGTTAAGTTGAGTTAACATGGCTGGCGGAGCACCAAAAGGAAACACCAACGCATCTAAGGCAAAGAAGCTTTCCAAAATGCTTCAGGATAGGCTGACAGAGCGTAAAGAAGAGCAAGCGCTAATGGATAAGCTTTTAGATCTGGCTCTTGGCGGCGATATGGCAGCGATTAAAGAGGTGTTCGATAGAATCGATGGTAAGCCAAAACAAGCTATTGTCGGTGGCGATGAAGATGACAGCCCTATTCAGATAACCCAAATAGAGAGAATAATTGTTAAGCCTAAAGATTCCAACAGCTGAAGTATTCGAGCCTTTACTGTATCCAAGTAGATATAAGGGCGCTTGGGGTGGTCGAGGATCGGGTAAGTCTCATTTCTTTGGCGAACTACTTGTTGACGATGCGGTATCTCATCCAAGCAATACCGGACAAGGGTTAAGGGGTGTTTGTATTAGAGAGGTTCAAAAGACTCTCAAATCATCATCTAAGAAACTGATTGAGGACAAGATATCAGGGCTAAGGCTAGGCGAATCAAACGGGTTTAGGATATTCAAGGAAGTCATTCAAACCCCAGGTGATGGCTTATTAATGTTTCAGGGTATGCAAGATCATACAGCTGATTCAATTAAGTCATTAGAGGGAATGGATAGGGCATGGGTAGAGGAAGCTCAAACATTATCACAAACATCCCTCAAGCTATTAAGGCCAACGATTAGAGCGACAGATTCAGAGTTATGGTTTAGCTGGAACCCAAGACGAAAGACCGATCCTGTGGATGTAATGTTAAGACAGGGTACTAAGCCAACTGGATCAATAGTGGTTAACGCTAATTGGGCTGATAACCCTTGGTTTCCTCACGTATTAGAACAGGAAAGGATTGATTGCCTTAATAATGAGCCAGAAGATTATGATCATGTTTGGGATGGTGGTTATGCAACGGTAACTAAAGGCGCTTATTTTGCTAAGCACTTAGCTCAAGCAAAGGCCGATGGTAGATTGACCTTGTTATCACCAGACCCATTAATGACCTTTAGGGTATTTTGTGACATTGGCGGCACAGGGGCAAAGGCCGATAATTTCGTATTCTGGGTAGCTCAGTTCATTGGCGAGCATATCAAGGCCATTGATCATTATGAAGTACAAGGCCAGCCAATAGGGTCACATTTAGCCTGGTTAAGAAAGAACGGTTATACTGAAGACAATACAACCATTTGGCTACCCCATGATGGAGCAACCAATGATCGAGTCTATGACGTATCGTATGAAAGCGCTTTCGAAGCTGCCGGATACTCTGTTGAAGTTGTGCCAAATCAAGGCAAAGGCGCTGCTATGGCAAGGGTTGAAGAAACTCGAAGATGGTTCCCCTCTGTTTGGTTTGATAAAGAGAAATGCCAGCCAGGGATTGAAGCGCTTGGTTGGTACCATGAGAGGTTCGATGAAGTGAGGAATATTGGTTTAGGTCCAGAACATGATTGGGCCTCTCATAGTGCTGATGCTTTTGGATTGATGTGTGTGGTTTATGAAAAGCCTAATATCTCTAGCTCTGTACCATTGCCTTTACCCTCTGGGGGCTGGATGAATGCCTAAGAAGTCTAAAAAGAAATTTACCCAGGCAGAAACAGATAAGATTATCCGTAACTTTATGGATGATTTTGAGCTGGCTCAGACTGCGGAAAATGATAACAGAGTGGACATGGTTGATGACCTACGCTTTGCAGCTCTGGATCAATGGCCAGACGATGTAAAGGCAGAGCGTGAGAAAGACGGTAGGCCAATGCTTACTCTTGATCACACTGGCCAACCGATTAGAAAGATTACCGGCGGCATTAGAACTAACATGCCATCCATCAAGGTTGATCCTATCGATGATGGGGCAGACAAGGAAACAGCTTCAGTATTAGAGGACTTAATCAGACAGATAGAACAAACCTCAGATGCTCAAGCAAGCGCTTACATGACTGCAGCCAACTTCCAGGTTAAATGTGGTTATGGTGTTTGGCGGGTTAATACGGTAGAGAATAACGATGATATCTTTGAGCAGGACATAGTTATCGAGAGGGAGAAGAATCCATTTGCTTGGTACTTTGATCCCGATGCTGTCAAGCCTCAGAGACAAGACGGTAGATTCTGTATCAAGTCAGAGATAATGACTAAGAAGAAATTCGAGTCTAAATTCCCGGATGCGAAAGAGGTTCCTGTTGATATCCCAGCTCAAGCAATTGGGCAATCATTCGAGCTATGGTATTCACCGGATTCGGTAAGGATTGGCGAGTACTTCACTAAGAGTAAGAAGAAACGAGAGCTCACCCAATTATCCAATGGTGTGGTGGTTCCTACAGAGGATATCAAAGAAGAAGACATCCAGGGCTACAGAGAACAAGGCATTGAACCGGTCCGAGTAAGAGAGGTTGAGGTTGATGCAATCGACTGGTACAAGCTGACAGCCTTTGACATTCTCGAACATGTTGAATGGCGAGGTAAGTATTTTCCAGCTATCCCAGTTTATGGTGTTGAAGAGAATATTGAAGGTAAGACGGAATACCGAGGGATTATCAGAGCAGCAAAAGATCCTCAGAGAATGTATAACTATTGGAATAGTTCAGCAGCTGAGACTATCGGGCTACAACCTAAAGCACCTTACAAACTTACAGCTGATCAACTTAAGGGTAACGAGCAATTTTGGAATAACGCTAATAAAAAGAACTTACCTTACTTGGTTTATAACCCTGACCCTAAAGCACCTGGGGCGCCAGTGAGAGAAGCTCCGCCAATGGTGCAGTCAGGTTACTTACAGCAAGCCCAAGTATCCGCGGTAGATATTCAACAGGCGACAGGAGTATTCCAGGCTTCTACGGGTGATTTACCAGAGCAGCGAAGTGGCAAGGCGGTTATTGCTTTACAGCAAGAGGCTAACTTAGGTTCATCGGTGTTTGAGGCTAATCTCGCATCATCTGTAGAGCATACAGGTAGAGTGGTTATTGATCTAATTCCCCACTATTATGATACTGAAAGAGTGGTTCGGCTTAGGGGTGAAGATGATTCGGTTAGGTTTGTGGAGATAAATCAACCTATACTGACACCAGATGGTAAGAAGATACAGAATGATCTTACTCGGGGTAAGTATGATGTAAGAGCAGGAGCTGGCCCAAGCTTTAGAACTCGAAGGATTGAGGCTGCGAGTAGTATGGTTGAACTCGCTAGGGTATTTCCTCAAGTCTTGGAAGTTGCCGGGGACTTGGTTGCTAAAAACCTTGATTGGCCGGGTGCGGATATTATGGCTGAACGGCTTAAGAAACTGTTACCGCCTGGTATAGCTGAAGATGATGATCTAGACGATGAGCAGAAAGCAGCCCAGCAACAAGCGCAACAGAAGGCGCAACAATTACAGGATGCTCAGATACAATTACAGATGGGCCAGCAACAAGCTGATATCGAGAATAAACAGGCAGACACGGCAGTCAAGAAGTCCACAGCTGCTAAAAACCTGACAGATGCAGAACAGAATGATGTAGAAAACGCCGTTCAGTTAGCAGAGCTAGCGATGGCGCAAGGTAATAAGAATTTAATGAATCTAGCTTTACGTGAGATAGTAGAGTTAGTTTCAGAGCCTACCGTTGGGTTAGCAGCGGGGCAATAATTCGTGGAGACGAACTCATGGCAACAAGAAACAAAGATGAAGTATTTGACTGTTACAAAAACAAAGTAGTTGGCTACAAGCCTGGATCTAAATCAGATATGTGGTCAAAAGAATTCAAAGAGGAAGCTAAGAAACGCTGGGAAATAAAACAGAAGGCGAAGAAAGCTTACTCAATAGCCTACTAGCGGGTATCACTAGGATTAATCGAGGGATCGTATCCAAATGCCAGATGAAGAGATTGAACTGGGAACAGTTGAAGACGCACCTATTGTGGAATCGTCACCCACACCGGCCAGCGAAGCCGAAAATACACCAGAGCCTACGGTTGAAGAGCCTAAAAAGGATAACGGTGTACAAAAACGCATTAATCAAATCACGCGAGAAAAGCATGAGGCGAGACAGGAAGCGGATAGGCAAAAGGAAGCTAATGCGGCTTTAACCAAACGGTTAGAAGCGCTAGAAGCTCCTAAGACTGAGCTATCACAACCTCAAGAGAACGACTTTACAGACTACAACGAGTATCAACAGGCGAACTCGAATTATGTAGTTGAGAAGGCGACTCAAGGGGCGTATGACAAGCTCAAAGCTGAGAGCCTAGCCACAGAGAAAGCCAACCGGGCAGCGGAAGTACAGAACTCTTTTAATACTAAGATTGAAGGCTTTCACGAACGGGTTGCTGAAAAGCAAGAGCATTACCAGGACTATGAACAAGTGGCCTACGGTCATAGCTTCATGGATCAGGACTTGGCTGGTCAACTGTGTGATATGGATAAGGGTGTTGAGGTGGGATACCACTTAGGCGCTAACTTGGATGTTGCTGAAAAGATCTTTGCTTTAGACCCTGTTTCGAGAGCGCGTGAATTGACTAAATTAGAGTTTCAGGTTGAATCAGTAGCCGGTGGTAAGAAGGTTTCTGATGCACCTGATCCAATTGTGCCCCTCGGCAGCTCTGAGACAGTCTCAAAAGATGAAAAGGACATGTCGGATGATGAGTGGTGGGCTGGGCGGTACGCTCAATTAAATGCGAGGAATAATCCTCAATAGGTGAATTAAATGGCTAATACCCTTTTAACAACGGATAAGATTCTAAGAGAAAGTCTTAGAGTGTTACACGCAAAGCTGAACTTCATAGGCCGGGTTAACCGAACTTATGACGATGCTTTTGCAAACAAAGGCGCGCAGATTGGCGACACTTTACGTATTCGCTTACCTGCTGAATATACAGTTACTGATGGCCGGGTTATTCAGTCTCAGGATACTGTTGAAAAGAATACATCTTTACAGGTCAACAACCGCAAGCACGTAGCTGTTACCTTTACCGATGAAGAACTGACTATGGATATCGATTCATTCTCAGCGCTACACCTTGAACCGGCTATGTCTGTTTTGGCTGCTAAAGCTGAAAGCGATATGATCCAAAGTGTTTATAAGCAGGTCTACAACCAGGTCAATAACGTTGGCTCGGATATGACCTATAAGCTTATTGGTACTGGTCGAAAAGTCTTGGTAGATAACTTAATCCCTCAAGACAGCACAGTCACAGGTAGTTTGAATACCACTGATAATCTTGATTTGAATGATGCTTTGAAAGGTCTGTTCAACCCTCAAGAGCAATTAGGGGCTAACTTCCGCGAAGGTAAAGTAGGTCGAACATCTGGATATACTTTCTTTGAAAATACCCATATGCCACGACATACCACTGGTAGTGATGACGGTACAGGTGATTACCTGACTAACTCAGCAACGGCTCAAACTGGTACAAGTCTAACGATTGATACCGGTGCGGGAACTATCTTGGCTGGTGACATCTTTACTGTTGCTGGCGTTAATCGTGTTCATCCTGAGACTAAGATCGATACAGGTGTTCTACAGCAGTTTGTTTGCACCACTTCGATTGCAGCAAGTGCTACGACTATCACTTTCACTCCTGAGATTATCGCTTCTGGTGGATATCAGAATGTGACTAACGGTGCAGCTAACAACCAAGCATTAACTAAGGTTGGTGGAGCTTCAGTGGCACACGATATCTCTCTTGGCTTCCATCGAGATGCTTTTGCTTTTGCAACTGCTGACGTGGAAATGCCCGGCGGAATGGATATGGCAGGTCGTAAAACAATGGACGGAATCAGAATGCGCTTTGTCAGAGGGTTTGACATTCGTAACTCTGAATTCATTAGCCGTTTTGATATCCTTTATGGATTCAATACGATTCGCCCACAGCTAGCTCACCGATGGGCTAACAACTAAGGAGTAAACTCTAATGAGTAGAGAACAATTAAGCGCTAACACTTCAGAAGGGTGTGTTGCACCTGGTCTGGGTGAAGAGGCTCCGGTTGCAAGTGGCCGAACCACTAACGGTGAAGTAGTTCTAACGGCAAAACAATCTGGTAAAACTTTCCTCTGGGACTTGGCAGCGGGCATTGATTATGTCTTACCTGCTCCAGTCGCTGGGATGGTATTCCGGTTTTATGCAACGGTTGCCGCCACTTCAAATACTCACGCTATATCAACGGATGCTGCAACTACTTTTATTGGTGGAGCGTTACAGATGGTTATTGCAGCTTCTGGCACTTCAGAAGGCCAGGTGGGTGATGAAACTAGCGATGTGACAATAGCAATGAATGGCACAACTACAGGCGGATTGGAGGGTACTTCTATTGAAGTGTTTGCTCTTTCTAGCACTGTTTGGATTGCTCGGCATTCTACTGTTGTTGGTTCTGGTACGCTAGCGACTCCATTCGCATAAACTTAAAGGGGCTTAACGGCCCCAATTAGGAGGATTTAACATGGCTGGAGAAGAAAGAGCGTTAGGAGTAGCAACCACTCACACGGTATCTAACAAATTCACCCACGAAACTGGCGGAACGTTTGGTATTAATGGGTCTACGCCTATTGTCCAAAGAACCGATGCAAGTCAGGTGGCTATTACTGATTCGGGTACTGGAACGGTAGCGGATACTATTGCGGCTGGTGTTGGTGTTGAGACAATCGCAATACCTGTCCCTGCTTTGGCAACGTTGGCAGACGGAGACATTCTTACAACTTACACTCCAGGGTATAAGTTTAAGATCTTATCTATATCGTTTGCTGTTCATACAGCGGTGACGACTGCGGCTAAGGCATCTTCTTTGAATGTTGAAATAGGAACCACTAACACCACTGGCGGTGTTGTTGCACTTACCTCTGCTAACTGTACTCCAATTGGGGCGGTTGTTGCAGGGTCGGCGATTACAGCGGCTAACACAGGTTCAGCAGCGGCGACTATTTCAATTGAAGCGGCTAGCACTACGACCTTTATCGAGGGCGGTGGATACATTTTACTTAAGATCCAGAACATGGATACAGCAGATGCTTTTGCTAGCATAGCTGACAAGTGGAATGAAGTAAGAACCACGTTGGTTAACTTCGGATTTATCTCTGGAGCAGCCTAATAACGGGGCTTCGGCCCCTATCTAATGGAGAGATTATGTTTTGTAAAGAGTGTGGACAGAAAATTAGCTCAGAGGCTAAAGATCCCTGGTGCATGTATAAAGTTGAGGGCGGGCAAGTTATCAATCAATTGTTTAACCCTGATCAAATACCAGAAGGTTGGTATGATTCACCTAAAGCTGCAAAAGCCGGGTTTGATCTAGCAGCGGCTGAAGATACCCAAGTTAAGCCAGATTTAAAGAAGCCACCTAAAGCGAATAGAAAAGGTCTTAACGTATGACAACAGCGCAAGAGTTAATTGATTCATCTGCAAAGATGGCCGGTATATTAGCAGAAGGCCAAAGTCTTGAGGGTGGAGTTAATACAGATGCTCTAAACCGATTAAACCGAATGTTTGCGCGATGGGCTAACAACAAGGTTGATTTTGGATTGGCTACTCTTGCGGCAAGTGACACGGTTTATATTGATGTAGCAGATGAGGAAGCAGTTGAAACTCAGCTCGCTTTAAGACTGATGGTTAAGCATAGAAAGCAAATACCGCCTGGTTTAAGTGAGTCGGGGGATAATATGTTTACCGAATTACAGGCTAAATATACTAAGTTGCCAACGATGGAATTAGACACGACATTAAGACGAAGTTATCCATTAAATCGAAGGGCATACAATATAAATAATGGCTGATATAGAAATACCTTTAGTGGGACCTACATATACTAATAGATCTTTGTCAGTTGGTAATCAGTTGACACAAGGCTATTACGTGGAAGTCAATCAGACAGGTGATGAGCTGGTATCTTTACAGCCTTTCTGGGGTTTAAAGCCGTGGGGTACATCTGGTAGCGGTAAGAATAGAGGGGTTGGTGAATTAAACGGGAGTTTATACACAGTCTCAGGTGCTGAATTATACAAGGTTGCAACTAATGGGGTAGGGACTTTAATAGGGACCATTTCAGGAGCTAATCGATGTAGTTTAGAGGCTGATAACTCAGGTAATTTAATTATTACTAATGGGGTTAGCAAGCCATATTCTTATAATGGGGTAACACTGTCTCAAGGTTCAGACATAGACCTACCTAATGCGGCCACAGCGACTTATATTAATGAGCGGATTGTCTACGATAGTAATACGGGATTAGCGTTTGCAGACCTTAATACGCCTCTTACAGTTAACTCGGCTAACGTCTTAAATGCGGTGGATGTGGTTGATGATACTTTAGCGGTGATAGCCCATAAACAACAGGTTCTAACGTTCGGTAGTAAGTCTATCGAGCCTAACTATTTTACTGGTTCGGGGACTCCTCCTTATGCTTTGGCTCGGAATGCGGTTCAAAGGGCAGGCACTAGCGCCACTCATTCGGTGTCAGCTAATAACGACCATGTTTACTTTCTTGATAAATTAAGACAGCCATCTCGAACAGTAGGCTTAGCAGTTCAACCCATTGGTAATCCCGCTATAGGTCAGGCTATTAGAAAGTATTCGACTGTCAGCGATTGTTTTACAGTTTGCTTTAGTTTTGATAATCAGAATTTCTGCCTGTTTAGCTTTCCAACGGCTAACGAGTCTTGGCTGTTTAACGAAGAGGCTCAGCTATGGACGACTCTTGCATTTGGTACTAATGGCGATCAGCATTTAATGTCTGACCATATCTTTATTTATGGCAAGCATCTAGTAGCCGATAGACGTAATGGGAGTATTTACGAATTAGACTCTGAGACATTTACAGATGATTCATTAGTCATACAAAGAAAACGACAGACTAAAGCTATCGACTCTAGGGACATTGGATTGCCTAAAGGTCGTATCATGACTATGAATTCCTTAACCTTGGAGATTGAGAAAGGGGTTAGCCTGGTTTCAGCAGAAGCTATAATAATCATGGAATATTCAGACGATCATGGTCATACGTGGTCTAGTGAGCGCTGGCAGACTATTGGAGAACAAGGCGATTATACCAGGGTTATAGAATGGTTAGGTCTGGGTGATTTCAAATCAAGAATGTTCAGGTTTACTATGTCAGACCCTGTTAACTGGGTTTTAACAAGCATGAAGGCTAATGTGGAGGTGGGTTTTGACTGAAGTAGATCCCGTCAACTTACCCCCCGTTTTAACCTCTGGTGGTGTTTTAGATCCAGATGCTTTAAGGGCTGACATTGAACATTTAAAATGGGTCTTATTCCAAACCCGCGAAAGAACCGGGGGCGGCGTAGATATCATTGGTGATAGTGCTGAGGATATCGCGGCAAACACAGCGGCTATAATTGTTAATGCTGCGAACATAGCAATCAATGCAGCTGCAATACTTGTTAACGCGGCTGACATAGCTACTAATACGACTAATATAACAACTAACAGTTTAGCAATTACAGATTTAGAGATGAGCGAGAACACCTCTTTAATTGGACAGATAGCCTTTTTGAAAGCCCGAATTAATGAGTTTGAGATGATGCCGACTAAGAACGATACGCCAGTTTTATTAAGTAGAATTAACGATATTGAATTACAGCTAGCTAGGGCAAGTGAGATACCGATTTTATCCCAAAGGATTAGTGATCTAGAGTTACAGCAATGAGCGCAGAATATGCCGTACTACTACAGAGGATTGAGGAGCTTGAGAACGATACTAGGTTTTTACCCTATATCGGTGCGCTTAGAAAAGAGATTGCCGATATGAATAAGGAATGGTATGCCGAGATAAGAAAAGGCAATATTCCAGGTCATAGCATCGTTCATAAATTCGGACGTAATGACGCTATACCTAACGGCACTTGGGCATTCATTACTAACTTGGGTCAGACTGGGCACGTACTGTCAGCAGCTACAACGGTGCGAGTTAAAGCTGGTAACGCAGCTGATGATACGGCAGGAGCTGGAGCAAGGGAGGTGACAGTTCAGGGTATTGTTGCAACTACATTCCTAGAAGAGGAAGAGGCGATAACTACAGCAGGAGTTAGCGCTAGCACTGCAACATCTAAAAGCTTTTGGCGCATACATAGGTCTTGGGTGTCAGCTGCGGGAACGTATGGCGATGCAAACACGGCTGCCGTAGTCATAGAAAATGGGGCTGGTGGAACTGATATCCATACTATTGCGATAGAGGAAGGCCAATCTCAGGATGCTGTTTGGACTGTCCCTCTAGGGTTCAAAGGTTATCTGCTTGGTGTATATGTCACTGTTGACGCTAACAAGTCTGCTGATGTTAGGGTTTTTACGAGAGCTGATATTGATGTTACTTCTGCGCCTGTTAAATCCAAGCGGCTTAAAAAATACTTTGATGGTATCTTGGGGCCTCATACTTATAAGCCAGTAGCTGCGAACTCAATGATTCCAGCTAAAGGAGACATATGGGTTGAGGCGAGAGGGTCGGGTGCTACCACTGAAGTCTCAGCGGATATAGAAATTTTACTTGTAGAGGATGGTTACTAATATGGCGAGCATATCATTTCCAGAGGTAAGGGTAGAACAGATGGCAACGGCTGATACTACCCAGTACACGGTTGAAGCGGGTAATACGGCTGAGGTAACTCAAGGGACTATATGCAATGAGTCTGCAGCTACGGTTACTTTCAGTTTCCACATTCCCAACCCAACGGCAGCGGCTGGGGATACTAACGTTTTAATAGACACTAAAGCGATCTTACCCGGTCAGACTGATTTACTACCTGAATTACTTGGCAAGAGATTCGCAGCGGGAACGGTATTTAAAACCACTTGTTCAGCGGCCACTGCTTTGAATATGCATTTATCTTTAATGGTACGTACTGCATGATTAAATTACAGATGGTGGAGGTTTAAATGGGCGCATTAGACTTTTTAGAAGATGCTGCAAAGGACATTACAGGGATTTCAACTCTGGAGTCTCTTAGTCTTAAAGAGAATATTATTGATCCCTTTACCGGGAAGACTGCCAGAGATGCTGCGGGTAAAGCTGCTGAAGCTGCTGAGACTGCAGGACAGGCTGCTATCACAGAACAAAGGCTTGCCAGAGAATCAGCTGAAAGGAGAACGCAGCCATTTGAAAGTGCGGGTGTAGCGGTTCGAGATCCTCTATTAAATATGTTGGGTATAGTAAAGAATCCTAGACTGGCAGAATTAGAACAAGCTTTAAAGGACATTCCAGTTAATGAAGAACCGTTCATTGCAGCGGTGGCAAGGAATAAAATTCAACGTGAGATTGACGCTACTCCTCCAACTATTCAGGGCAATCAATTATCTGATGGGTCTTTTGCACCGCCTCAAGAGTTTACATCTAAAGGGGTTGATGATTTTAACTTAAGACAATTTGACCTACCTGAATTCGAAGCATTTGACCCTAGCACTGAAGAGCGGTTAGCCCAGATTAATCCAGTTGCTGACTTCTTACAGAAAGAGGGCTTTAGACAGATCAGAGAGGCTGGCCCTGGTCGCAATGTAGATAGGGATTTATCAGAGTTTCAAACAGGCTTAACCTCTACTTTGGTTCCCCAGTTCGACGCTTTAAACCTAAACAAGAGGCGGCAGCAATCTAACGAGAGAGGTCAAGCCTTTAACGAGTTGTTTAGCGAAAGACAGCAGGGCTTTAACGAACAATTCAATCTTGAAAATCAGAATCTAAGCAAAAGACAGCAAAGGTTTGGTGAACTGTTTAATGTTTTAGGTATTGGTGCAAATACAGCGGTTAGACAGGGCTCTCAAGGCATTAACACTGCAAGTAATATTGGTAATTTACAGACAGGTATTGGTGCTGCTCAAGGTGCAGGGTTCATGGGAGAGGCTGCAGGCAGAATACAAGGCGCACAAAATGTATTGAGTGGCATTAGTTCAGCGTTCGGTGCGGCTGGTGGCACCCCTACATCAGCTGTGGCTGGTTTTACCCGTCCTCCACAATCCCTAACCCAGCAAGGCAACCCATTAGGTGGTGGGCTACCTACCGATTTAAATAACCCAGGTCAGGTTTTTGCATAGGTGATATATGGCGCAATTTGATTTAGTTGGAGATTTCCAAACAGCACGACAGAACAGAAACGTTCTAGCGAGCCAGAAACAAGGCTTACAGGCTGAAGCTACGGCGGCGCCCGTTCGTAACGAGCTAGCACAAATAGGTCTGAGAGGGGCTAGAAGGGGCGAGGAGCAAGCAGTAGCGGGCCAAGCCCAGGCTCAGAAGCTCCAACAAGTAACGTTATTGAATAATGTAGCTAAAGCCTTGGCACCATTAGAGGGTCAGGACCGTATTAATGCTGCACAATTGATCAACCAGCGCTTACCCCAAGAAATGCGGCTAGATGACAATGATTTAACTGATAACGGTTTGGTTCAGATTGAGGCTTCAAGTCGTGCGTTTATGACTAAACAGCCTACAAATAGATCTGCCAGTCAGCAGGCTTTAGATGTGGCTAAAACACAACAAGCCCAGGCCAAGACAGCACAAATTAAGGCTCAATCAACACCAGCGGCTACAGATCTAGACAGGCAAAAATTCGAGCTTCAGAAACAAATCGAGAAAAGGCAGTCCACTAAATTATCAGCAGGTTTAGAGAATGCCCTATTGAAATCTCAAGATGCGGTAGTCCAATCAAACAGGAGCTCTACAGAGTTTGATATTTTGGCCGACCAGGTTGAAGCAGCTGAGCTTGGTGGTGGTATTGCTACATCAACAAGCGAAACCTTTAAGCGATTGCTAGGAACTCAGGATGATGTTACCGAGTTTAGGCGCAGGTTTAATTCTGTCCGACTCAGCGAAGGATTGAAGAATCTACCCCCAGGCCCAGCAACAGACAAAGATATGGCGGAAGCATTCAAAGGTGTTCCTCCTGAAAACGCCCCAGCAACCCAGATCGCATCATTCTTAAGGGGTGCGGCTAAAATGGCTAGGTTTGATGCTGGTTACAATCAGTTTAAATCAGACTTTATATCTGAAAAATCCACGGCTAAGGGATTGAATAAGGAGTGGAGAAGCTCTGTTCATTCCAATGTTTTAAACCGATCGGTTACTATAGCTGAAATTTATGCTGAAGCATCTTTAGAGGGGATTAGCCCAGAGGAAGTAAAAGCAGAACTAGGTATTGAATAATGGGACTATTGGCTGAAGCTAGGGCAAAAAACCAAGCTAGGGAAACTGAAGGTATTAAGCCTGCACAGAGTGTTGGCTTATTGGCTGAGGCTAGAGCTATACAGGGCAGCCAACAACAGACTGATTTGCCTACTTTCGATGTTAAGCAAGGGGATCAACCTGGTTTTGATAGGCCCGAGCCTACATTTGGGGAGCAAGCTGTAGCAGCTGGCGAAACTGCTAGAACACTTGCAACAGGTGCAACGGTTGGCGCTCTGGGGTCGATTGCTGGAACATTGGAGCAAGGAGCCGAGGAGTTTAGAACTGGTGAATTTGGTACACCGGCAGCGGCTGAAAGGATATCGGTGGCAGCGAAAGAAAGAGCGGGGGGGAATATTATATTGCCCGAATCAGAGCTAGGTAAAAAACGAGTTAAGCAGGTTGGCGAATTATTGGCGCCATTGGCTGCAATCCCTATTGTTTCGGCTGAAGCTGGGGCAATCACTCAAGGCGTTAAAGCAGCGGCACCAGCGGTTAGACAGGCTGGGCAGAATGTTAGGAGAGGGGCTAGACGTGCCGTATCTGGAGCTGAAGAGACAGCAGAGCAGGCAGCTAGGCGAACAACTTTACAAGCTGAAGGTTTAGACCCATTAAGGGCTCAAGTCACTAGAGATGCCTCAGAGTTTCAATCCCAACAGGAATTAGCTAAGAAATCAGGCCCAGTAAGAGCAAGGCAAGAACAGCAAGAAGCTAGATTAAATACCGCATTTGAACAAAGAGCTGTAGATACCCAAGGCAATGTTGTTACGTCTACATCTACCCCTATTGATGAAGTTTTAGAGCGGTCTATTCGGATTGACGAACAGGTAGGAACGCTTTACAGGCAAGCCCGTGAAATTGCACCTAATGCCCAGGATATTAGATTAAATCGATTAGCAGCAAACCTTGATAGGCTGGCAGGAGAGGAGAATATCTCAGGCGGCTTGATATCATCAGTTAGAAATAACCTGAGAGCAAGAGGCATTCTAAATGAAAACAATCAGATTGCTGGGCGAATCTCTGTAGAGGTGGCTGAACAGATTAGACAGGATATAAACCTTTTACATAACTCTGTTACCGATAGAGGCAGACAGTTATCAAGGCAATTAAAAGATAGTTTGGATGAGGATGTTTTCAGACAACGTGGCGGTGATTTATTTGACCGGGCCAGGACTGCCAAACGAGAATTCGAGCAAGGCTTAGATAGAGCTAACATAAGTAAGTTTGATAATCGGAAAGCTAGCCTAGTCAGGGATATGCTTGATAACAAGATCAATCCAGATACTTTTATCAATGATGTTGTATTCGCTAAGAAGTGGCGGTCTGAAGATATAAACCAATTAAGGCTTTATTTAAATCAAACAGACAGCGGTAGACAGGCTTGGAATGATCTTAGAGCGCAAACTATTATAGAGATAAGAGATAGGTCTTTTAAGGGTCCGGTTAGGGGTGATGGGGTTACTCAGTCATTAAGCCGTGACGCTTTAGAGAAAACATTAGATAAGCTGGGCAATAAGACTGAAATACTATTTAACGCAGATGAGAGGGCATTCTTTAACAGAATGCGGGAAGTGTCGAGATTGAGAGAGCCACCACCAGCAACATTCACGGGTAAGGGTCCATCAGCACAAGCGATAGCACAAGCTAAGGCTAGATTCCCAATTGTTGGCCCACTGTTAGATAGTTTAAGCGAATTTAGATTGTCTAGATTATTATTAAGATTGCCAAGACAGGCAAGATAACGCATTAGTAAAGGAGTCTAAATAAATGGCTGTCTGGACAAAAATGGTCTCAGTACCAAACCCTATCATAGTAGATGCTGCTGGAACTGCGGGAAGTGGTTACGTTCTAAAGGCTTACACTCCTGGTACTACGACTGCAATCTCTATTGAAATTAGTACGGCTGGCGGTTCACCTCAATCAACAATAACCGCTAACTCAGAGGGTAAGTGGGAGGTTTCAGGCAATGAGGTTATCCCTTACATTGATAGGACTTGTAAGTGGGCAATCTTTGCAACTGCGGCCCATGCAACGGCAAATACTCCTGCCTATATGGGCTTTTTTGACAATGTGCCTCAATCATCATCAGGCTTAACCACAGAAACAGTCTATGAAACGGTTGCAATAATGGTGGCTGATTCTACCTTATCGGTTGGAGATCATGTTAGGACTTTAGGTTATCTAGCAATAGGCGATGGTGGTGGTAATGAATACGATGTAGTTGCAGCGGCCACTGGTACAGTGGATGGTGGTCAATACATAAATCTAGCAACCCATCAAGCTTTAGGATTATTCCCATCTGGGAGCGTTAATACAAAACAGTTTGGTGTGGCAACAGATAATACAGGGGATCAATCGACAGCTGTACAGGCAGCGTATGATTTTTGTGACGGAGATGTTGCAGGCACATCAGGATTACTCTTTTTGATTGCTGGAGATTACAGAGTAACATCTGGTTTAGTTTTTGATAAAAGGGTGCGTGTATTAGGTGCAGGAAATCAAATCACTGATATTAAGTGCGTTGGTACGTTTGACGGCATTTTAACACAATACGGACAACCTATAAGTGGGTTTAGGATTGATGGTACTGGCCTTACAGGGAGAGGAATGGTACTTGGGTCAAGCACAGCGACTGGGGCTACGTCTGCAAATATACAGCTATCGGACATAGTAGTGAACGGTTGTTCATCTCACGGCATCGAGATAATATCTGGTGATATTGGGACGCTTGAAAACGTGGGGTGTACTAATAATGGTGGCGATGGTATTCGCGTTAAAGGGAAATCTGGCGAGATAGCAACGGCGTCTTGTAATGCATGGTCAATTAAAGGAGGTCTAGACCTAAGAAGTAACACAGGATATGGTCTCAGAATCATGGATAATGGAGGCTCAGCCAGTAATAACTGGATGGGTCAAGGTTTGGTGATACAAGAAAATACAGCTGGCGGGGTCAGGATTGAAACATTGGCCCACCAATTATCAATGTACTGTGAAGCAAACCAAGGAAGCGCAGAAGACTTACACCTTGTAACAGCATCTCAAACGAACTACATAACAATGTTAGCGGCCTCTGCAATCGTTAACGATGAAGGCTCATTAAATAGAGTATTTAACCCCTTCCAAGGATTTGATAGTATCCCCGCTATTAGGCCATCACCAATGCAAGTAGTCGGAGCGGGGCGAGATGTATCAATTACTGCGGGGTATGCCTTAAATGGATCTACAGGCGGTATTGGTGGCAATGCATTTTTAACGGGTGGTACTGGATATATAGGCTCGAACCGTGGTGGACATGCAATTGTTAATGGTGGGTCTGGAGCTGGTGATCCCGGTAAAACGCTAATCCAGAACACCGCATATGTTACAGGTGGTGAGGTACAGATAGGAAATAATACCTCACTAACTTATATGTATGCACCAGTGTTAGATGCCCAGGCGGCAGACGATGTAGCAGCATCAGGTGGCGGGTCTTTTGCTGCAAGTGTTACAACTCAGCAAAGTAATATAGCCTCTACTGGTGCCGACACAGTTACGTTAGCAGCTGGCGGGGATGGGCAGGTAAAGACACTCTACTTGGAGTCCAATGCTGGGGGTAATGTAACCGTAACGCCTGTAGTGATGCATGGAGGGACAAGCGTTGTAATGACCACAGCGGGGCAGACGCTAACGTTTAAGTACAAAGAGACTGGATGGCTGCTAATAGCTAACCCATTCAGTTTAACTGTTTCATAAAAGAAATAGTGCGGGTATTCATTTATCCGCCTCAAGATAACACTCCCCATTTCGGACTATTAAATACCAGTCAAGACCACTACTCTTAATCATCTCAGCTAGCACATGGGGTGGCGGTAAGTCTTTAAGTTTCATTTCTTAGCCTTATTTTAATGTCTGTTTGTGCTAAGTCCATTCTCATCTCTCCCAAGGTTAGTTGTAATAGGGGCTAAACAAACATAAGCCGGTTATAGATCTGTTTTACTTTAGCTACATCATCAAGATTATAATCAGCTACTCTTTGATATTCGCCAGCTTCGA
>Ga0255049_10000884_pt1 | contig 17477 bp, 15 predicted proteins | sample JV7_2_3_MG_FD_183615 | JGI IMG/M metagenome (GOLD analysis project Ga0255049, IMG submission 183615) | Seawater microbial communities from Jervis Inlet, British Columbia, Canada - JV7_2_3 | ecosystem: Environmental > Aquatic > Marine > Inlet | place: Canada: British Columbia | collected 2016-10-06
CTGAAGCAGGCTCTTGCGGCCTGCCGAGTTCATCCTTTCGAGTACATTCAGACTACGATCCAGCTTCGCCGTCTGCAGCGACTGCTCCTCGTATTTCGCGTCTGCGGCCCAGGCTCCGAATTCACCGATGCCTGCCCGGTACGCGCTCGATGCCTCTTCCGCGGAGGCGTGGCCGTGCTGCGCAACGGCACCGACCAGGTCGAGCGCCGCCTGTCTGATGGCTTTCTTGCTGGCACGATTACCCTTGCGGCCGGCGGCAGGTTTGGAGACCTTCTCAAGGTTGCTGCTCAATACGCGATAGAAGCAATACTCGTACAGATCGACCTCGCCATCGAACTCAATGACACGCTGCACCAGTTCGAGCAAGAATTCACGTTGCGGCGCCGGCCGCATTTTTAGCGCAGGGAAAGCAATTTCCAGAAGCGGCAGGCGATACTCGGGTCCGGTTGCGCTGATCTGATCGGAATAACTGCGCACGCGTGCGCCACGATCCGGGCCCAGTTGCTCATCGACGAAACGCAATTGGCGATCAAGCTGCGATGCGTCCCGGCCGAGCGCCAGCGCCAGCGTCAGGAGCCACGCCTCTGCCGGCGAATGGGCCGCATCGTACAATTCCCGCGGGATCGACCGTCGAATTTTCGCAGCGAACGCAATCTGTTGCGGATCCGGTTTTCCGACCGAGTCGGCAATACTTTCCGGAACTGACTGTGCATCGGCAGCGGTTGATGAGAAGCCACTGACCCGGCCTTCGGCCGCCTCCCTGCGGTTTCTTGTTGCATGCGAGTCTGTATCGACGACCGGGTAGTCGGTTTCATTGAATGCCGGATCGAGCGCCTTGATACGTTCGACCAGCGGTGGGTGAGTCGCGAACATCGAGGTAAGACGCGAGGCGCCGCCGGCGAAAAGCATGTGGCTGACTTCTTCAGGATCGGCAGATTGAATGTAGGAATGCGATTCGTAGCCGCCGATCTTTTTGAGGGCGTTCGCAATGCCGTCGGTTTGCCGCGTAAACTGAACCGCAGAGGCATCGGCCAGGAATTCCCGTTGCCTTGAAACGGCGGCCTTGACCAGACGTGCGCCGAACAAGCCTATCCATCCGAGTAGCACCAGACCAACACCGATAGCCATTACCGCTGACGCATTTTTGCCGCGCCGGCTGGAGGCGAGGCCGGTGTGATAACCGCCGCGCAACATGATTCGTCCGATCATGCCGAGGACCATGATGCCGAACAACACGCCCATCATGCGAATGTTCAGGCGCATGTCGCCGTTGAGAATGTGGCTGAATTCGTGGGCGATTACTCCCTGTAATTCCTCGCGGTCGAGAATTTCCAATGTTCCACGAGTTACCGCAATAGCCGCATCGCCGGTCGTAAAGCCGGCGGCAAAGGCATTGATGCCCGCCTCATCCTCGAGAACGTAAATTTCGGGAACCGGTACGCCGGATGCGATAGCCATTTCCTCGACAACGTTTCTGAAGCGCCGCTTCAATGGATCATTTACGTCCGTTGTGACCAGCGTGCCGCCCATGTCGAGGGCAACTCTGCCGCCGCCAGACGACAGGCGAGCAGTTTTGAAGATCGTCGCGCCGATTATTAGCACTGCCGCGAGAATGGCGACTATGGCAAGCACGGCGGGGTCGGCAGGATGTCCGGCCTCACCGACCATCAGAAAGGCGCCTGCCGCAATTCCCGTTACGCCGGCGATGATCAGAATAGTCGCAACGACATAGACGATGACCAGCCAGCGTGTGGCACGCCTGGCACGGTCTTGCGCTTCAAAGAAGTTCACGCGCTATCAGGTAAACGCTACGTCCGGAACCTCGCGCTTCTCCTCGGATTGAATGTCGAGGAAGCTTGCCAGCTCAAAGCGGAACATCCCGGCGATGACGTTGTTGGGAAAGTTTTCGGCTTTGTTGTTATAGGTGAGAACTGCATCATTGAAAGCCTGCCGCGAGAAAGCGACCTTGTTCTCGGTGCTCGCGAGTTCCTCCTGAAACTGCATCATATTTTGATTCGCTTTCAGATCAGGATAAGCTTCCGACAGGGCGAAAAGACGTCCGAGCGCGCCTCCAAGGAGGCCCTCGGCCGCACCGAGTTTCTTTATCGCATCGCCGTTTGATGGATCTGCTTTGGCGGCCTCGAGATTCGACACGGCAGAATTGCGGGCACTGATGACGGCGTCGAGAGTTTCGCGTTCATGCTTCATGTAGCCTTTGACGGCTTCAACGAGATTCGGAATCAGGTCATAGCGACGAGTCAGCTGAACATCGATTTGAGCGAAAGCATTCTTGACGCGATTGCGAAAATTTACGAGAGCGTTATAGATGCCAACTGCGTAGAGGATTACCGCGACAATTATCGCGAGGAAAACTAGGAATGAGGTCACAGTCCATCTCCCGGTTGAAGAGTTGCTTCGGCAAGGATAAACCTTGGGTGACAGTAACACTAGCTGTAGTTGTGGTAGCAATTTCAGCAATTTCAAGACCTTCGCACGCAGAATGGCTTGGCGATACGCGCGCGATGATGGGTACTGAAGTAAGCGTTCACCTGTGGCACGAAAATAAAGAAGACGGATTAGTTATTGTCGAAGACGCATTCGGCGAAGTTGCACGCATCGAAGGGTTGATGAGTACTTACATCGAAGGCAGCGAGATCTCGGAAATCAATCGCGCCGCGGCGAAGGGTCCGGTCGCCGCAGGCGATGAGTTGATCAACCTGATTCTTCGCTCACTCGACATCTCGATGCTGACGCGCGGCGCATTCGATATCACATACGACAGCATAGGCCAGTACTACGATTTCAGAACACGGCAACGGCCCGACGCCGCGAAAATTCAGGAAGAACTCGAACGAATCGATTATCGCCTGGTCGCCGTCAACCGCCTGGAAGGCACAATTCGGTTTCTCGCACCGGGCGTAAGAATAAACCTCGGCGGCATAGCGAAGGGCTATACGGTCGAACGGGCCGTCAGTCTTCTTAGAAGCCGGGGTATTCAACACGGCATTGTGACGGCCGGCGGCGATTCCCGATTGCTCGGCGACCGGCGCGGGCAGCCGTTCATGGTCGGCATCCGCGATCCCAGAAATGATGACGAAGTGGCCCTGACAATTCCGCTCGAGGATGAGGCCATCTCTACGTCGGGAGACTACTAGCGGTATTTCGAGGAAGACGGCCAGCGCTATCACCATATCATCGAGCCGACGACGGGCTTGCCGGCAGGTGGAGTTCGCAGCGCCACGATCGTCGGCCCCGACGCCGTGCTGACTGACGCCTTGTCCACCTCGGTGTTCGTCCTTGGGGTCGATCAGGGCCTTAGACTGATTGCGACCCTGCCAGATTACGAGGGAATCGTCATCGACGCGGAGGGCCAGCTCTTTTACTCCGACGGATTACAGCCGCCGGATCACCCGGTGCCCTCCGAGTAATCTGATTTTCACTTTAAATTCAAACACATAAGGTCATCATGTGTCCTGCCGTGGGTCTGCTCGATCCTGGCCGCCATCGCCAAGCGGAATCGAATCGCGTGACCTGACTGGTTGCGAAGGCCCTGCCATCCCAGCGGTGAAAAAAAGTAAGCTCTCGCGGCGCTATTCGACGGCGCAAATTATGTTTAGACCGGACCAGCCAATTGTGACAATCGTCACGCCCCATGCGGGGTCTGGCTGTCAACATGAAACCCTGAAATGGGGCGTCCAGCGGCGTTTTTCGGGCTGCTGCAGACGCCTCGCGCAATGTGGTCTTACGGGCATTTATATGTCGCATCGACCCTCGATTTTTCGATCATCGGGGCATGACCCCGGGTGGTTGCGTGAGCGTCGTTCTGAAGGTTTCGACTCGCGATTTTGCCAGCAAAGGAAACAGGATGATGAAGGGACTAAGAATCAAATTGCTCGGAGCACTGTTGTCCGTATTTGCGGCAAGCAGCCTGGCTTCGTCGGGTCTTGCCGGGCAGTCAGCCCCTGATTTCGTTTTGAAGAGCACCACCGGCGAAAATCTTCGCCTGAGTGAATACCGTGGCGACGTCGTCATGATCAATTTTTGGGCGACCTGGTGCGGACCGTGCCGCGACGAGATGCCGCTGCTGGACGAACTCTATAGCAGATACCAGCGGGTCGGATTCAGTCTGCTCGGCGTCAACATCGATGACGATACTCGTCGCGCGATGGCGATGGTCGAAGAGCTCGGCGTTAGCTTCCCGGTGCTTTTTGACGAGAAAAAAGAAGTCAGCAAGCTCTATGAGGTTGAAGCCATGCCGGTGACAGTACTTGTCGATCGCGAGGGCACTGTTCGCCATGTTCACGACGGCTATAAACCGGGATACGAGCAGTACTATCTGGACGAGATTCGTTCGCTGTTGCGAGAGTAATCGGAGCCTTCGCCTAAACGGCCCTGGGAGAGAATCGGTGACAAGATCAGTAACCATCAGCATCGCAGCGATCTGCATATTGCACTTCGCAATGACGACATTCGCCCAGGATGCTGCTCCGTTGGTCTCCGATTCGGTCGTTGCCATGTCGCAGTCTGCCGAAGCGGATGCGACCAGGGAGCGTCAGCAGTTTCGCAGCCTTGATGAGGACGTCCAGGCGCTGAAGAAAGAAGTGCTCGACCTGAACCGTGATCTCTTTCTGCTCGAAGAAGAACTTCTTTTTCCGGCCAATTCGCAGGTCGCATTCTTTATTTCGATGGACGTTGGCGAATACTTCAGTCTGGATTCCGTCAACCTCAAAATCGACGGAAAGGAAGTTGCAAATTACCTGTACACCGATCGCGAGATCGGCGCATTGAGGCGAGGAGGCGTTCACCGCGTCCACATGGGCAATCTCAAGACGGGTGAGCACGAGTTGATCGCCATCTTCACCGGCAAGGGGCCGAATGTCCGCGACTACCGCCGCGGCGCAACGTTGAATCTGAAGAAAGGGATCGGAGCGAAATACGTCGAGCTCGCAATTTCTGACACGATCAAGAAGCAACAGCCCGAGTTCGTGATCAAGGAATGGGAGTGATCATTGACCGGTCGCTTCGCTCAATTCGTCGTTCTGTGTGGAATCATGGCGGTAGCACTGCTGCCGCATCAAGCCCGGGCGGCCGGAGAGAAATCTGAACCCATCGTCGTTCAGGATGCGCACTACGGTGAGGCGCTGTTCTATTTCTATCAGGGCGAGTATTTCCCCGCCATCGTAAGACTTCTTGCCGCACAACAGCAGTCGCAACTCGAGAATCACGTCGAGGAATCCGAACTTCTGCTCGGTGGTCTTTATCTGTCCTACGGTCATCATTTGCACGCGGCCGAGATTTTCGAGCGGCTGCTAGCTGACAACGTCGAGCCGGAAATCCGCGATCGTACCTGGTTCTTCCTGGCGAAGATCTGGTACCAGCGGGGCTACCTCACCGAAGCGCAGAATGCGCTAAGCAACATCCAAGCCGAGCTGCCGGATGTGCTCGAATCAGAACGCTACATGTTGCACTCACAAATTCTGATCGATGAGCGCGAATACGATCAGGCAATCGCATTGTTGCGGGGCTGGAATGACAAGACGGAGTGGGCCAGCTACGCAAAGTACAACCTGGGCGTCGCGATGGTTCGCAGCGGTCGCGTAAACAAGGCGGCACAGGTACTGGATGATCTGGGCCACCTCGACCCACACAACGAAGAGCTCAGCGCGTTGCGGGACAAGGCGAATCTGGCTCTTGGCTATGCCTTCATACAGGACGACCAGCCGTTAGCGGCAAAACCCGCATTGCAACGGGTCCGCCTCGACGGGCCATTCTCGAACAAGGCATTGCTGGGCGTAGGCTGGGCCGACGCCGAAATCGATAACTTTCGCAGGGCACTCGTACCCTGGATGGAATTACGAAGTCGAGACCTCCTGGATTCGGCTGTGCAGGAATCCATGCTGGCGATTCCCTATGCGATGGCGAAACTCAATTCAATCAGTCAGGCGGCTGACCACTACCTGAATGCGGTCGAGGCATTCTATGAAGAGGCGAATCGCATCGATCGGACCATTGACGACATAGAGACCGGTGCATTGCTGGATAAATTGCTCGAGCGGGACACGCTGGAGGCGACAGGCTGGTACTGGAGAGTCGATGAACTCCCGGAAGGCCCGGAATCGCGATACCTGTTTCATCTGCTCGCGACGCACTCTTTTCAGGAAGGCCTGAAAAACTATCGCGACCTGGCCTACCTGCGTCGAAATCTCGAGGACTGGCAAGAAAACATCGGCGTATTTCGAAATATGCTCGATACGCGTGAGCTCGCGTACAAGACGAGGTTGCCGAGGACTGAGGAAAGCCTGGCGAATGTGGACCTCGATGGCAAGATTCGCCGCAAGCTGGAATTGGACGCAAGGCTCAACGGTATCGAGCAGAGTGGGGACATTCTTGCGCTTGCGACGCGACGGGAGTTCGAGCTTTGGGGACAAATTACCGCGCTCGAGCGCAATCCGGCGCTGGCTGCGAATATTCCCGAAGCTGAAGAGGTTCGTGACAAGATCAAATTACTGAAAGGTGTGTTGCAGTGGGACCTCGACAGGGATTTCAAGTCACGCCTGTGGAAAATTCGCAGAGATGTCCAGAGCACTGGGCAGGCTCTCGTAGATACGCAGCGCGCAAGGCGCAATGTTGATGAGACGATACGCAATGAACCTCTGCTTTTCGAGAACCTAAACGCTCGCGTTGATGGTCTGAACCCGCGAATTGAGACACTGACGTCTCAGGTCGATGCTGCGTTGGGACGCCAGCGGGCGTTCTTGCAAACCATCGCCGTCGATGAGTTGCGGGCGCAACAGCAGCGCCTCAATACGTACTCGGTCCAGGCCCGATTCGCGCTTGCAGCAATTTACGACCTGTCGGCAACCGTTGGGGATGCGTCGCAATGAACATCGCATCCATAAACCGATCCTTGCCGCTCCTTTGCATTTCCATGCTGGCAACTGGCGCGGATGCCGGGATCGATAAGCGAGACACGATCAAGAGCCTCGAGAACAAGACCTACGAGGTGCGACCCGGCAAGGTGATCGTCAACAGCACCGCATTGGCTCGGGAAAACTACAAGGCATTTCTCGATCTGGTATCAGACGATCCGAATCTCAGGGCCGAAGCAATGCGAAGACTCGCCGATCTGCAGCTCGAGGAAACCGAGAGGCGACAGCTCGCGAGCAACATCGAGGCTCTCAATCTGGAAGGTTTCGAGAGCACAGTTTCTCTTTTTCAGCAGCTGCTCGAGGCTTATCCGGACTACCGCAGAAACGATACGGTTCTATATCAACTCGCACGGGCTTACGAGATCTCTGGCCAAACCGACGATGCGCTGCGAGTCCTGAATGAACTCGTTGGCAAATATCCGCAGACGAAGATCATTGATGAGGTCGCATTTCGCCGCGGTGAGATGTTGTTCCTCAGAAAAAACTACGCCGATGCAGAAGCTGCCTATCAGATCGTTGTGGATTACGGTGATTATTCCCGTTTCTATGAACAGTCCTTGTACAAGCTTGGCTGGTCACAATTCAAGCTAGCCTCGCACGAGGCAAGCCTGGATCCGTTTTTCGAACTGCTGGATCGCAAAGTCACCGGCATCGAATTCAAAGAGGGCGACGACCGACTCGACGTGTTGAGCCGCGCAGAAAGAGAACTGATCGAAGACACGTTTCGCGTCCTGAGCATCAGCTTTTCCTACATGGATGGGGCCAAAAGTATCGACGCTTTCCTTAGCAAGCGCGGCTATCCCGAGTACGGCTACGTCATCTACATGAATCTCGGCGACCTGTACCTGGAAAAAGAACGGTATGTCGATGCCGCGCGGACGTATGAGGGTTTTGTGGAGCAGGATCCTTACCACCCGAAGTCGCCACTCCTGCAGGTCGAAGTCATCGAGGCATACAAGAGTGGTGGATTTCCGTCGCTCGTCCTCGAGGGCAAACAGCGATTCGTTGAACGATACGGAATGGACAGCCCGTTTTGGGTTCGTAATCCGCCGCAACAGAATACGTCCGTTGCGGCACACCTGAAGGCGAACCTCAACGACCTCGCACAGTATTATCATGCCGAGGCACAGAAAAACGGTAAGCGCAGCGACTACCGGGAAGCCGCCAACTGGTACCGCAAATACCTGGCCTACTTCCCGGGGGAGCCGGACAGCGCCAACACCAACTTTCTGCTGGCCGAGATTCTGTTCGAGAGCAATGATTTCCTCGACGCAAAGGTCGAGTACGAACGCACGGCCTACGAATATCCGTTGCACGAGCATTCGAGCGAGGCGGCATTCGCCGCGATTCTCTCGTATCGCGAACATGAAAAAATCCTGCAGGGTGACGAAAAAGCAGCGTGGCATGGTCAATACCTGGACAGTGGTCTGAAGTTTGCAGATACCTATCCTGACCACCCCGAATCCGGCGCCGTGCTGACAACGATCTCGGAAGACCTGTTCCGGCAGAGTCAGTACGATCTCGCCATCGCCATTGGTCAGGCCGTGGTTGCCAAGCAACCCCCGGTCAAGAAGCCGCTGGTGCGAACCGCCTGGACTGTCATCGCGCATTCGCAGTTCGAGTTATCGAACTTCGTCGAAGCGGAAGCCGCTTATTTTCGATTGCAGCCGATTACGCCGGCCGACGACGTGCGGGCCTATGAAGAGATCAAGGATCGAATCGCCTCGTCAATCTACAAGCAGGGCGAGCAGGCCAGGGATTCGGGCGATCTCGAGACAGCGGTAGAGCATTTCCAGCGCGTCGGCCGGGTCGTACCGGATTCCGACATTCGATCGACAGCCGAATATGATGCGGCGGCGGCGCTCATAAATCTGGCAGCCTGGGACCGGGCTTCCGGTGCGCTGGAAAACTTTCGCCGTGACTATCCTGATAGCGAGTTTGCGGATGACATTACCCGGAAACTTGCGGTCACCTACCTGGAAGCCGGAGATAAGGCCAAGGCCGCTGGTGAATTCGAACGAATTGCCGAGGCGCCGGGTAGCAGTGAGGGCGTGCGCCGCGAAGCGCTTTGGAAAGCATCCGACCTTTACAAAGACAGCGGTCACGCCGGGCTTGAACAAAAGGTTCTTGAAGATATTGTTGTTCGTTATCCGAACCCGCTGTCCGAATCGATAGAGGCTCGCTACCGCTTGCTTCAGCTGACCGAAGAAAGCGGAGACCAGCGGACTCGCACTGCCCGCCTCAAAGATCTCGTACGGATCGACGCTACGGCGGGCGATCAACGATCGGATCGAACCAGGTACCTGGCAGCCAAAGCTTCTCTCGAACTCGCCGAGCCGGTTCGACGCAGTTTCTTCGCGATGAAGATTTCGCAGCCACTTGCACACAGCCTGAAACTCAAGAAGGCGTTGATGGAAGACGTCCTCGAGGTATACGGCGATGCCGCCGAGTACGGTGTCGCCGAAGTCACGACCGCCGCGACGTTTCGACTTGGAGAGGTTTACAAGCAGTTCGGTGCCGACCTGATGGAATCCGAGCGGCCGGGCGATCTGGATGCGGACGCCTTGGAGCAATACGACATCCTGCTCGAGGAACAGGCTTATCCATTCGAGGAAAAAGCGATTGAACTGTTTCGGGTAAACACGGATCGGGCTGCCGACGGTGTTTACGACGAGTGGGTCCGCAAGAGTTTCGAAGCGATGGCGTCTCTGATGCCGGCCCGATACGCCAAGCTGGAGCGCAGTGAAGATGTTGTCACGGCACTTTTCTAAGCTGCGGAAGCCGGTACACCTGACCCTGTGCCTCATGGTCCTCAGTGGTTGCGCAGCCGGCCCGAATGCGGCGAAAACCGGCACGTATCCGGTACGGATCTCAGGACAGGCCGCAGAGCAACGGCTCCGCGACGTGCCGCCCGGTGCGCTTACCTTATTCGAGCGGGCGACGGCCAGTATGGCCGCGGGAGACGGGATCGACGCGGAACTTCGCTTCAGGGAGTTCGTGCTGCAGTTCCCCGGATATCCCGGGGCGCATGTGAATCTCGCAATCTTGAGCGCCAATTCGGGTGACTATCAGGCGGCGGAAGGCCATATCAGCGATGCGCTAGCCATAGACCCCGGGCATCCTGCAGCGCTGAATCGGCTCGGAATGCTGCTGCGGCACCAGGGTAAATTTATTGAGGCAGAGGCCGCTTATTTGAAGGCCGTCACAGCCAGCCCCGACTATGGCTTGGCACACTACAACCTGGGTGTCCTCAATGAACTCTACCTGCGCCGCCTCGACGCCGCACTGCAGCATTTTGAGCGGTATCAGGAGGTACAAGGCGAGGACAAGCAGGTCACGAAATGGATCGCAGATCTCAGGCGGCGTCTGGATGCGCAGCAGAGAGCCGCGAATGCGGCGGAGTGATGGGTATGAGCATCATTAAACTCTCTTGGCTTTCACTACTGCTTTTTGGTCTGACGGCGGTGGCCCAGGAAAACGTGGCCGTTTCCGAGAAAGAGCAGGTCGTGGCTCCAGCGCCGACTGACAGCAACGCGAGCGATGTAGAGCAGGCGGAGCGTGATGCACTGGAGCCCGGAGTTCCGTCGGCCGTTCTGGTACAGGATGCGGGGAGGCGGTCGTCGGGCGGAGCCGCGGTGATGGATGAGATGCGACTCAGTCGGACCCAGATCACCGGCAACCAGGAGTTGCCGAAAGTCATGTACATCGTGCCCTGGAAGAAGTCCGATCCGGGCGACTTGATGGGGCGGCCGGTAAATACGCTGCTGGACGAAGTTCTGGCGCCGTTAGACCGGGAAGAATTCCTTCGTCGGGTCGAATACTACGACGATTTGTACGGAGAAGTTGACGAGTAACGCTGTTAGACAAGCGCAAATATTTTGAGGCATTAGGACGATTTGATCTAGAAGAGGAGTAATCAAATGGACGTTTTGAGCGGCTTTGTCCGTTTTTTCCAGCAGGGTGGGTTGTTCATGTACCCGATCCTGATCGTGTTCGGGCTCGGGCTGGCAATCGCCGTCGAGCGCTGGGCGTATCTGACCATGTCCGGTGCGAGCAATCGCGCGCTGTGGAAGAAGATCGTGCCGTTCCTTAAGGCAGGCAACTTTCAGGAAGCAGCAACTGTCACCGGCAAGTCGAAAGCAGCCATCGGCTCGATTCTTACTTATGGCCTTTACCGCGTGAAGTCGGCAAGACGCCGCGACGACGTCGAGAAAGCCATGGAAGAGAGTCTGATGGAAGTACTGCCACGGCTCGAGAAGCGCACGCACTATCTCGCGACACTTGCGAATATCGCCACGCTCCTAGGGCTGCTCGGTACGATTATCGGCCTTATTCGCGCCTTTACGGCAGTCGCGAACGCGAATCCCGCGGACAAGGCGGATATGCTTTCGGCGAGTATTTCGATCGCTATGAACACGACAGCGTTCGGTCTGATGGTAGCAATTCCTTTGCTCCTGGTTCATGCGCTTTTGCAGACCAAGACGAATCAGATTGTCGACAGTCTGGAAATGGCAAGCGTCAAATTCCTGAACGCGATAACCGAACGTCAACTGAAACCTGCCGGAGCCTAGACGATGTTGCGTCGCCGCAGGGGAGGCCGTAGAGATTCAGATACGGCAGACCTCAACATTACGGCCTTCATGAACCTGATGGTGATTCTGGTTCCGTTCCTGCTGATAACAGCGGTGTTCTCGCGACTGGCAATACTCGAACTGTATTTGCCAGGCTCCTCAAACGAGCCCGTGGAACCGCAGGATCTGACCTTGCAGTTGGAGGTTACTGTTCGGAAGCATCAAATCGAGGTTGGTGACCGTAATCTGGGCACCCTGGGCGTATATCGCAATACCGAAGACGGCTACGACTATGAAGCTCTCAGCAAGAAACTCGCTGAGATCAAGAAGAGATACCCGGGAAAGACCGACGTGGCGATATTGCTCGAAGCAGAAATACCCTACGACACGCTGGTCCAGGTAATGGACAGGGTTCGCATTGCGGTATCGATTGACGAGGTCGAAGCGACGATCGTTCGGACCGACCTGTTCCCGGACATATCGATCGGCGATGCGCCGGTTGTGGACGGAGGGGCCTGAGTTATGCGTAAGTCAGTACGCGCACAACGCATGGAGAAGCGTCACGAGCGTGGCAAAAAGCTTGGCGGGCTCAACCTCGTGTCACTCATGGATATCTTTACGATTCTGGTTTTCTTCCTGCTGGTCAATTCCTCGGACGTTCAGACATTACCGAACGCCAAGGATATTCAGCTGCCGCAGTCGATTGCCGAAGAAAAGGCGAAGGAAACGGTCGTCATCCTGATCGGTGATGAAGACATCCTCGTGCAGGGGACGCCGATCGTCAAAGTCGATGACGTAATGAGACGCAAAGGGAACGCTATACCGGAGCTGAGACAGGCTTTGATGGCGCAGAGCGACCGCGTACTGAGAAAGACGGCGCAAGACGACATTGCCGGCCGGGAAGTAACGATCATGGGAGACAAAGACATTCCCTACAGGCTTCTGAAGAAGGTCATGGCGACCTGCACGGAGTCCGACTACGGCCAGATTTCACTGGCGGTATTGCAGAAGAGCGCGGATCAACTCGCCGAGCTCGGAAAAATCACGGCGTCACGCTAGGAGAGATCGGTGACTGGGGACTCAGGTTAGGAGAAGCGGTTTGGATTTGCCTTTTTACAGAGAGTACGAGCTGCCGTGGACGAATAGCTCCGGTCAGGAGAGGAAATTCCGGCGCCTGCTCGGCATCATATTTACCGCGATATTCGTCCTCGGCGTCGTCTGGCCCTGGATACCCACCATGGAACCGGATCCCGATGACGTCATGGAGATTCCGCCGCGCATCGCCAAGCTCCTGCTTCAGGAAAAGCCTCCGCCGCCGCCTCCGCCGAAACCGAAGGAGCCGGAGCCGGACGAGCCGAATCCGATCGATGAGCCGGAGCCCGAGCAGGTTGTGGAGAAAGAACCGGAGCCCGAGCCCGAACCGGAGCCGATCGATTATCAGAAGATCGCTCGCGAAAAGGCACAGGCTGCCTTGATGCCGTTTGCTGACGACCTTGCAGCCCTCGCTGACAGCAACGTACTGGACAAGGTCGCCGACAGCCGGCCGCTGACATCCTCAGTCTCTCAGGCTGCGCGTAACGAACGGTCGATGATCACATCGAAAGTAGGGACAGCCAGTGGTGGCATAAACACCGCCAATATGAGCCGAAACACAGGCGGGACTGGCCTCAGCGGCCGTTCGACCACTGAGGTCGCCAGTCCCGTTGCAGGCCTCGGCCAAAACGCAGGTGGCGCCAGGCGAACCGGGTCGAGTGGCAGGGCGTCCCGAAGCCGCGAAGAAATCGAACTCGTTTTCGACAAGAACAAGGGTGCTATTTTTGCGCTCTATAATCGTGCCCTTCGCATGGATCCGACACTGGAAGGAAAACTTGTACTGCGCCTGACGATCGCGCCGTCCGGTGAGGTTACATTCTGCGAAATTGTATCCAGTGAGTTGGGTGACGTGAACCTCGAGCGCAAGCTTGTGCAACGCGTGAAACTATTCCGCTTTGAAGCGAAAGACGTCGAAGCTATCACGACGACCAAACCGATCGACTTTTTCCCAGCCTAGGTAATAACAAGTGGTAACCTTATCGCCAACTGCTCAGGCCGGTTGGTGCGATGCTGCGACCATATCTATTTCTCTTGCTGGTGTTTTTCGCCACGATGCGACCGTCGGAGAGCGTTGCCGACGGCCACCCGCTTTTTGAATCCAACGACAAGCTCGAACTCGTTCTCAATGTGCCGATGAGGACTCTGATGCGGCGCGCCAAGAAAAAGCCTGTTCTCGACGGGCAGTTACAGTATCTCGATTCCGATGGAAACGTTGTCACGATCGACCTGACGATCACGTCTCGTGGTAAGTCGCGCCTGGAACTCTGTACGTTTCCACCGTTATCCATAACACTGGGCGAAGAACAGACTGCATCTACGTTGTTCACGGGCCAGCGAAAGCTGAAGATCGTTACCCATTGTCTCGAGGGACTGAAATACAGGCGTTACTATTACCAGGAATACGGCATTTACAGGGCCTACAACCTGCTCACTGATCATTCGTTTCGAGTTCGTATGCTCGAAATCACGTTTCGCGACAGCGAACAAAGGAGCCGCGACAAGATCGTATCGGCATTTTTCATCGAGTCTGATCGTGAAGTTGCCGAGCGCCTGAACATGACATCAATCGAGACGAAGTCGATTAGACCGACTCAGTTCAATATTGCTGAGACTAATAAATATGAAGTGTTTCAGTACATGATAGGCAACACGGATTGGGCGATCCTGAAAGGTCCGGGCACCGAGAATTGCTGTCACAACGGAAAAGTCATTGGGCCTGCAGGTGACGATGAAAACTGGGTCGTGCTGCCTTACGATTTCGATCAATCGGGAATTATCAACACCGATTACGCACTGCCGTCCACCGCTTTTGGCATCAGAAATGTCAGGCAACGATTATACCGCGGCCGTTGCCGCCACAATGAGCAGCTTGCTGAAACGTTTGCACTGGTCAACGAGAAGCGGAGTGAGATCGAGGCGGCGCTCACCCCGCAGGAGCTGTCCAAACGGGCAAAAAAAAGGGCATTAAAGTATCTCAACGGCTTTTTCGACAACATCAATGATCCGAAGAAGCTGCAGGAAGAAATTCTCGACAAGTGTCGAGGCGCATAACAAGATTCGACATTCGAACAGGGGAAATCATGAAATCAAAATCATACGTGGGGCACTTCCTGTCTACTCTCGCATTGACGGTTTTTTTCATTGCCGGGACGTCCTGTGCTGCCGGAGACAGCGATGCCGCCGGTGGCTACGAAGACCTGCTTCAGTTGTTTGCAGACTGGCGCGAGTTCGAGCAGCCGCCGACACGTGATGGCGCACCCGACTATACGGCCGAAAGATTCGAGGCTGCTCATCGTGAACTGAAGAACTATCAATCGCGTCTTCATTCGATCGACGCGGGAGGCTGGCCGGTCGAACTGCAGGTCGATTGGCATCTGTTGCGGGCTGAAATGAACGGCTTCGACTTCAACCATCGAGTATTGAAGTCCTGGGCCCGGGACCCGGCGTTCTATCAATCGGTCTGGACATTCGAAAGTGATACGCCGGCGCATGAGGGGCCGATGCATCATGCGATTCTGGATCTGTGGACCTACGAGTTTCCGCTGTCGGCCGACGACGAAGCGAAGATCGTCGGGGAATTGCGAGTCATTCCACCCCTGCTCGAACAGGCCCGAGGAAACCTCACCGGAAATGCCAGCGACCTGTGGATTGCCGGCATCAAGAATATCAGGGACCAACGCGAAGACCTCGACGGCCTCGTCGATAGCGCCGGTGATGAAGCCAGCGATGAACTAAAAGAGGCACTGGCCAGGGCGCGGGAGGCCACATCATCGTTTGCCGAGTGGCTGGAGGAACAGGCACCGTCAAAGACCGGCCCTTCCGGCATCGGCACGGAGAACTACAGCTGGTATCTGAGGAACGTGCACTACGTGCCGCTGACCTGGGAGGAGGAGGTCAGTCTGCTCAAGCGAGAACTGGATCGGGCCTGGGCATCATTACGGCTGGAGGAACATCGCAACCGCAACGTACCGCCACTCGTCTCCATCGAAAGCAAGGATGAATACGACCGGCGCGCCAACGAATCCGTCACGAAGTACATAGAGTTCCTCGACCAGCAGAAAATCCTGCCGGTACCGGATTACTACGATCAGGCGATTCGCGAGCGCATCGGCTCGTTCGTGCCGAAGGAGACGAGGAATTTTTTCTGGACCGCCGTGCACTTCGAACCGACTACGCTATGGACACACTTTTATCACTGGTTCGATCTGGCACAGATAAAACGCGAACCGCACACGAGCCCGATTCGTCGCGGCCCGCTGTTGTACAACATCTGGGACAGTCGCTCCGAGGGCATGGCAACCGGCGTCGAAGAAATGATGATGTTGTCCGGCCTGTACGACGACAATCCGCATGCGCGCGAGATCGTTTACATCATGCTGGCGCAAAGGTCGGCAAGAGGACTCGGTTCCCTGTACGCGCACGCAAATGAATTCACTATGCAGGAGGCCGCGGAGTTCCATGTGAGCTGGACGCCGCGCGGCTGGATGCGCAAGGACCTCGACCTGCTGGCCTTCGAACAACACCTCTATCTGCGCCAGCCCGGTTATGGCAGCAGCTATGTCACCGGCAAGTATCTGATCGAGCGACTGCTCGCAGAGCGGTCCAGACAGGTTGGCGATGCCGATTTCCGACTGTACGACTTCTACAGTGAGGTTAATGCTGTCGGTGTCATACCGGTATCGCTTATCCGCTGGCAGTTGACCGGCAATGATGACGAGATCAGAGAGCTCTGTAAGGATTGCTTTGAATAGGTCACAGGCGTATGTTTGGGACACTCTGTTGCTCCGCCACGACGAAATAACCAACTGCGAACCTTTCGGGCGGAACTTGTTGAAAGAAGGACGGTCTCTGACTTAAGTCTACTAATATTCAGCACCATTCCGAATGGGCTGCGGACCAGTGTGTTGCTTATTCGCAACAAATCAAGTGTAAGTTCATTTCTATTTTTGATTAACAAGGGGCGATGATGAAGATTCTAATACCCATTACCAGAGGGCTCGGTGCCGCTCTGGTCCTTTCAGTTTTTGCATTACCTGATCAGGTAGCGATCGCACAGGATGGTGGTGCTGATGACCTTGTGGACGAAGTCGTCGTCACGGGTTCACGCATTCGCAGAGATCCGCTCAATGAAGCGACGGCGATCATGGAACTCGGAAGCGAGAAACTCGAGCAAACGGGCTTCACCAATCTCGGTGATGCACTGCAGAACCTGCCAATCACCGGATCTGCGCCTAACTCACAATTCAACGTGCCGGGTAACTCCGGTTTCCCGCAGGACGGCGCGGGGATCGGCGCAGGTGGCGTGCAGCTTTCGCTTCGCAACCTGGAATCCAAACGTACCTTGGTCCTGGTTGACGGTAAGCGCTGGATTGCCGGCGCATCCGCATCAGGTGTGCCGAGTACAGTCGATCTGAATACCATACCTGCGAACGTGATCAAACGTATCGAGATCCTGCAGGATGGCGCGTCGGCAATTTACGGTTCTGACGCCATTGGTGGTGTGGTCAATGTCATCACAAATTCTGACTTTGAAGGCTTCAAAATCGATGCTCAGACTGGTGAGTACATATCTGAAGGTGACGGTTCATCGACAGAACTGTCCCTTTTGTGGGGAGGCGGTAACGACACGACACATTTCGTGATGAGTGCTGCGTATTACGATGAACAAGGTGTCGAAACTGCGGACCGCCCGGTATCTGCCTTCCCGTCTCCGTTTGGGACGAGTTGTGCTGACGGCGGATGCTCGTCGTTCACACCACAAGCCCGCCTGGTATTCGGACCGAACTTTGAGCCCGGCGTCGGCTTTTTGGACATTACGCTGAACGACGGCGTGTTGAATGACGGTGGGGCTAACATCCCGACATGTCAACCTGGTCTTGCCGGT
>Ga0255049_10000886_pt1 | contig 17466 bp, 22 predicted proteins | sample JV7_2_3_MG_FD_183615 | JGI IMG/M metagenome (GOLD analysis project Ga0255049, IMG submission 183615) | Seawater microbial communities from Jervis Inlet, British Columbia, Canada - JV7_2_3 | ecosystem: Environmental > Aquatic > Marine > Inlet | place: Canada: British Columbia | collected 2016-10-06
CTCGCAGCGCTGGCACGGCTGTTTGTCGATGCGGGGGTCGAGATAGAGGCGCTCGTCGCCCTTGCAGACAACGGACAGTCACACATCCGCATTGTCGTCCAGCAAGCAGCCAGAGCACGACGACTTCTCATGAACGCAGACATCGACTTCGACGAGCGCGCCGTGCTCGACACGTTTGTTCCGAGGGGTGACGGCGGACTCGCTGTGATCTCAGAAAGCCTCGCCCATGCAGGCGTCAATGTCGAGTCGCTCTACTTGCTCCACACGAATGCCGAGGGCTTCCACGTCGCGATCACGGTGTCAGACGCCGAGCTTGCCCACCAGGTGCTTGCGGGCTAATCGGCCAGAATTCGCCGCACCGACGCGGCGATCCCCTGAGCATCCAAGCCGAGCCTCTCGAGGATCACACCGGGCTTTGCGTGGTGGAAGTACTCGACCGGCACCCCGAGTACCTTCACCTGGGCCTCGGCATCCATGTCGTCGAGCGACTGTTCGATGGATGTTCCGACGCCGCCCTCCCTGAAGCCGTCTTCCACGCTCACCACAACCTTGTGAGTAGCGGCATCCGCCAACATCTCAGCGTCGAGTGGCTTGACAATACGCGGATCCCACACGGTGACATCGATGCCTTCCGCTGTAAGCGTGTCTGCAGCCTCGAGGCAGGCCTCGAGCATCTTGCCCGCGCCGATAACGCATACCCGCCCATCACCCGTGCGTACCTTCCGCGCCGAGAGACCTGAGCCGACCTCATCCTCGGGAACGAAGACAGCCTCGGTCTTTGGCCAGCGAATCGATACAGGGCCGTCGCACAACTCGATGGCGTCCTGGAGCATCACTTCGAGTTCCTGATAGGACGACGGCGCCATCACTGTCATTCCAGGAACCTTCAAGCAGAGCACCATGTCGAGGATGCCGTGGTGTGAAGGACCGTCATCACCGGTCACTCCGGCACGATCGAGACAGAAGACGACGTGCTGCCCATGGAGTCCAACGTCGAGGTTGACCTGGTCAATGGCCCTGGTAAGGAACGTCGAGTACATCGCCACTACGGGTGTGAGGCCTTCCATTGCCATTCCTGCTGCGGCACCAACAGCGTGCTGCTCTGCGATGCCGACATCGAAGCACCTATCGGGGAAGCGCTCAGCGAATTCAAGCAACCCCGTGCTGTCAGGCATTGCGGCCGTGATTGCAACCATCTTGGGATGCAGTTCACCGAGCTTGACGAGCCTCTCGGTGAAGGCTGCCGTGTAGCTTCCCGGTTTGATCGACCCAGTGTCGTGCATGAGCTTCACGGAGTCATTCTCCGCAGGGGCATGTCCTCTCCCCTTCTGCGTCATCACATGAACAACGACAGGTCCGGCGAACTCTTTGGCGCTCCGGAGCGCTGCTTCGATGGTCTCGACATCGTGACCGTCGTACGGTCCCAGATAGCGAAGACCGAGGTCCTCGAAGAACGCTGGTGGCTCCCACATGTCACGAATTGCTGCCTTCGTGGCGCTGATACCGCGTTCGATTACATCTCCTACCAGTGGAGTGCTGCCGGCGATCTCTTCGAGTTTGCGCTGTCGCTTCATGTAGATCGCATTGGCTCGAATACTCATCAGGCTCTCCGAGAGCTTTGACACGGTTGGGGCGTAGCTTCGACCGTTGTCGTTGAGAACGATCGTGACGTCCCTTTCGCTGTGACCAAGATTGTTGAGTCCTTCGAATGCCATACCGCCGGTCATTGCGCCATCGCCGATCACGGCGACCACATGCCCGTGTCCACCGCCGTTGTCCTGTAGTTCACGAGCGGTTGCGATGCCATACGCATAGCTGAGCACGGTGCTGGCATGACTGTTCTCGATGACGTCGTGATCTGACTCCGCCCTGCTCGGGTAGCCGCTCAGACCGCCCTCTGTACGCAGGGCAGCGAATCCATCTCTACGACCCGTGACGATCTTGTGAATGTATGCCTGATGACCGGTGTCCCACAGAATCGTGTCTGTGGGCGACTCGAAGACGCGGTGAAGTGCGAGTGTTAGCTCCACCACACCGAGATTGGATCCGAGATGCCCACCGTGACGCTCAACCGCATCGACAACGAACGAACGGATCTCGCCTGCGAGCTCGTCGAGCTCGTCGTAATCGAGACGGCGGACGTCTGCTGGCCCGTCGATGTGTTCCAGATACATTGTGCGGCGATTCTCCCGGCTGGGACCGTAGTTGAACGGTACCGGACTGCAGGTCTGTCTGCCATCGGTCCAGCTGCGCGTCGCTTTGCACGCACCACCGCAAAGGTAGCCTCAATGGCAACACATCCAACACTGTGGAGGCGCATATGACCCTCGGATTCGGTCTGCTGTCAGCTCAGCGGTCAGCGGGCGACAGCCGCACATGGGAGGACGTCTATGGCGAGACGATTTCGCTGTCCGTTGAGCTTGAGCGCCTTGGCTACAGCTCTGTGTGGACCACGGAGCATCATTTCGTTGACGACGGCTACATGCCCTCCCTTCTCGTGACTTCCGCGGCGATCGCCGCTGCCACGAGCACGATCTCAGTAGGAACAGGCGTTGTGTTGGCGCCTTTGCATCGACCGGTGCGTCTTGCAGAGGATGCCGCAACCGCTCAGGTCATCTCGAACGGCCGACTCCTCCTCGGACTCGGCCTCGGGTGGTCACAGACGGAGTTCGACGTGCTCGGCGTTGACATGAGCCAACGCGGCGCGGCTATGACCGAGATGCTCCAGTTCCTCCCGCAGGCGTGGACGGGCGAACCATTCACGTGGGATGGCGACGTGTACTCCTATCCGGAGCTGGCGGTCCGTCCTGCCCCTTCGGCGCCGATTCCACTGATCGTGGGTGGGGGTGCTGATGCTGCGGTGCGAAGAGCGGCCCGCTACGCCGATGGGTTCTTTTCGAATGCTCCCCCTTCACGCTTCGCCGAGCAGGTCGAGATCGCACACGCTGAGATGGAACGCATCGACCGCGACCCCACCTCGTTCCGCTGGATCTACTATCGAGTGATGTATCCGGGACCGCTCGAAGATATCCTCTCAAGCGCCTGGGCCCAGCGATGGAAGTACTCGGACATGGAGGCATCTGCCACCCGTTCGGGTATCTCCGCGGTTCCGGCCCTTCCGCCGGTGGAAGCGGAGGAGGTCGCCGAACAGGTCATCAGCGGATCATCCCGCGAGATCGTCGACACGATCGGGTCGATCCGTGAACAGGTCGGCGTGCCAGTGGAGTGGGTCGCCCGCAGCTACTTCGCCGATCTCCCCTATGGGAGACAGCTGGACGTTGCCGAGCAACTTGCCGCCGAGGTCATGCCGTTCATCCCCGCTGGCTAGTGGACGCAGAACTCGTTGCCTTCGGGATCGTGCATCACTGTCCACACGAATGAGTCGTTCTCGCTGACGTCCTCGATCCGCGTTGCCCCATGTGAGATCAAACGATCGACCTCGTTGCCGATATCGATTCGCCGCTGGGTCGCATCCGTATTGCGATCCGCGACATTGATGTCGAGGTGCACCCGGTTCTTCGCTGTCTTCGACTCAGGCACCTTCTGGAAGTAGAGCCGGGGACCATCCCCATCCGGATCAATCAGCGCATCGGCCCCACCCCACTCCTCCTCGGGAATGCCTTTGTCCTTGAGGAACGACTCCCACGTGGCGTAGCCATTTGGCGGCGGCGGCCTCTGATATCCGAGAGCTTCTTTCCAGAAATCGGCGAGTTTCTCAGGGTCGTGCGCATCGAATGTGACTTGGAATGAGAAAGACATCGGCAGATCCTAGACGGCGTCCACGGCCGAGAGAACCCACGCAGCACCGTCGTGGGGATCCTCGATTCCGAGGTGGAGGTTCCACCCACCAACACGGTCGCCCGGATCCCACAACACCCACCGCACGTCTGCGGCTTCCTCGCCAAGGCTCGATGCGTCCTCGGGCACCTCGTCGTACCCAAGCAGTTCAAGGAGCACCCACCATGCACCGGCGCGGCCGATCGGCGTCCCTCTTCGTCGCCCGTGTCCGCCGCCGCTCGCACCTGCCCAGGCCATGGCCTCAAGGGCGGTCTGGAGCGGAACCTCGGCCATCCGGACCCTGTGCGGTCCGAGGGAGCGGATGGCGCCCTCGATCGTGCCGTCGACAGTCGCTACCTCCGCCTTGCCTTGAGAGTCCTCCCACCACGGCTTCACGAGGTTCAACAGCGTGTCGCTCACTTCGTCATCTGGCTGCCGCTCGATCGGTTCTCCAAGTTCTGTCCAAGCCATTTCGATGTCAAAGATGTCATCGGGGAACGTCGCCCTGTCCGACTCGTACTTCGCAACGGGATACACCGGTTCCCATGCCTGGAGCGCGACGGGAATCTCGAGGATGGTCTGATCGATGGTCTCAGTACCTACCGACTCACCGCGAATCGATCGTTCGTGTGCAACGAGCGCCCGGATTGTCGGCATTTCAAGATGATCCCCGATCTCGGGCCAGGTGTGCGAAGACGCCGCTACCTCCCAGAGTGGACCGAGTGAGAATCGCCCTCGTCCATCGGTCATGACTGTGGCAGCGATGTCGGGTGGGGCCTCAAGAGCGAGCCGGTATTCGGCGAATTGGGAGATGGCCCAGACCTGCTTGCCCCGTTCGACGGCCTCGTCACATCGATCACGAAGATCGACAAGCTCGGCCCAGTCTCTTCTGCTGCAAAGCCCGTCTATGGCACGTACGAGCCCGGCAAGGTCGCTGCCTTCGATCAGTGCGCTGAGGGAGTCTTCTGCCACGATCGCAGGGTAGTGAGAGCCTACGGGTCTATCCCGCTCGCGGCTCGGCACAACCCGTGACGCTGACATCAACTTCAGTGACTCCTATGAAGACGAGTGTCTGAGGGCGATACAGATCCGAAACAGTGACGCATAGGCGACCCTCGACGATGGTCACGGCGACGATTTCGTCGCCACTCCCCCACGTGCCGCTGACCCTGCGAGCTTCTTGTTCGGCTGCGGCGGTATCAAGTTCGACCTGCGATCCGTATGCGTCGGCAGCCGACAGCATCGATGCGCCTGCCTCTGCGGCAAGGTCCGCAACGGTCGCCACATCTCGGTACGCGGCTCCGAGGAGCGAGAGCTCCACCACGATCGCAATGATCGAGAACGCGACGAGGACCAAGCCAGCCGTCACTGGCAGCATGGTTCCCTGTTCGTCACCGATCGCTCGTCCGTTCACGGAAAACTCCGGTATTCGCTGACCTTCACTTCCACGGTGCTGTGAACCGTTCGGCCGACAGTGGTGCCCCCGATGCCGAGGAGGCTCACTTCCCGGGAAGCCGACACCACGACACCGCCATTGTTCTGGTCGACCGTCACGACAACCCCGTCGATGGGTGGAGGTTCTCCGCCGTGACGTGCCACCCACGCGGCGCCGTCCCGAGCGGCGGCATGCACAGTTGCTGTTGCTTCGGAGAGTCTCGCAACCGTCCCGATCACTGGCAAGACCATGAGAATCACAGCGAAACCCACGATGATGACCTCGAGCAAGGCAGTTCCACGCTGCTTGATCACGGCGGGATCACTCTCGCGGCTGACCGCTCGATTGAGACGGTCAAAGGCACGAAATCCGGACCAGGTGGCAGCCAGCGAAACTGCAGAAGAGCACTAATCGACGACGTGTCGCTCGTGACGGCAACGGACACGCCTGTGGCCCCCGGGACCACAGCTTGCACGTCGCGCTCGATGCGGTGTCGCACTGAGCTGTCATCGACGTCCGCTACAACCGCTCTTCGTAAGGCAGCATCGACTGATGTTGCCGCGGCGTTGCGTGCCAACACGAGAAACCCCATCTGAACGATGAGCATCGTGAGTATGAAGAACACTCCGATGGCCACGAGGCCTTCGACCGTATGGGAGCCGTGCTCTAGCCGAAGAACCCGCTGAATTGCACGGCGACATTCGACCAGATGTCGCCGGCAGTACCCCGGACCTGCGGGAGTAGGAGTGCGATCACGAGCACCGCGATCGTTGCGAGTCCCAGCCACTCCACTGTCGTTGCTCCGCGTTCGTTGTTGAACATGTTTCATCCCTCCTTGGGATCGTTGGTTCACGGCGCACCGGATAGCGCGCGCAGGCCCAGCAGCGTCGGATAAATGAGAAAGATCAATGCGGTTGGCACCATGAGAGCCAGAACGGGCCCGTATGTGGCGATCGCCCGTCTACCCCCTTCGGAAGTGAGGTCACGTTCGAGTCCGGCTCGGTAGTCGATCGCAAGGTTGCCAAGTGCTTCGGCAAGACGTCCACCGGTCATGTGCGCGTGTCTGAGGGTCTCGTAGAACCGTGTTGCATCACTGTGGGCTGTTGATAGAGCGGCTGATGTCAAGGCATCGGGCAATCCAACTCCGGAATCATGCTCGTCGAGCACGGCCGCGAGCTCCTCTGAAGTCACTCCGTCTGTCTCGCCGACCACGGCACGTATGGCGCCATGGATCGATTCGCCCGCGACCACGTGGAGAGACATCGCGTCCGCGATCACTGGGAGTTCGTATCTGAGCATCCTTGCGCGCCGCTCCTTGCGATTGGTCTCGTGCATCGACCAAACCACCCAGCCGGCGGCTGCACCAAGAATCGCTAGGCCGAGCGATGATCGAGATCTTCCTGCGAGAAACAGATCGCCCTGTGCGGCGAGGATGCCGACGAAGCCTCCAGCGATGGCAGCTGCTGGTCCGCCAGCGGGGATCAACAGCTGCCACCGAGGATGACGCCCCTCATCCACGCGAGGGGCTAGATACGGCTCCAAAGCTGCCGCCAGACTTGGCTTCGCTGTCGGGACAAAGAGCAGGAACACACCAGTTGCGGCCACCGCTGCGAGTACCCATGTCATTGTCGGACCGTCACTCGAACACCCTTGGTGGGGCGCTCAGCCTGCTTGCACGGCGCGCAAGCATCCAACCCCCACTGGTGGCAAGTAGTCCACCCATGACGACGACCATGCCTTCGGCCGTGTCGAAAGCCGCGGCCGCCTGCGGGTTCGTTCCAATGGAGAGAGCAAGGAGCATCCACGGAGCGACGAGGGCAACAGTCGCGGTCCATCGTTGCTCAGTGAGCGCCGCATCGTGGGCACGCCTCAGTCGTATCTCATCGGCGACTGAGCCACCGATGGCATCAAGGACATCACCCACCCGACGACCACCCGTACGCTGAGCAATAACGAGTGTTGCCAGTACGCGATCAGCGATCGGTTCATCCATCTCGTGCCGAATCGTCAATAGTGCGGGCTCGAACCCGCCGCCGAACGTGACCTCGTGGCGCACCACACCGCCGAATCGCTTGAAATCGCCGCCGGCTCGGTCGCATGAGTCCACGAAGGCGTCCGGGAGCGTTGCACCCGCTGCCACCGAGGAACGTATCTGAGCAATGAGGTCCGGCCACCGATCTGTCTGTTCTCTCTGAAGCCGATCCTCTCGCGATCGATCGAGACGAGCAGGAATCGCTGCACACAGCGCACCGATGGCCAAGGCTGGTGCAACCGTGCCGAGCAACCCCAGAGCAACCGCCGAGCCCACTGCACCCGCTCCAAGCGATGCGACGATCGTCCGAATGCGGATGCGGGGAACCTTGAAATGCGACAAGGGAGGGAGTCCCACAACCATGATCCACATGGCGCCGGCAGCCGCGAGAACGACCAGGCCCCTCATCTGACGCCTCCAGCGGAGACGAGCGTGGAACCGGACCGTTCGAAGATGCGCTCAACCGTGAATGCATCGGGATCAAGCTGCTCTGGCACTGAGAGGATCTCTTGCACGTATCGGCCGTTGTTGCCTCTCTTCAGGAACACGACGAGATCGACAACGGCAGCGACTGTTCGTCTGAGGAACGGGATCGAGATGTTCTCGCCGGCAAGCACTCCGTAAGAAACCAACTTCTCCAGTGCATCGCGCCCAGAATTGGCGTGGATTGTCGCGATTCCGGAGCACCCGGCGTTCAGCGCCATGAGCATGTCAAGAGCCTCTGGACCGCGTACTTCGCCCACAACGATCCTGTCCGGTCGCTGTCGCAAGGCTTCCCGCACGAGATCGCGCAACATGATCGCAGCACCGCCATCGAGACCAGACTCGCGGGTCTGCATCTGCGTTAGGTCTGGAAGATCGACATCAATCTCGAAGACTTCTTCACAGGTGACAACCCTCCGGTCCGGCGGGACTTCACGCAGAAGGCAGTTCACCAGAGTTGTCTTCCCCGCGCCGGGCGCACCGGCGACCAAAATCGTTGCGTCCTGGGCGACGCTCCGTCGAAGGTACGCGGCTGCTTCGACGGTCATTGCTCCCCGACCGGCGAGATCCTCAAGGTCTGATGCGGTGACGACAAACTTCCGGATCTGTATATTCATGCGATCGGGATGCGTGACCGGAGGGCCGGTGATGTGGACCCTGCTTCCAGACGGCAGCTGCGCAGAAACGATCGGATTCGCCTGGTCGACGCGCCGCCCCGTACCTGCGAGCAGTTGATCCGCAATTCGCCGCACAGCGTTCCGGTCTACGACGACATTGACGAGTTCCTTCACTCCGTTGCGAACGATGAAGGTCCGCCCGCCACCAATCACGATGATCTCTTCGATCATCGGGTCATCGAGCAACTCAGCGAGGTATCCGTATCGGACATGGTCGACGGCAGCAGTCATGGCGCAACCCCGACAGCTGAGAGGGCGTTCGTGAATCGCCTGTCCGGCATCCGCGCCGCCGCTGTGGTCCTTCTGACCTGTCGGCGCTCCGGAACAACAGCTGACGGCTCAAGCCCAGTCCAACGCCGCACAGCGTCAACAACCTGTGCGCGGTCACGTGGGTCCACACGATTGAGGATCAATGTCGGCTGTGGGCCCATCCAACGTGATGTGATTTGAGCCGCTCGTACGATGCCAACCGCTGACGCATCCACCACCAGAAGAACGGAATCTGACGCCTCAATGAGTGCACTCCTCGAAGACACAGCACCGGTGTCGAGGACCACGTTGTCGAACTGATTGGCGGCAGCATCGACCACGCCCGCGATCATCGTGTCACGGAGAGGATCCTCTCCTGGGCGATGGGATCCTGTAATGACCGAGAGCCGCCCCACGCTGTGGAGATACTCGGAGGCAACTTCGCCGTCGCCGCGCACACCGTCGGCAGCGTCCGTGATGTCGGGTCGAGGTGGCAGGCCGAGCCGTACTGCGAGAGCGGGCGCAGCGATGTCGGCGTCCACAAGTACGGTCGACCCTCGTCCGCTGGACATCGAGGCCACCGCCAGTGCAACCTCGGTGCACCCCGGAGCGCCCCTCGGTCCGGTCACAGCAATAACCCTCCCGCGCTCCGTCGGGGATGCTTGCTCATGCGATGGGGCGACGAATCGGACTGCCTGAACCAGAGCAGCGACGTCGATCGTATCGGGCACCACCTCATCGGCGCCGCCGTCCTCAAGGAGCGCTGCAGCAGGGCCGTCCCCTGTCGGATACACACCGATGACGCCAAAACCGAGGCGCCGCCACGCGGATACCTGCCTCGATGTAACCCACGACACCTCACCCCCGGCGACCACGACGTCAATGTCGTTCGCGTGTAACTCGATATCTGCTGGCCGATAGGCACGAAGCACCACGCGAATGGCTGCAGTTTCCTTGGCGTATCCGACAAGTCCGGGTTCCCACTCCCTTGCAGACAGGACCGTTGCGACACGAATCGTCACGGCGCGACCCTCACGAGGTCGATCTCGCTTTCGTGGGATGCTGCGGCGAGGTCGGCGGCAAGCTCGTCGTCCACGGCGAGCAGAACATTGACGCGTCCACGATCGACGGACGAGTCGGACACGACCGTCTCGACGATGTAGACACCGCTCGCGAGGAGCTTGGTCGTTGGGGCGGAATCGAAGCTCGCTGCGCTCGTGACATACACATCGACCTTGTCGCCAGCGACCAGACGCCCGAGCACAGCGTTCTCCGACGCGAGGGACAAGGCAATGACGTTCGGACTCGCGACCAACTCTGGAGGCTGCATGAGAGACGCGACGAGTGGTTCTCCCTCAGCCAGTGGCACACGGAGAGACCATTCCCCGAGATCGCCAATCGAGTCGCCAACGACCATTCCGTCAGCCGAGGCCACATGGCGGACAGCGATGTCCAATTCACCCAGCGGCTGACCCGCTTCGAGCGCAGAGCCGGCCACAAGCACGGGAATCCGGTCCGGAGGCTCGGTAATCTGGAGAACCCCGAGTGCCGCAATCGCAGCGAGTATTCCGCCAAGGATCTTTCGGCGATCAATCGAAGGAATCGCGAAGTCGCTGACTCGCACGCCGAGAGCCATTAGCGCGACTCCATGGAGACGACATGGGCGAGGCTGACGAAGATGTCGCTCCCGGCCTCCGACAGCACGACATGATCCACGCCAACCGCTGAGACGATGCCGCGATACACGTGCCCATCGGAGCCGCCGAGAACAACGGACTCACCACGGTCCTCGGATTCGATCAGCCGATCGCGGAGCGTCCGCCTCCTGAGAGCAGCGGATAACGCCGCAGATTGCTCGGCGTCGAGAGTTTCGTCCAAGCGCACGCGAAGGGTACGGCCGAGTCGCTTGAGGTCGGGATGGTTGAACGGATCCATGGCACTCCCACGTGGCTTCCATCCTTTACCCCAACTATGAGCGAACTCGAATCGAGGCCGTGGCGCAAGAGTGCTGTGTCGACATGTTTCGCGACACAACGCTCGGATTCGCGACTCAAGACGTAGATTCGCGCGTCAGCGTTCCGAATCGCGAGCTACCACGCGGTTTCGCGGGGATTGCCCGCCCACATCGTGCGTGCTTGCGCTGGAGTGGTCGTATCATTCCGGCTCGATTCACACCCACCACAGCACCGGTGGGGGCCACTGCATCGGAGTCTTTCATCATGGGAATCAAGTGCGGCATTGTTGGGCTGCCCAACGTCGGTAAGTCAACGCTATTCAACGCGCTCACCGGGGGCGGGATCGCCGCGGAGAACTACCCCTTCACCACGATCGACCCAAACGGCGGCATCGCTGTGGTGCCCGACCCAAGACTCGACGCCCTCGCTGCCATCGTTCATCCCGACAAATTGCTCCCCACTGTCGTTGAGTTCGTTGACATCGCAGGCCTCGTATCGGGCGCGTCCGAAGGTGAGGGCCTCGGCAACCAGTTCCTCAGCCACATCCGCGAGACGGATGCGATCGCCCACGTCGTACGGTGTTTCGAAGATGACAACGTGGTGCACGTCGACGGCAAGGTCGACCCGATCGAAGACATCACGACCATCGCCACGGAACTCGCTCTGGCGGATCTCGACACTGTTGCGAAATCATTGGACAAACAGGAACGCAAGGCGCGTTCCGGCGACCAGGACGCCAAAGCCGCGCTCGACGTGCTCAGACGGATCAACGATCAGCTATCCGAAGGTCTGCCAGTCAGACAGTTGGCCTTCACCGACGCCGAGCTTGAAGTTGTGCGCAACCTGTTTCTTCTCACGTCCAAGCCGACGATGTACATCGCAAATGTGTCCGAGGATGGGTTGGCAGAGAATCCGCTGGTCGATGCGGTCCGCGAACTTGCGGATGCCGAAGGCTCCAAAGTCGTGGTCATCTCCGGAGCGCTGGAGGCAGAGATCGCGGGACTCGATGCCACAGACCGCAACGAGTTGCTCGCCGAGTACGGCCTCGACGAGCCAGGCCTGGACAAGGTCGTCCATGCGACGTATGACCTCCTCGGTCTGCTCACGTATTTCACAGCTGGCGAGCCGGAGGTCAGGGCGTGGACCGTGAAGAGAGGCTCGACCGCGCCACAATCCGCAGGTGTGATCCACACCGACTTTGAGAAGGGCTTCATCAAGGCCGAGGTCGTTGCCTATGACGACTACATCGCGTTCAACGGCGAATCCGGCGCCAAGGATGCAGGCAAATGGCGAATCGAAGGGAAGGACTACATCACCGCCGAAGGCGATGTAATGCACTTCCGCTTCAATGCCTGAGGCTCAACTTCCCGAACTCGGTTGATGACCTCGGGAACGACCTCCTGAGGACGCACTCGTGGTTCTGTCCGGTGAGCTGGATGCCCATAAGCATTAGACGACCAGCTGCCACGACCCGTGCCCGCTCGACTGGTGCATAAGCCGCGCGGGTATTGACGCCAAAAGACCCGGACCGCCGAGGTCGTGCAATCACTCGAATTTGTGTTGCACCAGACCACTGCAACAATCAGGAGTACACAACTAAGGAATTATGCCGGGCCCTGTTCGCACGCCGACGGGACTCGCAGGTGCGAAGAGTTGACCAGGAGGTCGAAGATGTCCACAACGAGCGCGGTCCAGGGAAGCAAGGGACGATTTGGTGCTGTGAGCTTGCCACGGAAGGTCTGCGGCGTTGTAGGGATCGCTGTTGGGATCATGTTCCTCGCGATCACGATCATGAACAGCCTGTTCGAGGTTGGGCCTGCCTTCGAAGAGATGATCGACGACTTCAGGCCCGTGCTCGCGGACGAGTCCCTGACCGTTGCACGGGATGACATCGCAGGACTCGAGGCTGCTGGTGCCGAGTTCCAAACGGTTGTCGCCCCGGCCATGGCGCAAGCCCTTGGGATTCCGCCAGAAGACTTCGCAGGCATGGTGCAGAGCCAGTACCCCGATGTTGCTGCCGGCATGGCCGCATTGCCCGAGATAACGGCCACGTTCAATGGCCTAATTGACACGCTGGACAGCCAGCAGGAACTGTTCGCGTCGGCTGACGCGATACCGACAGAGAATCTACCCGCAACCACAGTCCCCTGGATCGTGGCCATCTCTGGAGTGGTTGCCATTGTGATTGGAGTCATGCTGTTCAAGCCAGGAGGGCTCTGGGCGATCATTGCCATTGGCTTCGGTGCCGTGCTCGTTATCGCCACATTCGCTCTGAGCCTTCCCCAGAAGGCGGCAGATGCCGATCAGCTGAATGAGAACCTCACGCCGATCTATACACAGGAGCTGATCGATGGCGCATCAGCGTCGCTTGCGGTCATCGGTGCCATGGGTCAGCAGATGCAGACCGAGATGCTGCCGGACCTAGCCGCGCAGCTCGGGATGAGTCAAGATGAACTCGGCCAGTTCATGGCGGCAAACTTCCCCGCAACCGCTGCAGCGATGCAGAGCATGCCAGAGACTCTCCCACGCTTTGAGGCGTTCGTTGGGGTGTTCGCGAGCAACCTCGACAACTACATGACAATCCAACCAGTGGCATTCGAACCCATCATCTGGGCCATGGTCGTAGGTGGCGCACTTATCATTCTGATGGGCGGCGTGTGCCTCGTCATCAAGGAATAGAAGACACGCGCCATTCAAGGACGGGTTCGGGTTCGTCGAGGAACCCGAACCCTGGGTTGCGACCATGTCCATTTGACAACCTCCGGACCATCAACCATACTTAACCATGAGGTTAAGTATGGAACGACAAGACACGGATGGTCTCAGTGAGCTCTTCGACGCTCTGGCAAACGAGCACAGGCGCGCGATCATCTACACGCTTGCGCTCGGGCCCAAGTCGATCAGCCAACTCGCAAGTGCGCGAGGCCTGTCTCTGCCTGCGATCCACAAGCACATCCGTGTGCTCGAGGATGCAGCGATGATCAGGCGCCGCAAGAGCGGAAGGACGAACTTCCTGGCGCTCGAACGCGAACCGCTGCGGAAGATGCAGACGTGGATCGATCAGTTCCACCCGTACTGGGGAACCGAGACCGAGTCTCTGGAGAACTACCTCACCTATCTCAGCAATACGCCAACAACAAAGGAGTGAACATGGCGAAATTCATATACCTCGCCCACGGCGAGATGAGCCAAGACCCGGAATTCCAGGCGGCCCACGCAAAGTGGTGGTCCGCATTGCAGGGCCACGTCGTGGACTCAGGGAACCCGCTCTTCAACGGTCGCGACGTATCCAAAGATGGCACCGTCACCGAAATCGGCCCGGATTCATCCCCCGCACTCGGTTACTCGATCATTGAGGCCGAATCTCTCGACGAGGCAGTCGCTCTGCTCGCCGACAGCCCGATGGACATGTTCGTGTACGAAGCGATGGCTATGTAGCAACGTTTCAGTGGTTGACGTGATTGGGGCGGGCGAGAACGCCCGCCCCAATCTTCTACCTGACCAGGCCTCTACATCACCAGGTGCGGCTCGTCACTCCACCCAGCAGCACTGAGACGAGTATGCCCAACGGCAGCGTCGCCATGTACGACAACTCCATCCCAAGGTTGCCGAAGAACAGCATCAGCAACCACGTTGCCGGCAGCGTGAATAGTGCGAACGCTATCGCGAACACAATGAGACCCTTAATGAAATCACCCATGTGGATCTTCCTCCATCCTGTTGAGAATCCGTCGAAATCGTAGTCGCAGCGCAGAAGCCATCAAAGCACCACCACCCGCCGTTCTCAGGGCCACAGCGCACAATCTTGTACAGCAGAACCCAGGGTTCGCTCAAGTAGAGTCGGGCGGGTATGGGTGTACGGCGAACCTACAAGGACGACTTGGCGCGGGCGTATGACGCTGACGTTGTCCGTCGCGGAGCGATGACGCCAGCGAAGTGGCGAACGGACATCACCGACATGTTCGCGGCGGATGCGACAGCCAACGGGATCAGCAGCGTCCTCGAATTGGGCTGCGGTACAGGTCAACTTGCATCGAGACTCCTGGAACGCGGGTTCGACGTCACGGCGATTGACCTGTCACCCGCCAACGTGGCAGCGACGAGGGAGCGAGGCATCGACGCACACGTCGCCGACTTCGCCTCACTCCCCTTCTCCGACGACACCTTCGAAGCGGGGTTTGCGATGAACTCGCTTCTTCATGTTCCATCGGGTGAGCTCCCCGCCGTACTGACGGAGATCGCGCGTGTCCTGCGATCCGGAAGCCCGCTTGTGATCGTTGTGTGGGGAGGAGAGGATCAACGGGGAGAAATCGCCGACGAGTGGCTCGATCCTCCGCGCTACTTCCGCACGTATACAGATGAGGGGCTCTTGGCTCTCGACACCCCAGGCTTCGGATTCACGTCCTTCGATGCGATTGATGTGTCTGAGGGAAACCACGATCTCCATTCGCAGATACTGACGCTCGAAGCGCTGTAGGAGCATCTTCCAACGCCACCGGCGTTTCCGGCCTCGAAAAGGGGCACAATGGGTACATGCGATCCTGGAAGATCCTCCGTCCCCCGCTCGTAGCGAGCGCGCTCCTGGCCGGCCAGATGGCGCGTGCGATCCATCGAGACGATCTGCCAACACTTGAGAACCAGGACCCCTCCGGTACGTTCGGCGACCCTGACGCTCCACCCCTCAGACTCGTCCTATTGGGAGACAGCTCTGTCACCTCGCCGGGTGTTGTACCACTGGATCACTCATGGCCCAGACAGATGGCGATGCACCTCGCAAAGGACTACTCAGTCGATCTCGTGAGCGTCGCCGAAGGTGGCTCGAAGTCAAGGGATGTGCTCGATGTCCAGGTGGCAGCTGCGCTCGCCGCTGAACCGGACATCGTCTACATAGCCGCTGGCTCAAACGATGCGCTGCGAGGCACACCGGTCGCCCGCTTTGAGCGCGAGTTCGGCGAAGCAGTGGACCAATTGTGCTCAGCGGTCCCCGTGGTCGGGATCTCTGGCATCGGCGATCTCGGAACGATTCCCCGCCTCCCGGTCCTCGCACAAGGAATCGCTCGGGTACGCGCTCGCGCCATAGACAGCGCTATTGCGCGAGTCGCCGGTCAGCACTCGAACGCAATCAAGTCCAACGCATGGGACGTGATGTCGTCGTTCGCCGACGACCCAGAGATGTATGGCGACGACCTGTTCCACGCGTCAGCCAAGGGCCATCTGGCGTTTGCCCGCGTCGGCCTCTCGATGGCCGATCGGCTGCTTGAGATGTACGAGGAGAGCCAAACGACCCGCGATACGCGATCGATATCGTGGTCTGGCGAGCTACATCCGCTGGTCGAGGAAGTGCTGGATCATTGAGCTCACGGTGCCGATGGCACCGGTATTGATCCCCTCGGGGATGATGATGTCTGCGTACCGCTTTGAGGGCTCAACAAACTGGTAGTGCATCGGGCGAACGGTCTTCTGGTATTGGTCAAGGACGGACTCAATTGATCGACCACGTTCCACAATGTCGCGCTGGATCCGTCGCAGCAGCCGTAGATCCGCTTCTGTGTCTATGTACACGCGAACGTCGAACTGCTCGCGTAAACGAGCGTCCGCAAGAAGCAGAATGCCCTCGACAATCACCGCAGGTTCCGGCACAAGCGTGTACGTCTCGTCGGTGCGCAAGTGCGTCTCGAAATCGTAGATGGGACGCTCGATCGGCTGTCCGTTGCGCAACGCCGCCAGGTGCTCAACCATGAGTTCGAGCTCGATCGAATCCGGGTGGTCGTAGTTGATCTTCGTCCGCCCCTCGAGGCTGAGGTGCGACTGATCCCTGTAGTAGGCGTCCTGTTGGAGATACACGACCTTGTCACGGCCCACGATGTCGACTACCGAGCGAGCAATCGTCGACTTGCCGGAGCCCGAGCCACCCGCAATGGCAATGAACAAGGGCCGCGCATCACCCTTCACAGGACCGAACTGATGCTCCGCAATGATCTGACTGATGTCGAGCGTCATGGCTCACAACGCTAGGCGCGCAACGGCCCCTACGAAGGCGCTCTACCAGGGCGAGCGGAGTGTGAGATCACCGCTGAAGGACTTGGCGTCCAACCTCATCTGACCCACCGGGTCGACGCCGGACGGCTCGATACGGTTCCTGAACTCGCCGGACATGGCCGTGACATTCGCCGAAACGGTCATACCAGGCACCAGCCCTATCGTCGCGTTACCGCTCATCGTCTTGATGTCAATGTCGTTGCCACTGAACTCACGCACCTTGATGTCGCCAGATGCGGACTTGATCCGTGCTCCGGAAGTAACCACTCCAAGATCGACCGATCCCGACGCCGTGTTGACGACGACATCTTCGACAGCACCCACGCGGATGTCGCCGCTAGCGGAGGTAATTGAAGCTTCGCGAACTCCAGCATCCACGATGACGTCGCCCGATGCGACCTTCACGCGGAGATCCTTCAAAGGTTCCTCGATCCGGACGTCGCCCGACCCGGTCGACACATCAACAGATTCCATGGGAACTCGGACCATGACGTCACCTGCGCCGAGACCGATACGAAGAACGCCTCCGGGCGGCGTAGAGATCACGACGTCCGTGGTTCGCGAGAACCAGCTCTTCCCTCTCGGGCCAGAGCGAACCGAGATGGAATCGGATGTTGCGTCGACCTCGGCTGATTCGACGGCCTCCTTGTTCCCAGACAATACGACGGTGACCGTGTCGTCGTCCGAGCGTCGAATCACAATATCTCCCGAGCGCGTCGAGACGTCAATATGTGGCGCTCCCTTGACTTCATAGGTGTGTTTGCGGTCGCTCATGTCTCAATGGTCCCCTCGAACGTCGATCGTGAAGATCGTTTCATG
>Ga0255049_10000887_pt1 | contig 17460 bp, 20 predicted proteins | sample JV7_2_3_MG_FD_183615 | JGI IMG/M metagenome (GOLD analysis project Ga0255049, IMG submission 183615) | Seawater microbial communities from Jervis Inlet, British Columbia, Canada - JV7_2_3 | ecosystem: Environmental > Aquatic > Marine > Inlet | place: Canada: British Columbia | collected 2016-10-06
ACCGAACCAACTCGAGCTGAAACGGTCTTAAATTGCATAAAAACCCTAAGTTTGATTCAAGATATAGATTTAGCAAAACAAGCCTTAGACGCTATTTTAGAAGGCGAAGTCTCTCGACGTCCCGCCGAGATAAAGAAATTGTAATTCTAACCTCATCAATAAAGAACACCAAGTCGGTGCCTTTTTCTGGAGGTGCTTTTCCCTTAAGTAGCTCAATCGCCAATTTTCTAAGAATTTCGACCATTTGATTTTCCATGAGTTATTATAACTTTATTTAGTTTAATAAATCTATAATTTCAACAACTTGGATATATTTTCCCTGTAGGGCCTTAACTTTATATGTAGTATTACATAAAATCAGCCGATAAATACGTAATGCGTTGTATAATACTAGAATAAGGAGATAGTTATGAGAGTTTTAGTTTTAATTAATGTTTTATTTTTAGGATCTTGTTCTCTAATAGAGAAAAGGAGAAGTGATTATTCCTATCTCGGTGCTGGAGTTAAAAAGGAAACCGTTTTAGAAAAGTCGGGCGATCCGATTAAAAGAAATATATATGACAATAATATTGAACTGCTTACTTATGGCTATTGCGCGACTCCTTACTGGAAAGAGGGCATTGCTGGGCTATTAACATTCGGCCTATACAACACGACTTGTAAGGGCAGCTTTGTAAAAATGGATTTAGTTTTTCATAATGGTACTCTGGTAAAACTAATTGATGATACAAATCAACAGGAAAGGGCCAATGCTAACGCTGCCTTTGCTAGAGGCCTACAGGGAGCTTCTAGTAGTATGCGCCAACGCCCAGCTCAGCAAACCTATCAAATACCTAAAAGAAAAAGCGCCGACTGTGTATCACAAACCGATCATTTTGGAGTAACTAGAACTAAGTGCACTGAAAATTGATTTTAAGTTATCCCTACCCCTGTAGACTTCTAGGGTAAAAATAACCACAAAAGCGGCGAGACAAAATACTTTGAACCAATCTCGCCCTTTTATAATCTCTTCTTCTTTTTCAAAGAATTTTTGCTTTTTATTAGGCGTTATAATTTGACCGGCTTCTAGTTCCCATTCGTGTGGCGCTGAGCCTTTAGGGATTTTTGGATCAATTAAGACCGTGCCCTTAGCGTACAGCTCGCTTATATCTCTTGGGTTTATATATATTCGGGGCTGTTTACCCTCTTCAAATAAGACTACTCTTTGCTTTTCCATAGTTCACCTATATTGTTGCCCACGCAGTTCCGTTAGACCATTTCATGGTTTTTGTCGTTGTATCGTATGCAATACCGCCTTCATGGTCTGCCGCCGCTGGAAGTGATCCGGTAGCAAATTGACCAGGCCAAAACACCAAAGGACATGAAACATAATTAGACTTAAGGTTTAAACCCAAAACACCGTCGGCACAAAGCCCTAAAGTATTGCTGCCATTTCTATACATACCTGTACTTCTGTCATTATCAAAAGTGTAAGCTGGACCACTTAGAACACCGTCAACGCCTGAGCGCATCCCATAGACACCGCCGCCAGTAGTGGCAAAGCCGTTGCCACTAAAAAGAAAAGCGTTATCGTTTCCGGCCTTCATCGTAATAAGAGAATTTGATCCGGTTCCACTAAAATTAATACCTATTTGCGAATCTCCATCAATAGGCGCAATACTAAAACCGTCCCAGCCGTTAGATTTTAAAACAACTCTCAATGTGCCATCCTCTTTGATTGCAAAAAGGTCATTATCTGACTCGTCGGCAATTCTGAAAAGGTCTGCTGTTTGAGAGGCGAGTCTGGTAATTAAAACCGCAATAGCTCCAACCGCGCTAGACAAAAAGCTTTTATCTGTTTTAACCTCTTTAAAATCTATTGTGTCATTTGTGGAGTTTCCCGAAATATCTATAGAGTCGTCCGAGCTCGTTAAGGTTAGCGTATCGGTTGATGAGTCTGCTGCTGGAGAAGTTCCTGAGTCGGGCTGAATAATTGTAAAAGCATTACCGCCCGCTGAGCTTGGTAAATCCTCAATAAGGGTTTTTTTATTCGCCCCCGCTGAAGCGTCATAAATTACAAGGTAGTCAGATGAGTCTACTGGAGCTCCCTCGTAAGTTAAGCCGTTAATATCCAAACCACTACTTGTGCCTATTGGTATATGTTCCGATCCCATTATTTACTCACGTATGCAGTTAAGTCCACCTTACCGCTGTTCATGGTTACATTGGCCCTTACTTGCCAGTGTTTTCCTAAATTAATATCATAGTGTTTAGTTTCATCGGTTCCGGTTACTCCGGCCCTTGCTGTATCGGTTATTTCAACCCAATCAGATTCGCCCGTCCTGGTTTCCAAAACCACGTCTAGGTTAAATGCCGCGCCTTTAAAATTTAAAGTGATTGAGTATTGATTAGCCATAACGGTGGCTATATCACTTTGGAAGCTTGATGTTTGCTGTTTGTTTATTGAAAAAATGGCGCTCATAATTCCTCTTTTTGTTTCTTTTTTATGGTTTTGACTTCGTTGTTTAAACCGTCGATAAAAGTATCAACGTCAACCTTATACTCTTTTTTGAAGTTCTCTATTACAATTCTTATTTTCTTTGGGAGTTTTGCATTTTTCAAGATCACGGCCAGTTTTGAAAGGTCTTTTAAGTTAATGGAAACATATTTCTGAAAATCTTTATCTCCGCAAGATATTCTTTCGTGTGTTACTGGAGTAATAATTTCGCGGCTCCTATAATCATGGCCATAAATAGAAGGTCGATAAGTAGTAACCGAACCACAGCTATTTAATAATATCGTTAAGAGTATCGGTAGCATCATTTCGATTTTCTTCATCTATAGTCCCCTCCGCTTTTGTTTTAATTTCTACGTAATCAACATTAACTTTAATAAACTCGATAATTTCTTTCGCGAAATGCTTACCCAGTGTATTAACTAGCCAACCTAAAACGCCGCCCATAGCTTGCGTTTTGAGGGCCTTTACAATAGTAGCGGTAAGGAGGCCTATTAAGACCTCCTTATTTTTTCTGAAAAAATCAGCCGCTATGTAAAATATGTTTAAGAAAATCTTTTTAATTACTATTTACCAGTTTTCTTAGATAGAACTCTCGCCGCTAAATCATCTAAAAGAGTATCATCCCATTCCCCAGGAATGATATCTGTGATCTTATCAACTAATTGAGCTGCATTAACTCCAGCTTTAAGTTCCGCAAAACCCAACTTACCTTCGTGCTTAAATGTTAAAACGGCGCTCGCACCTTCCAATTTAATGTCAAAGTCCAGCTCTCCACTAATTTCTTTTTTTATTTCGTTCATAAAAACTCCATTTTTCATAGGCGTGATTACCTATATTATTTTAGTTATCTCTATTTGCGCATAAACCTCGTTTGCTGCCAGCCCTGACTTTTTTCCAAACCCATCGGTGGCCTTTGTTATTGAACAGATATGCTGTAGTTCAAAATCAGTCTCAGTGGTAACTCTTATTTCGCCTTTACCCACCGACGCAGTAGAAGTCCCACCCGAAGAGCCGCCACTATAATCTGACGAGCCTGTTATTACCTCTGTTGCATTATCGGCATCATAAAGGCGGGATGAGTGCCCCCCTACCCCGTCATAAACGGGCGCTCGCCAATTTATTGAATAATGACCAGGTACCAGGGTTATAACGCTCGAATTTAGTGAAACAATCCCTGTCGCTCCAGTAACCGTATTTAAGTCTCTTTTTCTCCATGCACCCGTTGTAAAGGAACCCGAATCAACCCCCGAGCCTTTATGATCCTTAATGAAAACTTTTTCAACGGTTTTACTAAGTATTGCCCAGCTAGATCCATTACTAACTAGTAAGCAATTTGAATTTTGGTCATTTAAGGTAATTGAAGAAAATGCACCTATAGACTCTGAACCATAACCCTCAATCACAACAGTATTCGCTGATGAGTCGTTTTTATTGAGAAACAATTGCCTACCTTTTGAAATAACCGCCGAAGGCAGCCCTACTGTTATAGCACCACTAGTGGCGTCGCATATCACAATATCGTTTTTAATAGAAATAGTGGCCGAGGTCGTTAGATTTATAACGCTACCTTCCTGGGCTCTTGATATTTGTTCGGGGCTCGACTCAACACTAGAACCTTCAAAATCCAAACTAGAGTTATTGAAAACCTTACCAATATATCGCCAAGACTCATAAGAGTGATAAAATCCTTGCAACCTACCTCTCATATCAAGAGGGGCTACTGGAGATATCACCTTGTCTCCGTTTTCTTTTATATACCAATAATAGGTGGTGCTAGCCGCCTCGGTTTCACCATCTTGCAAATCTGAAACAATATTAGCTATTAAATATGAATTATTAAATCTTAAGATATTTCCTAGAACTGCCACGATGTTGTTGCGGCTTTTTGATTTAATAGAGGTAGTGTCTCGATAAGAAACTTCAACTGTGTTTGTTTCGCTATTTTCTGAATAGAAATATTCCCCTCTTGCCCCTACAGTATTTCCGTTTTCATCCTGTACACAAAGCCCTAGTTCACACACTTCCGCATCTTCAAAAGTGGTAGAATTCCACCGCTTCCATTTATCATTTCCTACATCAAACCACATAGTGCCATCACTAACCCCTGTGGGCATAGTAGTTGAATAATAAGGCTCATCATAGCTAGCTAAAATATTTCCATTGCTTTTCAAGTAAAGCCAAGTAAGCTTCATTAGCGTAATCGTGTCGTTGTCTGAAAAAGAAATTCTTTCTATAGGATTTCCGTCACTCCCAAAGAAATAACCCCTTTGCGCCTCTGTCAATTGAGAATTAGTATTATCGACTCTAGCGATAAAGTATTCACTGGTTGATCCGTTGCTGATTTTAAAACCAGCAACGCTGCCATTTAGAGAAGTTATCTCTGAACCCGCTCCATCATAAGGGATCGCCGTTCCGAACTCACCTAGTGTTTTCGTGGCATCGTTATCTGATAAGTTCGCATCGTTAACCGATGCTGTATTATTGGTTAATGGTGGCGATACTAACCCAGAGGCTACAAAATCCGAGATTATTGAATGTTGAACCCCTTCTACAAAGTAAACCAGGTTAACAGACGTCCCTAGGGTCTTAACTTGATTAGTTGAGCCAATAGGTAGTAAAAATCTTGATTGCGTACTTTCTGTTGAAACTGCACCCGACGCAATCCTGTTACTTCTAGTACCTGTTGCAATTACTGTATTAATACTAGTAATCTCGGTGCTTAAGTCGTCAAGTTCGGTGCCGACGTCCCTAATAGTAATGCTATCTTCTGTCCAAATCGTAACATCGTTAGAATCTTTCAAGACAAGCTTATATGATCCAACCCTTAACCAAAGGCCGTCAATTTCGCCCCTGGAATCTAAAATTATTGGATTAGCGTTTGATGAACTTTCCGCCGCATCTATATAACTAGTAACTGGCGTAGTGGTTCCCGCTTCATAAATAAATAACTTACCACCTGTTAAAGGGTCGCCGTTACTATCAAAATATTGTTTTTTAATTTGTGGTGATATTAAAGAGGCCATTACTTTTCCTTTTCTTTGTTTTGAGGCGCTCTATTAGGACCTCTAGTTAAATAAGAAGCTTCTCTTTGACTGCTATCGCTTAGTCCAATGGCAGCTTTTCGAACTCTATTAGGTAATCTTTTATTGAATTTTTCTGCTGATTTTATAAAGTTTTTTGATGCCCCTCGAGCCTTATGTTGGACGGACTCAAAGGCACCCGCCGCGATATTGAAAGGGTTAAGGCTTGTCATTAAATCGACTATCTTGGTTTCGGAGGGGTTTATAGATTCACCGATCCTATTCATATAGTGAAGATTATTTACAAGCGTGTCGTATTTTTCGCGCCCAAATGCTTCAATTAAAGCCTCGCGCTTTTCCTTAAAAGTATTCAAGGCACTATTAGCCACTTTTTGGTCAACACCGCCGCCTTTTTTACTAAGGATATTGTTTACGTATGTGATTCCCGCTTTTTCGGCTGATTCTTTGTCAGTCATAGATTTAAGTATCTTTACCGTTTTTTTATTATTAAAAATTCTATCTATAACTTTTTCATCGCTTAAATCTGAAATACCTAGTCCGTTGACGCCACCTTTTTTAAATTGCTTATTTAATGTTAATTGCTCACTCCATAAAGCCCTTGCTAGTTTGAATTTTTCTTTTAACGCTGGGTTTTTTGATTCAAGCATTGACTCCGACACGTCCATAAAGTTATTTTGGAGCTTCATTAAAAGAACGTCATCAAAGCCATAACCTTGTTCTTTGATATTGCTGTTAATGAATTTTCTCATGGTGTTTATGGTATTCGCGTCCAAGTATTGACCTTTTTGACCATTCATAATGGTCCCATCAATTAAATCCGTTCCGCTGTTATCAATATCCTTTAATAGTTTCCCGAAAATATTTTGTGTTTTATTAAAAGCATCCTCAGTCATTCCTGTTCTTGAAGTGTGCGCTATCGGTTTCCCTTGATAATCAAAAACGCCCAATTTTTGAAATTGCTTTACTAGGCTATCTTTAAACTCTTTTGCATCAATCCCAATATCTTTAGATTCTTCGGCTACTTCATTAAAGAGGTCGCCTGACTTTTCTTTAACTCCGTTTATGTATTCCTTCGCTCTATTTTTTAAAGAATAACCAACCTCAGACCTTTTAGATTCGGTATCGACAAAATCACCAAACTTATTGGCTATATTGGATTTTATCGCTTCGGTTTGCTCTTCCATTCTTTTTCTAACTTTGCGCCCGAAGAACTTCCTATGCCCTAAAGCTTTTTCCATTTTTAAATCGTGACCGCCCGCCATTTGCCCTGGTGTTGGTTTTGGTAATCCTTCCTTTTCTGCTATTTTTAAAAGTTTTTCACCGTCAACGCTAACTTTAAGTTTGGGAAATGCTTTCTTAATTGTTTTTATAGTTTTACCGCCAACCGCTTTTAGCGCCTTACCACCAGCCGCGCCCGCCGCGCCCATTCCTGTAGAAAGGGCAATTTCGGAAACTCTCTCTATTGGATTAGCAACTTGAGGCGTACCCAGGAGTGCCGAAGCGCCTTGTCTTAAAGCTGAACCCGCGCCCGCTCCAATCATTGCACTAGGTATTGCACCCAATCCGCCAGTAGTAACCGCGCCAGCAAAACCAGCCACAGCGCCGCCAATCATTTCGGGTGTAGCACCTAAAATATCAGCACCGTCGGCCAATGAAAGACCGTCTTTATTTACAGGACGCCATTCTCCATTTTGCCTTAAGTAGGTTTCGCCGTCCGCATCCTCTTTTACATTTTCAACGCCAAACTGCTGAGTTAAAAAAGCTTTACGATTGGATTCTAACGGCTCCACTGAATATTGAAGTCTGTTCAAAGTTCCAAGATCCGCTTCACGGCCGTTATTTGTTGGCATTGATGGCGTAGAAAATAGGCCCTCAGACTCTTCTCTTTCAAGTTGAGCAAGTTCCATCTCTTCGTTTTTAGATAATGCCATATTAGTAGGCGGGCTAAATAACCCCTGACTTTCTTCTTTCTCAAGCTGAGCAAGTTCAAAAGCTTCGGACTCTGATAAATTTACCATTTACCATTTCCCCCTTTTGCGTTTTGCATCGCCCTCTTTTTCCTCAACTCATCTAATCTTGATTTCTTTTGTATAATTATTTCTTGAGGCATTGGTGATGCATTTGCTTTTTGAATCAGCCCTTGATTAGGATTTAAGGGTGCTTGCAGCGTTGGGTTAATACTGGTTAAATTATTTTGTTTCCTAGGATTTCTTGCCACCCTTGGAGCATCGGGAATTGCATCAAACGCCCCTCCACCCTCTGTCTTTAGTGATAAAATCGCCTGATCTCTAGCCTCCTTCTTAAGGGCTAAGACCTCTCCCTCGTCACCAGGTTGAGGAAAATACTTCTCTTCTTCACGCCGCCTTTCGTCGTCACCAATCGCCGCACCCGACTCTTTCCTTAATACCGCGCTAATAAAATTGTCTTGCACTTGTTCAAAAGCTTTTCTTTCGTTCGACTTCCATGCTTTCGGCGTCCAATCGCTACCCGCTATCGTGTCATCAAGCCAGTTTGTACCTATATCAGTAGGCATTTTATTAAGCGCCTCTTCTGCCATAATAGCTCTTTTAGCGAATCCCGCCGCTTTATACTGACTCTCTTTATATTCTTTTGGTTTCTCAGCTTTCTCTTTAGCGGCCTTATCAATTTTTCTTTGGTCGAAGTTAATTTTCCCTTGAGCTAAAAGTTTGGCTTGTTTTAATGCACGGTCTTTGTAGGCCATGTCCTCTTTTCTATCACTTCTCGTATCAGCATATCTCGACGCCGCAAGCTCGGCCTGTGATTGTTTTGATGCTTGCCCTGATAATTGGCTTGCGTATTTATTAGCGGTGTTAGGGTCGAGCTGTGCAAGCTGTCCTAGAGTGTCACCGCTCGCGCTCATATTTCCCTTGTCGTCGTAAGATACGTTTTGAGAAATCATATCTTTTAATTTTTGCTGCTGCTCACGCTCTTTATCGGCAAGGCGGTTTTTCTTGATCATTTGCCCCAGAGTGAAACCCTGTTTTGCAGAACCTAAAACATCAGCAACACCTCTTTGTTTAAAATAAATATTTGAATCTAAACCCTGCATTATACTCTCCTAAACGTAGGTATTACCCGTTGACGACTTAAAGTTGTAAGCGACATTTTGCTCCGAAGGTGGAGCACTAGGCTTTCCCGAAGGCATACCTCCTGGTACACCCATTGCCATCATTCCAGCACCCATACCCTGCTCCCAAAGACCTTTTAACGAATTGCCTTTATTCATTTCCATAGAGGCCTGAGAATTTCCGAGAGATAAAGCGTTTCCGCTCATTTGGTTAGCGTAATTGTTTCCGATTCCAGTTAATGCGTTGTTTGCATTTTGACCGTAATTTGCAAGGTTTCCAAAACGGCTAAAGCGATTGCCCTGGTCCTGGTTAAACCTATTATATGAATTTCCATAATCTTGATTAAATCTATTGTATGCCTTTCCGTATTCTTCTGAGGCAACGCCTTGACCGTATCGGGCCAACGCTTTCATAGTCGCGCCGCCACCAAGTGAACCACCAGCCGCCGCTCTTCTATTGATTGCCTTGGTTCCCTCATCCATACGAAATTGATAACCAGGGTCCTTTTTAAAATCTTCCTCACCAAAAACACCGCTATGTCCTTGAAAATGACCGTCCGATTCATTGAAATTTTTATAGTTATTAGTAAGGTCAGCAAGTTTTGAAAAACCTTGTTCCCCCGCCTCTTGATAAGGCCTATAACGCTCTTTCGCTTCGGCATAGTTCTTCTCTTGTATTCTATTAGCTTCGGCCATTGCAGCGGCCTGGGCGGCGTATGCTCGTCCACCAGCGCCCGAATCAGTGAGGCCTAATCCGTCTGATAATCCTGTTAATCCATCTTTAAAAAAACTCATAAATACCCCTTAAGGCTCTAATGTATCTATTCTTGTTTCGTGGTCGGCTATTGCCGTTGTGTTCGTTGCGGTTGTTGATTCAAGCGCATCAAGTCTTTTGAAAATTGAATCAAAAACCTTGTATAGAAATTGGTGCCAGACATTTGAAATTCGCCCGCCCTCTTCTAAGACTAATGATTCTTTTGGTATTGGCTCGCTCAATTTGCCATTCCTTCAAGTTCCAGCTCAGCACCTATTAAAGAAATTTTAATGGGGTCTGAAATTGCCACTCTATAAATTCGATCACGACTCACTCCGAGCCTACGCCAAATAATCCTTTGCTTTCTATTTGAAATCGCGCCCAAATCGCGCCAATGTTCGCTTGACCAAGTGTGACCGCCGTCGTCTGAAAATTGCAGCATAACCTTCGGGTCCTCACCCTGGGTGATACCTGTTAGGCCCACGCCTCTTTCGATTTCTAATTCAAAAGAGTAATGGGAAATTCTTTTTAGTGATTGTGATAAATGCGGGGCGGTTCTCAATCTTCTTATTTCGTCGCCCGCATCTGAGTAATAGTCTGAACTCATTATATAAAGCTTTCCGTTATCGTAATCGCCTACGTAGTGCTTTTCATATGCAAAAGCGTGATTGTTTGCTCTATGTCTTTGAAATTCACCACCAGTTAAATAGGCCCTTTCGTGCCATAATCTTGTTGTGGTATCAAAAACCCATGTAGTGTTAGCGCTAGTGAAATTAAGCACGTAAAATGAATGACCGTTTTCTTGATAGGTATAGGCTTTAGCGTCTGAAATATCGCCATAGGATTGAATAGCAAGCTCGACCGCATGGGTAGAAATTCTTTGAGGATTAAAGCCCTGGGCGGCGTAAACAATTCCATTTCCCTCTTTGTTATTGCCTAACCAAAATGTTGTTCTATCTATTTTTTCAACGCTAAAAGCAGCCGCGCATCCCATCTCCATAAAACCAGATCCGATTCGCTCAAAAGGAAAGTCGGGATTACCTGAGTTGAACCAGCCCTCTACTGAATCGCTTCCAAAAAGCCAAACTTCTCTATGATTCACCAGTGTCGCAATAATATTATCAGGTGAACCACTGGTCGTGGAAAAGTCTAATATATCAAGATCAACGCTATTAAGATTAGAGATATAAAATTTTGAGCTATCAGGGTCATTAAATAAAAAATAACCGTCTACAAAGTTTACTTTAGTGGAGCCTAGCCATTCCGCACCAACAAACCTGGTAATAGTTGTTGAACTAAATGTATGCCAATAACCATTGTCGCCATCAACTATAACAAGAGTCGCGCCGTTATCAGCAAAGTCAACATTTCCAGTGGAGGTTAAAAGTGTACCTAGCTCCTGGGCAACATTTAATGAATTAACATAATATAATTTGTTTCCGCTAACTACATAAAGGAAACCGTTAGAACCTCTAAAGATTCCCCTCACTGGTCCATCACCAATTGTAACTGCTAGGGAAAGTCCAGGGGTGCCTATAAGAGCTGCCACTTGCGAACTCTTACCTTTTCCCATTTCATTAATCTTAGGATAAAGATTCACGCACCTTTGAGCGTCGATATTAACCGAATCGACTGTATAAGAAGGACCTATGAATCCATCGTAATTCATTCGCCAAGTCTCCAATCAAAAGATCCCTTTCCAACAAGTGCGGCATCGCATCTTAAAATGCCAGCGTTATTGTGGTTTCTTTGAATAAGCGCCAATGATTCGGCGGCGGTTTGGATAACTAACCCACTTGGATTTTTGCCGTAATCAGGCGCAAATTCTAACGCAAGATTATAAACAAGCGCCCTCTCCATTCCTTCGGCCAGCTGCACTTCGGTTGTCAGTGAAGTGAACGCTGAAAACTTTCGAAAACTATGAAGAACAAGAGTTGTGGCGATACTCGGCACAGGGTAGACATGAACGGTCCGTAAAGGATAATTTTCGTCTATATATACGTGTGTAGGTAAGGTTGATTGTGTTGTTTTTGTAGTCAACCTACCCCATTGCTCATTATCTATAAGCTTTACTGGGTATTCAGTTCCATCGGTGTATTTTAAAAATGCTTGCTCAATTCTTACTGGCGCTGAACTGTTAAAATCGCCACCAGTTCCAAACGTGTAAACTGACTGCATAGGAGTCAATACAAACTCTTCAATCTGATTTCCATTAACTATTAAACTGTCGTTATTCCAACTCGATAAAAGCGCGTTTAAAGTCCTTAAGCCGTCACTGGACTCTTCCGAGCTAAGCGTTTCCGCTGTAGACACAACACCAATTTTTTTTAAGGCATCGGTTAAAATAGTTAAAACGCTGCTCATATCTAGCCTTTATTAAAAGGAGTATCTTGAAACTTTTTATTTTTCGATTCTTCTAAGTATTGTTTTTCGTTCTTAAATAAAACGCTGCCGTCTTTTGAGTAAAGCCAAATAGGAAACTTTAAAGAAACCTTTTCAGTCGCGGCTTTTTTAATTTCTTTTTTCTCTTCTTTCTTAATTTCTTTTTCTTTAACCATGCGAACCTCTTAAAAAAGGGGGCCGAGGCCCCCAATTATTTAGTTGTAAATTCTACAAGCTAATTCTGGGTAAACCGCTTTCACTCCATAAAGAAGATCAATACGACAAGGGAATCTATCGTTAGAAATATCGTAATCACGAACTAATCTAAGAGATAATCCACTATCTGAATCGCTAGCTCTTGAGGCCATATCTACGCCACCTGGAAGAACCAAGTCAGCACAACCAAGAACAAAGGCATCTTCATGAAAAGCTAATTGTTGAGGGAAAACACCTGAGGCCGCGCCTTTTACAGTAATGGCAGCGTTATCCGCTGGGCCAGCATTAACATTTTGAAGAGCGCCACTAGTAACAATTGACGGTGAGATTGCAATAGTTTTTGCACCCGAAGTGTCAGAAATACCAGCAGTCACAACAAATTCTTTTAGCTGTCCTGTAGACTCTCTGTTTTGTGGGTTAATTGCATAAACACCAGCGATTGTAAAAACATCACCCTCAACTAAGGCCGACGCCCCACTTGACCAGCCGTCAGTAATAAGAGCGGCACCAGTTTGTGATCCACCGTTAACAAGCGGCGTACCAGCATATGCACCAACAGTATGCTTTCTAATGTTTTGATCCATTGACCAACCAAAACCAGCAGCGCGTCCCATCATACCTTTTTCGTATTGCTCTTTGATCTGGTTAGAAGATTGAAAAAGTCCTTTAAGTCCATCAACAATTGAAGCTTCCGCTTCGGCGTCAATCATCATTGAAAGTTTTGAATCAACTGGACAACCAGCTTCGGCAAGTTTTCTTTTTGCAGCAAGGGCATCTGTTAATGTTGCCATTGAAGTACCAGGAGTACCCACTGACTGAGAAATTTGCTTATAAAGACCTGTTAAAGCAAAATCACAATCATTTGCAAGTGCTGTCATAGCTGGGACAACGTAACGCTTAGAAAATTCGTCAATTGATAAAGTCATATCTTTTGAAGAAAATTGAAAGTCAACGTGCTTTTGACTGTCAAGAACAAGAGGCGTACTTGCTTCCGTTACATCTTGAAGTGATAAAGTTTGTCCGCTAGAAACTGTAAAACGGTTTGGTTTTCTAATATTGATTGTATCACCAATTTTAGCACCGCTTTTTGCAAAGCTGTCGTCATACTGACGGTTAACCGATTTAGTCATTCCAATTTGGTTTTTAAGAACCCTTAAAGATTCTTTTGTGATCTGTGAGATCGTTAATAATGAATTACTCATTTTTTAGTCCTATGCTCTTTTTTTGAGCTGTTCGTTTCTAAGCTCTTCGTATTCCCTTTGTGATAAGTTCGGATCGCTTAAGTCTTTTTTGACCTTCGCGCCGCCCTTTAATCTCGATATAGGTGCTGGAGCTTTTGAAGTTTTTGGTTTTTTAATTTCTTTTTTCGATAGTCCCGCTTCCATTCTTCCAAGTGCCATTACGGCCATCGCTGGTGGTAGTGAGTTGATGCGCTCCAGTTCCTCTGGATTTTTAGCAAGTAAATACATAAGCTCTGGGCCTGATTCGCTAAAAGTTAATGCCTCTTTTGCGGCTTCCGAAATTCTAAAATCTGCGGCGTCCTCCATAACTTCTTCGAAGTCAGGAGTTTGCTCACTAAAAGAATTAACTTTTTCGCTCCAAACCTTTGCTTGTTCTTGTGCCTTGCTTTGTTGAGTTTCCTTACTCTTCGCCTCACTTCTCGCCGCAAGTTTTTGCTCCACCTTGTAATCAGTTAAGGCATCAACAAAATCCTCATAGGTTTCAAAGTCGTCGGGGTCAGGGGCATCGTTAGTTTTGACGGTATTGCTAGGCTCTTTTTTGACTTCCTCTTTCTCTAAAGCTTTTTGTTTCCAGTAGTCGGCCTCTTCTTTAGCAAGGGCCTCTCTATGCTTTAGTTTGTCGATTCTTTTTTTAAAGCCATTCTTCTTTTTTACTTTTGGTTCTTCATCTTCGTCAGATTCGTCAGATTCTTCCTCTGATTCCTCGCTACTAGATTCATCAATTTCTTCAATTGCTTCCTCATCGTGTGAGTTTTCTGATTCGATTTCCTCAACCTCTGGTGTTTCGTCATTTTCAACTGTCGTTACCTCAATTTGATCTTCCATTTTCTATTCCTCTCTCGGATATTCTTCCGATGGTGTTCCTAGTGGCATCTCACTAGTAAGGTTTTGCCCTTCAATCTGCGCTAGATATTCGGGCGTTAATTGGCTTTGGTTTTGAGAGGGGTTACCCTGTAAACTTTCGAGCTGATTAGCTTCCTGGTTTAAAGGATTTAATTGATCAGGTAGTGCCGCGTACTTTACGTCCAGCTCTGCCGTTTTCAATTTAATTTGAGTTTCTAATTTAGCGAACTCGATACGCTCTTTTGATTCAAGCTCTAATTTCTTGTCATTTAATTCGGCGTCTTTTTCTTCAAGAGCTGCCGAGATTGCTTCAAGCTGCTGACTCATTTGCTCTATTTGAGCTTTTGCCTCTGCTGGCATTTCTTCATCTTCATCGCTTGTTATTTCTGGAGGTAGTGTTTTCTTAAGGCGTTTTGCAATTTCCTCCGCGCCTGGCCAATCCATATTCTTAACCATAAGGTCGCCAGCAAATTCAGCCGCCTTTGGGTAGCTCTGAATAAGTCTAAGCATTGAATCGACTGCCTCTTGCCTTTTGGAGGCGTAGGAAGGACCTGTATCAACTGAAACGTCATATTTTCCAGTTTCAAAACCATATTGCTTGATTTCGTTTTTATCTTTAAAGAGCGTATTAATTGCAACGATTTCCTCTTGGTCATCGGCACCAATAATTCTAACCACTCGCTCGGTGTCGTAAATTTTAGGGATAAGCTCTAAAAGTATTCTCCCTGTGTGGCGTATGGATCTTGATAAATTATCAACAAAGTGAAAGTTTCCAGTTTGAGATTGTTGCGCTCTTCGATTGATAGCGATTCCGCTTGATTCATTTGAGCGGTTCCCTAAAGAGGCGTCATAAATGCCTGTAGATGATTTTAAATCGTCGGCTGACATCATACGTGCCTGATTAATTGCCGAGACATTTGCGCCGCTATTAACTCGTTGTGGAGCCGCTAACGGCACGCCACCTAATGACTTAGGGATATATTCTAAATAAGGGTGATTTTTTGTGTTTGCAGTTTTCCACTGATTTTCAAAGCCTTTAAACTGACCTTCCGCACCAATAAAGGGGGCTTTTGGAGCAAGTGCGATTGCTTCGGCCTCGGCGGTTGCCCAATAGTTATACATTCTCTGAGGGTCTTTCGCGTGCCTTACAATCCCTTCAAATACTCTCTTCCCGTTTACTGTTAAAGTTTCACCGTGTACTGGAATGATAGGGATAAACTGCCCAGCCCATTCGGTTTCTTCTAAAATTTCGCAACCGTTGATTTTATACCAGTTAATAACTGGGACCTGAGTCTCTCTAGTCTTTCCTTCTTTTTCGTAAAGGGCCTTTAAGGCTTCGGGGGTTAAACCTTCCTGGGCAAGGTACTCAGGATCGGCCTTTTCAATGTCTGATTTTAAAGATGTGGAGCCGTCGGGTAATTGAACTAAGATTTCTTTTTTGAAAGTTTTTTCAAAGTATTCTGCTACTCGGACCTTCTCGCCGTCGTACCAGTCGGAACCTACTGAGCTAATTTCAAATCCATCCGTGGAAACTTCAGCATCGGGGTACTGTGCTTTAAATTCACTTAAGGGGATATCGTCAAAAAAGAAACCCCAATTAGCATCCGAACCGTCAGGCTCTTTATAATTTGGGTCAAGCAACACCGTATGGGGGTCGCTAATAGTTAGAATTTTAATATCTTGATTGAAGCTATGAGGGTCGCAGTAATCAGTTATGATTCTGAAAAAACCACGCCCACCAGTGACCGCCGACTCAAAAGCGCAATCGTACGCAGTATCGGCGTTTGAATTGACTTCAATATTTCGCATAATCCCTTGAAGGACTCTTGCAGTCTCAGGGTCCGCGCCGTCGTCATAAGGGGAAACCTTAATCATGGGACGGTTTTGTCTTTGGTCGTTTGTAATTTGGTGAATATTCTGAGGGATTTTATTAACAGTTAAGCAAGGGCGTGATTCTAATTGCCTGGCCTGTTTAACTTCTTCTGGCCATTGGTCGCCAGCTCTAAAGGCCATATCCTCTAAGGCTAATGTTCTATTTTCTGAATCAGCATCAACACCAAAGGTGAAGTTTTTCTTTGCTGTTTCAATTATAGATTTTTTTGAATCTTCTGAATTTTTCCCCATGCTAATAGGGTAATTAGTAGCATCGGTAAGCTAAACGATTACAGTATGATTACTTTAACAAGCATTAGCCAATAACCGCCAAAACATCGCTGTCATTCATAACTAGTAAATTCTCTCCGTTAGACTCTATTTTGCATCCAATGTTAGGGCCAAATAAAACCCTGTCACCCTTTTTTAAGCCTAGCTTTTGATCGGGTCCAACTTCAATAATTACGCCCTGGTTTTTATCTTTATTTCCAGGAGTGATAATTAAACCCTCTTCTTTCTTGTCTCTCTTGATCGTAATTCTGTTTTTAATTGGTTTCATTTATTCCTCCACTTTTAACGTAATTTATTGCTCTGGTTTTTTTAATAAAATCTCCCTCGCCTTTGATGTGAGCACTAACCCATGTCTTGCCATCAATTACATAATCACCACTTCTATTCTTTCCTAGCGAAGTAATTTTCCGCCAATGCCCTCTAACTGAGAATTTATGAAGATACTCGATAGTGCCTTTAGTTTTATAAACTATTTTTTTATTTTCAGATACTAAGTGAATTATCCTTCTAACTTTGGAAGGATCAATACCTTTCCTTTGACGGCGTGACATTTTTTGTGGCGCTATCCTGATAGTTTCAATCGCCCATAGCTTTGTATTAATCATAATTAATGCAAAATCTAAATTCTTCGTCATAAATGTCTTCATTTCAAGATCGCCTTTTTCGGTGAGCGCATAATTCATCTCTTTTCCATTTGAGCTTGACGGAGCAACGCAAGCATAAACCCCCTCATCACCAGTAACAAGCATACCAATCTGCCCCCCTTTGTCGTCATACATACGGATATTGGCATTTTGCCCATCGTTATTGCTGCACAGAAACACATATTTTAAATAAAGCCCTTCGCTTTTTATATTTAAAACAATCTCAGTATTGCAAAAGGGATAGGATCTAATATTTTGATGTTCTTCTTCTGTCATATTTTTAAGATTGTCATCGAGCAATGACAAATCATCGTCATCAATACTTAAATAGAAACTCCCAAAGCTTCCTTTTTCTTTTTGCATTTGTGATAAACATTTATCTTTAGCTACTACGTTCCAACCGTCAGCCATCTCCCAACTCATCCCATCCATCCACCGCTCCCGCCGTATTTGTTAAATTCTTCTTTATTATCCGATGGCTTCACTTTTCTAACTTCCTTCCCAGATACAATTAAATATCTAGTAGAGTCCATAAGGTGATCCATTTTTTTAACCACTTTCCCTTTCTCATCTCTTCGGTAAAGCCTTGCC
>Ga0255049_10000888_pt1 | contig 17450 bp, 12 predicted proteins | sample JV7_2_3_MG_FD_183615 | JGI IMG/M metagenome (GOLD analysis project Ga0255049, IMG submission 183615) | Seawater microbial communities from Jervis Inlet, British Columbia, Canada - JV7_2_3 | ecosystem: Environmental > Aquatic > Marine > Inlet | place: Canada: British Columbia | collected 2016-10-06
GCGTTCCGGGAACAAGGTGGACTGGAAACGATTCTCGCCCTCGATAAATCCGCTCATCGATCGACCCTAAACTGGAAATCTCTATTTTACTCCTCACCCGGAGTTTTTACACAGCCTCGGCCGAAGAACGACCCTGGCGTTACGAAATCGAGTGTCCGCTATTGAGAAAACAGACACTCAGATTCAGATCTTCAATTTCGATATCACCCAATAGCTACTTGACCGTGATGCAGGTGCAGGCTGCACGGTTAGCTACCTTGTGTGACACGCTACCGAGGAAAAGACCCTTTACATTGCTCAACCCACGCGAACCCATAACCACACAATCAATATTCTCATCGTCAATACAATGTAAGATCCGATCGGCCGGATCACCACTTTCAAGCCGGGTCTCGACATTATCCAGGCCTTTCTGCTGCGCATGACCCTTGGCCCCGTCTAGAATATGCTGACCTACCTCGATCAGTAAGCGTGGTGATACCCCTGCATCCTGGAAGGCCGAACCCGCAGCCAGGTCGATCCTGTCATCCCTTGATAGCAGGCGTTGTATCTCGATATTGACATGTTGGGTCAGACCCTCAACCTCGGCAAATCGTTGTAAGGCATCGATATTTTCGGAACGATGAGGTGCGTGCAGCACAACAAGCCGGGCATCGTACTTTTTCGCCAGATCGATTGCGAGATTGAGCGCCTTATTAGAATGGTCTGAACCATCGGTGGAGCATAGTATTTTACTAAACATTTCAAGCCTCCCTGATATCGTTTATCGATTAAAAGTCACTGTACCTGAACCTCGATTAAGCGTATTGACGCAGCTCAACTGGGATAAAATTGGAGGTGTTGTTAGTTGGAAACCCGATCACTGGATAAAAGTAGAAGTTCGCTATTGAGATTTCAGGCCATGCAAATCACCCAAAGCCGACTATTTGACCCAAGACAACTTCCACTCAGGCAACCTGGAGTAAGGTGATCTTCACATAATAAGCGGGAATGCCATGATGCCGATTACTATCGAATTTATCGTTAAAAATGGCAACGAATCTTTCAAAGAAGATAGTGCCACATTCGCTACCCCAGAAGGGTTGTTCGAATATATATCTCCGGGTGGGGGTTGTGAGAACATGCCCTCCGATCTGGGAGAGATTCAGATGATATTCCTTCCCCCAAAGCATCCAAATATCACGAATCCAATCGCGGATAAACGCGCCACCCTGCAACTGGGGATCGTATTAATTACAGCTCCCTTGTCCACAATTGTGCAAATCTCGCAAGAAATAATCGACAAGATGGGGCGTGGTGAAATTTCTGAGGCCTTCCTGGCAGTGATTCACGCAAATTACTGACATAGGGGATTTAGGACGAAGTCACTTTCGTCCGCTTACCGAGTGCCCGTTGTTGGCCGAAGATTGCCTCCTAGCCCAGCCAATTGAGTGTCTCCTTTGGAGAAAACAGACGCTCACACACTTCATATTCAGCGGCGATTTACGACCCAACTGACACGCTCAACTAATGAGAGGGATAACCGAGTCAGAGACAGTTTTAAAAATATTAGTGAATGTTGCCTTCTTAATATTCCAATATTCGGATATATCAAGTTATGTGTTCATGGATGATCTCATTCTACTTCCTCGAAGCGGCCATAAATTTTCTCGCGATACTCGCGCTCTTTTGCGGAATCGCCTTTGATATGAAAAATATCAGCCAATTTCAGATAATTGCAATAACAGGCGTTCTCGTTGGCTAATGCCGCCTGATAATAGGTGATGGCTTCCTCATAGGCCTGGCTGTAAAAAGCTGCGTCTGCCGTGCGTTCCTGCCACTTGCTCGATGCAAAACCCAGTTCATGTAAGCGTGAAGTCATGTCCCTGGCAAAATAAAAGGCATCGTGATAATTTTTTTGCCACAAGAGAGTAAAATAATACTGTTCCGTAATGACGGCCTGTTCCAGCAAATGCGGCCAGTTTTCGGGGTCGTAGTTCTTTAACCTCGTAATCATGTTGTTGTTGATAAAATCACAATACAGATCCTCAAAGACTTCGAGGCCACCACCCTCGTAGGCTGTCAACGCTGGCTGTGTGAGCCATTGTTTCGCACTGTCAAGGTCTTTGCGTGATATGCCGACCATTGCATAGGCGACAGAGAGTCTTTGTTCGTTGATCCAGTCGGATTGAATCGCCGCCAGTAGCGCATCAGATTGCGCATACTCACCGGCGCCGGCATGGGCGAGCGCCAGTGAAAGGGGATAGATCCGCGCCGTGCCAACGAGTACGCCGGCCTCGGTGAAGTTGTCGATTGCCTGTTGCCAGTTCTGTTGTGCCATATTCGAGCAACCCAATTGCCACAGGTAAATGGCCTGCAGATATGGATTGTTTTGCCAGTTACCCGGAGACACGGACTGGTTGTCCAGCAGATGATTCAAAGTGTCATAGTGATGATTGGCCGCAAGGCTTGTAAAAACGTCTATGTCGATGCCAAAATCTATCGACTGGACGGCTGGCAGGCACTGGATTTTCCCATATAGATTTTTATGATAATCATTCCAGATATCAACGAATAATTTCCTGCGTCCGGGCGCTACGAAATCTGACTGACTGAAATGCTGCTGGCTATAGAGCAGCACGTCGTCAACGTAGTAGGAGGCATTTTGCCGGTCCTCCAGATCGCCAATGAAGGAAAATTTGTTAACGGTTGAACTTGCTTGATTGACGGCATTTGCGGAGGCATCTAAATCGACGAGTTGCTGGCCGTATTCGTTTTCAATTCTTAATGCATATTGACCCTTGTCTATGTCGTAGTCGAGATCCAGCTGATACCAGACAAACGGTTCAAGCGGAAACAGCTTGACCGGTTTGGAATCGACATAATGTCTCAGCTGCCCGTCCTCGTTATCCAGCCAGAAACCGATACCGTGGTTTTTTAACTGAAAATGACTCTTGCCAGCGAGAGCAATGTTGAAGCGTTCATTGATATCGGCGACCATAAAGGCGAAATGAAAGTACAGCTTGCCGGTGGTAATTGTTTTGAAGTAGCCCTGTAGTTCCGGAAACCCACCGTCGCGGGCGACGTCCTGAATTTTAAGCGAGCGCCAGCCACTGAATTTATAAGCATGGCTCAGACCGACCTTGCCATGGGTATATTTGAATATCTGGTAGGTATCTGGGCCAACTTCCTGCAATGCTTCGTCGAAGTTGTAGGCGACGATCAACTGCCCGGGTTCATTGGTTGTTGCACTCATCACGCCACAGCTAAACAGACACAGACTGGCAATCCAAAATTGTAAATGAAATTTCATCGTCAAATTGGTGTTAAATGAAATCGAGCGCGCAGAGAAAATCGAAAAAGGCTTGCTTGTTATGTTTTGTTTCCTGTGGGTAAGATTGCATCAACAGGTTATAGGCGCTGATGAGATGTTGATGCGATGATTGAATCAATTGTTTCCTGGCTGACTCGGATTTATCTCCATTTACGTTATGCAATTCGAAATAGGCACGATGTTGTTGCACGGCTGCAAGGATATGCTCGCGCGCCGGATCTATTCTGGCTGGCATTTGCAGATGATCGAGTTGCCACGAGATGCCATCGATTTGAGACAGGTAGCCACTTTTTTGGGGCCCGTTGACAAGGGCGTCGACTCTTTCGACCATAGCCTGTTCCGCCAGGGACAAGAGAAGGGCTACGCTCCGCGCTTCGGTCTTAGGGATTTTCGACTGATGTAATTTAAAGGCTGTTTGTTTATGCGGGATCAAGCGGTAAGCCTCGTCGATCTCCAGTGCAGAAACGTTGCCGTTTAATAACAACAGCAGAATAAATAAACTCGGTCTCATGTGGGTAGGCTTTGATCCTGGGCAGTTTAAAATTGCCAGCTGAATAGATTTAAATCTATAGCTTAAAACCATCAAAACCGCAGAAATTTTACCATCGACCATGAGCGTCTGGGGACAGACCAGAAGCTTGAGGATAGAACAAGGGTTCAATTGACTGGTATTTGGGCCTTATCGATAAAGTCGCCTTCAAGAATATGGAGGCCAGCTTCACTCGAAAAACTTACCCAGTTAACTTGGTTCAAGGAACCGATTGTAACGAAAGTTGGGGGCTTTTCCTTTTAAGCGTTCAGGTAGGCTATCCTTAGATCTGTTGCTAAGGAAACATTTAAGTTTACGAAAATTTGTATGGATAGATTCTGGATCATATTTTTGTCGTTAGCGGTAGTAGTACCGCTAACCGCCGCTACTTACTTTTACTTTTTTTATCCGGGCGAGTACGACGACGGCCCCATGGACGAATCAGGTTTCGTGTGGATGCCCAACCGGGTTGACAGCGGATCAGTTAACGAAACGTCGTTTAGCAGGGCCAAAGCAAAAGCCGATAAAGTGCAACAGCAATTTTTAGCGGCAGATTATGCCAACGTCGAATTTGAAATTGAGTCAGCGCGTAACCGCGGATATACCCCTTGGTATCTGGGATCCTGGCAGGCCTTTTATTTCAAGTATTTGCGAGAGGATCCCGAGGCGACCAATCCAGAAGATATAGAACGCGCCATGCAATGGACCAAAAATTCTCCCGACAATACCTATGCCTTTGCCTTCCTCGGTGATTTGTATACTAACCTCGGATGGGAAGCACGTGGCGGCGAATTTGCTCACGAGACTCCCAAGGAAAGTTTCAAAAAGATGTACGAATTTTTCAACCTCGCGATTGTTGCGTACAACAAGGCCCTGGAAATTGATCCTGCAAATGTCTATGCCTCGCGTGAATTATTAAGCATGTCTCGTACAGGCCGTCTTAAAATCGACAAAAATCGTGTTTTTGAGGAAGCCATAAAACATAGGCCGGACTACTACTATTTATATCAATCTTATCTCACCGATCTGGATCCACGCTGGGGTGGGTCAGTCGATCAAATGTTCGAATTTGCACGTCGCTATTCGGGCGACGATAGTGCTTACCCGGCCCTGTCGAGGTTGATCAGCAAGGCGCATGAATATCGTGCCAATCAACTGGCGCTGAAAAGATCCAGGCTCGATCCCCCGGTAGGGCAGGCCGATGTCGATTGGAAGGTTTACTGGAAGGAATATTATAAATACTTCAGGGATGACGAAGTCTGGGACGAGTATAGCCATGCATTTGAAACCGTATTTACCGCCTTCCCGGGCTATGCCGATGGACTTCATCGTTATGCCATCGTCGCCGAAGGTAGCGGCAGAAAGCAGACCGCGCTAAAGTATTTCGAAAAATCCATGCAAGCCGATGCGGTTTTACTTGGCGCTGACAAGGTTTTCCGATTTGCCGGTGTTTTAAGGGCGGCGAACTATAACGCACAAGCGAACAAGTATTACCGTATGTATCTGGATCTATCACCAGATTATATCGATGCGAAAAACGCACATGCTGCGGCTGACTTCGTGGGCTGGCAATACTCAACCGAAGGAAAATACAAGGAGTCGTTCCCCTATTATAAAATCGTAGCGGAGCTAACGCCTGATAGTGCTCGTTCCTTATCCAATTACTGCAACGCGCTTTACAATATTTACGAATACGAGGAAGGCATTAAATATTGTAACCAAGCCATAGAAATCGACCCGGAGCATTCCTGGTCGTACTATATCCTCGCCGAGATCTACAAACGCACAGGAGACTCCGAACAGTCCCTGCATTACCAGAACCTGTATAGCGGCATGACAAAACAATAACACCGACAGTCAGGAACCAGGGCTGACCGCTGATTTTCCGCGATAACATTTCGCTACCGACGATTCCCGCGCTGGCAAGGGCGCCTGCCGGTCGACATTGCCGCCGAGCATCTCGAGCGATTCTTTGGCGCCACGGTTGAATTGATGAGGTGTTAGCCCGGGCAGCCGGCCATCACCACCTCAGCGAGTTCTCTATCGTGGATTTATCAACCTATAAAGCCGACATGGCGCAACTAGCCGGCGTTGCCTACGGTGGTGTGGCAGGATAATTTGCGACCGATCAAGCGACAGGACTCAGGTCATAAAAGGTCAAAAGGTTTCGGCAAGTTAAACGATATTTATGGCTAGCGAGATAGGCCTCACTTCGATGCGCCACTTTGATGTCCAAAACATTTTCCTTGTCCATCAATCCAGAGGTATGACAATCCGGTTGTATCGAGCCACTGTTTACCTTCTTCACCTTTAAGCATGGCGATAGTGCTGGTACTGCCTGCTATCAGGCAATGGGGTGCAATCACACTCACGGCGCGCAAACCCTGTACCGGCCAACCGGTTTTTGGATTAAGAATATGACTGTAGCGTTTGTCGTCAATCACCATGCTACGTTGGTAATCACCACTACTGGCCAGGCCGCCCTGTTTCAGTTCAATGCTGGTAATAACATTATCTGGATTTCTCGGATCCTGAATACCGATAATCCAGGAATTGCCATCCGGGTGGGGACCAATCACGTGAATATCGCCTCCCATATTTACCATGCCGGATTTTATGCCCAGACTGCGACAAAGGTTGGCACAACCGTCAGCGGCATACTCTTTTACGATACCGCCGAAATCTAGTTCCATGCCCGACTCGGGTAAAGTTATACGTGGTGGTGTCCAATTAAGTTTATCCCAGCCGACTAATTGTTGTACCGCTTCGACATCCTGTTGTTTGGGTAAATTATTACTTTTAAAATCCCACACATTTCGTAGTACCCCAGAAGTAACGTCAAACAATCCGTTACTTTGCTGATAACAAGTCTGCGCGTAATCGAGCAGAGCGGTAGTTTCGGGGTCAACACTAATGCCGGACTGGCCTGCTGATGCATTGATCTTGCTGAGTATGCTGTCGGGAAGGTAACGGCTATACCTTTGTTCAAGCGCATTGACCATCGCGATCGCCTGGTCGGCGATTTCGCGTGCTGCTTTCTTGTTGTTGTAGTACAGGCTGAGTTCATTCTGACATGCCATCGCCTTAAAGGAGAAACGGTGAAGTTGCGTTGCCATCGTTTTATCTTAAAAGGTATGGCTAATACCAAATGTAACCATAGAACTTGTCAGATGCTCAGGATCGGTTGAATGATCACCACTTATTTTAAGATCACCACGACGCGTATAGTATTCGATATTAAGGTTAATGCTGGTATTGCTACCGAATGTTTTTTCGAGCTTGAAGCCAACTAAAACAGAACCATAGCTTGCCAGTCGAAAATCACTTGAATAAATACCATCAGCGCGTGGTGTAGAGAAAAAGGGTGCATAAAAATCAGCCTTGTCTTGCATGTAATAACGAAGACTGGATGAAAGTAACCAGTTATTAGAAAGCTCCTGGTTCCAAGTAGTTTCCAGTGTATGCGCTTTAATTCCCCAGTCGTCATCAAAATATCGGTAAGCTAAATGCAGTGACGCATCGTCTTCTTCCATATACATGATATAACGCACCAGGAATGCAGTTTGCTTGCGTTCTCGGGGTCGATTGTCGGAGAGAATGGCCGTATCAACCAGTGTGAGTTTATAGGGATCGCTAAGATAACCGGATTCTTCGGCCAATGACAGATTCAGTTGTAACAGGGAGTGAGCATCAAGCACCTGGGTAACACCGGCAAACAAACTCTTGCCTTCCTTATCTTCGTTTAAGTCTTGTCCAGTTGCGCTTACAGTCTCGTCTGCATAACCAACACCAAGGGAATAAGTAGTATTTTTATTGTTGCTATCCCATTGATATTCAGTTGTAACGGAAACTGACTCGTAATCGTTTTCGTCGGAACCAGCTGGGGTAACAGAAAGCATCCCATTGTCAGTAAAGTGACGGAAATTGAACGAAGCCGCCGTACGTTCGTCGGTAATCGAAGCACCGCTGGTTACCTCAATTATCTCGCCACCAGGTCCTGGTGCAAAAAATATGGGTGAGGCGCCAGACATGGTTTCATATTCCAGTGCCACCAGCAGATCATTTGTGGCATTAATCGGAATACCCAGATTAATATAATCCGCATCTACCTGCATCAAGTTATCTTCTTCGTAGGTGAGATGCTTGTAAACAAGGGGGATGTCGTCCGCATCAAGCACACTGGCGCCCAGAGCAATTCCAGGTAATGCCAGGGCTGCTGTCATCAGACTTTTTAGATATTTCTCAGTTGCAGCCACAGCCCCCACCAACAACACTAAAACCGCCCGACGAAGATTCCTTGCTAGTCACAACCTGCTCACGAATAGTGCGCTGCAAAGCGTCCGGCTCAACTGACATATGTGTTTTCGCCAGAACACCTCGCTCCCACGGTTTAAGGTTGATGGCACAACCAGAGCTCAGCAAGACGAAAGAAGTCGCCAAAATAATCGCGTTTCGCGTATTCATATTAGAATTTTATTAAGTTAATCGACAGGATTTAATAGCTAGAGAACGCTCTCAATTATTCTCTGTAACTTTTCCTTATCACCGGCATTGAAGCCTAAATGGAGCAGTTTAATTTTGCCGTCACGACCAATCAAATAAGTACTGGGCATGGCTTGTACATCATACCGTGTCGCAATATCACCTCGAATATTATGCGCAATAACAAAGCTTGCCTCGGTTTGATTCAGAAAAACCCATGCATCCTCAAAATTTTCATCCAGGCTGACAGCAATTACAACTAGCCCTCGTTTGCTATATTTTTGCTTTAACTGCTCCATAAAAGGAAAAGACTTTAAGCAGGGCGGGCACCATGAAGCCCAAAAATCGAGATACACGACTTTGCCCTTAAGCTGCTCTAGCGAGACATGCTTGCCGTCAAGTAGATTCTGCACCGAAAATTTGGGTGCCTTTTGATCAACCTCTACAGCATAGGCTGACCCCGGTAAAAAACCGAAAACCATTAACAGAACAATGAGTCTGGTTTTGTGTAATTTCTGTTTCATAAACTGTTGCTCGAAGTGCACTAACCGAGTCGGCTAGGCGAATATGGGTAGTACCTGTTCCGCGAAAGGAAAAATTCCCGACACGCCTGGATTCATATCAATTCCGGCAAGCGAGCGCAACGCCTGGTGTATGTATTCCGGCGACATCTCGACACCGTTATTGTCCAGTGCCAACGTGTTCGGGTTGACTTTCATTGATCTCTGCAAGTTATCAGTTGCACCGACAACCCGGTTGCCCTGAAAGTGTGCGGGCGCACCCCACACCATCATGCTGGTATGTGACCAGTGGTCCTTGCCGTTATCATTATTGTATTTATTGGTGCGACCAAAGTCAGAACCCATAACGATGACCAGGTTGTTGCCGATTCCGCGCGCCATGGCATCATCAATAATGTTGTCAACGGCAGCCAGGTAATCCATTAACCTTGGATAGTGCCGCGCGTCATGATCATCGTGAGTATCAAAGCCACCAATATCAATTTGCGCCGTTGCAGCCGCGCCTGCCTCGAACGCAGCAAACGCGGTCTGTGCCTGATTGAACAGGCTGCGAGCATTGCTCCGCGAATTGACATACGAATTCGGCGCAGAGGTCGCACTCAGATTGTTGACAAAGCCTTGCAGCGACGAAACGTCGCGATTGCGACCAGCATCGTGCAGTGCCAGCGCTCGCTGAATTCTAAGCAGGCGCTGCTCGGCAAGTTGCCGCAGGCGGCGTGCGGCACTCGCCGATTCGATCAGGTTGCGAACGCCATTTGAATGGTACTGATTACTCTGATTAGCGTTGGTTCTGTTCGGGAATGCAATTTCTCGAATCGCATTGAGGTCACTGCCCCTGACCAGCGAGCGTGGCACCAGTCCATTGGTTTTACTGCTCTCCGCACTGCTATTTGCCACGATGGGCATTGACAGATCTGGCGCTTCTTCCGAGGCGATGAGTGCACCAATACTCGGATAATTTCGCGCACGCGACCCGGTCCAGCTGGCGGTGCGACCAACCGAGTGCGAGTTGGTCCCATGGTTGATACCGTTCATGACGAGCAAGCGCTGATAGTGCGCTTCGAAGAAGTCCTGGTTCTTGAAAAGCGTTGTATTATTAGCAAAAGAATCGGGCGGCGGCGCATAGCGAATGTTGCCGATCTGACCGATGTCATTCTGGTCGTAGTTGTTAATGTCACCGTTGACGCCGAGGCCAAAACCCTTCGGGTCGCAGAAGCTGGTTGGATCCCAACCACCTCTGGCTTCGATAAACAGCCAGTTCGGGCCGCTGAACGCCTGCTGTCCAAACGCAAGCCTGGTGTTGCAACAGGCCAGCAATCCGCCGGCTGTTGCCGTCATTCGTATAAAGTCACGTCGTTTCATTGCTTAATCTCCTGCGCCTACTCGTACAAGAATCGGTAGTCGGCAAGTAAGTAGGTAACTACCGCCATCCATGGGATCACAGTTCCGTTGCTATCGGTGCTAGGGCCACCGCCGCGGCACTGGCTCTGGATGGCCGTCTCACCCCTGGCGCGAACATCAACAAACAATTGATAGGTATTTACGATCTCGGCATCGGTGAGCGCGAGGTCTTCACCCAGAATATGTCGATGCATGAACTGAATGTTCTGTCGAATTGCGTTTTCACTTGCGCCGCCATCCGGTATGTCGGTCTCGTCAACAAACGGGAACAGCGTGCTGGAGTTGCTGTACAGGTCGGCGGCAACCCGTTCGCAAGCCACCTGGTTGGAAATACGTTCCTGGATGCTGTCGATCAACGAAGTCGGTTCGGTAGTTCGCGTGGTGACTTCGTCCGAGTCGATTCCGCCATAGAGGAGACGATGTCTACCGAGCAATCCGCTGTTGGAGTTCGGGCCACGCCACTCGTAGTTAATCCCGGTAATAGCCGTTATCTTGCGGTTTATCTCCTCCGGCGTGATTAGACGACCTGCACCAATGTCGGCATAGCTACTCGGATTCTCGCCAGGCGCGAGATTCCGCGCCAGGAAATAGTCGCTGAGAATGATGTCTTTAACAAGAAGCTTGAAATTAAAGTTGGCGGCAACAAATTGGTTTTTTATAACATTCACAAATGCCGTGGTCGATGCCGTCGTCGCATCGATGCCGGTCAAGCCTTTGAAAACCGTTCGTACCGTGCGCTCTGCGAATCGATCGTCCTGCGCCAGGCGGCCACCCAGCCATTGTAACGCTGTGTCCTCTTCGGCACTCGGCAGTTCATCTGCCTGGTTCAGCGTATACCCTGCCGGCACCATGCGTGGCACACCGCCGAGCGTACGATTGTGTTGGAAGGCGTTGCTCGTATCATATTCGCCAGCGTTATCACGGTTAGTGAAAAGCCCTGCGATTGGATCCATCACAACGTGGCAGACCGTACACTGCGGGTCTTGGAAAGTTGGCACGCTGCCGATGACGCTGTCGAGGTCGAGGCCATCGCGGGCAGCCAGGGTTTCGATGTCAAGGCCAAGGAAGTAGTCGGTGACATAGCGTGCCCGGGCCCGATTAACGTTGGTATTGGTCGATGGATAACGTCCAAGGAAGGAATGTGTACCGATGACGCCTGCGGCTGGCACGAGCGTGTTATCTTGCTGTCGAATATTATCGACGGGTCGGAAATCGTCTCGATCGTGGTTGGCCTGATTTTCATCGGAGTTAAATGGAAAGTTAGAATCACCCGCGTTGTTGTTGTAAATCACGGCTGAATACGGATTGATCATCGTATAGTCGGCAGTGACGATCTCGGTGAATGGCCGGTTATTCTGAATAACGTATTTGACCAGTTCAACGGGTGCCCGTGCGAATCCGTAATTCGCGGCTTCACGCAGATCGTTGCGTTCATTGCCCGAGAAATTGTCCTCGTAATAGTCGCGGTTGGCGAACGCGTCGAGATCAAAATTATTATCGACGGCACCGCGATTATTTGCATCTCGATCAGTCAGAAGCAAGTCGTTGTAAAGCTCCTGAACGCGCACATAAAATCCATCCTCGTTCATTAACCCATCCATAATGGGTCCGAGCGCCGCATTGATGGCCTGCTGGTCATTGTTTGCCGCATTGATGGTGCTGATCTCAGCATTGGTCGGGGTTCGAGAACCCAGCGTAGCGACGACCTTATGTAGCTGCTCGTATCCGGTGCCCAGATCAATCGTGGCTGTATTCGCCGGTGGATCCGGTTGACATACCGCGGCGCGGTTTACGAAGTCCGCAAACAAATTATAGTCCGGGTCATTGGGCCGATTCGGGAATCGATCGCCGCCAGAATGCTGAGCACCACCCGTAGCCTTCTCCAAAATCAGCGACTGACCGCCGGAGACAAACGACGCGATCGTGCGGAACACTGCAAAATCAGCGGCGGTGGGTGGATTGTTCGGAAAGCCCCAACCACTCGGAGGATCTGCCGACGGGTTCTGCCCGGTATGACAGCCAGCACAGAGCAACGGATTGGCGCTGTTCATCAAGGGGTAAATTGTGTTGTTAAACTCCGCGACCATGGTTGAACACATTTGTGCAACGAACGGGTTGATCGTAACCAGTTGAATGTCCAATGCCGAATTGTCGCTGGCATCCGTAGCAGTCCATATGACCGTTGTGTCACCCACTTCGAATCCGTCTGCTGGTGCATTGTTACTGACGACAGGATTTGGGTCGGCCAGATCGCTAAATGTCGGCGTGCCAAGATTGACGTTCGTATTTCCGAGCCCCGAACCTTGATTAGCAGTCACATCGACCGGCGCGGTAATTGATGGCTTAGTGGTATCGGTGATCGCGATTGCCTGTGTTCCCGTGGCCGAAACCATGGCGGCATCCACCACCGTCCAATTCACTGTAGTCGGACCAACCGTAAAGCCGCCGGGAGGCGCATCGTTGGTAATCGTCATCGGCGGAGTGCCGCCAGAAACCGTTGCCGCTCCGAGAATTACCGCGGTTGAGGGCCCTGTTGCCTCCATCGTAATCGCGTCGGGAGTGGTTAAAGTTAATGGCCCAGGGGTTGGTACCGACACCGTAATATTCTGCACCGCGGACGAAACGTTGCCTATCGCGTCTATACCAGTCCAGGTAACTGCAGTCACTCCCAATGGAAATCCGTTTGAGGGGCTGTTGTTGGAAAGGCTCGGATTCGGATCGACGAGGTCGGTAATCGTCGCTGTCCCGATGTTAACCATGGTTCTGGTTCCGGTTGAAATCGTTTGTATATCGGGCGGCGTAGAAATAGTTGGCGGAGTGCTGTCAGATACCGTGACTGATTGCATGTCGTTCGCTTGCGCGCCAGCACTATCATCGACTGTCCAGGTCACCATCATTGCGCCAAGCGGGAAACCACTTGCAGGAGCGTCATTGCTATAGGTATAGGATCCGTCACCTCCCGTCGCGCTCGCTTGACCCAGATCAACAAAGGTCATCACGCCAGCTGCCTCCTTTTGCATGTCGGCAGGAGCTGTGAGTGCTAATTCACCCGATGGGGAATTACTGGCAACTGACTCAGATTGGACCTCTTCCTGTGAGCAGCCTGCAAGTGCAAGCGCTGTAAGAAAAGTGAGGCAGGTGATTCGCAAAATGTCCATCTGCAGTGGCGCTCCTTGTTGCGTCGAGCCGACACTATCCTCCAGTATAAAAAATATTTATATGGGAAAAATTCACTATTCCAATTTATTTAGTGAGAATAAGTTCACATAAAAATTGATATTACTGAGGCTGGATTTTTGTACCCATTAAGTTTCAATTAGTTATACAAAACTCTTAAGAAACTAGTGCACTCGGAGACAGGAATTGATTTGGTATCTTTTGTAAATTGATGATTTTTTCATCCCGAAATTAGCGCCGAAAGACAGTTAATTTGACAGTTCCAATGCAAGACCAGCCTGGGCGGTGGTCGGATTTTAACGAAGCTTGAGGTTATTTTTCGGCACTACCGATGCGATCATCGTTAATCGTCTGCAGTTGTTGGCGAATCTCCGGGTATTTCTCGACAATATCGAGCATCGCTTTTCGGGTAATGCTGACCAGGTTACAGGCGGTTTTGGCGACAATCGTTGCACTGCGTCGATGCCGGCTATTTTCCAGCTCCAGTAAAGAAGATTCACCGATGATTTCGCCATCGTGGAACTCGGTAACCTCCTGGCTGCCGCCTTCTTCATCCAACTTCAACACCGTTGCGGTGCCGTGTATCAAAATATAAAAATTGTCGCCACGCTCGGATTCGCCAACGATGGTATCGGCGGCCAGAAAAGTGATATTGGTTGACTGCTTTTCCAGGCTGCTTCGATCTTCATTACTGAGCGTATCGAAAAGGTCTACCTTGCCGAGCAGATCGGAGACCGAGTCACTACTTTCCGGCGGCCTGGCCGCGCGCAGGCCACTCAGGCCCTCCAGTTCGAGTTCAACCTTGTGCTTGATAATGTTGTATCCCTTGGCACTGATATCATCATGCACGAACTGCTTTTCGACATTTAACCAGCCACGATAAATCATTGAGCGGTGCGCGGTTTGTTCCAGGTGGCGGTGATAAAACCCAGGGAACTGCTGTTCGGCATTGTCCAGTTCCTGACGATAAAAGCGGCGGCGCGATTTATAGTTTTCAATTAATTCGTCACGCGCAACCTGACTAAGGTCATCCTGCCGTTTGAGCATGTCGATAATATTGCTACTGATGATGACCTTGGCGATGTGGCGCTCAATCTGTTGCACCAGGCGTAGCAACTGATAACGCGATAGTAATTTTCCCAACCAGGGACGCTCCCTGGAATAGCGTAACAGATAGCCTTCGCCACGCTCGAGCAGGCTTTTACGATTGCTCGCGCGTACCACCTTGTGCTCGGTTTTCCCCATGCGCAGCGCCTCCTGCATAATGAGGCGCGCATCATTCATTCGGAGATAGACGTACTGGCTGATAACATTGGCTTCGTAAAGCGATTCAAGCACCGACTGCTCAACCTGGTAAGCGCGAAAAATCGCCATGTATTCATCGTCCTCGTGTTTTTCACTTCCCTCGTCAAACATACCGATGCTGAAAGCCAACCGGGTCCGGATCATTAAACCGTTCAGGGTTTCTTTCGATAACAACGAATGGTTCTTCAATGTGGTGAGCCAGTTACCGGAATCCTTGCGTGCGGTAATGAGCGCATTTCTGAGTTCGAGATCTTCACCTTCGCTCAGCTGATTAAGGCCGAGCCGTTCCATCAGCGGCTGGATCGTGGGTGCGCTGACCAGCAAGGTGAACATCACCACACCAATGGTCAGGTCGAATAGAAACTGTTTTTCAGGCAGCGAGTCCGGGATCGACAGCACCACCGCGATCGCGAGCCCTCCTTTAAGCCCACCCCACCACATGATATGCCGGTCGGCCATACTCACTCGGGGAAGGTGGAACAGCCGCGTGGTAATGGGGAGCAGGTTATAGATTGAAATAGCCCTCGAGCCCAGTATTAACACCACCACCATCAGCGTGGCACCCAGCATGGCCGGAACATTTTCGATCTTCACGCTCAGGCCCACCAGCAGGAACAGCAGTGAGTTCAGCGACAACACAATCACTTCCCAGCTGCTGTGAATCGCATGCGTCGCTTCGTGTCCAAATCTGATGATACTGTAGCGTTTCAGTGCGATCGCCGATCCGACGACCGACATCACCCCGGAAACATGCAGCACATGCTCCGACAGGACGAAGCTCGCATAGGCAATCACAATAGATGTGGTCAGGATCACCGGTAAATCACTATGCATGCGGTAAACCACTTCGCAAACAGCGAAACCGAGCAGGCTGCCAACGATGACCCCGCCGATGAAGACGCGCAGGAATTCTCCGATGATACTGCCCGAATCACCCCAGCCGATACTGCCACCCATGACCGCGATCCCGACCAGGATCGAAAACGCGACAATCGCTGTTGCATCGTTTAACAGCGATTCACCTTCGACCAGCACCATCAACCGTTTCGGAACGCCAAGCTCCTTGAACAGCGCGACAACCGCTACCGGGTCGGTCGCCGAAATCAAGGCGCCGAATACCAGCGCGACGATGAGCCGGATATCGAGCAACCACCACACGCCGAGCCCGACGATGAGCGTCGACATCAGCATCCCGGGAATCGCAAGCATGAGTATCGGCGGCAGGTCCTGGTGTAACTGGCGGGTATCGATGCTGTAACCGGACTCAAATATTAGCGCCGGCAAAAACACGAACAACATGATTTCAGGCCCGAGCGTAAAGTCGGTCAGGAGCGCAAGTGGAGGCCAGGTTTCAGCAACCCGACCCAGTATGATTCCGACAATGACAAGTAATATGGTATGCGGCAGGCGAATTTTCTGGGCGACGCCCGTCATAAACATGGCGATGCCCAGGAGAATCACCAGTACCGTGATGACTTGGTCGGCAGGCATATCGATCTAGGGCCCTGACTTAAGGCAACGTCCGCAGTGTACCAATTTCTGTGCTAAACATCTGATAAAAGGGTACAGACAAATGTAAGTATCGAAAGCGAATGAATTCAATAGCGTTTCGCGACTGCACCGTCGCGCCTGGCCTGAAGGAATACATCAACCACTTCACCATCCTGGTCGACTGCCCGCCATAGATAATGTTGTTTGCCATCAATTTTTACAAATACCTCATCTATAAAGAATGTATCGCCATATCCTCGGTGAGTTTTCTTTTACTTGGATACATATTTGGGTCCGAATTTGTTACACCACAATCGAATCGCCTCGTAGGTAACATTTATGCCGCGTTTTGCAAGTAAATCTTCAATATCACGGTGACTGAGATTAAATCGATAATAGAGCCAAACAGTGTATTGGATGATTTCTGCTGGGAATCGGTACCGATTGTACATATTTGATTTATTCATTCGACAATTGTCGCCGAACTACTGTTAACTTGTCAGTACCTTGACCTGTGTTCAGGTTTCCCGGTACCCTGCCCCTGGTTCCTTTCCGCTTGCGCCTTTACAAAGGTATTCCACCGATGAAAACAAGATTTCTGCTGCTCTGTTTTGCTGTTCTCCTTCTGACCTCCTGTGCTTCAACCGAGGTGATGAATACCTGGAAGGATGACACCCAAAGTCAGCAATTTACAAATGTCCTTGTCGTCGCGGTCAACAAGGTACCGGCTTACCGGACCCTGATTGAAAACGAACTCGTCAACATTATCAAAAAGTCTGGCGCCGATGCAAAGTCTGCAGCCACTATTCTGCCGAATACCGATTTGACCGACGAAGCGACTGCGTCTTCAGCGACCCAGGATACCGGGGCTGATGGCGTCATGATTGTACGCCTGGTTGATACAACGAAGGAGCAGGTGTACACACCTGGAACTACCTACGTACAGGGTGCCTATGGCGGCAGATACAACAGAGGCTGGCAAGGGTATTACAACAGTGGTTACCGGGTTACAAATACACCCGGCTACTACAGCGAATACAAAGTATCGACGGTTGAGACCGCTATCTTTGATACAGCCACTAACAAGCGCGTCTGGTCAACCATCACCTCCACAACAGAGGCCAGAGAGATCGATGCCATAAATTCCTTCCTCAAAGCGATCAGAAAACCAATTCAAGAAAGCGATCTGTTCCAGTAGTGCAACAGTAGAGCACTTGTCTCGCCTTCGGGG
>Ga0255049_10000889_pt1 | contig 17429 bp, 9 predicted proteins | sample JV7_2_3_MG_FD_183615 | JGI IMG/M metagenome (GOLD analysis project Ga0255049, IMG submission 183615) | Seawater microbial communities from Jervis Inlet, British Columbia, Canada - JV7_2_3 | ecosystem: Environmental > Aquatic > Marine > Inlet | place: Canada: British Columbia | collected 2016-10-06
GGTGGGCGACGTGCTGCCAATCAGCGTGTAATTCGCGATGCCCATGATCGGCATGACGGGCGGCGCGGCCCACTCGGGGCTGCTGATCCAGTGAATGCTCTGCGTACCGAGGTCCTGGCTGGCGTCCGTGCCGTCACTCAGAGTGACCGCCGCGGTACCACCCGCCCAGCGGCCCCAGCGCATCACGGTCATCGAATCGAAGCCGCTCTCGACGATATTGGCCGTGCCGATATCGTATGTTGCCGGGCCCGCTGCGGTCCGGGCGGGATAGATGTTGTCGAAACCCGTGAGCGCGTTACTACCGTCCAGTTGATATTGACCAGGCGAGTTATCCATTACGCCGCTGAAGATCGTATCGATGGCGCCAAGCGGTCCGGTCGAATAGCTGATTGAGCGATTGCCCGGATCGGGCGAATTTCCAGGCGTCAGGTCAACCGGCGCACCGTCGCGATCGATTCCCTGAATCGACTGCGTTGGCGTATCGCGGCCCGAACCACTTCCCTGTTCAGTACTGTCAGACTCCGGTGCACTCGAGTCGGGCGCCCGGCGCGTGCCGAGTTTCTCGTCGAATCCAAGTGGAGAACTGCCGTCATCTTCAGGCGGCGATGCGGATCCATCGGGAGGCGGCGCACTACTTTCAGCAACAAAGCGGAAATCGCTGTCGTCGATAAATACGGGCGGTGTTGTGGCTAGCCGCGTTGCCCGCCTTGTATCGAGTGGAATGAACGCAAACTGGCCAGCTGTCAGTACCAGGTTGGCAACCTCGTTGCTGAACTCGATGCTGCCTTCTGTCACCATCAGGTACAAACCATCCGGCACAATCGTTCCCGGTGTGACTCCCGGCGCCGCATTGCAGTCGCCGACACAAAACAGAGCCGCGAAATCAGTGCCGCGTATGCCCAGTACGCCGACGGCGGTTCTAACCCCGTAGTCAGCCGGATCTTCTTTGCCGATGGCCCCGGTGATCGTGCGGAACCCGCCTTTGACGAGACTGATGACACTACTGTTGTCATTGCTCGTGGTGACGACCGCCGGGCCTGATGCGGGCGCGGCGGTCGCGTACACATACTCCTCGATTTTCAGACGGCTGTTCGGCCGAATCGCCACTTTGGCGCCATCAATCATCATGAGTTGCGCGCGCGACGCAGCGCCTGTGATCACAAAGTCCTCGACCAGAACCGTGTCGCCCCTGGCTAGTGCTGCCGCGGGTTGCCGTTCAGCGCTGACGCTGCCGGTCGCGAATGTCACGGTGCCCGCATCTGCGGCAAGCGCCGCATTGCCTGCCGCCAAAACCAGTGCGGCGGTCAATATCGTTGAAACAGAACGCTTGATCATCTTGGCACCCATCGAATCAGTAGGCCGACTTCCGTTCGGTCGTAGTCGTACAGCGAAACATCAGAATCGTTATCGATATAGCGCAGCCGCGGCGCGATCGTCAGGCCGTCCGTGAGCACATCCCGAAACTCGAATTGCAGTACCGATGTCAGCTGCGTGTCCTCGCGCGGCACGCCAAAAAACAAGCCGTCGTAGTCGCTCGTCAGGCTACCGACCGACAAAAACCAATACGAGGACTTGCCGAGCGGCGCGTTGACGCTGAGGCGTGCGCCGATCTTGGAGTTGCCATACGGCGAGCCACTTTGTTGTTCGCTATCGCTACCGCCGATCGCTTCGAACGCGATTCGGCCGCGGGACTGAAAGCGGTATGCGGTGCCGAGCGAATACACAATGCGATTGACGTCAAGAATCTCGATTGCATCGTCATATCGCAATGCGCCGCCGCGAAAAGAGAAATTGAGGTCCCAGCGATCGCTTAGATTTCGGCCGAGCAGAATATTGACCCCACTATAAGACTCATTCGATTCGCCATCGCGAGTTGCCCGGTAGGCCTCTGCTTCTGCGCGGCCAAAAAATGAACCGCCGTGCCAGATGATGCCGCCGACGCCACTAAAAACACCGGCATCGACAAACTCTGCGTCCGGGTTCTTGCGATAGCCGGCATGTGCACCGAGGCGCCAGGCGAAACTTGCGCTTCTGGGCACGGTCCAGTTGAATCCAGCGCCAGCTTCGTAAAACGAAGAATCGGTTTCGAGGTTGTCGGGACTCAGCGTGAAGCCGAGGAATTGCTGTTCGTCGGTGGAACCGTTGGCGTTGTCGTCATAACCAATCATCAACTCTGCGTATGGACTGAAGTCACTGGGTGGCGTGCCAGGCTTCGCATCAATCGAAGCAATGTACTGGTCCAGCACCTTACGGACTCCCGGTGGCGGACTCTCGGCGAGTAATGCCACGAACAACGGCCGGGCGAGGTTCGTTTCACCGGCGTCGAAATGGGCCCTGGCAAGCTCCATGCGTGCGCCGGAAAACTGTGGTGCCGCATTGGCCGCGCGTCGCAGGCTCAGGATCGCCTCACCGATACGGTCGGAGTCGAGAGCCGCGACGCCGAGCAGGTAATCGAAGTAGGCGTGGCCGGCGAGTTCAGCTTCGCGCGGCCGGAGCAGGTCGTAGGCAGATTGACTGTCACCGGCTGCGAGCAGCGATTCGGCCTGGCCAAGGAGTTCGCGGACCTCGGCGTTCGCTGCGATCTGCATAGTCTCCTGCGCAATCGCAGAGCCAGGCGGCAGGCCAGCCAATAGCGCGACGAACAAAAGCGCACGACAGAACAGTTTCGCTGCGGCTACCATTATTGTTCCTTGTCATTGCGAGCCCGAAGGGCGAAGCAATCTCCTGACCGCTACGCGGTCGTTGGAGCCCCCTATTTGTTCAGATGTGCGAAGACGCCGTCCCAATCCATGGGTGGCGGCTCCTGCCTGAACCGCTCAATTCGATCAAGGTACACATTATATAGGAGCTCGTCCGTGCGTTGTTTCAACTTCTGGAATGAGTCAGCTGCCAAATCCCAGTTTTTTTGCCGATAAGCGCTCAGAGCAACTTCATATTCCGCCAGCTCTGCCAACGTGTCCGCGTCCAGTTCGGCGCGTTGGCCCAATGGCTGGTAAATGGCAACGGGCTCGTTCTTGCCCTTGACGCGGACCAGGTCGAGCTCGCGAAAAGTAAAATCGGGAACGAGGCCGGCCGTCCTGGCGTTTACAATGATGTCGACACCGTATTGTTTGGTCAGGCCCTCGAGTCGCGACCCGAGATTGACGGTGTCGCCCATTACCGTGTAGGCGATGCGGAACTCAGAACCCATGTTGCCGACGTTCATGTCGCCGCTCGCAATGCCGACGCCGACACGAATCGCCGGCCATCCTTTCTTGCTGAACGGTTCGTCGAGTGTCTTGACCGCCGCGATCATGTCGAAGGCCGTCAACAGTGCGTGCCGCGCATGCTCGTCGTCCCTGAGCGGTGCCCCCCAGAAGGCCATCACGCAGTCGCCCATGTACTTGTCGATCGTGCCGCGGTGCTGCTGTACTGCTCGCGTAAACGGTGTCAGGAACTCGTTCATCATGCGCGTCAATTCAATCGCATCGAGTCCTTCGGAGATGGTTGTAAACCCGCGCACGTCCGAAAACAGCACCGACATTTCACGGGACTCGCCCTCGAGTGATATCTCCTGGCCACTGTCGTCGATTTCCTCGACGAGCGACGGTGGAATGTACTGGCCAAAAATATGCGACAGATGGCGCTTGTTGCGTTGTTCCACAAAGAACCGGTAGGTAATTTGCAGCATTGCGGCGAGTACCGTGTAGACGAGCAGCGATGCGAGCGGGACCACGAGTCCCAGCGACGACCACATCCAGAGGTTGCCGGCCATTGCCGCAGCAATGATCGCCAGGACGAAGGCGAGCGCGGACAGCGGCGCGAGTTTTGGCAGTACCAGCGCCATCAGCACGCCGATGACAAACAGCAACACGAACTCCAGGCCGTCCGCATAAGCTGGCTGCTGGCGGATCTTGTTGTCGAGCAGGCCGGCGATCAGATTGGCGTGTGCTTCGACGCCGATGTAGCGCTGGCCGACGGGCGTGGAGCGCAGGTCCAGAAGGCCTGCTGCACTCGCGCCGAGCAAGACGATCTTGCCATCCAATACGTCGTGCGCTGCGCTGCCGTCGAGCACGTCTTTCGCGGAGATGAATGCAAAGCTCTCCTGCGGGCCACGATAAGGAATGTAGACAGCGACCTGCTCGTTAACAGGAATCGATTTGTCGCCTAACTGAAAATGCTCGAGTTCAATGCCGCTCAGGCGGCCGTCCTTTGTCTGAGCGAAACCCAGCCCTACATCGGCAGACCCGAGCACGGCACGTGCGACAGCCAGGGCCAGCGACGGATACAGGTCACCGCGATATTGCTGTACCAGCGGCGCGCGTCTGAATACGCCGTCAGCATCGATAATGGGCGAGTCGAAAAACCCACCCGCCACGGCGTTTTCCTGCAGATCGCTCAAGTTGCCGGCGAAGCCGGCTGCCGTGACGAATGGTACCGACACATTCGTCAGTTCGCTGGCGCGTATCAGCGGCGGCGGCAGCGCGCCCGTCGACTCGGGTTCGTTCGCGGTGAGAAAATCCTTGAAGACAAAGCCCGTCACAACGTCGCGTGCGATAAACGATTCCGTGAAGCGGTAGTTACTGTCCAGTGTGTTGCGCAGCCTGTCCAGTTCATCGCGTACGGCCGGGTCGGCAGCGATGCCGCTCGCGGCCAGTTCGGCGATGATGCGTTCAGCTGATGTTTCCTCTGCCTCGGCGAACAGCACATCCAGTCCGAGTACGCGAACAGCATAATCGTCGAAAAGCCTGTCGACGATGGCAGCGAGTGTGTTCCTCGGCCATGGCCACTGGCCAAGTTCAGCCTGGCTCGCCTCGTCAATGTCGACAATGACGATACGCTCGTCGACGCCGCCAGGCATGGTCAGGCGGATGCGTACATCGTAGAGATAGTTCTCGACCCGGTCGATGACTTCGAAGCGTGGGCTGGCCGAGATATGTAACGCCAGGACGGCGAGTGCGAGTCCGCTGATTGCAACGCGTACCAGTAATCGCACCAGGCGGGTTCGTGTCGGCGACGGCATCGCGACAATGTACACGAATTCAGTTTTTCGAGGACAAGGGCCGATCTAAAAGAAGCTGATGCGTGCACGCCACAGTAGCCAGATCGACGGCCCATCGAGGCAGTTTGTGGTTGGCTTACAACAGAATATGACACATGAATGCGCGGATTTTGCGCATTTGTTACAAGTGCAAGTAGCCGTTTTTTGGTGGTTTAGAACCTTTTGTAATAAGGCTCTATCAGTGAATTGTCTTAAAAAAGAGTAAGTTGCGGCCAGCACCCGCTCGCGAGCTTCACTATCGCTGGATTCCATTAGTGTTGTATCTCCGCAACAAATTATCGATGCCTGACTTTTTTGCTACAATCGCTCCGGCTAGCGTGGTCTGCCGTGGCACTTTTGCCGTCCGGTGGTCACGAATCAGTTAAACAGCATAAGGGGAAAATAAATGCGATTTTTTAAACTAACTGGACTTGCGTTCATGGTTAGTGCACTGGCGTTGCCGTTTAGCGGCGCACTTGCACAAAGCCAGGATGCGTCGTCGGATGATGAGCTCGAAGAGATCATCACGACCGGCTCGCGTATTGCAAGGAAGGATCTGACAGGCGCAGCTGCCGTAACGGTACTTGACCAGGAAGCGATTCGGGTCACGGGTAACGTTTCGATCGGCGACGTCCTGCAGGATCTGACCGTCAATGCCAATGCCATTAACGTGCAATTCAATAATGGCGGTAACGGCGCAACGAGAGTCAACCTGCGTGGCATAGGCGCGACGCGGACGCTCACCCTGGTCAACGGCCGGCGTATGGTCGGTACGGCTGGTTCTTCCAGTGTCGACCTCAACGCATTACCGCTTGCGGTAATCGAGCGCGTCGAAGTGCTGAAAGACGGCGCTTCAGCAGTATACGGCTCTGACGCGATCGCTGGCGTGGTCAACATCATCACGCGCACCGATTTCGAAGGTGTTGAAGTCAACGTATTCACTGGTCAGTCCGGTGAAGGCGATGGCGAGATCATCGATCTCAACATGACCTTGGGCCTGGCAAACGATAAGGGCAACATCCTGATCTCGGCCGGGTATTACGAACAGCAGGATATTTTTTCCGGCGAACGTGACTTTGGTTTCTTCGATCAGACCTACGACTGGGACACGGACACACCGGGCACAACCGGTAGTACCGGAACGCCAGAAGGCACGATCATCGACTGGTCCGGCGACGCGGGTAACGCATTGTGGCAGAGCGTCATCACTGGTGCTTGCACCAGCGGTTTCTGCTGGCAGGATCCTTCAGCTGGTTGGTCTGACTTCAGCACGGCCGGCACGTCCGACGTGGGTGCCGGTAGTTTGTACAACTACCAGCCGATCAACTACCTGTTGACACCGCAGAAGCGCATGAATGTCTACATGTCGGGCCGCTACGAGCTCACCGACATGGTATCGGCGTTCATGGAAAGCCACTACCTGAACCGCCAGTCGGATCAGTTGTTGGCGCCCACGCCTCTGTTCATCATCTCGGAAGGCGTCACGGTTTCATCGACCAACTTCTACAACCCGTTCGGTCGTGACTTCATCGACATTCGGCGTCGTTTCCTTGAGGCCGGTGGCCGCAACTTCCTGCAGGATGTTGACACGTTCCGCATCGTCGCTGGTTTGCAGGGCGACCTGCCGGGCGACCAGGGCTGGACCTGGGAAGCATCTATCAACTACGGTCAGACCGACCAGGCGAGCACTGGTTTGGGTCGCTTCATCCGTAGTCGTGTGATCAACGCGATTGGCCCGTCCGCCGACCTGGATTTGGATGGAACGCCAGAGTGCTACGGTGATGTCACCGACGCGTCCACGTTGATAGCTGGCTGCGTACCGCTTGACCTGTTCGGTGGTGCTTTTACTCGCCCGATGACGCAGGACATGATCGACTACATCTCCTATGAGGGTACGAGTAATCAGTTCCAGACCCAACGCACCTACGCGCTGAACTTCTCGGGCGACCTGTTCGACATGCCTGCCGGCGCTATGGGCATGGCAATCGGTCTTGAGTACCGCGAAGAACGCGGTGGCGACATTCCTGATCCGATCACGAACTCCGGTGACACCACGGGTAACAAGCGTGAAATCACGCGCGGTTCCTTCGATGTCACGGAAGCGTATCTCGAGTTCCTGGTTCCTGTCTTTGAAGGCTTCGAGATCAATGCTGCAGTTCGTCACTCGGATTACAGCGCCTTCGGTACAACGACGAATGGCAAGATCGGCATTACCTGGGATATCGGCGATTCCTTCACGTTGCGCGGCACCATATCTGAAGCGTTCCGTGCACCGACTGTCAATGCATTGTTCGGCGGCAACTCGGACAGCTTCCCGGCTGCGACCGACCCATGCGACACGGGTTTCGCTCCGCGGACGGCTAACGAGCAGGCAAACTGCTCTGCGGACGGCCTGCCCGACATCTATGTCGATGCGCGCACGCAGCTGAAGACGACGGTTGGCGGTAACCCGGCAACCGGGCCTGAGACCGCGGATACGTTCACGGCCGGCTTCGTATGGCAACCAGGCTTCATAGACGGCTTTGCCGTCACGATGGACTACTGGGACATCGAGATCCAAGACTCGATCCAGTCGATCGGCACGAACGTCATCCTGGCAGGCTGCTACGAAGCTGCTGCTGGATCACGTCAGTTCTGCGACCGGATTATTCGTAATTCGTCGGGCTTCCTCACGAACGTCATCAACACGACAGGCAACATCGGTGGCGCAAATGCGTCCGGCCTCGACACGACGTTTAGCTGGGACCAGTCGACCTCGGTCGGTGATTTCCGTTACAACCTGGACCTCACCTACATGAACGAGTACGAAGAAATCCAGGCTGATGGCAACGTTCTTAACGGCCTTGGTTACTATGACCTCGGTGTTTTCGTTGACTGGAAGGCCAGCTTCAACATCAACTGGCGTAACGACGCGTGGATGGTGAACTACAACGCCCGTTACATCGACGACTTCATCGAGTGTGAAGATGACGATTGCCAGGGCTTTGAAGATTCTTCTGCTCCGAACCCATTGTTCCGCACGGTCGATACCTACTGGCAGCATGACCTCCAGCTCGGCTACGATCTGGATCTGGGTGGTGCTGGCGAGGGTTCGATTACGTTCGGCATCCAGAACCTGTTAGACGAAGAACCACCGCGGGTGTACAACGGCTTCACCGCGGCGTCTGATAATGCCACGTATGATTACATCGGACGTTATTTCTACCTGTCTTACCGTCACACGCTGTAATGGCATGAGTGACCGGTTTGTTGGACGGCGCAAGCCGTCCAACACTCCATCTAAAAGATACCCGCAATTCGTTGCGGGTATTTTTTTGCCCACGATATGCAGGCCGAAACTTGGTTGTGGGGAACATTTGTGGTATTCAAATCGAACTTTTTCAAGCAATATCAGACAAATCAGCTGTAATTGACTAACAATAATCCAGGGAATACGATGATCCGACTATTCATATCAGTAGCAGTATTCATTGCCGTCGCCGGCTGCGCCTCATCGGCGCCGCAGGCAACAGCATCGGGCGCGACCGCAACAAATACGGCCAGCGGCGTCGTTGCCAATGTCGATTCCGGCAGCGATGACGTCGTTGACGTCATCGAGGTCCCGACGGTGGCCAAGACCGCAGTCGTGGACAAGGGCGACGAGATGGTTTGCCATAGAGAACGCATGACCGGTTCGCACCGGTTCGAGAAGATCTGCCGCACGCGGGCGGAAATCGAGGAGACCAGGCGATCGACTAGTAAGGCATTGCGCGATGCGGGCAGCCGCACCGGCGTGAGCCAGACTTCCGAGTAGTCTGTAGCCGACTGTCAAACCCAATGCGTATTACTTTTCCGCTTTTGTGCGCCGGCCTCGTGGCGGTTGCGAATGCCGAGGGTCCCGTTGATTGTTCGGCCATTCCATCCGATGACGAGCGTCTCGAGTGTTATGACGTGGCAGCAGCTCGGGATGCTCCTGCAGCTGCAGTTAAGGCTGCTCCTGCGGCTGCGGTTCAGGCTACGCCCGCGGCTGCGCCTGTGCCAGAACAGACCTTCGGCAAGTCTGCCGAAGACATTACCGCAATCATCGCCGAAGCAGCAGGTGTTGAAGACGTTGATGAAATCAGCGGCAGTGTGATCAGCGTTACGCGAGATGCCCGCGGCAGATTCGTGCTGTTGCTGGATAGTCAGCAGCGCTGGCGCCAGATCGGGGCCGAACGATTCAAGATCAAGGCTGGAGACGAAATCGTGATCCGCCGTGCCGCACTGAGTTCGTTTGCGCTGCAGCGGCGGTCCGGAGGACGGAAAGTCAAAGTCAGGCGCATAGACTAGCCGCCAATTCCTATCCGCCCTCGGCCGCTACCTCGACGGACGCTGCCTGCGACATCATTATCTTGACTTCGGCGCCGTCCTTTAGATTCTCGCCGCCGCGGACCGCAACCCGGTCGCCTTCGGCAATAGAACCGCTCACAGCAATCAGGTCGCCAGCTGAATCACCAATGCTGACCTCAATGCGCTCGGCCTTGTTTTCCTCATTGATACGGAAGACGTAGGAACCATTCTGCCGCAGGATCAGTGCGTCGCGAGGTATGGCCAGAGTCTGCTTTCCGGAACGAATCGGAATGCCGACGCTGACGAGCTGGCCGACGGTCCAAACGCCGCTCGCCGCGAGTGGCAAGTCGATCCGAGCTTCGAAAGTCTGCGAACGGATATCACCGGTTGGCACCAGCGAACGAATGCTGCCTTCGAACTGTGTGTCGGTGGCAAACACGCTGATGGAATCGCCAACGATGGTACGTGGCAGGTGCTTGAGTGGTACAAAGGCCCGCACTTCCATGTTACGAATGTCAGTCATATGTGCGAGAACCTCACCCCTGGCAACGTCTTCGCCGGCGCGATGCACGCGAGTCGTCACGACACCGGCAAAGGGTGCCCGGATGTTTGCACGCCGTATTTGATCATCGAACTGCCGTAACCGCACCTTGATGAGCTTGGCGTCCGAAACGGCCAGGTCGCGGTTCGCTTCTGTCTGCTCGAGCTCGAATTCCGAAACGAGGTTCGAACCCTGAAGTTCGCGTTGTCTACCCAGCTGGCTGTTCAACTGACGTATGTTGATTTCGGCCCGTTCGAGCAGGACTTCCTGTTCGGCGCGCTGCAGCAGCAGCGTCTCCTGGTCGATGCTTGCAACTGTCGCGCCGGCCTGCACGACAGTGCCGGGCTCTGCGACCATTGTGAGCTGACCCGCAACGCCGGCCGTCACCTGTATGTCGTTGCGACTGTATATCGTGCCGGGTACGGCGACAGTGGGCGCAAGCTCTGTATTCGAGACATAGGCAATCTGCACGACCGGCGCAGGCGGCATTTGTGCGAGCGCGGCTGTTGACAGGAACAGGCTTGCGAGAATAAATCGTTTAGGCATCAGCTGTAACTCCCCGAACATTGCCGAACCGCGCCAGGCCTGGCAGGCGAAGGCGCGGCAGGCGAAGCACGCTCGGCATCAAAATAAGAGTGAATATTGCGCTGACAATCATGCCGCCGACAATGACGGTTGCCAGTCCCCTGTATATCTGTGAGCCCACTCCTGGTACGAGCATCAATGGCAACATACCGAAGATACTCGTGAGCGTGCTCATGTAGATGGGCCGGGCGCGTATGCGCACGGCCTGCGCGACGGCTTCTGTTTTGCCGAGGCCATCGCGTTGCCCGGTGCGCGTTTGCATAACGAGAAGAATGGCATTGTTGACGACGAGTCCAAGCAGGATGACAAACCCGATCGTCGTCAAGAGGTCCATGGCCTGGGTCGTGACCATGTTCATTACCCGCAGCGCGAGGATGCCACCGGCGACGGCCAGTGGGATCGAAAGCAAGACAATGAACGCATCCCACAACGAGCGGAACATCGCAGCTAGAATCAGGAACAGCACGGCGGCGGCGACAGCGAGATTGACGGCCATCGTCGACAAGGCCGCTTCAAGGCGATCAGCCGAACCGCGGTATTGAACGCTAACGCCCGGCGGCATGATCTCCTTGATTCTCGGGCCCGCAACGTCTCTGAGTTGTTCGAGCGCCTCCTGCACCGTCATCTCCTCAGGCGGTCTTACACTGAGCGTCATCGTGCGCTGGCCATCAACGCGACGTAGTTGTGTCGGGCCCACGGTCCTGCGGATCTCAGCCAGTTCCCCGATGGTTTGTATGCCCGCCAGAGGTGTCGCGATGGGCGTCGATGCCAACTCCTCGGGTGAGTCCCACACCGGGCCACGCAGGATCATGTCCATGCGGTCATTGCCATCGAAATACTCGCCAACGTAGGCGCCACTGGTTACAGCGCGCACAATACTCGCGAGGGCGGCGCGATCCAGGCCGGCTGCAGTGATGCGCCGGTCGTTGGGTATGAGTTGCAGCTCAGGTTCGGCGATGGCCAGGCTGGGAACCGGTCGCACCTGCGCGCCAGGCATTACTTCGTTGATTATTCCCATGCCCTCCATGGCGACTTCAGACAGCACATTGATGTCATTGCCCGCCAGGTCGACATTGATCGCACGGCCACCGTCGAAGCCGAAATTCAGCAGCGACGACCGCTGCACGAAGGCCTGTGTATCGGGCAAATCGACGAGTACCTCGTCGCGCACGATGCTGATCATTTCCTCTATGCGGGCCGGATCCTGCGGGTAGATAAACAGTGCGTTGAACGTGCCGAATGCAGAAAGATTGTAACCGCGGATGTACGGCTGCTTCTCATGGTCCATGTACGGTTTGAGGCGTTCGACGATCGGCGCCGCGATTTCATTGCGAACCATATCCACGGTACCGCCAGGCGGCATGGCGAAGAACGCGTTAAGTGAGTCCGATGGCGCCTGTGGCAACAGGTTGGCCTTTGGCACGAGCAACAACATGACGAGTGCAGAACCGCCAAGGATGGCTACGATCCAGGTTCCGCATATCGCGGGAGTGTTGGTCAGGCGCATGACCAGTGCGGTGATGCGCGTCCACCAATGCTCGACAGGATCCCGATTATCTTTGAGCAGAAACGCTGCGGCGACGGGCAGCACCGTTATGGCGATAAAGAACGATGCAGAAACGGCAACGGCGATGGTCAGGGCGAGATCCTGAAATAGTTGCCCCTCCATTCCGTCCATGAACAGCACAGGAACGAAGATCGCAACACTCGTGACCGTCGACGCGAACAGCGCCCCGGTAATTTGCCGGGTACCCTTTGTGACCGCCTCCTTCATCGACAGACCGTTCTGCCGGCAACGCACAATATTCTCGAGCGTTACGATTGCCGCATCCATAACGAGGCCGACCGCGAAAGCGAGGCCGGCGAGAGAGATGACGTTGAGCGACTTGTCGAACAGGCGCAGGGCAACAAAAGCGACCAGCAGGGACAACGGTACCGTTGCTGTCACAAGAAACGTGGCGCGCCGGCTGCGCATCAGGAAATAGAGCACGCCTATTGCGAGCATCAGGCCAAGGCCAAGGTTGTTCTTGACGAGCGAGATCGCCCGCCGAATGTGTACCGACGCGTCGAAACTCAGGTCGATCTCGAGTTGCGCATCGGCGAGCGGGCCTGCGTTGAGTTCGACAATGGCTTCGTTGATGCCATCGAGAATCGACACGGTATTCGCATCGTATTCCCGTTGTACGGTGATGTAGTAGGCCGGGAAACCGTTGCGTAGCGTGAAGCCATCGGGCTTGCGCGCGACGATTTCGACATCGGCGACTTCGCTGAGATTGATTGGCCGTTCGTTGCTCCAGCCGACGATCAGTTCGTTGAGCGAATCCGGCTCGAACTGACCGACGAAGCGCACGGTGTACTGCCGCCTGCCCACATCGGCGAAACCACCCGACGTGTCCGTCGCGCGTGACACCGTCGCCATGATGTCGCTGATCTGAATGCCGAGTGCGGCTGCCCTGTAGGAATCGAATGTGATGTGCACTTCGCGGGGCTGCTCACCTTGCAGATTGACCTGCGACACGCCGGGAATACGCGCCAGCCTCGGTTGCACGAATTCCTCGATCAGGCCCTGATAGTTCGATAACTCCTTGTCCGGGTTCTCGGGTAGCACGCGCACGAGCAGCGACGCGGCCCCGGGTGTCTGTTGCCCGCCACCCGCGAATACCTGTGGTTCAGTCGCGTCGGCCGGCCCGGGAGGTACCTGGCTCAGGTTGTTAATGACATCGAGCTTCGCCGCCTGGATATCCGTGCCAACGGCAAAAGTCAGGTTGACGAAGCCGGCGCCGCGGCTGACGAACGAGCTGATATCCGTCAGCCCCGGAGTGTTCTTGAGCACGTTTTCCTGCGGCTCGACGATGTTGGCTTCCATTTCCTCAGGCGCCGCAGCGCGCCAGAAATTGGCAACCGATACCTGTGGTTCCTCAATCGTCGGCAGCAGCTGAATAGGTAAGGACGCAATCGAGGTCAGGCCGAATAGCGCGACAAGGGCAACGGCGACGGCAACAGACGGCCAGTGTTTGGTACTCAACTCGGTGATGTTCATTATTCTTCGAGTTCCCCGAATGCAGATTTCAGTGTGACCACGGGCGCCCCTGCGAGTTCATGGCATAGACCAATGCGTACGGCCCGGATTTCCGGGCCGTGACGTCGTAGTCTCGTTACTGCTTAGATGCGGGGGCGGCTGAAAACGTTGCCTTATAAGAAAATGATATTAGAACCCATCTCATAGACCCTCATGAGCCGCGTTTCGGGTGCACAGGCCCGGAGACGAGGCGCGAGCCACGTCCAATGCCGTTGGTCATTGGCAAGGCTCGCAACGACGTATTCCGGGCCTGTGCGCCGAAACCCGTACGGGAAGCGACTCTGCGGGCGTGCTGCGACGTTACTCGTCGCTTCGGTGGAACGACCACAGTTCGCTCCTCGTGCCTTGCAGCCCGACCGCAGAGTCAGCTTCGCGGCCATGCGGGTCTATGAGATGGGTTCTAGCTAATCGCCGCTGTGCGGAATGGCCTCGCCGAGGATCAGGGCGCGAATGAATTTGACCGGTGGGGAACCATAGGACAGCGCCTGATCGTGGTAGCGGCGCAGTGTGAACTCATCACCCCAGGCCGCTTCGACGGCCTGGCGCATTCCAACGTGCTCCTGGTAGCCGACGAAATAGGTCGAAAGTTGCGTTGAGGACAGTTGCGCACGGACCCACTTACCGGCCGCCTCGCGCTCTTCCTGGAAGCCGCCTTCGATCATGAGCTTCATGGCCTCGTCGCGGCTCATGCCGTCGACATGAATGGCCGAGTCGATGATTGCGTTCGTTACACCACGCAAATACCACTTCATGAAAATGAGCTCCACGAGCGGGTCGTTGTCGAGGTATCCCGCGTCGATCATGACGCGCTCGGCGTATTCCGCCCAACCTTCGATCATGGGGCCGGAGCCAAGCACCGCCCGCAGCGTCGATGGATAACGATTGCTCAGCGCAAGTTGCAGGTAATGACCGGGTACGCCTTCATGCACGGTTAAAACCTGGATCGAGAGCATGTTGTACTCGCGGAGGAACGATCTTACCTGCTCCTCGGTCCAGTCCGTCGGCAGGGGAGCGACCGCGTAAAATGCGCTCTGTTCATTGTCGAGTGGCCCGGGTGCGTCGAGATACGCGACGGAAACACCGCGCTGAAACTCGGGCATGATGATGATCTCGACAGGCTCATCAGGCATCGTCACAATGTTGTTCTCGATGACAAAGTCGGTTGCCTGTTGTAGCTGCAGCTTTGCTACGTCGACGATGCCATCACGCGGTGGCAGTACCTGGTAGGCTTCTTCGAGCGCCGCGCGGATGATTACCTGTTTGTAAGCCTCATCGGGACTATCCGGAAACGCCGTGTAAGGATGCGTGCCGAGGTACACGCCCTTCGCCGTTTCGTACATCTGGTTGCGCAAGGACTCGTACTCGGCTTCCGCACGCGCCGTGACTTCCTTGCGACTCATCGGTGAATTGAGCGTGAACGCGAGTTTGGCATCGAAGAGCTGCGCTCCGATGCGGAAATCGCCGGCCGCACGCGGCAACAACTCCTCTTCGAGCCAGGTCTGATGATTGGCGATGGCATCCCTGGCCGTTTCGATTGCAGCACTGAGCCGCACTCTAGTCGCCGCAGTCAACGCGTCCATCTGCGGCACGATCATCGTATCGATGATCGACACGAGCCCCGGGTTCTGCAGTATCGCCGTTTCGGCATGGATTTTGGGTACGCGCTCCGGCTCTATCGAGCCACGCGCCTGCTCGAGGAATCGCGGAATCTGCTCGAGCCGTGATGCGGCGGCGAGCAAACGCTTTTCGAGTGGTGCGAAATCGCGTGCGACGAGACCGTAAATCGAACTACCCGAAACATTCACATAGCTGAGTGGATTCCAGGCCCACTCCTGCAATGTGTCGAGCGACCACAGCCTGGATTCGATTCTGGCGCGAAGCAATTCGAAGTCCACCTGGTTGGCGCGCGACAACTCATCGCGATCGAAGTCTGCGAGCGCTTCGCGGTATTCCTTGTAAGTCGCGCGCAATTTCTTGCGTGCGCTCGCGTCGACCTGGTCAAGCATATCGTCGGCACTGTGTTCGCCAATCAGCGTGGCGCTGACCGGTGAGAATCCTGGCAGGTCGCTGACGAATTGCTCGGCGAGTGATTCGAATGCTTCGTCCGCACCCGAAGCAGCAATACTATTGCTGGCAAGTGCAGCGATAATCAGCAAAGTTGTCAGTCTCTTCACGATTCGTTCCTGAAATCTCGAGTTGATGGCAGGAAACATAGCATGGTGATGGCATTCAGGCAGCTGTAATATCGACGCATGTTTCGCATCCTGGCACTACTGTTTCTAATGACGCCCGGGCTGACGCTGGCGCAACAAGCTGACCGTCTGCCAGCCTACCTGTTGCAGGTGCCTGCATCAGTTGTTGCCATATTCGTCGCGGAAACCGACACCTCGACCTTGCACCGCTTCGATACCGTCACCAGTGTGGCGGGGCCTCGCGATGAACGCTATATTTCGGTTGGTCAGAACGGTGTCGGCAAGCAGAAAGCCTGGGACCGCCGTACACCACTCGGCATCTACTTCATCAGTGAGGAGCTGGATACGAGCGGTCTCCATGAGCGCTATGGGCCGCTGGCTTTTCCGCTCGATTATCCGAATGTCTGGGACCGGGCCAATCAACGCGGTGGCGACGGTATCTGGATTCACGGCGTAGCGCCCGATGCTGGCCGCAGGCCGCCACTCGATACCGATGGCTGCATCGCGCTGCCGAACGACGCATTGATGGAGATGCGAGAGCAGTTCGTGCCGCTCGTGACGCCGGTCATCATTACACGGCAGATACACTGGCTGATGCCGGAGCAGGTCTTCGCGCGTCGTGACGAAATCACCGCGATACTGGGGAGATGGGCGGAAAGTTACCGTTCGGGCGACCTTTACGGCTACTTGTCGCTATACGCCGAGGACTTCGCCTATCGCGGCATGACCAGGGAGGAGTGGGCCAGCTATCGCATGCATGGCTTTTCAGGGACACGGCTGAGCGAGTTCACCTTGTCGGAGGTTCTGCTACTTGCGGACCCTGAAGACGAGGGCCTCTACCTGAGCCGCTTCCGCCAGACTATCGTTGATGACGAGCGCACGATCACAACGATCAAGCGCCTTTACTGGCGGCGGACGGCAGACGGCGACCTGGAAATAGTCGCAGAAGATAACGGGTAGGAGCGCCCCTCACTGATAACTTGTTGGAGCGCCTCTTGAGGCGCGACTGAGACGCAGTGAAATCGGGGCGCGATTGCGCTTGGTCCAGGTCGCGCTCCGAGGAGCGCTCCAACAGTACTCCTAGCGAGTACTCTCTTTCGCAACGAGTTCGTCAACGACCTCGAGCAGCCTGGGATAGCTGCCAGCCTCGGCGGCGCTCGTGCGGAACTTGCCGTTGACCACCATGGTCGGCGTGCTCGCAACGCTGTAGCGGCGCGCCAGGTCTTGCGCGACGCGGAGCTTTTGTGCAACCTCGAACGAATTCCAGGTGCGACCGAATTCGTCAGCACCGACGCCAAATCGCTCGAACAGTTTCTGGATCGCGCCCTCGGAGCTCAGCCTGTTGTTGCGGCGGTGAATCTCCTGGTAGATGGCATCGTGAAATGCTGCGCCATCTTCGATGACGCCGTTGCGGGTCAGGATTTCGTTGGTGTAATGCATTTTCGCGTGCAAAACGAGAATGGCATTCCAGGTCGCGGGAATCTGCACGAAGCGCACATTGGCCGGCTTGTTCTCGGCCCAGCTCTTGATTGCGGGCTCGAAATTGTAGCAATGCGGACACAAAAAGTAGAAAAACTCAGCGACCTCGATTTTTTCGGCACCGCCCAGAGTTGGCTGCGTCGGCACAAGTCGAACGTAATGCTGGCCTTCCCTGAATTGCCATTCACGCGTTGCGGCAGGAGTGTCCGCCTGTGCCCGTACGAT
>Ga0255049_10000890_pt1 | contig 17394 bp, 13 predicted proteins | sample JV7_2_3_MG_FD_183615 | JGI IMG/M metagenome (GOLD analysis project Ga0255049, IMG submission 183615) | Seawater microbial communities from Jervis Inlet, British Columbia, Canada - JV7_2_3 | ecosystem: Environmental > Aquatic > Marine > Inlet | place: Canada: British Columbia | collected 2016-10-06
CCGCGCGCGACGAAGACCAGGCCGATGACTTGCTCGCGATCATCGAATCGGAAGTGCGCCATCGGCGCTTTGCCAAGATCGTGCGCGTGGTCGTGCAACACGACATGGACCCTACCCGGCGCGGCATGATCGCCGCGGAGCTCGGTCTCGACGAAGCGGACGTATTTGAAAAGCAGGGATTGCTGGCGACTCGCGACTTGCTGAGCCTGTGTGATCTCGAAATTCCGGCGCTGCGCTATACCCCGCACCATCCCATCGATCATCCCCGACTGGTGCACATGCCCAATATATTTCACGTCGTGCGCGAGCATGGATCGATTCTGCTGCAGCATCCCTATGAATCGTTTTCCACTACGGTCGAACGCATGTTGCGCGAGGCGAGTCGCGACCCCAAGGTTCGCGCGATCAAGATGACGCTGTACCGGACTTCCGGCGACACCAAGGTTATCGATTACCTCGTCGATGCCGCGCAAAACGGCAAACAGGTCGCCGTGGTAGTCGAGTTGAAGGCGCGTTTCGACGAGGCGGCCAACATACGCTGGTCGAGCCGCCTCGAAGAAGCCGGCATCCACGTCACTTACGGGGTCATGGATCTGAAAACACACTGCAAGGTCATCATGGTGGTGCGTAACGACTATAGCGGCCTGCGCCGATACGTCCACATCGGTACTGGCAACTATCACGCCGGTAATGCACGCCTGTATACCGACCTCGGCCTGTTGACCTGCGATCAGGATATCGGTCGCGATATTACCGAACTGTTCAACTACCTGACGACCGGTTTCACGCCAAAGCGCAACTATCGCAAGATATTACCCGCGCCGAAGCTGTTGAAGCGCGCCCTGCTCGACAAGATTCAACGCGAAATCGATCACCCGTCCAGCGGCCATATCCAGATCAAGGTCAATGCACTCGAAGACCAGGATATCGTGCGCGCGCTCTACCAGGCTTCCATGGGCGGCGTCAAGGTCGACCTGCTGGTGCGCGACAGTTGCCGCCTGCGGCCGGGCATCCCCGGGCTGTCGGAGAATATACGCGTCTTCAGCGTGGTCGGCCGCTTTCTCGAGCACAGCCGCATCTTCTACTTCGAAAACAACGGTAGCCCGGAGTATTACATCGGCTCGGCGGATACCATGAAACGCAACCTCGAACACCGCGTCGAAGTGCTGGCGCCAGTCGAAGAGCCCGAACTGCAATCCGGGCTGCGCGGCATCATCGATACCCTGCTATCGGACGAGTACAGCATCTGGCAAATGAATTCCGATGGCTCTTACGAGCGCTTGACCGGCAACAACGAAAACGGTAACAGCAGCCAGCAAGCCTTGATCCTGGAGGCGCAGGAACGCATTCGCGATGCCAAGCGGCTCAAACGCCGCAAACCGCAAGGCGCGGGCCGCAGAAACATTCATTTACGCTCGAGATAGTTGCCGGCGGCAAAGCGCCGAGAGATGCGGGCTAGTTTCTACGCACTTCGCCCGAATCATTCTTCGGAAAATCGAAGTATTCGAAAGTCGTAGTATCGCGCGACCAGCCACTCCAACGCGCGATATCGCAGTTCATCTTTACCAGGCTGCAGGTTGGCATGTTGTCGATCTGGAAATCGTAGTCGATGGAATTCGTGAAACAGGTAATGTCGGGGTTGTGGAAAACCAGCATCAGGCGTTCCAGTTGATCGTCCTGGCCGAGAATGGCGTGTTCGACCGAGCGATCTCCGAGGAAGTAAAGATCCTCTTCGTGCGCGATCTCACCAGTCGGGAATCCACAGGCTCGGGCGAATAGTTCGGCCGTGGTGTGGGCGCGCAGCGCGGGGCTGGAAACGACTCGCTGCAGGCTCTCGCCGCGTTCCCTGAAGCGCTCCCCCATCACTGGCGCATCGCGCAGGCCGCGCTTGTTCAGCGGGCGTTGCCGGTCGCTGAGGCCGGGTTCGGCCCAACTCGATTTGGCATGGCGTAACAGGTAGAGGGATTTCATAAAGTACAATATTACCCGATTGCGGCCAGCACGGGAATGACATGGTGGTGGGTTTACTCGTAAATTTGCTGGATGTAGATCTGCACCGGGTTGCCTTCGAAGATACCGAAGGTGGCGCGCGCTACGGGATCATTATCGAATTCGCCGTCGACGTCCCAGTCGTAACGCAGCCACAGGTGCGAGGCCGTGTCGAGTTCGGTCGTGGTATCGACGGTTCCGGTATTACCGGCGCCCGGCGACGGATAGCGATAGTTGATGTCGCCCGCCGATGCCGGAAATTCAACGACCGTCGGTACCGACAGGCCTGGCGGGTTACCGACAGAGTCGAGGTCGGTAGCGAGGATGCTGGTGCAGGTATCGCTGGTGTTTTTCTGAAAGCTGAATCCATTCCAGTACTCGGTGAACGCCGGCATCAGTAGCGCGTTCAATTCCGAGCCGTGCACGTTGTCCATGCGCAGCCGGCCAAAGCGCAGGTTATTGCTAACGGGGTTGAAGTCGAGCGTGCCGCTCGGCGGAGTTCTGGTCACTTCACCATCCGATATCTCGGTGATTTCCGGGTTGATATCCGACGCAAACGGGTCCACCTGGCTGTTGGCGTACTTGCTGAACGCGACTGGCGCACTCGGGCCATAGCGCAGGGTATCGGCGCCAAAGGTATAGTTGACGATACCGTTGTTCTGCGGCGCGACTATCATGGCGACGGCGCTGTAACTGACATCGAGCGGCAAGGCGTCGGTGCCATTTTTACTGTCGTCCTGGGTGGTGACGACGATGACGCTGCTGTCATCGAGCTTGACGAAGGCATCCCGATACTGGGCGGTGGCGTCGCCGAGTGCATTCATCGCGGTCACGGTAAAGCTCGGCGCGGTATCGTAGCCGAAATCCTGCCCGATATAGGTAAAGGCCCCGCAGGCCTCGGCCAGTATTCCATGATTACCGATGCTGACCTCGAAATCCGCCGGAATAAAGCGACCGACGACGATATCGTCACCGACGATATCCGCAGTCGGCTCGCCGAGGAAATCATCGGCAAACGACTGCAGCGTGAAACTGCCGACCTCGGTGTAACGCAAGTCGGTGACGAGCGCCGAACCGCCACCAAACTGAAGCGCCGCGACAGATCCGTTATTGAGAGTACCGGGTGTACCCGGTGAGGGCGTATAACTGGTCGCTAGCAACGACACTGCAAGCCCGGTATCCCAGGCATAGCTCGGCGCCACCGTATTGTTGGCGTAGAGCCCGGTATCGAGGACACCGTCATTATTGGTATCGTCGGCCGCACTCCACAGAACACCGGCTACGGTCGCGCTCAGGTCGTTGCCCGCCGTGGTGAAAATGGGTGCGCCCGGGGTTGCATTACCGGGGTTGGGTGTGAGACTTGAGGTGTCGATGATGTTGGTCACGGCGATTCCGAAAGGCCGCACCGTAAGCTGGTTACCGGTGCCGATTATGACGGTATCGCCATGCGTCAGGGTGTTATCGGTCAGCGTCAATCGATACTGTCCGACATCGGTGCTATCGAGATTGAAACTGGCCTGCCCCGGTGTCACCGAAAAGTTCAGCAGGATCGGGTTGGTGGAACCATCGGGAATCGCGACCCCGCCGATCGACGGATCAACGGCAAGTGGCAGTATGCCAGCGCGATCGATGCCGGCATCGATCGTGATCGGATTGTAATCGTAGTTGGTGTCGATAAAGCAGTTGGCGCCGTTGTTGGTCCACAACGCGACATTCATCGCCTGCGGTCGTCCCGCGACCTGGATCGGGTCCTCGCTAATAACAAACACGTTGTCGCTAAAGCCGATGTTCGCACTGGTCGAGGAAACGCCGGAACCGGAGACCGTAATGGTCAGTGTTTCGGCGTGGGTGTTACTCAGATCGAGCACGATGACGCCGAGGTCCGACGCTACAAAGCTATAATCGACGGCGCCGTCATCGTTGGTATCCGGGTTCGGGCTGGTGACGTTATCGGCGTCGTTGACGCTCCAGTTGCCGTGGGCGGTGCTGGTGCTGATGCTGATCGTGTCGGTATAGCTGGCAATCGGGTTATTGGCCGCGTCCTCGGCGGTAATCGTAACCGCATTCGGCAAGCAGGTAGTGGCGTTAAACGAGGCCGGACTGATGGTAAAGTGGTCAAGCCCACTGACCACGCTGCAGGTCGTCAGGAAACCGCCCTTACCGGCATAGTAGGCCGTGTTGGTACTCGATACCCAGACATCCTTGTAATCGGTCGCGCCCACCGTCGATTCCGACCAGCCACCCGACGTGTTGTCGACAACCAGACCCGACTTGCCGACCGCGTAGACGTTGTTGCCGTTGCCATAAATGCCTTCGAGCTTGTTCTGGGTCGTCGTCGCAAAGGCTGTCGAACAGCTGTCGCTGCCCTCGTTGTACACCAATACGGTGGCGGCATCCGGGTTCGCGCCCTTGTCCTTACCGGCGATATAGATATTACCCGCACCATCACCCCAGATATCTTCGGTTTCAATCTGATAAGCGGCATTGCAGGCGCCGAACTTGGCCCAGGGCCCCGCAGTACGGCTGTAACGATAGAGATCGCCGTCTTTTTCGACGGCATAGAAACTGTTGGCATCACCCCAGGCGTCCTTCAGGTCCTGGTTATTGTCGACATTTGCCTGGCCCCCGCCCGACATATCCTGCCAGCTCCCACCATTCCACAGGTACAGTGCATCTTTCTTACCAACGACCCAGACTTCGCTGCTCGAGATCGCCCAAACGCCTTCCAGATCTTCATTGCCCGGTTTAAGCATCGTGCTCCAGGCCGCGCCATCGTACTGGATGACCTTGCCTTTCTTGCCGACCGCATAGGCAAGGTTCGGGGCAACGACCTCGACATCCTGCAGCTCCTGGTTGGAGGTAAAGCCATGCTTGGTCCAGTTGCTGCCATCGTAGTGATAGAGACTGCCATTTTTGCCAGCGGCGATGATATTCGAGTCGCTGCTGCCGGAGATGCTGCGAAACTCTTCGCCGTTGGCTGCAATCTGGATAGTGCTGCAAGACGCGCCGGGGCCGCCGCCGGGGCCACCGCCGCCGGGGCCACCGTCACACTGCGGGTGATTCGGATTACAGGTGCCGCTGACGATTGAAGTGCCGTCGATATTGAGATTACCGGCGCCGCCAGTGGCGGTGACGCTGCCGTTGATGGTGTTGTTGCCACCCTCGATATCGACATCGCCATTCTGCGCATCGATATTGCCATTAATCGTCGCATTGCCGTCTTCTATGAGAATATCGCCATTGGTCGACACCACATCACCGGTCAGGTTAGCCTGCTTGTGGATGACGATGTCACCGCTTGCTGTCAGGTTATTCATCAGCACGGTGCCGGCGCCATCGATGTGGATCTTCCCGGTAACCGCAATATTGAATACAAAGCCGTTATTATCGACGTTACCGCCAACTTTGAACTCGGGCGTGATGTTGAGCGTCACGTTGCTGGTCAGCAGCACGGTATTACCGACCTTGATGTCGATTTTCTTGGTGCAGGTATAAACAGGGCCGGCGCCCGAGCAATCCTTGAAGGGCGTACCGTTGACGCCAATACTGGCGGGAAGATTGTAGGTCGCGGCCAGCAGGGATGAACCGAAAAACAGGCTAGCCAGCAGTAAAGAAGAGCGCCACAGGTTGATCATGCGCAAAATATCGCCGCCCGGACGATGCAACGCCCCATGGATAACGTATGGATAAAGCCGGATATTCGCATGAATTCAAGTATAATTGTCATCCCGGTCGAATGCTGGAAACCAGTGGGGGAAACCTCCGAAAAAACGACGAATCGCCTTTAATTCGAGACAAATGGCAGCGCCTTGCAACCATTTTTACGCCGCCTGCGACAGATTCACCTGATATCACCGGAAAAAGCACCTGTACGCCGCATTTCTATAGCATACCAATGCTTTCCTGTATAAACTAATTCAAGTCTTATCAATGGGTTATCGAAATGTCTGAAAGTAAAGTAGAACATATTAGCGCATCTGAGGCGTACGCCTTGATACAACGCGAACCGAGCACCGCGTTTATCGATGTGCGCTCCGATATGGAGTACCTGTTTATCGGCCATCCGAGCGGTGCCGTCAATATCCCCTGGATCGACGAGCCCGATTTTGTCATCAATCCGAATTTCGAACGTGAAGTGCGCAAGCTGATCCTGGGCGGGGTTATCGAGTCCTCCGAGCACGACAGTGTCCCGGTCGTGCTGATCTGTCGCAGCGGCAACCGTTCCGAGGAAGCCGGCAAACTACTGATCGAACACGGCTTCCGACACGTCTACAACATCGAGCATGGCTTCGAAGGCGAACTCGACGAAGGTCACCATCGCAGCACCATCAGCGGCTGGCGCTTCGACGGCCTCCCCTGGGAGCAATGCTAATCCCCACCGTTCCAGATAGTGTTTCCGGGTTGATCAGAAGGTCATGCGGTTGTAGGCGTCGAGCGCGGACACCTTGTAGGCTTCGGCGAGCGTCGGATAGTTGAACACGGTCTGGACGAAGTAGTCGAGAGTCCCGCCAAGCGAAATAACCGCCTGTCCTATGTGCACCAGTTCGGTTGCGCCCTCGCCGATAATATGCACGCCCAGCAGTTTCTGCGTTTCGATCGAAAACAGCATCTTCAACATGCCTTCGCGCAGGCCAATGATCTGTCCGCGCGCGGTTTCACGAAAGCGCGCGATACCGACTTCGTAGGCGATGCCGCGCTGGTTGCATTCCTGTTCGGTCAATCCGACCATGCTGATCTCCGGAACCGCGTAGATTCCGTAGGGAAACAGCTCCGGCTGGCTCGCCACGGACGCGCCGAAGGCGTGGCAGGCGGCATGCCGGCCCTGCTCCATCGACGTCGACGCCAGGCTGGGAAAGCCGATGACATCGCCGGCCGCGTAAATATGCGGCTGCACGGTCTGGTAGTTGTCATTGACGGGAATGCGGCCACGGTTGTCGGCCTCGATGCCGACCTTTTCCAGCGACAGGTCATCGGTAACCCCCTGGCGCCCGGCCGCGAACAGCACCGTATCCACCGCAATACTCTTGCCACTCTTGAACTTGACGACAACCTTGCCATCGTCAAACTTGTTTATGGTGCTGATCTTGTCGTTGAGACGCACTTGTATGTTGCAGTCGCGCAGGTGGTGAATCAGTTCGTCGACGATTTCACGATCGACGAAGCCGAGCACGTAGTCATTGCTTTCGAGGACAGTAACCTCGATGTCCAGTGCCTTGAAAATAGTTGCGTACTCGAGCCCGATGACGCCGCCGCCGACCACCAGCATCTTCTTCGGGATGCGATTGAGTTCGAGGATTTCATCGCTGTCCATGATCGATTCACCGTCAAAGGGAACCGTGTCCGGACGCCGTGTCTTGGTGCCAACAGAGATCACGAAATGATCCGCGGTAAAGTCCTGGGAGGTGCCGTCCCGGCCCTCGACGACGATCGAATTTTCGCCGCTGAAGCGTGCATGCCCGTACTCGATCTCGACACCGTTACGCATCAACTGGTGCTGGATAATCTCGATTTCATGGCCCAGCGTGGTCTTCAGGCGTTGCTTGAGATCGTCAGCGGTAATGACGTCCTTGACCTTGTAGCTGCGCCCGTAGATTCCGCGCTGTCGCCAGCCGGACAGGAACAATACGGTTTCGCGCAGTGTTTTGCTGGGGATGGTGCCGGTATGCACCGTCACGCCACCGACGATCTCGTTCTTTTCGATGAGCAATACGTTTTTGCCAAATTTGGCGGCCTGAATAGCAGCACGCTTACCAGCCGGCCCGCTGCCGATGACAATCAAATCGTAGTGTAAATGCAAACCCAGTCTCCTCAGCTACCCGGAATATAACTAATTCTCAGCCTCTAGTCTCCGGATTTCCTTCAGCAGGCCACCTGCGCTACGTGGAATCGGCGAAGTATCCCTGAGCACCTTGGGTAATCCCGCGATTGCATCGCCGGCCACCCGCCTGCTTTCATACTCACCGTAGACCATGCTGTAGACCTTGCGGCCGCCAGTAAAGGTGATGAATGTTTTCAGCGCGGAGGGGTCCACTCCCCGTGTTGCCAGGTAATCGATGTAGTCGTAGTAGTCCCGTTCATCGAACTTGTCCTTGCTGAGCAGCATAACCTGAATCGTGCCGGTCTTTTTGTCGCTGCGGTTTATCCAGTCGAGCGAGGCCCGTAATTCGTCGTCCAAACGGCTTGACCCGGTTGACGGCAACGGAACCGCCTCGGGGGCTGCCGCCACGGTTTCCCCGCCAGATGGCTCATCGGGAACTTCGTCAGCTTCGGCAGCGGCTGGCTCCTCGACCAGATGTAGATTGGTTTCGTCGACCAACACCGCTTCCTCGTCCGAAGCCGTTCCTGCCGTCGCCATCACTTCGCTACTATCTTCAGACGTAGCTTCGCTAGCAGCAGGCACTTCGTCGGTTACAGGCGCCTCGACGACAGTCGGCTCGACACTAGCCTCAGCGGCTGATGCCTCGGCTTCATCCGCGCCGGGCTGTAGCGTTGACTGTGTGGCTGCAGGTTCTTTCCGTACGATAAAGTCGTGTGCAGCCGTCGCTTCCTGTGGTGCCGCTACTTCGTTCGCGGCTACCGGCAAATCATCGTTACGTGACATGCTGTTGAGGAAGTACCAGGCCAGGCCAATGACAAGCGCTACCCCGATGAAAATGCCGATCATGTTTTTGCTGTCCTTGGGAGTCGTCTCGACATCGTCCGGCGGCGCGTTTGTGATCTGGTCACCGTTGCGCTCGGCAATTTCGATAATTTTACCGACCGCGCCCTGCGTCGCGGCCAGTTGCTCCCGAAGTAACGGCGGGATCGAAAGCTTGCCGATGGGACGGTCGGGGAACAGGTAAAAGCCGAGGAAGGCTACCACCTCTTCGGGATTCAAAGGCATTAGCTGAAAGCTCTGCACCCGCACCTGGTATTGCTTTGCAATCTGCCGTATTTCATCGAAAAACTTGTCATTGTTGCTGATGATCATGTTGATCTGCTTGTCGACCCCGTCCGTCGACCAACTCAAAAACAGCTGGTGGCGAGTTTTCAGCAACGCCACTTCGAAATGATCGGCAATGATGATGTCGCCCGGCTGCGCCCCGGCGAAGATATCCTCTACCATGGCGCTGGAGTCCACCAGCGAGATGTCGCCGGTGCCGCCAGCCTTCAAATCGATCCAGTGAATCTTCGCATCGGTCAGGCGGGTACGCTTCAATTCCTCCAGCAAGCGGGTCTTGCCGACACCGCTTTCACCGTAGAGCACGAACAGCGAAACGTCCGCTTTTAGCTCGCGTACGAAATCTTCCATCAAATTTGCAGTTTGACGGGTCAGGAAAAAAGGATTGCTCACGGACTCTTTATAGTATTTGTTAAAGAAAATTTCCTGCTGTCGTTTATACTTCGACAAACAGCAGGATACACATTAATTCCATCAGCGGAGCGATTTTTGTCCCAGCACCACTACGCCTTTGACGATTTGATCACGGTACAGGATATTATCCGCACCGCCACCAAGAAAAACCTCCCGATTTACTACATGCGATCCACCGCGGACTACAAGACTGACGGTTCGATTGTCACCGAGGCCGACCTGGCGATGCAGCACGCTCTGACGGCAGCGCTTGCCGAGCGCTTCCCCGAGGTAGGCATGCTTGGCGAAGAGATCGACGAAGCCACGCAACAGGACGCGATACAGGGCGCGCGCGATTTCTGGTGCCTCGATCCGGTCGACGGCACCACCAACTTCCACGCCACGATGCCGCTTTTCTCGGTCTCGCTGTCACTGATCAGCGAGGGCCAGGTGATGCTTGGGATTGTCTACGACCCGAACCGCGACGAGTTTTTCGGTGCGATCAGGGACGAGGGTATCTGGGTTAACGCTGAGCCCCTGAAACGTCCGCCTCAACCCGACAGCCTCGGCGGTTGTATTGCTTTCGTTGACTTCAAGCGTCTCAGCGACGAGGTCGGCCGCGGCCTGGTACAGCATCCTCCATACAAGTCGCAGCGCAACATCGGCACCTGTGCGCTGGAATGGGCCTGGCTTGCCGCCGGCCGCGCAAACTTGCTGATACACGGCAGCGAACGCATTTGGGATTATTCGGCCGGCGTATTGTTAAACCGGGAAGCTGGAGGCCTGAGTGAAACCTTTGACGGTGAGCCGGTGTTCAGGCAGTCACTGCAACCACGCTCGGTAATCGCGGCGAGCAATCCCGCACTGTTCGAGCAATGGGCATCGACAGTTCGCGGCATCGGCTAGTCGCTCCTATTGATGGCTGTGGGCCTGCGCGAGATACTCACTGGATTGCATTTCCAGCAACCGGCTGGCGGTGCGTTCGAACTCGAAGCTGAGTCGCTCGCCGAGATACAGCTGTTCGGGGCTTACCGCGGCGCTGCAGATCAGTTTGACGTGGTGGTCGTAGAGCACGTCGATCAGCAACACGAAACGGCGCGCGATGTCATCATCGCCTCTATCCATCTGCCGAATTTCGGTAACGATCACGGTATTGAAAAAACGCGCCAGTTCGAGATAGTCGTTCTGGCTACGCGTGGTTTCGCAAAGTTCGGCAAAACTGAACCAGACGGTATCCTCGGCGCAGTACCGATGCGCCAGCACCCTGCCGTTGATGGTCAACTCGGAGCGTTGCGATTGCACCGGTGTAACATGCTGATCGATGTAGTCGTGAATCCTGGCCCCGGTTTCGGAGTTATGCGGAACCGAGTACAGATCGGTCCGCTGCAGAAAGCGCAAGCGATAGTCGAAGCCGCCATCGAGGTTGACGACCTGGCAGTGGCGTTCGAGTAAATCGATTGCCGGCACAAAGCGGGCGCGTTGCAGGCCATCGTAATACAGATCCCGTGGTGCCGCGTTCGACGTGGTGACCAGTACCACGCCTTCGCTGAACAGCGCTTGCAACAGACCCGCCATGATCATGGCATCGCCGATATCGATAATGACGAACTCATCCAGGCAAAGCACCCGAGTTACCTCGGCAATGTCCCGAGCCACCTGCCGCAGAGGATGTTCGATTTTTTTTTGCTGCCGCAACGCGGCATGAATCTGATTCATGAAACTGTGGAAGTGCGTGCGCCGACGCTTGATGTCGGCGGGAAGCGATTGATAGAACATATCCATCAGCAAGGTCTTGCCGCGCCCGACCCCGCCCCACAGGTATAGACCGCGGATTTCCGCGCGCCGCTCGTGTCGTGTAAACCAGGCGCGCCAGGCGCGCCCGGAAGCGTCGCGCACGACCCGCTCAAACAGTTCATCGAGTAGCCTAATCGACTGCTGCTGCGCTGCATCGACCACGAAACCGGGCTGCGCCATCAAAGCCTGGTACTTTTGCGACGGCTTCATGGGCGTGACAAGTTTCCATAACGCACATAAACCAGCCTGCCGCGAGCCGCGCAGCTCCAGAATTTTTTTGCGAAAAAATAACGGTTTTTCAACATCTTATAGTGATTTTTAATGTTTACAGGTAATATCTGTTTAAGACTAATGTGATCGTATTGAATTTAATATCAATCGCGATATACTTTTTCGGTCGAATTAACGTTTGCTGCGGCATGATTGTAAGGCCAATTCGCCAAGTGCAGCTGATTAAAACAGGTAACCGGACGACGATCTAGACCAATGGCAGTTGATAATCGAGTAATCAATCCCGCCCTCGCGCAACAGATGTTTCGCAAAAGCGAGATGCTGAAGCGCAAGCGCGCCGGTGAACCTGCCGCAATCGAATCCTTCCCGCGCGTGGTCAAGACCATTACCGGTCTGTGGCGCTACTCGGAAGGCAAGAAATACCTCGAGGAACTGATCGTGGTCGAAGGCGGCAAGCGCCGCGCCGGATTTCCGGTCGAAGTACAGGACGAGTTGATGTTTCTGTACCAGATGCTGCTCGACCAGCACCGAATTCTGAGCTTGCGCGGCCAGAAGATCACCGCGAACAAGCCTCCCGGCACCAAGTTCACCATGGGCACATAGTACCAACGCTACCCATGACCCACCGGGTCCCGTCATCCAGCGATAACCTGTCATCCCGGCGCTAACTTGTCATCTTCGACCCCGGCGAAGCCGGCTCCGACCACGAGATATTCGCATTCGATGTCCTGCTCCAGCGCGGGTTGCGGCTGGCGTGTGGGCAGGATTGCATTCCAGCCGCTGATCCCGAGATTGGCTGGTTTCTGATCGACCTTGATCATCGCCGTGACTAATCGACCGAGTCGGCCTGGTTGCGATCGGCATGGGTGAGAATTTCGGTCATTGGCCCTTACCCTCTTTGATTTCTGCAAATGTAGTGTTCATGACACCGATCACCTGTTCCAGGGAGCGCATGTCGTCTTCGTTCAGCGGCTGCAGCGGCTTACGCGGTGGCCCGGCCGGCAGGTTGCGCGCGCTCATGCCGTGTTTGACGCACTGCACGAACTTGCCGCCCTGTTCGAGCACCGCCATCAGCGGCAGCATCGCCGACATGATGCGCCGGCCCTTGTCGAAATCACCTTCGACGGCACAGGCCTGGTAGAGCGCAATGTGAATCTCGGGCGCAAAATTGGATCCGGCGCAAACCCAGGAGCGCGCACCCCAGGCGAAGAACTCGAGCGCCTGGTCATCCATGCCGCAGGACATCTGGATTTGCGGGTAATTGTTCGCCAGCAGGTGAATGCGGTTCGGGTCGCCCGAACTCTCCTTGATCGCGCAGAAGTTCGCCGAGCGTCCGACATGATCGAGAAACTCTTCGCCCATCATCGCACCCATGCGTCCCGGGTAGTTGTACAGCATGATCGGCAGATTTGCGGCGCGGTCTATGGCCAGAGCATGCAATGCGTTTTCGTGCTCGGTCGGCAGCGAGTAGGGTGGAGTCGCCACCAGCAGGGCGTCGGCGCCAACCGCTACTGCGGCTTTCGCATACTCGATCGACTCCTCGGTACGAAACGCGCCGGTACCGACAATGTAGCTGCAGCGACCGCGAATTTGCTGGTGCATGAACTTCATCATTTCGAAGCGCTCGTCCATCGACTGTGCATAGTACTCGCCGGTCGTGCCGGCACAGATGAGACCATGCACGCCGGCATCGAGCAGGAATTCGATGACCTCGGCAAGCCGGTCGTAATCGATACTAAAATCGTCCCGGTAGGGTGTGATCACCGGGGTGTAAATACCTTCAAATTTCATCGTTTAGATCCTGTCTCAAGAGGTTTACGCCGCCATGTCGACGTTCGACTTGCCTGCGATCGCGGCGCGAAATTTATCCTGGGTTTCACGAAGGCGTCATTGCATTTTATATGTATACATATTATTTGAACCTGCAAGCCCGAACAACTGAAATTCAAATCGAGTCGCCAAAACTGGATCAACACGCGCTGAGACCGAATTGATACAAGTCAAGGCAGATGCATTTTTAGAAGCGCAGTCTGAGGCAATCTGTATACAACTTCATTGTAGCCAGGCAGCTTATCCGTTCGCCCGGTTGCGGAGCATAAAAAAAGCCCACTAGCACCTTAGTGACTAATCCGGCCGAATGGGGCTCGCATGAATCGTTTCAAAAGCAGTATTCTCGTAATCAGCGCACTACTTTTCACGCCTTCGCTATGGGCGGCCGATCTCGAAGCCGGCAAGCAGCGAGCGTCCACCTGTTTCAGCTGTCACGGACCCGATGGCATCAGCCTCAATCCCAAATACCCGAACCTCGCCGGGCAAAATGCCGAATACCTCGCCAGTCAACTCAACGCTTTTCGCAAGGGGGATCGCAAGGACGCCATCATGTCGCCGATGGCCGCCAGCCTGAGCGATGCCGATGTTGAGAACGTAGCGGCCTACTTCGCCAGCCAGGGCGCCGCATCGCAGCAACCGCTTTCCGCCGGCGGTGAAAGAGAACAGATTACCGCACTGGCCCAGCAAGTCATGGCCGCGGTCGAAGCCATGTACCAGGGCGCCGCGTCCGGCGTTCCTACACCCGAAATCCCAACGGCGGACGTTAACGCAATCCAGCTCACCGAAGCGGAGTCGACACGCGCGCGCGGAATATACTTTCAGCGCTGCGCCGGCTGCCATGGCGTGCTGCGCAAGGGCGCCACCGGTAAACCGCTGACCACCGATATCACGCAAAAGGTAGGCACCACCTACCTGGAAACCTTCATCAAGTACGGCTCACCGGCGGGCATGCCCAACTGGGGGACCTCGGGCCTGCTCAACGACAAGGACGTCAACCTGATGGCGCGCTACCTGCAGATTGAGCCACCGGTGCCGCCCGAATGGGGAATGAAAGAGATGATGGGCACCTGGGTGGTGCACATTCCGCCCGAGAAAAGGCCGACCAAACAGCAAAACAACTACAACCTCGACAACCTGGTTTCGGTGACGCTGCGCGACGCCGGCCAGATCGCCCTCATCGATGGTGACAGCAAGGAATTCGTCCGTGTCATCAACACCGGCTACGCGGTTCACATTTCACGCATATCGGCTTCGGGGCGCTATCTCTTCGTGATCGGCCGCGACGCCAAGATCAATCTCATCGATCTATGGATGGAGGAACCGCAAACCGTGGCTGAAATCAAGGTCGGCCTGGAAGCCCGTTCCGTCGAGACCTCGAAATACGAGGGCTATGAAGACAAGTTCGCTATCGCCGGCGCCTACTGGCCGCCGCAGTTCGTGGTGATGGACGGCGATACGCTCGAGCCCAAAAAGATCGTCTCCACGCGCGGCCTGACGGTCGACACCCACGAATATCACCCGGAACCGCGGGTCGCCGCCATCGTGGCGTCACACAAGCACCCCGAATTCATCGTCAACGTCAAGGAAACCGGCAAGGTCAAGCTGGTCGACTACAGCGATTTGAAAAACCTCAAGATCACCACCATCGACGCCGCCCTTTTTCTGCATGACGGGGGCTGGGAACAGACACGCCGCTATTTCATGTCGGCCGCCAACAAGTCAAACCAGATCGCGGTCATCGATTCACAGGACAGAAAACTGGTGAAACTGGTCGACGTCGGCAAAATTCCGCACCCCGGCAGAGGCGCCAATTTCGTCGACCCTGAATTCGGTCCGGTCTGGGCTACCAGCCACCTCGGCGACGCCAGCGTATCGCTGATCAGCACCGATACCAGCAGCGACAAGGCCTGGCAGGTTGTGCGTACCTTGAACGGTCAGGGCGGAGGCTCGCTGTTCCTGAAGACCCACCCCAAGTCCACCAACCTGTGGGTTGATACGCCGTTGAACCCCGATCCCAGGATCTCGCAATCGGTGGCGGTGTTCGATATCAACCAGCCGAACAAGGGCTATGTGCAGATACCGATCGCCGAATGGGCGGAAATCGGCGAAGGGCCGTTGCGCGTGGTCCAGCCCGAGTACAATTTTGCCGGCGATGAAGTCTGGTTTTCGGTGTGGAACGGCAAGGACCAGGAGTCCGCGATCGTCGTCGTCGACGACAAGACGCGTAAACTGAAAACGGTTATCAAGGATGAACGGCTGATCACGCCAACCGGAAAATTCACCGTTTACAATACCCAGCACGACGTTTACTAGGCACAGCCTCAAAACACCGCCAGCGCTGATACCAGCGCTGGCGGCATTAACCCCGACCCCACGGCGGCATGACCCTCAGCGACGCAACAGCGCCAGCCAACGCCAGAAATTGAGCAACGATGCGAGCGATGCCGCCACGTAGGTGAAGGCCGCGGCACGCAGAATGGAACGGGCCGCCGGTAACTGCCGTGGAGTCAGGTATCCCGAGGACAGCACCGGCAGTGCTTTCTTGAAGCTGGCATCGATTTCGACTGGCAGGGTCAACAGTTGCACCACGATCGCGAAACCCATGATCAGGAATGCGCCGATGATATTGAGCACCGCGGCAGACGGAAGCCGGGTTATCAAAACGCTGAACGGCGCCGCGAACAGCAGCAGCGAACCGATTCGCTGCGCCAGTAGCGAAATCTTCGCGAGCCGGGTGCGCATCAGGAACAGGGGTTCTTCACCGGCATGCTGGTAGGCGTGCCCGCATTCATGGGCGGCGACCGTTATCGCGGTCAGGGTGCGACCCTCGAACTTGTCGCGTGTCAGCCGTACCGCGCGCTCCATTGGATCGTAGTGATCGCCGAAATCGGTCACTTCGACCTTGACCTCCTGCAAATCGTAGCGATCGAGTAAATGACGCGCCAGTTCGGCGCCATTGCCCGGGAAATTCTCTTCCGTCACGCGGTTATGCCGACCCAGAACCCACTGCACCCACAGTTGAGGGCCGTAGACCATGAGCAGGAGCAGCACGATAACAGGGACGTATATCATCGACGGATAGCCTAATCGCTGGCCGATGAGAATACCAGTGGCTCAGACCCGGGTTATTTTTTCGAGACTGTCATAGACGCGCTGGTACTCGCGTTGCATGACCTGTAATTGAGCACCGAGATCGATCTGAACCCGGTTGATGTAGGAATCTTCCAGTTGCGCGGCGAGGTGCGCGAGACGCATCGCGCCAATACTGGCGGCGGAGGATTTTATGGTGTGCGCCCAACGATGCAGATCGGCGATGGACGTTCTCAGGGTACTGTTTTCGATATCGCTGAGAAACTCGTCTATAGACTCGACGTAGGACTCGATGACCATGCCCGCATCGTCACCCATATCTTGCCTGAGGCGTTCGATTACCTTATCGTCCAGCGTTAACTGATTATCGGGATCAGGATTCATTTTCTAGTTCTGGTCATTTCTGCAAATACAACACAGCGAGTATAGCCGAATGTATCGATTTTACCGCCTACGCCTGCTCCGGAATATCACTCATGCCGGGCACGAATGAGCCATTTTACATCGTCGGCCATCGCGGCGCCGCTGGAGAAAAACTCGAGAACAGCCTCGACGGATTTCACCATACGCTGACACTGGCCATCGACGCGATCGAGCTCGATATACGCGAACATTCGGCCGAGCTCTGGGTGATACACGATCGCGACCTCGAGCGCCTGACCACGTCGACCGGGAACTTCGAAGACCAGGCCGATCCGACGAGCATATGCCTGCGTAACGGCGAGGCGGTACCTACCCTGCAACAGGTGCTCGATCTGTACTGGGGCAAGATGCCGGTCAACATCGAGATCAAGTCGGTCGTAAACCTGCGCCTGTTGCTCGATTTACTGGCCCGCTACCCGGCGCTGGAAGCGCGCCCCGGCCACCCCTGGATACTGATTTCATCGTTCAACCACGATGCTCTGTTGCAGCTCAAGGCGCTCGGATGCACATGGCCGCTGGCGCCCATCAGCAGCGGCATTCCGATTCAGGTCGACGCCGAGCTCAAGCAGATTGCACCCTGGTCATGGCATTTTGACGATGAGTACCTCGACCTCGAGCTGGTACGGCGACTGCGCGACCAGGGAGTGCCTTCGCTGGTATTCACGGTCAACGACGCCGAGCGCGCGGTTTTCCTGAAGCGCAGC
>Ga0255049_10000893_pt1 | contig 17359 bp, 13 predicted proteins | sample JV7_2_3_MG_FD_183615 | JGI IMG/M metagenome (GOLD analysis project Ga0255049, IMG submission 183615) | Seawater microbial communities from Jervis Inlet, British Columbia, Canada - JV7_2_3 | ecosystem: Environmental > Aquatic > Marine > Inlet | place: Canada: British Columbia | collected 2016-10-06
GAGTTGATCGAGTATGCGTGCGACGACGAAATCAATCAGATCGGAAACCTCGCTAACCCCGTGATAAAACCCTGGATTGGGGGGCAGGATTACCACGCCGAGACGCGCCAGCGTGAGCATGTTTTCCAGATGTATGGCGGAAAAAGGTGTCTCCCTGGGAACCAGGACCAGGGTTTTGCGCTCCTTGATGACGACATCCGCGGCGCGATGAATCAGGTTGTCACTACTGCCGATCGCGATCGACGCCAGGCTACCCATGCTGCAAGGACAGACCACCATGGCGTCGGCAACCGAAGAGCCACTGGCCGGTGGCGCTGTCCATTGGTCCCTGGAATAAACCTGGATCAGTTCGGGCTCGGCGTTGAAGTGCTCCGCCAGGGCCTGTTGCATTTTACGCGGCGAACCGGTCAGTTTCAGCTCGCTTTCCATGGCCATCACGATTTGTCCGGGCTGCGAGGTAATAAACTGGATGCGGATGTTTTTCTGCAGCAGGTATTGCATCAGGCGCAGGCTGTACTCCGCGCCGGAGGCTCCGGTCATCGCCAGCGTGATTACTTTAGCCCGCATATCTCACCGTTTTACGTCGCGAGGGCGTCACAAAGACGCTGTGGCGCGCCGCACGGACCAGAGGTCCGCGCCGGCGTAGTTTACACTACGTTTAGCGGGCCGACGGGAGTACGGCGTGCCACAGTGCGCTTTGCGACGTCCGCACGACTGCAGGGATGCAGGAGGTAGAGCAACGCAGGGAGCAGTTGCCGAGCAGGAAAGCGGTGAGATATGCGGGCTAGGAGTCATGAGTCGGTAATTGTTATGTCGGCTTCGACCAGCTTGTCGGTAGCCTGCGATAGTCTCGTGATCAGGTTTTCCAGGAAGATGCGGTAGTAACGCACCTGGGTTTCGGTCGAGGCCTGCTCCATCAACGAAGCACTGACGCTCATCAGGGACACCTCGGTGCGCGCCGCGATAGTGGCATTGCGCGGTTGCCGGGTCAAAAAGGCGATTTCACCGAAACAGTCACCTTGCTTCATCAGGCCGACGACGGTTTCATTTTTTACTACTTCGACGCCGCCCTTGGCGATGATGTAAAACGCGGTCTCGGGTTCGCCCTCGGTAACGATGACTTCGCCTTTTTTGAATTCCTTCCATTCGCTGGCGTTGACCACCTCGGTAATCTGGTCATCGTTGAATTCCTTGAAGAAAGCGAGGAATCGCAGCGTTTTCCACTTTTCCTGCATGTCGATACGTTCGCCGACTCCGCGCAGTCGACCGAAGGCCAGGGTCAGGTCTTTGGCCAGCATCTCGGCGGACTCATAGCGGTCATAAATGATTTTCTGCATCGCCTTCTCGGTAATAGTGGCGATGTGTTCGGGCACCTCGGGATTGATCTCGAGGAGGGGGTCGGGTTCGAGATTGGTGATCTTGTATATCAGCGATTCGAGACTGCTGGCCTTATACGGGGGTTTTTGCGCCAGCAGTGCGTACATGACCGCGCCCAGCGAGTAGACGTCCGATTGCGCCACCAGGCGCTTTTCCTCGGACAGCTGCTCCGGCGGCATGTACATCGGCGATCCCTGCACCTCGGCGTTGGGCTCCTCGAAACCGACGTCGACATGGGCGATGCTGAAATCCATGATTTTGACGTCGCCGTCGTTGCTGAGCATGATGTTGCCCGGTTTCAGGTCGCGATGAATGATGCCTTCGCGGTGGACGTAGTCGAGGCCCTTGGCGCATTGGTAAATGACGTCGACGATCTGTTTCGGATTCAGTGTCCTGCCACCGGTGACGTATTCCTGTAGCGTCGTTCCATCGACGAACTCCATGACGATGTAGTTGAGATCGTCTTCCTGCCCGGCATCGTATACGCTGACCACCGAAGGGTGATGCATGCGTCCGGCGCTGTAAACCTCGGCAAAAAACAGTTCGCGCAGCTTTTGCACGGTGGCTTCGTCCATGTCTTTGGGTGTGTGCGCGACCTTGATGGCCACGGTGCGCTGGACAAAAGGATCGTAAGCCTCGTAGACAACGCCCATGGAACCGCGGCCGATACGTCGCTTGATTTCGTACTTGGCAATTTTTGTAGGTCTACTTGATTTTTTAGACATGCCCGATTCTAGTCCTGCAGCGTCTTAATAAGGCGTTGATGTATATTATCGAAGCCCCCGTTGCTCATAATCACAATTTGATCTCCATGTCGGCTTGTGTGCAGCAGGTAGTCGATAATTTGTTGCGTGTCGCTTTTGACTTCTACTATTGTAGACGCAGTCTCGGCCATTTTCGCTAAATCCCACTGTAAATCCGGGTTTTCGCACAATAAAACCAGGTCCGCGGCGGCAAATGAGCGGCCAAGCTGGTCACCGTGTATGCCCATTTTCATGGTGTTGGAACGAATATCCAGAACCGCGATCAGGCGACCGCCGTCATTGCTCTTGAGCGATTCCAGGGTGAGCGCTATCGCGGTCGGGTGATGGGCGAAGTCATCGATGATGCGGACACCGTTGATTTCCGCGATCACTTCCTGGCGGCGTTTTACCCCGGCGAAGCGAGACATGGCGTCGGCGGCGGTTTCGATCGCGACCCCGGCATGGCGCGCGGCGGCGATTGCGGCCGTCGCATTCAAGGCGTTGAACTGTCCTTTCTGTGCGAGTCGCAACGGGTAGTCGCGGCCATCGTGATGCAGGACATTGTGCGCATCCAGGAAGAAGTCGGCATTCGAATCACCTTCCGAAAATCCGAGCTGCTCGCTCCAGCAGCCCATTTGCAGTACTTCGCGCAGGGCTTCGTCGTCCTGCCTGACGACGATCAACGCGCTCGCCGGCAGGGTTCGCACCAGGTGGTGAAACTGGCGCTTGATCGCGTCCAGGTCATCGAAGATATCGGCGTGGTCAAACTCGAGGTTGTTCAGAATAAGCGTGCGCGGGTGGTAATGAATAAACTTGGAGCGCTTGTCGAACAGCGCCGAGTCGTATTCATCCGCCTCGATAACAAAGAACGGGTCGCTACCGAGTCTTGCCGATTGCGCGAAGTTCTGGCTGATGCCGCCTATCAGGTAGCCTGGATCGAGGCCGGCGTCTTCCAGAATCCACGCCAGCATGCTGCTCGCGGTGGTCTTGCCATGGGTGCCGGCGACGGCGAGCACCCAGCGCTTGCACAGGATGGCCTCGTAGAGCCACTGTGGCCCGGAGGTGTAGCGCAGTCCCAGTTCGAGAATTTTCTCAAACTGGGGGTTGCCGCGCGTGATCGCATTGCCGACGATGTAGACGTCGCAATCCTCGGGTAACGCATTGGCGTCGTAACCGTTATCGAGTTCTATATCGATGCGCTCGAGTTGGGTGCTCATCGGTGGATAGACGTTGGCGTCGGAGCCGGCGACCTCGTATCCCGACTCACGCGCCAGCTGCGCGAGACCCGCCATGAAAGTGCCGCAAATGCCGAGGATGTAAATTTTCACGGGTAAAACCAGATTACGATGAATTGATAAATAAAAAAGTAGCTGATCGATATCATAGACGAAAGATGAGCCTTGATTTCAAAGGCGCGTTTGAAAATCAGCGACAGCACCGCGAGGTTCCAGATGAGGATAGCCAGGGTGACGTATATCAGGAGATTGTCACCGTCGCTACTGCTATTGGCGAAAAGATTGTAGACTGGAATGGTCGCCGCGGTGATGACGACATTGATTCCAAGCAGGGCGGAAAAGGTTTGCAGGAAGCGGGAGAGCGAATCCTTCCAGCGCAGTCCGATGTAGCTGATCAGCGCGAGCATTCCCAGTTCCAGTGCAATCTGTGCGCATACCAGGGCATAACTGCGTTCTGTATCGACCAGCAACAGGCCGATCAGGAAATAGCTGAGTCCGGTGAGCCCCACGCAATAGAGGCTATAGGGCAAACGTTGTGGGCTTGATAGCAGCAAGCACATTAAAATGTAGTGCTTGAGGCTGACCAGCCATTGCCCGAAGATATTTTGCATGGGCGACATCATAACCACTTCGAAACACAACACAATAACGCGGGAAAATGAATGAGTTAAAAACACCATTTGGTTATAATCACGCCCTTTGGCCTGCGAATTAAATGAGCGATTTACCTGCCTCCGATTTGAGTAGCTTCCAGGGGCTTATCCAGACCTTGCAGAATTACTGGTCTGAACAGGGTTGTGTGATCATGCAGCCGCTGGACATGGAGGTCGGCGCCGGCACGTTTCACCCGGCGACCTTTCTTCGCGCCATCGGTCCCGAACCCTGGCGCGTGGCTTATGTGCAACCCAGTCGCCGGCCGACCGACGGGCGTTATGGCGAAAATCCCAATCGACTGCAGCATTACTTTCAGTTCCAGGTATTGCTCAAACCATCACCCGACAATTTCCAGGAACTGTACCTGGGCTCGTTGACGGCACTGGGATTCGACATGCTGGTGCACGATGTCCGCTTCGTCGAGGATAACTGGGAATCGCCGACCCTGGGCGCCTGGGGCCTCGGCTGGGAAGTGTGGCTGAACGGCATGGAAGTGACCCAGTTCACTTACTTTCAACAGGTGGGTGGCCTCGAGTGCCGCCCGGTATCGGGCGAGATTACCTATGGTATCGAACGCCTGGCGATGTACCTGCAGGGCGTCGATAGCATTTTCGACCTGGTCTGGAGCAGGGGGCCGCAGGGAGTGGTGACCTATGGCGATATCTACCATCAAAATGAAGTGGAGCAGTCGACCTACAATTTCGAACTGGCCGATTGCGATGCGCTGTTCCACTGGTTCGACGTTTGTGAATCGCAGTGTCGGCAGCTGGTCGAGGCAGGGCTGTCGCTGCCGGCCTACGAGCAGGTGATGAAGGCTTCGCATGCTTTCAACCTGCTGGATGCGAGACATGCGATTTCGGTAACCGAACGCCAGCGTTTTATCTTGCGCGTGCGCAACCTGTCGCGGGCGGTGGCCGAGTGTTACTACGCGTCGCGGGAGGCGCTGGGATTTCCGTTGATCAGGCAGGAGAAAAGCGATGAGTAGCCACTGCCTGATTGAAATCGGCACCGAGGAATTACCCCCGCGCGCGTTGATGTCACTGGCGCGTAACTTCGCCGACCTCGTGCAACGGGCGTTGGTCACCTGCGAACTCGGTGCGCAGACGGTCGAGGTGTTCGCTACGCCGCGGCGCCTGGCGATGCTGTTGAATGATCTGCCGCTACAACAGGCCGACCGACAGGTCGAAAAACGCGGCCCGGCGCTCGCCGCCGCATTTGACGAGGAAGGTAATCCGTCGCGCGCCGCCAGCGGCTTCGCGCGTTCCTGTGGTGTCGAGGTCGATCAACTCGAACGCCGCGAAACCGACAAGGGTAGCTGGCTGTATTATTGCGCGACCCGACCGGGGCAAAGCCTGGTCGAGTTGTTACCGGAAATCGTCAGTAACGCGTTAAACGATCTGCCGATTCCGAAGCGCATGCGCTGGGCTGACCGCAGCGATGACTTCGTGCGCCCGGTCAAGTGGCTGTTGCTGATGGTTGACGATGAAGTCGTCGAAACCGAGATTTTCGGGTTGCGCTCCACGAACTGCAGTTACGGGCATCGCTTTCATGCTCCCGGCAAGCTGGAAATCAAACAGGCTGCAGATTACGCGCATATTTTGTTATCGCAGGGCATGGTCATCGCCAGTTTCGAAGAGCGCCGCGAGCATATTCGCAAACTCGTCGAAGCGGCGGCGCTGCGGCTGGGTGGCGCGGCGCGAATGGACGAGGGACTGCTCGACGAAGTCACCGCCCTGGTGGAGTACCCGGCAGAGATCTGCGGCCAGTTCGATACCGGCTTCCTCGATCTGCCGGTGGAAGTATTGGTGACGACCATGCAGGAGAACCAGAAGTATTTCGCGCTGTTCGCTGACGATGGACGCCTGCTGCCGCATTTTATTTCGATCGCGAATATCGATAGCCGCAAGCCGGAGGTGGTCGCCTACGGCAATGAGCGCGTCATCCGCCCTCGCTTTGCCGATGCTGAGTTCTTTTTTGCGCAGGATAGCAAGCAGGGACTGGACAATATGCGCCAACGCCTCGATTCGGTTGTGTTCCAGGAAAAGCTCGGTAGTCTTGGGGATAAAACCCGGCGCATCATGCGCCTCGCCGGACATATCGCCAGGCATTCAGGCGCCGACCCGGATATGGTGCAGCGCGCAGCCGATTTGTGTAAGGCCGACCTGATGAGCGATATGGTGGGAGAGTTCCCGCGCTTGCAGGGCACCATGGGACGTTACTATGCCGAGTTGCAACAGGAGAAGGCCCAGGTCAGTGAGGCCATAGAGCAACACTACTGGCCTCGATTCGCCGGTGATTTATTACCGCGAACGGCCTTGTCACAGGCAGTTGCGCTAGCCGATCGACTCGATAGCCTGGTCGGAATTTTCGCCATCGGTGAAAAGCCGGGTGGCGACAAGGACCCGTTTGCATTGCGCCGTGCTGCGCTCGCCGTGCTGCGCATCGTCGTCGAGAACGAGTTAGCGCTCGATGTTATCGATTTGTGCCAGGCCGCCGCCGCGGGCTACCCCGAGACGCTGCGCGCCGACGACGCCATCGCCGATGTGATCGAATACATCTTTGACCGCCAGCGAGCCTACTACCAGGAGTTGGGGATACGCTTCGACGTCGTCGACGCCGTATCCCACGATCACCCCGGCTTGCTCCATGATTGTGATTTGCGCATTCGCGCGGTACAGGAGTTTCAGCGTCACGAAGCCGCGACCGCGCTCGCCGCAGCCAACAAACGCATCGCTAACATCCTCAGGAAACAGCCGCCGGCAGGCAGAGGGGTCGACCCTGAGCTGTTTTGCGAGGACGCTGAAAAACAACTTTATCAGCAGCTTAAGGCGCTCGATGCGGGCGTCGCGGAGCTGTTTGCACAGGCTGACTATTTGCCGGGTCTGGAACAGCTGGCGCAGCTTCGACCCGCCGTCGACCGTTTTTTTGACGAGGTAATGGTCATGGTTGATGACTCCGCGGTAAAAAATAACCGGCTTGCACTACTCGATGAACTGTTGCAAAGTTTCAGGCAGGTGGCTGATTTTTCACGTATCCAGTCATGATCGAAGGGTTGTAAAGGAGGAGTTTGCAGTTGGCCAAAATGGTAATCCTGGACAGGGATGGCGTCATCAGCCATGCACAAGAGGAAGACACCACCACGGTCGATGGATGGGATCCGATATCGGGTAGTATCGAGGCGATCAGTCGCCTGAAAAAGGCAGGTTACCTGGTTACCATCGCATCCAACCATACGGGTGTCGCGCGTGGCTACTATACCGAGGAAGCGTTACAGCTAATGCATGAGAAAATGCAGCGCATGCTGTCGATACGAGGCGCCAGCGTGGATGGTATCTTCTATTGTCCGCATGGCCCGGAGGCCAATTGCATCTGCCGTAAGCCCAAGCCCGGGTTGTTGTACCAGATCGCCCAGCAGTTCGACATCGACCTCACGAAAACGCCGGTGGTGGGTGACAGCATCAGTGACGTGGAGGCAGCCAGGATGGCCAATGCCATGCCGGTCCTGGTGCGTACCGGAAAAGGAGAGTACACGATGCAGCATTTTCCCGAAGCGCTCGATGTTCCCGTCTACAACGATCTGGGCCACTTCGTTCGCGAAACCTTGCGTCGTAAATAAGCTTGACGTGGTAAGCCCTCTGTACAGGTTCTGGTTGGCGATTCGCTCGACGTTTTTCTGGGCGTTTTTTCTGCCCTTCATTTTGCTTTGCGCAATGGCGTTATCGCTGAGCTTTTACATGCCATTGTGGTTTCGCATGGGCCTCATAAAAATATGGATTGGCTGCTCGCTGGCCTCTCTGCGGCTGTTTTGCGGTCTTAAATATTCCGTCGAAGGCGCAGAGAACATTCCCGAGAACGGATTTATCGTGATGAGCAAACACAGTTCGACCTGGGAGACTATTGCGATACAGCGGTTCTTCAGGCCGATGGTCTGGGTGGTCAAACGCGAACTCACCTGGATTCCTTTTTTCGGTTGGGGCCTGAAAGCAATGAACGCGATTGCGCTCGATCGCGGAACCGGCCGCAAGGCGATAACCCAGTTGATTAAGGAGAGTCAGCGTCACATGGATCGGGGGCGTATCCTGATGCTGTTCCCCGAAGGCACGCGGGTACTGCCGATGCAGGTCAAGCCGTTCAGACTCGGCGGCGGCATCGTTTCGCAACGCACGGGTTATGCCGTCCTGCCCATCGCCCACAACGCCGGGGAATTCTGGCCGCGACACAGCTGGATCAAGTGGCCGGGCACGATTCGCGTGGTTATCGGTGCGCCGATCGAACCGGGTGATAAAAAGCCCGAGAAAATCATCGCCGAGGTGGGCGACTGGATAACTAGCGAATGCGAAAGAATCAGCGACAAGAAGCAACTGCAGCGTATAGGCGTGCTGCCGCCGGCCGAACCGGAATAGGTGATCGACAGGATGCGCTGTGAGAAGGACTCTGACCGGCAAACCAGGACCTGCTGTGTGCCGCGATACTCCGGGAAATTACTATTGTGGTCGGGCCTTTTGTTATTGTTGTCGGGTTTCACCGGCCTCGTCAAAGCCGAGTGGACCGGGATTGCGCTCGAGATCTCCGATACCAGGTCCGATTGGGAGTTTTCGGACGGTACGCGCGAGACCAAGATCAGTTCAATTACTTTTCAGGTCGAAGAACGCACCGAGAGCGGACTCAGCGTCGGCGGCGGCCTCGGTTACATGACGATGCGCGTCGATGGTAACGACGAGGTCGAAACCAAAAAATTTGATGGCGAGTTCCTGGAGATCTACTTTCGCCAGGAATTTTCCATCGGCGAGTCTTTTTCGCTGGAAATGCTGCTGGACTATGGATTCTATAGCGGGGATGAAAATACCAGTTCCGATCGGGATGACATAAGCTGGACTCAGCTCGGCTTTGAATTCGGCGCGAGCTTTCAGCGCGACAATATCCGCATTACACCCTTCGCAAGCTACACCGATATCGATGGCGATATCAGCGGTGATGACCCGACCGAGGTATTTACCATGGAGGATGAGATCGGCTACGGCCTGCGGCTCGACTTTTTCACTGAAAGCACCGCCTTCGTCAGTCTGAAGTTACAGACGGGAAGTTATAACGGCGGCTATCTGACCTTTGTGCGGCGTTACTAGCCAGTTCATCGAAATTCTATGAGGCGGGCTCGGTGTTGTTGAGGTAATTTTTTTTGAGCGTGCCGTAGGTTTCCACCAGTTCGTCAATTTTCGCCTGGTCGTACTCGCGTAGCCCGCTCATGACCATTTTCTTTTGCCCCTTGCCGATCTGTTCGCCGTTACAGCACAGGTCATAGTTGAGCGCAACGTCAGCGCGTTTGCCGTAAAGCCTGCAGAAATTTTCGGTCAGTGCCAGATCAATCCTGTCTACATCCAGGGTGTCCAGTGAAATGCGCATATGGTCATAAATCACCAATGGCCGTTCGGTGTTGATCATGACGTTGTTTTCCTGCATCAGGGGTACCAGTATGTGCGGGAAGGTATGGCCCGAGAATTCGACATAGTTTCGGGTCAGCGATTCGATAAGCTCCGGGTTGCCACTATGCGCCCCGTCGCTAGAGACATCGAGATACTTTTTATCGTTTTCATCGTAGATGGATATTTCACGCGCGTTTACTTCGGGTAGAATCAGCGTCACGTCGTCGCCCACCATGCCCGAAAACGAAAAGCTCATGGTCTGGCGCAGGCCGTAATAGTGAATGATCACCGAAAACAGTAAATCACCGGGAACGCAGAAGCGCTTCGAATCAACATCGTGAATCGTATTGAAATCGCCCGCGACCGATTTTGCGAAATCGCTCGCCTGTTCCCGGGTAAAGGAAAGCCTGGAGCCTTCAAGGTTATAGTATTTTTCTGGATTCATTATTTTTCTCGGTTTAACGTACTGCGGCTCCGAGTGGTATCTTACAGCATTTTGCAGATGAGGAAGGAACAAGTGGTCTATTGCGCTCGAAAATCCAGAAGGCGACTGGCGCGTTATGCTTAGCCTGAACAACCTCGCGTTACGGCGCTCGACCGAACTGCTGTTCGAGGCGGTCGACATGAAGATTTACCCGGGACAGAAGCTGGGTATCACCGGCGCCAATGGGTGTGGCAAGTCTTCACTGTTTGCGTTGATTCGCGGTGAGCTGAGCGCCGACCAGGGCGAACTTTCGCTGCCCTCGAACTGGGCGGTGGCCACGGTGGCGCAGGAAACCCTGCTCAGTAAACGTATTGCAATCGAATATGTTATCGATGGCGATGAAGAGCTCAGGCAGGTGCAGGCGAAGCTGCAGCAAGCCGAGGCCGACACCGATGCCATGCTGATAGCCAGCTGTCATGAGCGACTGCAGGATATCGACGGTTACCAGGCAAATAGCCGCGCCGCCAGGTTGCTCGCGGGACTCGGCTTTAGCGAGGCTGATTCGCAACGGCCGCTGGACAACTTTTCCGGTGGCTGGATCATGCGTCTCAACCTGGCGCGTGCGTTGATGTGCCGATCCGATCTGCTGCTGCTCGACGAGCCGACCAATCACCTCGACCTGGATGCGGTTATCTGGCTTGAGCAGTGGTTGAAACGTTACCAGGGAACGCTGTTATTGATTTCGCATGACCGCGATTTTCTCGATGCTGTCGTCAATAGCGTGGCGCATATCGAAAATCTGCATATCGACCTGTACCGCGGCAACTACTCCGCCTTCGAAGTCCAGCGTGTCGAGCGGCTTGCGCAACAACAGGCGGCGCATCAGAAACAACAACAAAGCATCGCGCACATGCAGAGCTACATCGATCGCTTCCGCGCAAAGGCGACCAAGGCGCGCCAGGCGCAGAGCCGCATCAAGGCGTTGGAGCGGATGCGCTTGATCGCGCCCGCGCATGTCGATTCACCTTTTCACTTCGAGTTTCGCGCGTCCAGATCTCTGCCCACCTCGTTGCTCAAGCTGGAAAAGGCGAGTACGGGCTATGGCGAACAGGAAATTCTCGCGGATATTGATTTTTCGCTGATTCCCGGTGAGCGCATTGGATTGCTTGGTTTGAATGGCGCGGGCAAGTCCACCTTCATCAAACTGCTGGCCGGCGAATTGCCGACTTTCAGAGGGCAGATGACGCGCGCGCGCGACCTGCAGGTCGGCTATTTCGCGCAGCACCAGGTCGAGCAGCTGGACCTGGAGGCATCAGCATTGTTGACGATGCAGCGACTTGGCGCTCACTTAAGCGAACGCGAAGTTCGCTCCTATCTTGGTGGCTTCAATTTCAGGGGCGAAAAGGTCCTGCAGCCGGTAAAAACCTTTTCCGGCGGCCAAAAGGCGCGCCTGGTGCTGGCCCTGTTGATCTGGAATCGTCCTAATCTGATATTACTGGACGAACCGACCAACCATCTCGATCTGGAGATGCGCCTGGCGCTGAACCAGGCTTTGCAGGGCTACGACGGCAGCGTCATCCTGGTTTCACACGATCGCCACTTGCTGCGTAGCGTTTGCGATGACCTGTGGCTGGTCGATGGCGGAGCTCTGCAGCACTTCAAAGGTGATATCGATGCCTATCCGGAATGGCTGGCGCGGCGCAAGTCGGGCTCGCCGCAAGTGGCCGGGTACAGCTCCGGATCCCCGGATCGGCGCGCCCTCAAGGCGCAGCAGAACCAGCTTAAAAAAATAGAAACAGAACTGGTGAAACTTAATGACAAGCGTGTCGGCCTGGAGCAGCAACTCAGCGACACAGCGATCTATGCCGCCGAAAACCGGGATAGTCTGAATGCGAGTCTCGCCGCGCAGGCGGAAAACCACAAGCGGCTTGCCCAGGTCGAAGAAGAGTGGCTTTGTTTGAGCGAGGCGATCGAGCAGCAGGCGGGCTAGGCGCCGCGGCAATTTCCGACAATCTGGCCGAGGGTTTTCAACGCGTTTACATTGGCCTCGTTCCACGGAAAACCGCAGTTGATGCGCAGGTGGTTACGGAAGCGGCGCGTTGCCGAAAACAGGATGCCCGGCGTGACCCCGATGTTGTGCTCGAGCGCCTTGTTGAAGATGTCGATGCAATCGCAGCCGTCCGGCATTTCCACCCACAGCACGTTGCCGCCATGCGGATGCGAAACCCGGGTACCCGGCGGGAAATTTCTGGCGATCAGGTAACGCCCCTTTTCGACCTGTTCGCGCATGGCCACGCGCAAGCGCACCAGGTGGCGTTCATACTGGCCGCTACTGAGGAACTCGGCCATGGCAAGCTGGTTGATCGACGAGGTCGCCGAAGACCAGGCATACTTGTACTGCAGAAACTTCTTGCGGTAGCGGCCAGCGACCACCCAGCCGACACGATGGCCGGGCGCCAGCGTCTTGGAAAACGACGAACAGCTGAGCACCAGGTTGTTGAGGTCATAGGATTTGGCGGGGCGGGGCGCCTTGTCGCCAAAGTAGACGCTGCCGTAGACATCGTCCTCGATCAACGGGATATCGCGCTCGGCCATCAGGTTGACGAGTTCGCGCTTGTTGTCTTCCGGCATTTGACAACCGAGTGGGTTGCTCGTGTTCGGCGATGCCATCACGGCTTTGATGTCCATGGTGTCGAATGCTTCTTCGAGCGCTTCGAGATTGAGGCCGGTGACCGGATCGGTTTCGATCTCCACCGCCAGCATTCCCATTTGTTCGATCATGCGCAGCACCGCAAAGTAGGTCGGTGACTCAACCGCGATGATGTCGCCGCGTTTGGCCACGGTGCGCAGGCTGATGGAAAGCGCCTCGGTCGCCCCGGAGGTGATAATGATGTCGTTCGCACTGACGCGCGTGTAAGTCTGCGCATAGAGTTGAGCGATTTGCTCGCGCAGCTTGCGATCGCCGGGCGGGAACAGATAATCCATGCTCTTTAGCGGATAACGGCTTATGATGCTGCGCGTCGCGCGCGTCAGCGACTTCACCGGCATGAATTCCATCGATGGGTTAGACGTACCGAAAGGGGTGATGCGCGGATTGTTGGCATTGCGAAACACTTCCTCGAACAGTTCGCCAAAGCGCACGCGCCGCGCCTGGCCGGGCGTCGTCGCCGATTTGTCGATGTCATGGATCTGGTTGACGAGCGTATTGACATAAAACCCGGACTGCGGCTTGGCCGTGAGCACGCCCTGGTCTTCGAGATTGACATAAGACTGGGTGATAGTCGCGATGCTGACCCCGAGTTGCTTGCTGAGTTTACGTAGCGACGGCGCCTTGTCGCCGGGCTTGAGGTCGCCTTTCTCGATCAGCTCGTTGATATAACGCGACACCTGGGCGTATTTGAAAGTTTCAGCGCGTGCAACTGTCATGGTGATGGCTCAACTGTCCTGCATGGATTCCAAAAGAATTGTAACTGTTATTGTAACAGTCTCGTCCGTATTATCGCATCATTGCCGTTGCGGCAGGAACCCTGCCCAGGCAACGAGTTAAAACCCCCTCCTCCTCCTCAGGTTTTGACTTATGTTTAGCCCACCCCTGTAAAGGGGTGGGCTTTTTTTTGCTTGTGAGCTACTGCGCTTGCAGAGACGAGCGAAAATTCGCGCGCCAAATGCTCATTTGGTCCATCCAAACTGCGCTTTGTCGCGCGAATTTTCGCCCGTCTCTGCGGCGCTCGCTACGCTCACAAGCCAAAAAATGTTCAGGACATTTAGTGATGGCGGGGTGGAATGCTCATCTATGCAGTCGCAAGTGCTTTACTCGACAATGATCCAGAATCCCGGTTCTTTCGAGACCAATTTGCCGATCTCGTAAGCGCCGGGTGCGATGTCGGTAAAATCCCCGACTGCCTCTGGCATGACCGCTACCAGCAACCCCCCGCTTGTTTGTGGGTCGCATAATATCTGTTTCTGTTGTTCAGTCAGGGGAGATACGTGATCTCCATAACTGGCAAAATTGCGCTCACCGCCTCCTGGAATACAGCCCAACCGGCGATATTCCTCCACCGCTGGATCCAGCAACGGAATCCGCCTAAAATCCAGCTGCGCAGCAACGCCACTGCCCTGACAGATTTCCAGAAGATGTCCCAGCAAGCCAAATCCGGTGACATCCGTCATCGCGGTAACTGATGTCAACCGCCCCAGCTGTTCGCCAATTTTATTAAGTTCAGTCATGCTGTTTATTGCAATATCCCTGTGCTCGGCTTTCATTTTTTTTTGTTTCTGGGCCGTGCTCAAGATACCCACGCCCAGAGGTTTGGTTAAGAACAGGGAGCATCCCGCCCTGGCCCGGTTATTCTGCTTCAGATAATCTATTTTGATCCTTCCCGTGACGGCCAGACCGAAGATAGGCTCGGGCGCATCGATGCTGTGCCCGCCGGCCAGAATAATCCCGGCATTCTTACAGGCCTGGCGACCCCCATCGACTACCCTTGCGGCAATGTCTGCGCCCAGCTCCGAGGTCGGCCAGCCGAGGATTGCAATCGCCATCATTGGCGACGCACCCATGGCGTAGATATCACTCAGGGCGTTGGTCGCGGCTACTTGTCCGAAGATAAAAGGATCATCGACAATCGGCATGAAAAAATCGGTGGTACTGACAATCGCCTCGCCGTTGCCTATATCGTAGACGGCCGCATCATCCCTGGATTCGTTGCCTACCAATAGATTTTTATCGGCAGCAAATTCCACCTGCCCGTGAAGGATGCTTTCCAACATTGAAGGTGCGATTTTACAGCCGCATCCTGCGCCGTGGCTATATTCGGTCAGTTTAATTTGGGATGACATAAGTTACTGAATCAATTATTAGAATGGTTAGATCTTTCTTTTATCTTATCCATGTATGCTTCTTTCATTGCAGTTTCAAACACGGTATTGGAGGCATACTCGTAACCAAACACCGGTTTCCACAAACGGCGGTCCTCCATACAGAGATAAAAGAATACATCGTTTTTCCAGCATTCCGGAAAACTGTTGTACACATGCGAAAACAGGGCGTGCTTGATCTCGTCTGGATAAGATTGTTTGCCGTTGGTATCGACCATCGGCATCTTTAAAATTTGAGTGGGTATGGCCCGTTTCCGAATCTCGCGCATCACCGATTTTATATAGGTGAGCGTGCCCATCGATACCAGGGCAACCTCTTCCGCTTTAAATAACGAGCCGAGTTGCCTGACAACAAGCGCGTAATCTCGCTGCCATTGATCGTAATGTATTATCGGGTGAAAGTGGAAACCCACGAGATAACCCGCGTCCGCCACTCTACGTGCCGCATTCAGGCGTTTTTCCAGTGTCGCGGTACCGTGTTCTTCATATTGAATCAGGGTCGGCGTATTAAGCGACCAGGTAAACAGAATATTTTTTGGCGCTTCCACGCGTAACAGATGGTTGACATTGGCCGATTTGGTCTTCAGTTCGAGGATGACATTGGGATGGGCCCAGGCAAACTCGATCAGCGCATCCAGCACACCATGACTGTTACCCCACATCAGCGAATCGGAAGATTGCCCGGTGCCAATGTGATAAGTCTTTTCCGCATCGAGCACCAGGTTCTTCAGCTTGGCAGAAAAACCTTTATCAAAACTGATCTGCTTGCCATCGAAGAACGATTGAATGCTGCAATAACTGCAACCGTAACCGCAGTTGTCGACCGCATCCAGCGTTTGCAGGTTACAGCACAGCGTGCGCGGCGAGGCGACAGGGCAGCGACCCAGGCCGAGGCTGTCTTTATTAATCGCACGCGGTCTGGACGCTGCACTGATTTTGGGTGCGCGGTCATTCTCCGGGTATTGATTGTCACGACTCCTGTACTCCTCCCAGCTCGAACGTAACAGCTGCATGGCGCGTTGTTTTCGAGCCTTGGTCGATATCGTTTGGCTCTTTTCCTCGGGCCAGACATCCTCGATAGACCCGGCGCCCCACATTTGAAAATCGAGCGCAATCTCGCAGGCTTGCCGGCAGTCCTGAAAAGAAAGACGTAATTCCTGCGTGCGTTCAGTCAGGAACGCCTTCGTGTCTGTTTCGAGTAATCGAAACAGGGGTTGATCTGAAATAGAACAGGGAGTAACGGTCATTTCAATTTTTTAATTATTTGATCCACGGAAACCAGGGAGGCCCCAGTCTTTATCATTTACCTGTGACAGCAGAAAACCAGATGTGAACTTCACTCGGAAAGGATACCAATATAATCGGATGATTTCCCGCAAAACCTGGATTCGCAAGCGCGGCTTGTTGACAATATCGCCGCAGGATGACCAACCTTCATGCTGGACTTCTGACAAACGGGATTTTAATCTCCCTGTACCAGAAATAAAAGAGCCCATCGGGACTACCAGAGCAATTCGACAATGACGCAACCCGCGACCGGCAATCGACGGGCATAGGCGACGGCAGCGACGGGCATCAACCAGGAGCTATAAAATCATGACTGCATCCCAGGACCCCAGCTTCACGATAGGTATCGAGGAAGAGTATCTGCTGATCGATCCCGAGACCCGGAACCTCGCCGGTGATCCGCCCCCGACCATCCTCGAGGAGTGCAGGAAGCGGGTCGGCGATCAGGTTACGCCCGAGTTTCTGCGCTCCCAGATCGAGGTCGGAACGAAAGTCTGCACCTCGATCTCCGAAGCCACCGAAGAGCTGCGTAAGCTGCGCCGCTGCATCCGCGATGTAGCCCAGGACCACGGGCTTGCGATGATTGCCGCGTCCACGCACCCGATTGCAGCCTGGGATCTGCAAAAGCACACGGAAAAGGATCGTTACAACCTCCTGGCTCAGAGCATGCAGACCGTGGCACAGCGGTTACTGATCTGCGGTATGCACGTTCATGTCGGTATCGAGGAGGACGACCTGCGCATCGACCTGATGAACCAGATCGGCTACTTTCTGCCACACCTGCTGGCGCTCAGCACTTCCGCGCCGTTCTGGCGTGGTCGTAAAACGGGACTCATGTCCTATCGCATGGCGGTCTGGAACGAGCTGCCGCGCACTGGTCTGCCCCCGCAGTTCGACAGCTACGGGGAGTACCGGCGCCTGGTCACAACGCTGGTCAACACGGGTGTGATCGAGGATGCAACCAAGCTATGGTGGGACGTTCGTCCTAGCGACAAATTCCCGACGCTGGAGATGCGAATGACCGATATCTGCACCCGCATGGAGGACGCGATCAGTATTGCCGCCTTATATCGGTGTGAGTTGCGCATGCTGTGGCGGCTGCGACGAGCAAATCAGCGCTGGCGTCAATACGATCGTTTCATGGTCGCGGAAAACCGCTGGCGAGCATCGCGTTATGGTACTGACGAAGGCCTCATCGATTTCGGCAAAGGCGCAATCGTCCCCTTCCCGGAGCTACTCGAGGAACTCATTGTGCTCGTTCGGGAGGACGCGGAATTTTTCGACTGCGTCGCCGAGATCGACCGCGCGCGCGAGATTCTGCTACGGGGTACCAGTGCGCAC
>Ga0255049_10000895_pt1 | contig 17326 bp, 12 predicted proteins | sample JV7_2_3_MG_FD_183615 | JGI IMG/M metagenome (GOLD analysis project Ga0255049, IMG submission 183615) | Seawater microbial communities from Jervis Inlet, British Columbia, Canada - JV7_2_3 | ecosystem: Environmental > Aquatic > Marine > Inlet | place: Canada: British Columbia | collected 2016-10-06
CCGCCGATCATCATGCCGAATACAATGATCTTGGCGTGGTCTGGCTCGGCCACTGCAGCGACGATGTATACATAGACTGTATCCATCAGTCCTTTCAAGGCGCCCATTAGCGAAAACGACTGCAACGCGGTAGCCCCCAACCACAGGCCGAGCAACAGGGCCGGAACGACATTGCGTATCAACAATGCCACGGCGATCGCGAGTAATGCCGGCATTAATGATATCCAACCGGGCAATACCCTCAGACTCGTCGTCGTTGCATCACCATTTACGGTCGCCGTTATATCAATCGTCCCAACAGATTCAATCGTGATGTTGGAAACCACGGCCCGGCCATCGGGATCGGCCGTTCCCCAGAGATTCTCGTCGCCGATGGCAACGGTAACGACATTTTCCGGTGCCACACCCGTAATGACGATTTCCATCGGTACACCGGTCAACCCGATAGGTGGCACTTCGATGTCGAGCGCATTCGCCGACACCGACCACACGGCAGTAGTTGTAGTGACTAAGGTGAGCAGGGCTCCCTGGATCAGGGCCGAAAATTTGCGCGTTTTAATATTTTTGTTCCTGACGCCTGGAGTGGCGACATGTTAGCACGCTAGTCGCCGAGCCTAGTGCAACGCGGGCTGTAACTGCGCAGCCGCAATTCGCAACGATTCGCCGAGACGCGCGCGCCGCGTATCCGTCAGTCGCTGGGTCGGGCCACAAATTGACAGGGTACCCAGCACCTCCCCAAGACCACCTCGAATTATGGTTCCAACACCCGAAAATCCATCCTCGAGCTCGTCCACAGTCTCCGCGTATCCGCGTTGTCGAATCGTGCCCAGCTGTTTTTCGAGGTCGATTCGACGCACAATCGTATTCGGAGTTAATTGCGCAAATGCACTGCCCAACGAGTCCATTCGTTGCTCATCGAATGCGATCAATGCCTTGCCCGTTGACGTCGCATGCAACGGCCATCGTGTTCCGACGTTTCCGACAGCGCCAACAAAGTGACCACCTGAGACTTCATCAAGAATCAACATTGAGTCATCGATTGGCACCTCAAGCGTTGCCGTTTCCCCACTGTTTTTCGCAAGTTGCATGAGCACTGGTCGAACTCTGAGCCTGAGATCACTGCTCGACAGCGCCAGCACGCCAAGTGCCATCAGGCCGGAACCGAGCCGATACATTCCGCTTGCCTCACTGCGCTCAACCAGCGCCTCACTCGCCAACGCCTGCAGAAGACGGTGTGTCGTCGATTTATTCAACCCGGCGCGCTCACTGATTTCCACCAATGGCATTTCTGCGTGTGGCGGCGTGAAGAGCTTCAGCAGCCGGATGGCACGGAGCGCCGCCTGGGCACCTTGCGGGGGATTGGATGGGGTCATTACGATTTACCACACTATGATCATCAATTTCATAATATGATACCGTGATCAATGGCAAGTTCCCAGAACGCTTCCGGCAGAATGCCTTGCGACGTGCGCGAAGATCGTGGAAGCTCGCACAGATTGCAGACTATAAGGCCCACCGATGGCGAAGAAGAACAATCCGCTCAAGTCTGAACTTCGGCGTTTACTCAAGACTTATCCGGACTCCGCTTTCATGGAAATACTGGTTCCGGACGTGCACGGCGTGCTCAGGGGCAAACGAATTCGCGCCAAGGATTTTGAAAAATACTGCGACGAGCCGTTCCCGTTTTGCGGCAGCACGGTAATGCTGAATGTGCTCGGCGAGTCGGATGAAGGACTTCCAGGTTACGACGATGGCGACCCGGATGCCATGTGCAAGCTGGTTCCAGGCAGCCTTGCACCCGTGCCCTGGTCGGGTCGACCGATGGCCCAGGCATTGTTTCGAATGTTCGAGAATGACGGCAGCCCGTACTTCCTCGACCATCGGGCGATTGTCGAACGCGCCACGGCACCGCTCAGGAAAATGGGCATCAAAATCGTCATGGCAACCGAACTTGAGTTTTATTTGCTCGATGCCAAAACGGACAAACCAACGCCGCGTGCACCCCGCGTACCAGGCATCGGCCGCCCGCAACCCGGCGTACAGGTCTACCACCCGGACGACCTCAACGAAGTACAACCATTTCTCGACGATGTTTACGATTATTGTGACGCGCAGAATATTCCCGCCGATACCGTCATCTCGGAATATGCGCCAGGCCAGTTCGAGATAAACCTCTTGCACGTCGACGATCCCGTACTCGCCTGCGATCACGCCGTGTTGCTAAAGCGTGTTATCAAAGCTGCGGCGCTAAAACACGGTTTCGTCGCCTGCTTCATGGCGAAGCCTTTCGCCGACGATTCCGGCAATGGCCTGCACATACATATGAGTCTCGTCGACAAGCACGGCAAGAATTATTTTTCGCAGGGAAAGGATAAGCTGGCGGCACCGCCCTTCTCCGCACGATTGCGTTACGCTGTGGGCGGCTTACTCAAAACGATGCCTGAATGTACGGCGATATTTGCGCCGAATGCCAATTCCTATCGACGCCTACTGCCCGAAAACTTCGCACCGGTGGATCCGAATTGGGGTGTCAATCATCGCTGTGTCGCGATCCGCATTCCGCAAGCCGATTCGAAGAATTTGCGCTTCGAACATCGCGTAGCCGGCGCCGACGCAAACCCGTACCTTGTTACCGCCGCAATCGCAGCCGGCGTGCATTACGGTTTGAAGAACAAATGCGATCCGGGCCGGATGATTACAGAAGGCGAGCGGATAACACTCAAGACACGAATTCCCGATCGGTGGGACGCCGCCCTGGACAAATTCTCGCGTAGCAAGATCCTTCCAGAATACCTGGGCGATGAGTATTGTAAGTGCTACGCCATGAATCGTCGTGCCGAGGAGCGTAAATACCACAACACCATTAGCCCGCTCGACTTCGACTGGTACCTACGATCGGTTTGAATCAGTCTCTTTCGTCGGCATGTTGCAAGTCCTTCTCGATGAACTTACCGGCCTGGAGATAACACCACGCAGCCAGCGGTAGCAAGACGGTACTCACGATCAGCAGGCTGTAGCGCATTGACTCGGTTGCGAGAGCCGGCTCCAGCATATCGCTGATGAATCCTGTAACCGGCGAACCCATTGCCAAACCGATGACGTTGATGATTAGCAACATCAGCGATGAAGCGACCGCGCGCATACGCAGCGACACAAGACTCTGCGCCTGACTCAATACCGGCGCCAGGTAAAAATTGGCGATTACAGTCGGGACGACGAATAAGGTCATGCATACGAACAATGAGGTCGACAGAAAAACGCCACCGTAAAACAACGCACTTGCCGCCGTTGATGCAGCAATAAACAGCATGGCTTTTCGATGGCCATCGCGCCCGATGCGATCGGCAAAATAACCACCGAGGTAGAATCCGGCACCCCCCGCAATTCCATAGATAATCCCAAGCCAAAACCCTATGACCGCAATGCCAACGCCGAAACTACGATCAATGTAGCTTGGCATGAAATTGACGATCGAATATCCGACAAACGAACTGAGTCCGGCGGCAACTGCCATATAAAGGAACGATTTCCGCGCCATCAAAAACCTGGCAACAATGATCAGATCGGGTTGGCTGCCGCTGTCATGGCGTTCCTCTGACGCCCCACGCCTCGGTTCTTGAATTGTGAATCGAACAATCAGCGCGAGGAGCAAGCCTGGCAGGCCGACGATGAAAAAAGCCTGGCGCCAGCCTATGTTTTGGGCGACGTAGCCACCGGCGAGATACGCCAACATGACTCCTGCTGCAATACCCAGGGTGTAAAAACCCATCGCCGACGATCGTTGTTCGGGTGGATACAGGTCGGCGATAATAGAGTGCGCGGGTGGGCTGCATCCAGCTTCTCCTACGCCGACGCCAACTCGGGCCAGTGCCAGTTGCCAAATGTTTGCGGCGAGTCCGGACAGCGCCGTCATGCCGCTCCAGACCGCAACGGCCAGTGCAATCAGGTTACGGCGATTCCAGCGATCGGCCAGTCGAGCAATCGGCACGCCGAGAATGACATAGAACAATGCGAAAGCCGTACCCGCCAATAAACCCAGAACCGTGTCGCCAACCTGGAATTCATCACGAATCGACGGCAACAGGATCGACAGGATTTGCCGATCCACGAAATTAAACATGTAGACAACGGCTAAAACGACCAGCGCGTAGCGACGGGCGCCGCGGGAGATGCCGGCATGCAAAGATTCAGTCGTCGCTTGCATTTATCTCGGCAGGGGCCGCGGCGCCGGCATTCGGCATGCGCGGGTCAGCAGCGCCACGATACGTCCCATCTTTGTAGGCGCTTGTCGTTACGTGGGGCATGAACGGCGGCGGCGACTTTACGTTATGGCCACGCTCCTCGAGTAATCGAATGGCGTCCGGACTGAACCCGGATTCGAGGCTCAAAACATCCGGGTACCACTGGTGATGCATACGCGGCTGACCCGATGCGTCAGCGATATTCATGCCATGGTCAATGATGTTGACGATCATCTGCAACACCGCGCTGATGATGCGGCTGCCACCCCTGCCGCCTGTCGCAAACCAGGGTTTGCCGTCGGAAAAGACGATCGTTGGGGTCATCGAACTCAACGGCCGCTTGGTGGCTTCGACGGCATTGGCCTTGTCACCAAGCAAGCCGTACGCATTCGGCGAGCCAGGTTTCGAGACGAAATCGTCCATCTCATTGTTGAGCAGGAATCCTGCACCACTGACGGAAATTGCAGACCCATAAGATAGGTTTAGCGTGTAAGTGTTGGATACCACATTCCCTTCGCGGTCGAAGATCGAGAAATGCGTCGTATCCGGACTTTCGGGTGCCGGGCCTACGCCAGGAGCGACATCGGACGACGGCCTCGCCTGGGTCATGTCGATCGAAGCCGCAAGTTCGATTCCATATTCCTCGCTCGTGAGCCAATCGACCGGCACGGGATAGAAGTCCGGGTCGCCCAGGTGCTTACTGCGATCAGCGAAGGCGAGCCGCATGACTTCAGCCAGGAGGTGAATGCCATCCGCACCACCCCAACCTAATGACGCAACTGGAAAGTGCTCGAGCACGTTGAGCATTTGAATGATGTGCACTCCGCCCGAACTCGGCGGCGGCATCGTCACAATCTCGTAACCCCGGTACTCGCCGCGCAATGGTTCTCGCAGGATCGGCTTGTAAGCGGCCAGAGACTCCATATCGATCAGACCACCACCAGCTTCCATCTCGGCCACGATCTTCTCGGCGATCGCCCCACGATAAAATGCGTCGGGACCCTGATCGGCAATGAGTTGCAACGACTCGGCCAAATCGGACTGCACCAGGCGCTCGCCCATTTCGTAGGGCACGCCGCCCGGCTTGTAAAAGTATCCGCAGGTAGCGTCGTCCTGACACATGCGATCGCGTCGACGGGTGAGCAGCACTTGTAAATCGTGCGTCACAACAATGCCTTCGCGGGCAAGTTTTATAGCTGGTTGCAGCAGTCGATCCCATGGCAGGCGCCCGAATTTCTGATGCGCGAGGTACAAGCCGGCCACGGTGCCGGGAACACCTGCCGATTTATGGCTGTAGCGTGACGCGGCCGGATCGGCGTCATCATTGGTATCGAGAAACATGTCGCGATGTGCAGTTCGCGGCGCCATCTCCCGATAATCGATTACAGTGGTCTGCTCCGACTGCTTGTCGTACACGAGCATGAACCCGCCGCCACCGATATTCCCGGCACGCGGCAAAGTGACTGCTAACGAGAATCCAACAGCGACTGCAGCATCGACGGCGTTGCCGCCGTCGGCAAGCACCTGGGCTCCAACTTCGGAGGCAATGTAATTTCGAGTTGTAACAATCCCGGTCGTGCTGTACACCGGGTGGCGGACAGATCCAAAGGTAGCGACCGGACTTTGGGAGTCCTGCGCAATTGCACACGCTGCAGGCAGGACTGAAAGCAGGACTAACAGGCAGCGCATGGCTGATTCTCTTGGGCTACGGGAGTACGGTCTTGAAGATAAAGAAAAATACGATCGCCAGCAACGCGCCAGCCGGGATGGTCACAATCCAGGAAACAAAAATGCGACCGACTACCCGCAAATCGATGGCTTCGATACCTCGAGCAAGTCCGACACCCAGAACGGCACCGACCAACGTATGGGTTGTCGAAATCGGCATTCCAGTGCCTGACGCAATGACAATCGTAGTCGCTGCTGCCAATTCGGCCGCGAAACCACGGCTTGGCGTTAGTTGAGTGATCTTCCTGCCTACGGTTGCAATGACGTGGCGGCCGTAAGTCGCCAGACCAACTACAATACCGGCTCCCCCTAGCACCAGAACCCAGATGGGCAAGGCTGACTTTGCCGTTATCGAACCCGTTTGCGCCACACTGATTACAGCCGCAATTGGACCGATTGCATTAGCAACATCGTTTGATCCATGTGCGAATGCCATGCCGCAAGCGGTGACGATCATCAAGATGCCAAACACACGTTCGACGGTGTGGAAATGCTGACTCTTGTCGGCCTTCTTGTCTGGCGTGATGCGTTTTATCGCAATCGCTCCGATCAAAGCGATACTGACAGCAATGGCGATAGCCAGAATGTAGCTGTTACGCAAACTCAGATCGAGGCCAACATGTTTGAGGCCTTTGAGAATCGTCACGAGCGTAATTGTGAATGCCGCAAGAAATATGTATACGGGCACGTAACGCTTCGCCTTTTCGAGCGGGTCTTCCTGTCTCAGGATCAGCCGCTGCACACTGAGGTATATCAGGTAAGCGATGAAGCCCGCCGTGAGGGGTGACACCACCCAGCTTAAAACGATGTTGCCGACCTTGCTCCACTGGACGGCGTCAATGCCGATACCGACCGCAGCGAAACCGACGATCGCACCGACAATTGAATGCGTCGTGGAAACAGGCCACCCGTTTTTCGACGCAATAAACAGCCATGTGCCAGCAGCGAGCAACGCGGCCAGCATGCCGTAAACCAGTAATTCCGGACTGCCCTCGATTGGGCTCGCATCGACGATTCCTTTTCGGACCGTATCCGTCACGGCGCCGCCTGCGAGAACCGCACCCAGAAATTCGAATATCGCGGCAACGAGAATCGCCTGCTTAATCGTCAGCGCTTTGGAGCCCACGGATGTCGCCATCGCATTGGCGACGTCATTCGCACCGATGCCCCAAGCCATGAAAATACCGAACAGAGCAGCAAGGCTTATATAGACGACCTCTGCTTCCATCAAAGCGTCCCCTGGAACCCGTCAGGCCCCAAAAAAAGTCAGTAAATTTAGTGTGAGAGCAATAGCTCGAGGCGACGGCCAACGCGCTCCGCCATGTCGGCGATCTCGCCGGTTAGTTCAATAACCTGGTACATAAAGACAGCATCAATCGGATCAAGCGTCGATTCTATTTCGAACAGCGCCCCGCGCAGCGCAGCCTGCATATCATCGGTTTCAGTCTCGATCTGATCGAGTTTTTCGATCATGCCTTCAACGAGTGCAGCTTCGGCACCACGAAACCCTGCCGTAAACAATTCGTCGAGTTCACGAACGCTTTTCCTGGCTTGTTTCGCTGCATCGACATTGCGATCAACAAATTCGAGAAACTGTTGAGCTATTTCAGCTGGAATCTGCATCTTGCGGCCGAACACGATGCCCGATACGTCCTTGGTTCGGTTGGCGATCATGTCCTGGACTAGCAGCAATTCAAGCAGGTCCTGGCGCGGCACCGGCATGAACAGGCTTTTGGGCAGATTCAGTCGAATCTCTTTCTTCAGATCATCGGCTTCATGCTCGAATTTTTCAATTTTGCGGCGGACGGCCGCCGCCTTGTCCCAGTCACCACTAACTGCGGCAGCGAAAAACCCCCGCAACTCTTTCGCACAGCAATAGGCAATACCTACGTGCTTTTCGAGCGGAAATACAGGCGATGAGCCAAAAATATTGGCCAGCATATTTGCCATTGGATTGAGACCTCTCAGGTACCGTTTTCGGGCGCAATCCTATCATAGCGAAATCAAAGTGCTACACTCCGCAGCCCGCGAATATCAGGTAAATACCGCGATGGCACACTGGTTAATGAAGTCGGAGCCCGATGTTTACAGCATCGACGACCTCGAGCGTGACGGCCGCGAAATGTGGGACAGCATTCGCAATTACCAGGCACGCAATATGATGCGGGACGATATGCGAATTGGCGACGAGGTCTTTTTCTACCATTCGAACTGCAAGGAGCCGGCCATCGTCGGAATCTCGAAAGTTTGCAGCGAGCCTTACCCGGATCCGACCCAGTTTGACTCGGAGTCCCGATACTTTGACCCGAAAAGCAGCAATGACGATCCGCGCTGGATGCTCGTCGATGTCGAATTTGTCCGAAAATTCGGGGCGCCTATCACGTTGACGGAACTAAAAGCTCGTCCGGACCTCGAAGGAATGATCCTGACTCGAAGAGGCAATCGCCTTTCAATCATGCCCGTCAGCGATGCGCATTGGAACGTGGTCCTCTCGCTCGCGACATAAATCAACTTAACAGGTACACCATGAAGACAATCACCGTAGTAGTGGCGGCCGCGTGCTTTAGCCTCGCCGCCGGCGCCCAAACCGCAGAAGCAACCGAGCAAGCATCAAATAATCCGTTACTCGAAGAATGGGATACGCCTTTCGGCGTACCGCCGTTCGATCGTATCGAATCCGAGCACTATTTACCGGCGATTCGTGTCGGGATGGAGGAGCAGTCCGCAGAAATTGAAGCAATCGTCGCAAATTCGGAGAACGCGACCTTTGAGAACACGATCGAGGCTCTGGAGCGCAGCGGCGGGACGTTGGCGAAAATATCGGTCGTATTCAGCGCGGTTGACGGCGCCAATGGCGACGAGATCACGCGTGAAACAGCCAGTACGCTTGCACCAGAGCGGGCTGCACACCGCGACGACATCGTGTTGAACGAGGCATTATTTAACCGAGTCGACACTGTTTACGAGCGCCGTGAAGACCTAGATCTCAATGCCGAGCAGCGGCGCCTACTCGATGAAACCTACAAGCAATTCGTGCGCGCTGGCGCCAATCTCAGCGATGACGCGCAGGCCCGCCTGCGTGAGATTAATGCTGAGTTGGCCTCCCTTTCGCAGACCTTCGGGGAAAACCTGCTTGCTGAGACCAACGACTTTGAGCTGCTGGTAACCGATAGGGCCGATCTTGGCGATCTTTCGGCCAGTCTCATCGCACTTGCAGCGGATGAAGCCAAGCGACGCGGACATGAATGTGAGTGCTGGGCGTTCACGTTACATCGCCCCAGCATCAATCCGTTCTTGCAGTACTCGCCAAATCGCGATATGCGCAGAACACTGTTTAATGGCTATGCGATGCGTGGCGACAACGACAATGATGCGGACAACAAGTCGACGCTGGCGAAAACTGTGCAGCTTCGTGCCGAACGATCCGCACTCATGGGATACGACAACCACGCGCATTTCGTGCAATCGGACGCCATGGCGGAGAGTCCTGACAATGTGTACATGTTGCTCGACCAAATCTGGCAACCGGCATTGCGAGTGTCCAAACAGGAGCGGGCGGATCTCCAAAAAATGATGCGAGCCGAGGGTATTGACGATCAGCTGCGTGGTTGGGACTGGCGCTACTACACCGAGAAAGTGCGGAAAGCGAAATACGATCTCGATGAAGATTCATTGCGTCCGTACTTCGAAGTTAATGCAGTACGAGACGGTGTTTTCGCGCTGTCTACAAAGTTGTTCGGCCTGCAGTTCAAGCGACGTACCGATATCACGACCTGGCACCCGGATCAGCAAGTCTTCGAGGTACTTGAGGCCGATGGTTCGCACCTGGGCATCGTTTACATGGACTTTTTTGCCCGTGAATCCAAACGGGGCGGTGCGTGGATGAACGCGATTCGAACTCAATCCAAACTGGATGGAGACGTTACGCCGATCGTGACGAATAATTTCAATTTCCCCGCTCCAAGCGACGATTCACCATCCCTCATTAGCATGACTAACGCCGAAACGCTTTTCCACGAATTCGGGCACGCGTTACACGGCCTGTTTTCCGATGTGACGTACGCATCGCTGGCCGGCACCAACACGCCGCGTGATTTCGTCGAATTTCCCTCGCAGGTGATGGAAAACTGGATGAAGGAACCTGAAGTACTTCGGTTGTTTGCCTCGCACTACGAGACTGGCGAACCGATTCCCCAGGAGATTATCGACAAGATCACAGCATCGGCAAAATTCGACCAGGGATTTAAGACAGTCGAATTCATTGCTGCAGCTTATCTCGACATGTCCTATCACGTACTCGATTCGACCGAAGCGATTGAGCCGCGTGGATTTGAAAATAGTGCTATGACCGACATCGGCTTGATCAATGAAATAATCCCGCGGTATCGCAGCGGTTATTTTGCACACATCTTTGCGGGCGGCTACTCGGCCAGTTACTACGGCTATATCTGGTCAGAGGTGATCGATGCTGACGCATTCCAGGCTTTCAAAGAAACCAGTCTTTTCGATGCCGGCACAGCAGCGCGTTATCGCACGGAAATCCTGAGCAAGGGCGGCACGAGATCGGGCGCCGATATGTATCGTAGTTTCCGTGGCCGCGATCCGAAGATCGAACCGTTGCTCGAAAGGCGCGGGCTTAACTAGGAATTGGTAGCGCTAAGGGATTTGAGCTGCTCCTGAATAGGGGCAGCTCCGCCAAGCGCAAGCATGATGACAAGATCGCCCGGCTCTGCCCAGGACATCGCGGCGGCCAATGAATCAATTTCTTCTTCATGGTGCTCGATTTGATCCGGCATGGCACCACATCGAATCAGCTCATCACGAATTACTCCAAATACGTCACCGGCTTCGCGTCCACGGTGGTAAACAGCGAGCTCTGACACAAAAACTCGGTCAAGACCTATCGACCAAGCATCGCGAGCCAGTTCGCGTATGGCATCGTTCGGACGATCGCCCGCCTGTCCAAAGCAGAGCACGCGTCGATTGGCTGGTATTCCCTGCGCCATGTCGAACAAGGCTCGCATCGCATGCGGATTGTGCGCAAAGTCGACCAGCACCTTGCGGCCATCGACATTGTAGACATTGCTCCGGCCTGGATTATCGTCCTGCGACATCGTCGTCAGGCCTGCCCGTATGTCGGCCGTTGATACATCCAGACACGAAGTCAGTGCGGCTGCCGCGAGCGAATTCGCAATGTTATGGCGTGCCGCACCTGACAGCGTAATGGGTATGTCTTCAGCGCGGCAGATAAGCTCGCGTGTTTTGCCAATGAGGACGAGGAGTTCGTGGTCCTCCAGAACATAGGCGGTCCCCTCGGCAGCTATGTGCTCGACGATGACTTCATTGTCCGCGTCCAGCGAAAACCAGATTATTTCACCTGTATAGTCGCGCGCCTTCGACACGAGCAAGGCATCATCGGCATTGAGAATAAGACGGCCGCCATCAACCACAGCACGACTTACAATCCACTTGATGTCCATGAGTTCGTCGAGATTTTGTGAGCCGAAATCGCCGAGATGATCTTCAGCTATATTGGTAATGAGCGCGGCATCGGCAACATTGACACCAAGCCCGCGCCTGAGCAATCCACCACGGGCCGATTCGAGTATTGCGACGTCAACGGTCTGTTCGCGTAACACAGCACGCGCACCGCCAGGTCCAGACCAGTCGCCGCGATCGATGATGTGATCGTTGACAGCAATCCAGTCGGTGGAACTCAGGCCAACATTGCTGTTCGCCGATCGCAGGATGTGGGTCGCGAGTCGCACCGTCGTCGTCTTGCCGTTCGTGCCTGTAACCAGACCGATCGGGACGTCGCCGTGTTCATCCCAGCTGATCGTCTCGGTGTCAGGTAATTCTCGAACCGCCCAGGTTTGGGAATTCTGCCCGAGCCCGACAGACGCTTCATCGTCATCCCAGAGAAACGTGGTTTCGTGGGCCTCTGACTCGCTTGCAAGTAATAGCAATTCGGCGTTTGCTTCCTCGGCAATGGATGCCTGAATCGCCGCAAGCGTCTCAACGTAGTCGGGTTCGTCGCCGTTTTCCAATTCAGCAACCGATGCAGCCCAGGCCCATTCATTAACTTCCGTGGCTGCGTACAACGCGTCGATTGCGGCCGGGAAAAACAAGCTGACACCGCCGGACAGCTTTATGCTGCAGAGTTGAATATCGATCCAGCCAAGGTCAGCGAGCATGCGGCTGATGTGTTTTTCCCAAACGGGAATCAGGCGTTCGCTTTCGGCGTCGCTACAGCTGACATCGAGAATAGTTCCCGGCTCGTCCGAAAGCAGGCTCGGACCGGTTAGCCTGCGCGCATCAAGAAACTCCATCAATCGCCTTCATCGCGCGCTATACGGACACCCCGTTCGTCGCTGATGAGCTCGAGTTCTTCGTCGAGCCGAAATCCTTCAATATCGGGCAGATCAACGTGGGTCGGCGCTTTCTTGGTCGCATCTTCGATTTTCGCACCCGAATTGAAATAGATGATCTGTTTCCAGGTGCGTTTGATATTGTCGGCAAGCACCAGCACGAGATCGCCCGCCTCGGACATTTCGAGCGCCCGGCTCGTCGCTTCCTGTTCATCGGGGATGACTTCGATCCTGTCAGCCGATACGCCTTCTTCAAGCAACTTGTTCTTGAGCATGACGGCGATTTCGTCTTCACCCCGGCCTCGGCGATTATCGTCGCAACGGCAGATGAAGTGATCGAAGTGCCCGGCTGCGATCTCGGCGATATCACGAATATCCTCATCGCGACGATCGCCGGGGGCTGATATCACGATGATTCGCCTGCCTTCGGGCTCAAATCGATCGACTAGCTGGCACATAGCCTTAACCGCGGCGGGATTGTGCGCGTAATCGAGAATGACGCGAAACGGGTGCTCATTGTAGATATTCATTCGACCCGGCGCCTGGAAGAACGTCGAATCGAAAGTGCGCAGGCCGTGACGAATATCTTCAAGGCTGATATCCATGTTGTACGCCAACGCTGCCGCGAACATCGCGTTCTGCACATTGTGCATTGCACGGCCCTCGATCGTGGCTGGAATGAGGTGCGTCCACACCAACGGCGTGTGCCCGTCGTTGTCGTAGATCGCGATCATGTGTCCGTTCATGCCTTCTTCAAGCACAAACGCCTGGCCGCCTGCACGGATGTGTTTCTTAACCAGCGGATGGGCCGGATTCATTGTTACGTAGCTCAGACGGGCCGCATCCGTGTAGTCGGCCATCTGCAGGCAAAGCGGATCGTCCGCGTTCAGTACGGCGGCATCCTTTGCGATTTCGATCGGTACACGTTTGACAACAGCGAGCTGCTCAAGCGTATCGATGCCACGCAACCCGAGATGGTCGGCCGTTACATTCAGGCAGCAAGCAACGTCGCATTGCTGAAAACCCAGCCCGCTCCGCAACATGCCGCCGCGCGCCACCTCCATGACTGCAGCGTCTACAGATGGATCTCGCAGGATCATTTGCGCGGACACCGGTCCGGTCATGTCACCCGATACGCTGAGCTTGCCGTCGATATAAACGCCATCGGTCGACGTCTGCCCGACGGTGCGACCTGCCATTTTCAGAATATGTGCCAGCATGCGCGACGTCGTCGTCTTGCCATTGGTTCCGGTAATGGCAGCAATCGGAATTCGGCTTGGCGAATCGGGCGGGAACAGCATTTCGATGACCGGTCCCGACACATCACGCGGAGTACCTTCGCTGGGCGCGACATGCATTCTGAAACCCGGCCCTGCATTGACTTCGCAGATCCCGCCGCCGGTATCACGGTAAGACTCCGCGATGTCATACGTTAAAAAGTCGACGCCGCCAATATCCAGTCCGATCGCCTTGATCGAGCGTATAGCCATCTCACGATTGTCGGGGTGAATAATGTCGGTAACGTCTATCGCAGTGCCCCCGGTCGATAGATTAGCCGTCGTCCGCAGGAATACTTCCTCGCCCTTTGCCGGAATTGTGGTCCGGTCATAGCCGAGTTTTTGCAATAGCCGTTCAGCCTGGTGATCAAACTCAAGCCGCGTCAAAACCTTCTCGTGACCGACGCCGCGCCGTGGATCCTCGTTGACGAGGTCAACGAGCTCCTCGATCGTGTGCTTGCCATCACCAACAACATGTCCCGGGACACGTTTGGCTGCCGCGACGAGTTCGCCGTTAACGACCAGCAGCCGATGATCAAACCCTTCCAGGAACGACTCGACAATCACGGTGCGGCCGTGCTCGGCTGCCTTGGCATAGGCAGTGTCAACTTCCTCCGGCGTCTTCAGGTTGATTGAGACGCCACGACCATGGTTACCGGACAGCGGTTTCAAAACGACCGGATAGCCGATGCGCTCGGCGGCGCGAACAGCATCTTTCGCACGACGAATAAGGCGCTGCTTCGGTACAGGCAACCCCAGGTCACGCAGTATGCCGTTAGTTTCTTCTTTGTCCGATGCCAGTTCGACTGCGATATTGCTCGTGCGGCCCGTCGTCGTCGCCTGAATGCGATGCTGATATCGCCCATGCCCGAACTGGACCAGGCTGTATTGGTTCAGACGCAACCACGGGATATCTCGCGCTTCCGCAGCATCGATCAATGACTGTGTACTCGGCCCAAAAGCACGACGTTGCGCGTAACGAATAAAGTCATCTCTTTCCGCGGCAAATTCCCAATCGTCACCCGGCGCATCATCAGGTCTCAGGTCGGCCGGCAACAGGCTGTGGATCAGGTTCAGGGCCAACGCGCTGGCTTCACGGCCAACCGCCTCATCTTTGTACTGAAATACCATGTTGTATTGGCCTGGCTCGCCGTCAATCGATCGCGTACGACCGAACGTCACTGCCGAGCCTGCGACGTTCTGCAATTCGATCGCAATATGCTCCATGACGTGGCCGAGCCAGGTGCCCTCGTCATCATGGAGTCGGCGGACGAATCCACCCGGCTCTCTGTACGAGCAACCGTGCTCGTGCAGTCCCGGCAAGTCATCGAGTAGTGGTGAGATGAAGGCCTCGCCAAGCTTGCCCGTTGGCCAGTCTTCTAGCGCCCCGAGATCGATTACATGCCGGATTACCGGAAAATGTGCGTATACGTTGGGACCAACGAATACGTTGGTGCTGACTATTCTCATTCTTATTGTCCTAATTTATTCTGCAGCGGCCTCCCGGGACGCGACATCAAAGCGTCCGCCCGCTACCAGAATGTGCAGCTTAACCCCGATTAAGCTGACCGGCTCGCCGCGACGAGCCTGGTCCATGGAAGAATAGCTCAGATCGGTGGGGTCTATGACCGTAATTCCGCCGCTGCCAACCACTTCGAGATTTTCCATGGGGTCAATAAATGCCGCCGTATCCTCATCGAGTCCGATGCCGACGGCGAACGGGTTGTAGGCCAGCGCTGTCAGTAACCTTCCAAGCCGGTCGCGCTGGCGAAAGTGCTGATCAATGATGAATTTGTTGGTTAACCCGAGCCCTGGCGCCATTGTTACGAGATCGGGGCTCGGCGTACTACCCTCGAATCCGCCGGCAATCATGTGCTCGGGCATGAACGCGGCGCCCGCAGACGTTCCAGCTACGTGCATTCCGGCCGCATTTCGGCGGCGAATCATTTGCGACACCGCGGTTCCACCCAGTGTTGTCGACAGGCGCAGCTGATTGCCACCCGTCAGGAAAACGCCGTCGGATTTCTCAATGTAGTCGAGATATTCGCTGCTCTCACAGTCGTCACGTGTTTCGAACGGAAGCACTTTCGCGTGCTTGATCCCTAACTTACGAAACAACTTCTCGTAGTTGCGGCCGGTATCTTCGAGCTCTGAGGCCGTCGGGATAATGCCGATACGCGCGGACTTGCCGCCGCACACATCCACAAACCGGTCGAGAATTTCGGGGTTATCGAGTTTCTCTTCGGCGCCACCAATCGGGATGATATAGCCGCGGTCGGTATTGGCGATTTTGTCTGCTGGGCTCATAAAAAGTTGGGTATTGTACCTGAGGAAAATCGTAAACTCTGCACATGACGCACGAATCGCCACTTGGAAAAACAGCGACCTACAGCGGGCAGTATGATCCCGGCCTGTTGTTCGCGATTCCGCGCGCCGAAAGTCGCGGCACGCTTGGTCTGGGCAATGACCTGCCATTCAACGGCTGTGACATTTGGAACGCCTGGGAGCTTACCTGGCTGGGCCCAAATGGCGTACCGCAGATCGCAACCGCAGAAATTCGAGTACCGGCCAGTTCGGGCAACATCATTGAGTCGAAGTCCCTCAAGCTCTACCTAAACTCGTTTTCGATGACGGAATTTGCATCTACCGACGACGTCAAGGCTGCAATACAAAATGACCTGGGCCAGTTGACGGATTCGGATTTGAACATCGCCCTGACCACCGCCACGGGCGAAAGTCCGGTTGAGGAGTTTGCGGGTCAGTGCATCGATTCAGTCGACGCCAAATGCACTGTCTACACCGTCGATGCTTCGCTGTTGAGGTCGGGTGGCGATGTCATTAGCCAGTCGCTGCATTCGCACCTGTTGCGCAGCCTCTGCCCGGTTACGAATCAGCCTGATATCGGCAGCGTGTTGATCTCTTACCAGGGTCCGCGTATCGATCAAGCGGGGCTCTTGCAATACATCGTGTCATATCGCAATCACAACGACTTTCACGAAGCCTGCGTTGAGCGAATGTTCGTCGATATCCTCGAACGATGCGGACCCGAGAAGCTGACCGTTTATGCGCGCTACCAGCGCCGTGGTGGCATCGATATCAATCCGTTTCGCTCAAACTTCGAGTCGAATCCGGCGAATATAAGACTTTGGAGGCAATAGGCGGATGAATGGGGCATTTCTCTCCCTCATGGCTCGCTGCGCTGCGCTTTACTTCGGTCGAAAAACGCCCCATTCATCCGCCTTAGTCATCTCCAATGTCTTCCGGCGTGAGGTCGTGGCCCCAATCTTGTTTGGCGCTCAAGTATCTTCGGTTGGCATCAGTCACGCCGAAGACGTGTTTGACGGGCGTAATGTCGTTTAGCCCGGCCGCCTGAAGATCGTCAATCTTCTTTGGGTTGTTCGTCAGCAAACGAAATGGTCCTTCGCCACGGAAGTACTTGATGAGTGATGCTGCGTCACTGAAATCCCGGGAATCGTCTGGCAGCCCGAGAGACCGGTTTGCCTGGTAAGTGTTCTCGCCGTCATCTTGCAATAAGTAAGTCGCAGCTTTAGCCCACAATCCAATACCGCGGCCTTCATGACCGGACATATAGATGAGCAAACCACCCTGCTCTTCGTCGTTGACCAATTTGATAGCAGATTGCAGTTGAGGGCCACACTCGCATCGTTCAGACCCAAATACGTCGCCTGTCAGGCAACTGGAATGAACTCGT
>Ga0255049_10000897_pt1 | contig 17291 bp, 11 predicted proteins | sample JV7_2_3_MG_FD_183615 | JGI IMG/M metagenome (GOLD analysis project Ga0255049, IMG submission 183615) | Seawater microbial communities from Jervis Inlet, British Columbia, Canada - JV7_2_3 | ecosystem: Environmental > Aquatic > Marine > Inlet | place: Canada: British Columbia | collected 2016-10-06
CACATTGAGGATGACACGTACCGCTTCCCACCAGCGCGTGACTTCACCGGAAAGAACATCTACCGCGCCAGTCTGAGTCGACTCGAAAGTCTGGAGGAGATCTACTCGGAGAAGCTCCAGACCGGCTACCTGGTGGACGTCATCCTGTTCGCCAAGGGAAGGGCGCTCGAGCGCCTCACCGAGTACGACCTCGCTGCGCAGCATTACCACCGGGTGCTGGACCTGGATTCACCCCTGCGCGACGAGGCGTTTGTGTCCCGATCCGCATGCGAAAGGCTTGCCGCGGCCGGCCGGATCGAGCCGAGCGCGGGAGCCACCCTGGGCGAGGCCATGTCAGAGTTCGATCGCCGCGTCCAGTTGCTCAAAACGCTCAAAACCGAGGTCGAGGGTACGCACTACGTTCCCATCGTTCGAGAGGAACTCGAACGCGCAGCCCGCGCTCGCGCGGAGTACTTCGCGGCCCGACGCACGATCGAGCCGTGGCTCGATGTAGTCGCCCTTCAGCAGTTTCAGCACCTGGTCCAGGACCACTCCGAGAGCAAGAACCGGAACTCCCACCTGCTGGCTCTAGCGGACCTGTATGCGGCGCTCTCACGGCACTACGTGAGGCGCTTTCCTCCAATATCGCTCGAGTTCGATCCAGCCACATTCGACGAATACGCGTTCGGAGCGACGCGTCTCTACGAGGCGGTCTCGCAGCAGGACGGAGCGATCGAGAAGATCGAGGCATTGAGAAAGCTGGAGGCTTTCCTCGCCTTCACCTTGCGGGTCTACGATGAAAAGCTTCCCCACTAGCGTCCTGTCTGTAGCGCTCCTGCTCGCGGCCTGCGCAGACTCGCGGGGACCCTCTCTCGCGGAACGGGAGCCGCTACGCCACGGGGCTGCCGCGCGCCAGCCCCTGCCTCACGACGTGGAGCGCGCGGCGGGGCGCCTGGCTGCGGTCAGCCTGGCCGGCCAGCCCGACACCGCGGCGGAGATTCTGGCCGCGATCCAGAAGCACGATACGGAGCTCGCGGCACGCGGCGAACGACCCAGCGGCCTGCTGGACAACAGCCTCGATCTGTTCAACACACTCGACGGTCAGCGCGCCTACCTGGAGCACGCGCACGACCAGCTGGCCCGAGACGATCTCGACCCCGCCTTGCGCAGGCGCCTGGAGCGCTACATCGAATCTCAACCTCTGAACGTGGCCGAGAGACGGCTACGCGAGGATCGCCTACGCAAGATCGGCTCCGTCTTCAATCGGATCGCTGCACCGGCCTCGCGCTTCTTCATCTCGGGCTCCATTCCGACGATCGAGACGGGCCGCGCGGCGCTCGCGTCGCTCCTGCTCATGCACAGTTTCCCGGAGGCAACGATCCAGGAACGGCAGGCGCTGCGGGCCTACCAGGAGTTCGTCGAACGCCACCCGGACGCCCCGGAGCGTGAATGGGTCTCCGAGAAGATCGAACGCTACGAGCGTGAGCTACGCCTTCAGCTCCATGCTCGGTCCCTGAAGGCAGCCACGCGTGCCCTGAAGGCCGGCGGGGCGAAGGCGGCGCTGCTCCACCTCGACCGCGCCGACCGCTTGATTCCAGATGATCCCGACGCGCGCACGGTTCGTCAGCGCGCCGAAGCCGCTCAGCGGCGAGACGAGGGATTGATCCTCGAGACCCTCGCTGTACAGGACGGAATCGGTGTTCCGGCGGATCCAGAGATGAGGGCCGAGCTAGAGCAGCTGGCACGCGCGCTAATCGAGGCGCCGTATGAGGAAGTCGCTCGACATGCCTCAGCCTGGGAGAACCGACACGGAGCGGGTCCTCTGTCTGATGACATGCTCTTCCTGAAAGCGTACTGGTACCTGGCGCACGACGAGGAAGACGACTACTTCCGCTCGTTGAGCGAGGTCGCGCGGCTGGACCCACGTCAAAGTACGATGGCCCGCCACGCACGCTGGATCCTGCGCGATCCGGAGCAGAACCCCTATCTGCTCTATCGCAGCGCGCGCCGCACAGATCGGCGGAATCGAGCGCGCTGGATCCTACTCGGACCTCGCGCGCGCGGTCCCATCAAGCGCAGTTTGCCGCGACCCCTCGAATGGGTCCTCTCCGCTCCGTCCTTCGTGACCTCCCTCGCCACGACGCCCCTGCGCCTGCTGCAGTACCCGAGCGCGAGACCTCGCTTCGGCGGGCCCGTGCTTTACGCGGGCGAGCGTTACCTCGCGCGCTTCCCCGAAGGCGCACACGCAGAGGAGATCCAGCGTGTGCTCGAAGGGCTCTACGCAACGCGCGGGCGCTGGGCTCGCGCGCTCGAGCATCACCGCCAGCGCGCCAATCCCAACCCCAAGACTGTCGCGGCCTATCGCGAGAAGATCGCCGAGCGCACCCTGCGGGCCGCCCGGCTACAGCGACGCCTGGACGTGCGTGCGGCGATCTACCGCTCGGTCCTGGAGGAGTATGGCGACACGCCCCAGGCGGAGGATGCGCGCGCTGAGCTCAAGGAGCTCGTTCAGCACGCGTCCCCACAGCGCATCCGCCTCTCGAAGGAATTTCTTCAGGAGTATCCGGTGCTCTGGGCTCCCGGAGCGCTCGGTCTACGCGCAGAGCTGTTGGACGGCGAGCGCGACAACGGCGAGATGGCCGACGAGGGAATCACCCTGCTCGGCCGGACCGTGGTCGAGATCCCGCTCGTGAATCGAGAGCCCGTGGTGGAAGCGGTGCCGTCCGAGAACTTCACTCGCTTCATCGCAGCCCTCGAGGAGGTCAGCTATCGGCGTCTCGTCACCGACGAGCGCGAGCGACCCGAGCCCGACCCCCAGCGGGATCTCTTCTTCGAGCGGGCGCGGCTGGGGCTGCTCGATGAAGCGGACCCACGCCCCTCCGCGCGCTCGGAGGCGGTGTTCTTGAGCACGGCTGAGAAGTACGGAGCAATCCGCGCGCGGGAATCGATCCTGCCCCTGGAGATCGTGCTCCAGGGCGGCCTCGAAGACTTCGGTCTCGCGGCCTTCCCGCGCATTCGACTGCCCGGCGCAACTCCCGACGCCTTCCTGTATCGCTGACACCTCGAATCACCGCTGGCCTAGAAACGGCGGTCGGGGGCCGCTTGCCAGCCACCCGGCTCCCGAGTCACCCTGAGCCAGCGCGGGGCGTTCGAGCCGGCAGAGCGAGCCGGTACCTGGAAGCACCCGCGCTTCAAGCATGGGAGGCAAAGCGGATGTCGAGGATCAAAGGGATCGTCATTGTCGGTTTCGGCGCGCTGCTGCTGGCGGCGGGCCCCGCCGGGGCGCAGGCGCCACTGAAGAAAGTCCTAAAGGAGGGTGAGACGCCGAAGGAGGCGGAGAAAGAAGCCGAGATCAAGCCACCGGCCCTGCCACCGGGACCCGTCGATGACTTCGATCGTGGCGTGCCACAGACCAGTGTGAGCGGCTATCTCGAGGCCGTGTGGGGGGCCGATTATGAGCGGGCCGCCGAATACCTCGACCTGCGCAACCTGCCGCGCCGGGTGCGTGGGTACGGCGGTGAGGAGCTGGCGCGAAAGCTCGGAGTGGTCCTCGAGCGGCAGCTCTGGATCGACCCGGAGATACTGAGCGCCGAGCCCAAAGGATACGGCGACGACGGACTCCCTTCCTACCGGGACTTCGTCGGTCGCATCGCGCTGCCCGAGCGCAAGGTCGACGTTCTTCTCCAGCACGTGCCGCGCGGGGACGGCGTCTACATCTGGAAGTTCTGCAACGCGACCGTTGCGGAGATCCCGGCGCTGTACGAGCAGTTCGGCTACGGACGCCTGGGCGAGGCGCTTTCCAGTCTGCTCCCCCGCGTTCGGATCCTCGGGATCGAGCTGTGGCAGTGGGCGGGGCTCGTGGTCGTCTTCGTCGTGGCGTACTTCCTCGCAACCCTGCTCTCGCGTGTGGCAGCCGTCGCCACGCGTCGTTGGGGCTCAGAGCAGGCCGACCCGTGGGTTGCGCGGCTCGAGATGCCCGTTCGCCTCGTCTTCTTCGTGGCACTGGCGTACCCCGGGATATCGCTGCTCGGGCCCACCCTGGCCCTGCGGGCGCTGATGCAGACCCATACGCTGCTCATCGTTGCCCTGGCCTGGCTGGTCATCCGAACAGCCGACCTGCTCATCGAACGCACGGCGGAACGACTGCGCAGCATCGGGCGGCCGGAAGCGAGCATGCTCGGGCGTCCCGCGCGCAACGCCGCACGCGGCCTGCTCGCCCTCACCGCGCTGCTCATCTGGCTGGATAACGTCGGCGTGCACGTCACGACGGTGCTGGCCGGGCTGGGGATTGGCGGCCTGGCCGTGGCACTCGCGGCTCAGAAGTCCATCGAGGACCTGATCGCGGGGATGACCCTGCTCGCGACCCAGCCCGTGCGCATCGGCGACTTCTGCCGCTTCGAGGGAACCATGGGCACCGTCGAGGAGATCGGGCTCCGCTCCACGCGTATCCGCACCCTGGGCGACACGGTCGTGAGCCTGCCCAATGCCCAGTTCGCCGAGCAGCGGATCGACAACTTCGGAAAGCGTCGCAAGATCTGGTACCGCCCAACCCTGCGATTGCGCTACGACACCCGGCCCGACCAGCTGCGCTACATCCTCATCGAGGGGCGCAAACTCCTCTACGCACACCCCAGGGTTCTCCCCGAACCGGCGCGGGTCCGCTTCATCGGCTTCGGCGAGTCGTCGCTCAACCTCGATGTCTTCGCGTACATCGACACCCGGGACTACAGCGAGTTCCTCGAGATCGCCGAGGACCTGAACCTACGGATCACAGACATCGTGGCGGAAGCGGGAACGAGCTTCGCACTGCCCTCGCAGACCGCGTATCTCGAACAGTCCGCCGGATCGGACACGGAACGAGCTCAAACGGCCGAGTCCCATGTGCGCGCGTGGAGGGAGAAGAAGGAACTCTTCCTGCCGCGCTTCCCCGAAGGGGAGATCGCCAAGCTGCGTGGATCGCTACCCTATCCGCCGGAGGGCTCACCCGAAATAAACCGCCCGGCCTGAGAGCCCAACGCGGCAGGTGTTCCTCGACCCGCCCCTCGGCGGGCGATGGAAAGCTGCGCCCGCTCGTTCAGAACTGCTGCCAGCCGCGCTCGTTCATGCAGGCCACAAAGCGCCCCTCGTTCACGAGGGTGACCTGACGAGCCCCGTAGCCCGCTGCCATCCAGACGGTCTCCTGGCTAGTCTGCCGACAGAGGAAGCGATCGTGCTCGAACTCGCTCTGCGTTCCCCCGCCCGAGTTCACCCAGCCAGCCTGGCGCACCTCCGAGGGCGGGGTATAACACGCCACGCTCGGTAGCATGAGCAGGAACGCGACAAGAGAGACTCGTACGACAAGATGCATCGGGGTAGCGCCCAACCTACTACGGCGGCCGGGGCCGGGCAAGACGGACCCTGTCACTTTCCAGCCCGACTCAAGGAAGCTGGTCCAACCAGGAGGCATCCTCGAACCAGCGCGTACGCAGCCGCTCGAGCAGCCCGCTGGTTTCCATGCCCGCCAGGTAGTTCTCGACCAGGTTCACGAGCAACGGATCTCCGGCCGGCAGCACAATGCCGATCGGCTCGACCGTGAACGGAGTGTTCAGGGTAGCCAGGCCCTTGTCCGGGTAACGAAGCACGGACAGCGCGCAGATGGGATGATCGGCCACCAGCGCATCGACCTCGTCCTTGAGCACCATCTCGACACCCTCATCGTAGCTCTGGATCTTCACGAGCTTGGCCTCCGGCGCGACGAGCTCGACGAAACTCTGACTGGTCGAGTTCTCGAGGGCAGCCAGCTTCAGCTCGGCCATGTTGATGTCCTCAAGTGCGTCCGCACGTGCGAGCGCGCTGGACTTGGTGAGGATCGACTTGCCCGAGACCAGGTAGGGACCCGCGAAGGCGGCAACCAGGTTGCGCTGGACCGTCATGGTCATGCCCGACATCACCATGTCGACCTCTTTTTTCTGCAACGCTCCCAGAAGCTGGGGGAAGGGTTTCTCAACGATCAGGAGCTTCACCCCCATCGCCTCCGCCAGCAGCGCGGCCAGGTCCGCCTCGAGACCGATGATGTCCCCCGCCTTGCTCTTCATGTTGAGCGGAGGCTGTCCGCCCGACATCGCGACTCGAAGCTCACGTGTCTTGATGATGTGTGCCAGGCCCGGGGCGTCTCCGGCGCCGACCGCTCCGGGTATCGCGATGAGAAGAGCGGATACGATGAGAGAAGAAAGGGATCTGAGCATGGATGGATCTCCTGGTTCGATTGGGGGAGGCCTACTGAACGCTCCAGCCGCCGCCCAGGACCTTGTAGAGCTGCACGATCGCATTCTGGGACTGCTGTAGGGTGCTGGACTCGTCCAGCTCCGCGCCAAACAGGCTTCGCTCGGAGTCGAGCACCTCCAGGTAATCCACGACGCCGCCATCGTAGCGGGCTCGGGACAGGCGAGCCGCGTTGCGAGCCGCCACCACCTGGCGCAGGCGCGCGGCGTGCTCCTCTCGAAAGGTCCGCACCGAGACGATGGCGTCTTCCACCTCCCGAAAGGCCTGCCGCAGGGTCACCTCGTACTCCAGGAGCGCCTGCTCTGTGCGCGCGCGCTGCGCCTCGGCCTGCGCCTTGAGCTGCCCGGAGTTGAAGATGGGCGCGAAGATGTCGCCTCCGACGCTCCAGCTCGAGGCATCCCCGGTATCCAGATCGGCCAGCTCATCGCTGACAGCGCCCAGACTCCCGGTCAGGCTGATCGACGGATAACGCAGGGCCTCGGCCACACCCACCAGGGCGGTCTCTCGGACGAGTCCTTCTTCTGCAGCCACCACGTCGGGACGCCGGCGCAGCAGCTCCGAGGGCAACCCCGTGGGAACCTCAGGCGGGAAGACCTGCTGAGCCAGCGCCAGCCCCCTGGTGATCGGACCCGGGTTGCGCCCGAGCAGAATGCGAAGCGCGTTCTCGGTCTGCACGCTCTGGCGCTCAAAGCTCGCCGCGCTGGCCTCGGCGATCGCCAGCTCGATCTGCGCTTGATTCACGTCGAGCTCCGCGATGGTGCCCTTGTCGAAGCGGGCCTGGATGATTCTGAGGCTGCCCTGCCGGCCTGCAATGGTGCGTCTCGAGATGGCCAGCCGCTCGTCGAGGTCGCGCAGCAAAAGATAGACACTCGCAACGTTCGCAACGAGGCTAATCGTCACATTTCGATACGCGGCCTCCGTCCCCAGCAGGTCCGCCTTGGCAGCCTCGGTGGCCCGGCTGAACTCCCCCCAGAGATCGAGCTCGAAGGAGAGGTCCGCCGAGACGGAGTAGTTGTCCCGGGTGCTCGCCCCGGGGACCAGGATCTCGCTCGCCTGACCGCGACCTCCGAACCCGAAGACGTCGAGGAAAGGGAACTGGTTGGCCCGGACCTGCGTGAGCGCCGAGCGGGCTTCGAAGATGCGGGCCAGCGCGATACCCAGATCCTCGTTCTCATCGAGCGCGGTCCGAATGAGCTCCTGAAGCTGCTCATCTCGGAAAAGCTCCCACCAGTCGAGGTTGGCGATCGACTCGCCCGGCGGCGCGGGCTGCACATACCTCTGCGGGACGTCCAGGTCCGGCCGCTCGTAGTCCGGAGTGAGCGTGCAGCCGGCGACGACCACAACCAAGCCAATCCAGCACGCGCGGAGCCGCATCTCACCTCTCGTGTGTAACAGCCGCCGATGCGCCGGAGGGAGCGGATTTCTCGCTCCCGCCGATGTAACGCTCCACGATCACGAAGAGCGCCGGCACCAGCAGAACGCCGATCACCGTGGCCACCAGCATGCCGCTGAACACGGTCACGCCCATGACCTTGCGTGCCTCAGCACCCGCGCCGCTCGCGAAGAGCAGCGGCAGTACACCGAGTATGAACGAGAACGCGGTCATCAGGATGGGCCGGAACCGCTGGCGCGCGGCCTCCATGGCGGCCTCGACGGCACTCCGGCCCTTCTCCAACTCGACCTTCGCGAACTCGACGATCAGGATCGCGTTCTTGGCCGCCAGGCCGATGAGCATGACCAGTCCTATCTGGGCGAAGACGTTGTTGACGTAGCTCTCGCTAAAGAGCCGCGCGAACCAGAGCCCACCCATGGCGCCGAACACCGCGATCGGCGTACCGGCCAGCACGGAGAGGGGCAGGGACCAGCTCTCGTATTGAGCAGCCAGGATCAGGAACACGAACACCAGGGCCATCAGGAAGACCAGCGCCCCGCCGGGGGACACACTCTCCTGGTAGGACATGTTGTACCAGGCATAGTCCATGTCGCCGGGCAATACTTCGCTTGCAACCTCTTCCAGTGCGGCCATGGCCTGGGCAGAGCTGTAGCCTTCGGCGGGCTGCCCGCTGAGCTCGGCGGAGCGGAACAGGTTGAAGCGGTTGGTGAACTCCGGACCTTCCGTACGGCTCGTCGAGACCAGCGTCGACAGTGGCACCATGCCACCCTCGGCATTGCGCACATAGAACATGCGGATCCCGTCCACGTCTGCCCGGTACTCCGGCTCGGCCTGCACGTAAACCTTGTAGAGGCGCCCGAAGCGGTTGAAGTCGTTGACGTAGGCCCCCCCCAGGAAAGCGCCGATGGATGTATTGATGTCCGCGAGCGGGGCACCGAGCTTGAGGGCCTTGGCTTCGTCTACGTCGAGAAAGATCTGGGGCACGCTCGGCCGGTAGAGAGTGAACACGCCGCCGATCTCCGGTCGCGCCCTGGCCAGCTGGACGAACCGCTGGGTCTGCTCGGCGAGATACGCGGGGTCATTGCCCCCCCGGTCCTGGAGCATGATCGAGAAGCCCGATCCCGTACCCAGACCGGGAATGCCCGGCGGCCCGAAAGCGAACGCCACACCGCCGGCGATGCGGGTAGAGAATGCAGCATTCAGCCGCCGGACGATGGCTGCGGCGTGATCTCCCTTGTCCGGCCGCTCAGCCCAGTCCTTGAGCGAGATAAAGACCGTGCCGACGTTGGGCTGATTGGTAGCTGTAAGGATGTTATGGCCGGCGATGGCGGTCGCGTTCTGAACAGCATCTACTTCGGCAACGATCTTCTCGAGTTCCTTCATGACTGCGTCCGTGCGCTGCAGGGAGGCGCTGTCGGGCAGGGCAAGTATCGCGAGCAGGTAGCCCTGGTCCTCCTCCGGCACAAAGCCGCCTGGAACCGCGCGGAACAGCACGAGCAGACCCCCCACGAGCAGCGCGAGCAGCAGACCCGCGCGCATCACACGCTGGGTGAAGAAACGAGTCAGCAGCATGAACTTCTCGGTGCTCTTGTCGAAGCCACGGTTGAAGGCGCCGAAGAACCTGTCGAACAGGCTCTTCTGCTCGCCCGGAGGCTTCAATAGTAATGCGGCCAGGGCCGGGCTCAGTGTCAGCGCGTTGAGCGAAGAGATCGCCACCGCGACGGCGATGGTGATGGCGAACTGCTGATACAGCCGTCCGGTGATGCCGCCCATGGCAGCAACGGGCACGAAGACGGCGATCAGGGCCAGGGAAGTCGCGACGATCGGGCCGGAGACCTCACCCATGGCCTCGACCGTCGCGTCCTTGGCGGACATTCCCCCTGCCATCTTGGCTGAGACCGCTTCGACCACGACGATGGCGTCATCCACCACGATCCCGATAGCCAAGACCAGGCCAAGTAACGACAGCGTGTTGATCGAGAAGCCGAGCAGCGGGAAGACCGCGAAGGCGCCAATCAGCGAGACCGGTACGGCAATTGTCGGAATCAAGGTCGCGCGGAAGTTCTGCAGAAAGATGTAGACCACGAGCAGGACAAGTGCGACCGCCTGGAAGAGGGTGACGATGATCTCGCGGATCCCAGCGGTGATGGGCTTGGTCGTATCCAGGGAGACCACGTACTCCACGTCTTCAGGAAAACGCTTGGAGACGCGTTCCATCGTCGCAAAGACGTTCTTCGCAACCTCCAGTCCGTTGGCATCGGGCAGCTGGTAGACCAGGATGACGGCGCTTGAGACACCGTCGAGCCGTGTGCGGAGCACGTAGTTCTGAGTCCCCAGCTCGGTCCGCGCCAGGTCCTTGAGCAAGACCTGGGAGCCGTCGGGATTCGAGCGGACCACCACATTGCCGAACTCCTCTGGCGTCTCGAAGCGGCCCTTCGTCTGGACGGTGTAGGTGAATTCGGTTCCGGGCGGCGCCGGGGGGCCGCCGATCTGTCCCGCCGGCACCAGCACGTTCTGCTCCTGGATCGCTCGGGTGATGTCGGGGACGGTCAAGTTGAGCTTGGCCAGCTGGTCGGGCCGGATCCAGACCCGCATGGCGTACTCGGTCGTGGCCCCGCCGAATACTTCGGTGAGACCCACGCCGCGGATCCGAGCCAGCTCGTCGATGATGTTGATCGTGGTGTAGTTGGTCAGGAACTCCGCGTCATAGGTGCCGTCTGGCGAGGTTAGGGAGATCAGCAGCAGAGGGAACGCCAGCTTTTTCTTGACCGTGACCCCCAGCCGCTTGACCTCTTCCGGGAGGCTGGCCTGCGCCTCCGACACCCGGTTCTGGGTCAGCACATTGGCCATGTCGAGATCCGTGCCCACCTCGAAGGACACGTCCAGCCTGAGGGTGCCGTCGCTCGCGTTGATCGAGCGCATGTAGATCATGTCCTCCACCCCGTTCACCTTCTGCTCGATCGGGGTGGCAACCGACTGCTCGACGTTGAGCGCGCTGGCGCCGGTGTAGGTTGCGGTCACCGATACCATCGGTGGAGTGATGTCAGGATACTGAGCAATGGGCAGGCGACCGAGCGCAACCACGCCCACGATCACAATAATGATCGCAATGACCATGGCCACAATCGGCCGGCGGACGAAGAACTCAGCCATGCTTTAGGCGTCGGGGGGTCCGGTGGCTACGTCTATGTCCCGTCGCGCTCCCGACTCGTCCAACTGGGCAAGCTTCGGCACGACTTTCATGTTGGCCTTGAGGCGCAGCAGCCCTTCCAAGGCGACGCGCTCACCAGGATTGAGCCCGGATTCAACGATCTGGAGCTGAGCGATCTTTGGTCCGGGCTGTACCTCGCGCAGCTCAACGCTTCCGTCCTCCCCAACGATGAAGACGCGGAACTTCCCTTGCAGCTCGCTGAGACAGCGCTGCGGAACCAGCAGGGCGTCCTTGCGGGTCTCGACCACGGCTCGAACTCGTGCGAACTGCCCCGCCAGAACCAGGTTATTGGGATTCGAAAAATCGGCCTCGAGGGTGAAGGTGCCGGTGTTCGGGTTGACGGCTGCGTCGGTCGCGACGATATGGCCCCGGTGCGTGTGCGTCGTACCGTCGGCGAGTATGAGGTCCAGTCCCTTCCGCTGCCGCTCCTTTCCCTTGGCGCTCAGCGCGATCAGCTGGCGCGCGAATTTCAGGTAGCGACGTTCATCGATCGCGAACCGCACCCGGATCGGATCGGTCTGGGACACGAAGTTGAGCACGACCGGATTGGGCGCCCGCCCGACGAACTCTCCGACCTTGGCCTCGGAGAGGCCGATCCCACCATCGATCGGCGAGTGGATCCGGGTGTAGCCGAGCTCGATCTCCGCCTGCTCCACCTGAGCTCCAGCGGCCTGGGTGGCTCCGATGGCGGCCTCGTACTGTGCGACCGCCGCATCGAGATCCTGCTGGCTGACAGCGTTCATCTCGGCCAGAGGCTTGATGCGGCCCAGGTCCGCCTTCGCCTTGGCGAGCGCCGTCCGCGCCTCTGCTAGACGACCCTTGGCCTCAACCACCTTTGCCTCGAAAGGCTGCGGATCGATCGTATAGAGCAGCTGGCCCTTCTTTACGGCCCGCCCCTCGGCGAACTCCATGCCTTCCAGAACGCCTTCCACTCGGGCGCGGATGGGGATATCCACCGAGCCGAGGGTCTGCCCCACCATCTCGACCTCAATCGGCTGGTCCCGCTGAATGACCTGGACCACGGGGATCTCGAGGGGGCGAGGTGCGGGCGGCTCCGTTTGGCCACAAGCAACGACGAGCAGGCCGATCGGCAGCAGACACAGGAAAGACCATCGCAGCTGGCGCTGGCCGAACTTCATTTCCGGCTCCTTACAAGCCCCGGAAAGGCGGGGGGCGCCCGGAGCATACACCATGAGCCCGCCGCCCCGGCTCGCGGCAGCAGGTCGTGCGCAACTGTCGTTAGATCCCCGACTACCGACTAGAAGGGCTGAGGTCAAGCGTAGGCGCGGGCCAGGAGCTCAATCGGGTGAACTACTTCGATGTCGAGACCCGCATCGCGTACGCCGAGGCCGATCTGGAGCAGGCAGCCCGGGTTGCCGGTCGCGACTGCGGCCGGGCGCGTCTCGCGGATGGCCGCGATCTTACGCGCCAAAAGCCGCTCGGCCATGTCAGCGTGCGTGAGGTTGTAGATCCCGGCCGCCCCGCAGCAATCCCGCGCCCCGGGCAGATCGAAGAGCTCGAGGCCGGGGATCGCACGCAGGATTGCGCGCGGCGCGTGCCCAATGCGTTGCCCGTGAAGCAGATGGCAAGGATCGTCGTAGGCCACGCGCAGGGGAACCCGGACCTGCGGAGGTCGTAGCCCGGACTCGTGCAGCCACTCGGAGACGTCGCGCACCTTGCGCGCGAAGTCGCCCGTAGCTTCCTTGAGCGCCGTGCCGCAGCCGGCCGAGTTGACCACGACCGCGTCGAAGCCATCGAGCGGAAAGACGCTGCGGTTTTTGCGCAGCAGACGCTCCGCGCCCACCGGATCGCCGCTGTGAAGGTGCAGCGCGCCGCAGCAACGCTGGTTCCTCGGAATGGACACCTCGAACCCGTTCCGCGTGAGCACCTTGAGCGTGGCCGTGTGGACCCGCCCGAAGACCTCGGGCATGAGGCAGCCCGAGAATAGCGCCACGCGCCCGCGCCGTTTCCCCTCGGCAGGAATCACGAGCGGCGGGCGAAAGGGATCGGAAAGCGGGGGCAGCATGCGCTCCGCGCGGGCCAGCCCCGGCAGCAGCCGCAGGACGCGGCTGGCGCGCACCAGCCGCTGCAAGCCCCGTCTCTGATAGAAGCGCAGGCCCCCGGCAACCGCGCGCAGCATCCGGGGGGAGCCGATCACGCGCCGCAGAACCAGACGCTGCAGCATGCGTGTCGTACGCGGCCGCGCGCCGCGAGCGTCGATCTCGGCGCGCATGCTCTCGACGAGACGCCCATATCGCACCCCCGCGGGACACGCCGACTCGCACGCGCGGCAGGCCAGACAGAAATAGGCCTCCTCCGTCACCTGAGAATCGAGCGAGATGCGCCCCTCTGCGACGCCACGCATCAGGTAGATGCGGCCGCGCGGCGAGCTGGTCTCGCGCCCGGTCTCCTGGTAGGTGGGACAGGCGGGCAAGCAGAGCCCGCAGTGCACACAGTCCAGGGTCGCCGCGTAGTCGATCAGCCCTGAGGACGCGGGCTCGGGCGGGGAAGCGGCCGCCGGCATCAGATTCCTCCCACGAAGCGGCCGGGCGCGAGCACGCCATTGGGATCGAAGCGCTGCTTGAGGGTGCGCATGAGCGGGAGCATATCCGGCGACGGGCCGAACACATCGATCCGCTCCTTCTGGGCCACCGTCGCCCGCTCCACGAAGACCAGCCATTGCTGCTCTCGGGCCCGTTCGAACACCCTGTCGAGCGTCGCTCCGGGTACCTCGGCCAGAACGATCCCCACCAGCGGTTGCACCAGGCGAAGCGAGCCTTCGCCCGCCAGCGACTCGAGCTCAGCGCAAATCGCGAGCACATCACTGGGGCGTGCCGACACACGGATGCGAGCGGTGTTCGCAGCCCCCGATGCCAGACCGGCCACCTCATCGCACAGCGCCGCCCAATCTCGCGTCTCGGCCGGCCGGCCCTCGTAAGCCCTCGCGCGCAACGAGACGTCGGCCTCACCCCCCTCCAGCAGCCAGAACAGGGCCACCCCCTTCCCTTCCGAACGCAGCAGCGCGGCCCGCGGATCCAGCCGGAGCAGCTTGTGTGAGGCCACGCAGGCAAGCTCCCGGCTCTCGAAGTTCCGGCACAGAATGCGTCGGGCCTCGGGCAGCGGCCGCAGGCGGAGTGTCGCCTCAGTGATAATGCCCAGGGTTCCGAACGAGCCGCAGTAGAGACGCACCATGTCGAAGCCCGTCACGTTCTTGACGACGCGTCCCCCACAGCGCTCGAGCTGACCATCGGGATGCGCCACCTGCAGGCCGAGGATGTCGTTCCGGAGACGCCAATCGGGCGCAAACTCCGGCCCGAGCGGATCGACCGCGATGGTTCCGCCCACGGTCGCCTCCGGATAGTGGCTACACAGGAGAGTTCGCTTGCGGTGCTCGGCCGCAGCGCGCGCGAGCGCGTCGACCGAGATGCCGGCCGCAAGCGTCACGATCCCTTCATCGGGCTCGAGCTCCAGCCCCTTTACCAGGCGACCCAGATCCAGGCACACGAGCGCGCTTGTCCGGGCGCGATTCCCCCACCTGAGCTTGGACCCGCCGCCACGCGCCACCAGAGGCCGCTCGCTTTCGCGCGCCTGCTTCAGGCAGGCCGCCACTTCCGCCGGGGTACCCGGGCGGACGACCAGCGTGATGGGCACCCCGTCGATGCTCTCGTCTCGAGCGAGCTGGCAATGATCCACGCCTACGATGGCTTGGAACGGATCGCCCGCCATCAGAATTCGACTTTGTCGTAGCCTCGGTGGCGCGGGTTGCTTTCAGTACAAGCCCGCGGCGCCGGTATCACCTTGCCCGGGTTGCAGCGGTCCTCGGGATCAAACACTTCGTGAACCCAGCGCATTGGCTCAAGATCCGGCTCATCGAAGAGCAGCCGCATGTAATCGCGTTTCTCGACCCCGATCCCGTGCTCCCCTGAGAGCACGCCGCCCGCGTCCACGCAGATGCGGAGGATCTCCGCTCCCATCTCGCGCACGCTCGACAGCTGTTCGGGATCGCGCCGATCGAAGGGAATGTTGGGATGCAGATTCCCGTCTCCCGCGTGCAGGATGTTGGCGATGCGGATCCCTCGCTCGGCGGCCGCCTGGTTGATCTGATCCACCACCCCGGGAAGACGTGTGCGCGGCACCACCGCGTCGTGCACGTAAAGGTCGGGAGCTAGACGCCCCATGGCTCCGAACGCGCCCTTGCGGCCGCGCCAGAACGCCACCCGCTCAGCTTCATCGCGCGCGATGCGCACTTCCAGCGAGCCGTTCGTCTCGAGCAGTCCCTCGACCTGCGCGCGTTCCGCGGCCACGCTGGTCGCGGAACCGTCCAGCTCTACCAGCAGCACGGCATCCGCGTCGCGCGGGTAGCCCGCCGCATACACCGAGTCCTCGACGGCCTCGATGGTGCGTTGGTCCATCAGCTCGAGCGCGGCGGGCACGATTCCCGCCGCGATGATCGCCGAAACGGCGCGGCAGGCGGGGACCAGGCCCGAAAAGCTCGCCAGCAGGGCGCAAACCTCTTCAGGCACCGGGACGAGGCGCACGGTAGCGGCGGTCACGATCCCGAGCGTGCCCTCGGATCCTACGAAGATTCCGCGCAGGTCGTAGCCGTGGTTGTGTCCATCGCGACGCCCCAGCGTGACGAGGGCTCCGTCGGGCAGCACCACCTCGAGGGAGAGCACGTGCGGGCTGGTGGTACCGTACTTGAGGGTGTGCGGGCCTCCGCTGTTCTCGGCGATGTTCCCTCCTATCGTGCAAGCGGTCTGGCTGGAGGGATCAGGCGCGTACAGCAGCTGCAAAGGGGCCACCAGCTCCGAGAGATGTGCGTTGATGACGCCCGGCTGGACGGTCACCGTGCGATTGACCGGGTCGATCTCGAGCACGCGGTCCATGCGCGAGCACTCGATCAACACACAGCCATCCACCGGAGTTGCACCGCCGGAGAGGCCCGTTCCCGCACCACGGGCCACAAAGGGGACACCCTCCGCGTTGCAGGCACGCACGACCTCGACGACGGCGCGGGTGCTGGTCGGGAAGATCACGAGCTGCGGGCGACCCCGCAGCAGGGTCAGTCCATCGGACTCGTAGGCGAACAGGTCGCACTCTCGGTCGAGCACCTCGGCGACGCCCTGGATCTCACGAAGACGTCGAGCGAGCGAAGGCGGTGCCGAAGCCGGGAACCAAGACCACCTCGGCCTATGCAAGGCCGAGGCGCTCGATCTGATCCTCATCCAGGCCCAGGTAGTGTCCGATTTCATGCTTGACCGTGATGTGGATCTGCTCGATCAGGCTCGCCTGATCGAGCGCAACCTTCTCCAGATTGCGCTTGAACAGCAGGATCCGATCCGTGTGGTCACGGGACAAGGTTCCCATCGTCGGACTCGCGCCAGGCTCGGTGGCTGGGATGCCCTGGAATAGCCCCAGTACCTGCGGGGAGATCTGTTCGGTCAGGACCAGCTCCTGATCTGGCAGGGCTTCGACCAGGATTGGACAGTTCTCGATATAGCGCCGCAACTCAGCCGGCAAGCTGCGCAGAGCTTCGCCTGCCGCCGCATCGAACTCCCGATCCTCGCTGCGTACCGGTAGCGGATAGAGGTCGGGCGCCAGGTTGGCGGCGCGTGCGAAGAGCCGCTCCGCCTCCTCGAGCTCATCCAGGTGCTCGTGTACGAGGGCCATGTGGTAGACCGTGTGGCCGCTGTCGGGATCCAGCGCGAGCGACCGTTCGAGGCTGCGTCGCGCGCGCTCAAAGCGGCCCATCTCGAACAGGATCTGCCCCTCGAAGCCGCGGTAGACGCCGACCTCTCCCTGGACCTTGATCGCCCGGCGCAGCAGGAAAAGCGCGCCGTCCAGATCGTCCAGATAGAACAGCGCCTTGGCCTTGAGGTAGTAGGTCTCGGCCTCCGTGGCCTGCTCCAGGGGGTGGGTCAGGAGGTCATCGCAAAGCTCCAGAGCTTCCTCGTGCTCCTGGAACTCCTCCAGCAGGATCTCGATTCGATTCAGCCGGGCGGGAAAGAAGCTCTGAGCCCCGCTCACGGCCAGCTCGAACTCACGCAGGGCGTCTTCGCAGCGACCATTGTCCCAGAAGATCTCGCCGCGTCCGTTGTGGGCCTCCGCCCCCCGCGGGTTGGCACGAAGGGCCTCATCCAGCCACTGCAGGGCTTCCTGGACGCGGCCGCCGCCCGAGGCCTCCACGGCCTGGTCCAGGCAATCCCAATAGCGATCCGGATCCTGCATCGGTCCTTTCGGCAGCTAGCGCTGATGGTCCTATTTTAGCAAAAGGACCCTTTCAACCGGTACAGTGCGCTCCGACGAGTGAAATCTCTAACCTATTGAAAAATATGATCTTTTCTAAGATTCTCCGACCCCCTGAAGCGCCCCGTCGGCGTCGATCGCGCGGTTCGCGAGGCGGTCCGCCGCGCGGTTCTCGTGGCGACGGATGTGGACGTACCTGAC
>Ga0255049_10000902_pt1 | contig 17205 bp, 19 predicted proteins | sample JV7_2_3_MG_FD_183615 | JGI IMG/M metagenome (GOLD analysis project Ga0255049, IMG submission 183615) | Seawater microbial communities from Jervis Inlet, British Columbia, Canada - JV7_2_3 | ecosystem: Environmental > Aquatic > Marine > Inlet | place: Canada: British Columbia | collected 2016-10-06
AGATTAAAGTGATTACCAGGTAAGTTTTGATTTACAATACTTAGACCCAATGGCATACACATTGGTTGAAAGTGGCAATACAATATCTATAATCAACAAAGGCGTGTCAGGTGTCTATGACATGAATACTTGCTCAATCAGTATCTTTGATGCAGACATGGAAAACGAATTATCAAAAGAGAGCTGGACAGTTCATCAGGCTGCATGGGGTTCAGATTCATGGGCCAATATGTCTGTGAATAATGCAAGCTGTGAAACAGGCTTTGAGAATGATAATGATAGGGCCACCATAACAGCAGTAAAACAAAATGATGATGGTATCTTTGTTGTAACATATGTCTTTGATATGTATGGGGTAAAGACCACAGTTAGCTATACAAACCATGACCAAGATACCTTTGGTGGTATTTTCATGGGCCAAACATATGGCAGCCCAGCCAAGTTTGGATTCGTACAATCGTTTAGCGATATGCAGATAGACGTACCAGCCTTAGATGATGGCTTTGCTATGGGTGGCAAAGACTTTACCTTTGACCAAAATAATGAATATGAATATCTATTCTTGGATTCAACAAGACTTCTTTGGGGAATAAACAATAGTGTTGATGACATTTACATTGACTTTAAAAATGTAAGTCAGCCTACGCAGTATGGCAGTACAACTACAATAGACCCACATCTTACTGCACATCCAAACCCACCTACCAGCCTGGATTCAGCACAGACAGAGTTGTTAAAGATTGACTTGGATTGGGATGCTGGTAGTGATACAACAGAAGTAAGAGATACAACATATGATGGCACAAACAATGGAGCTACATCAGGGGCCACAGGCATAATTGGAGATGCTTGGGATTTTGATGGTACAAGTGATTATGCAACATTCCCAGACTTTAACATTGGTACAGGAGCTTACAGTTGGAATATTTGGATTAGTCTTGATGATTATAGTGGTAACAAAGGAATAATAAGTTTGGGTTGTTGGTCAGGTGGTTGTAGTACTGGAGCTTTAGAAAGCTTGGTACATTCAGGTGCAGCAGATTACCTTATAGGTTCATCAGGTAGTGGCACTCTATCGAGTAATCCAACCTCATTAAGTAATACCGATTGGACAATGATAACATTAACGAGAGATTCAAGTGGTAATCAAAACTGGTACATCAATGGTGTAAGTAAGGACACAAACACAGATACAACAGACCCATCAATAAATGACCCATCAAATCTATTCTATCTAGGTAGAGCCCATCCATCAGATTCAACATTCAATGGAAAAATTGATTCCTTTACGATGTGGGCTGGAAAAGAGTTAAGCCAAACTGATATTGATTATCTTTACAATACATCTAGTGGTATTGCATTTACCAATTCTAATTTTCCAAGTGGAGCTGAATTACACTTTGACTTTGAGGACAGCACGTTAAACAATCAAACAACTGAAACTGTAAATCTAGATGACCCCACAGGTTATCGTATCTATGAAGTAGATGGCATAACAAACACAGTTCTAGTTTCTGACACAGGCGACACCGTTACTGACTATCAAGTAACACAAGATTCTGATAGTGCTGCATTAGTTGTAGGAACAACATATGAGTTTAAGGTGTCAGCGTTAGTATATGATCCAGGCGATACACCTGATACACATTTGGAATATGATACGTCTAGTAACTGGACAGTAGTTGGTAGTGCTTGTTCTATTACAGGTGGTGTTGGGGATTGTTATAATGCAGATAGTTCAACAGACGACAGACTTTATCATAATCTCGGTTCAGCACTTGATAATACAGCATGGGTTGTTACATCGACACTAAACCAATATGGTGGTAATCAAAATGGTGGTACAGCATGGTTTTGGAATTTATCTTCTAGTACATCACACCCTGCGTATAGTGGAGCTGATGCTATTCTGATTTACATGAATACAACAAATGGAGCTTGTCATATTGTAGCAAGAGGCGATGGTGTCGAGGGTCATTGGGAATGGCTTACAGCATCAGGTGGTGTGAGTAGTTGTTATGATCGTACTGGTGGCGACTATTGGTTTAAAGTTTCTCGTACTTCAGCAAATTCTTTGACATTCAGCGTATATGATAATGAGGGATTAACTGGCACACCATATTATACAGTTACTACAACTCTTAGTGGTACATATCATAGTGGTAGTGATATTACAGGATTACAGTATATTCATCATGGTACTGAAGTTGGTGGTAGCAGTACAGCATTAACTTCAATTTCCTTTGACGACTTTAAAATCTATGATGGTGTAACAAGTATTAATTTAGCAACAACTTATGAAAGTGATTTATCAGACAGCACATCTTTTGAGTTACAAGATGACTTGGCACAGCCCACAAACCTTACAGTTCAAAGTGGATTACCAATCGAATTAGATTGGGATGATGTTTCTAATGCAGTAACTTACAATATCTATCGTGATACCTTTACAACAGCATATGCAAACACAGGGTCTAGCACATCAGCATATTCAGATAGTGGAGCTAGTGCTGGTGTTACATACGAGTATAAGGTGGCTGCACTAGGGCCAAGCCCAGCTAACCTTTTGATTGGCCCATTAAGTTCAGGCGTGTCAGGTATAGGTGGCGTATCGCCTGACCCACCTACAAGCCTTACAGCTACAATAACAGACAGTACAAACAGCCCATTAGATGTTGATTTATCATGGACTACACCAGGCGACTTGGGTACAGGCACACTTTCTGGCTATAAGATTGTAAGGGATTCTGTTGTTGTTCATACTACAAGTGGCTCTGGCACTACCTATACTGACACATTAACTAGCACAGGTACATTTTCTTATACAGTAAGGGCAGTAACAAATCATGGCGATAGTACAGATTCTAATAGTGCATCAGTAACTACTGTCAATCCACCATCAGCCATATCTGACTTGGCTGCAACTGTTATCACAGATGTTAGGATTGACTTGGCATGGTCAGAACCAAGTACAGATAATCCAATAACCAATTATTACATATTCAGGGATTCTACAAACATTCAGAATACTACATCAACATCATATAGTGATACAGGGCTAACCAGCAATACATCATATTATTACAATGTCTTTGCTGTGTCCAATGTCGGTACATCATCTAATTCAAACACAGAAACAAAAACAACCTATACAACTGTGAGTGGGTCAATCAGCACACAAACGTATGTAGAGGGCGTACTGTTAGTAATTGAACCTACAATAACAATATCTGGCACACCTGTACCAAACTTTACTGAGATACTGATCTATGATGATGGGGTATATCATTCAACAGTAGATATGAATAATGCTGAGTGTAATAATAACAGTTTCAATATTGCTGATTGTTTGATATATCACTTTGATGATGGCAATACACATTCAATACAGATTAAAGCATCTGATGATTCTCATTGGGATCAAACCAATATGCCAATAGTTAGTGGTATAATGACATTGACACCTGATTACACACCTGATTGGGATATTAATAACGTAGCGTATAATGTAACACGAAATACTAGCAGTATGGAATTAATACTTAATCGTGATGTACCGATAGCTTGGGATTTAACCTGTGAGTTCCAAACTACTGCACAGGCTATGTCAAAGACCACAGGCGTACAAAAGGTAGCCACTAACACAGCGTTCTTTGAAATTACAGATGCAAGTGCTAACTCAGTATCGGTGGGCGATGGCGAACACGTTTATGTAACCTGTATGGATGGCGACACCACAATTATCACATTCACATCATATGGGCCAAATTTGATACAGGGTGGCATTGGATTGTTTGATGCCAATATGCAAGACTTTTTGGGTGTTGAACACGCAGCCATTTTGTTTGTGATATTTGCAGCAAGTTTGTTTGGTGGTCGTTCTAGTAGTGTGGGAATTTTAGTGGTATTATCATTGATAGGCGTTTTAGGATTCGTGGGATTGATGGTCATAGATGAGGCGACATGGGGTATCATAATGCTTTGTGGTACTTGTGGGCTTTTCATTGGCAAACGATTCCTTTAAGTAATAACATTAATTCACAAAGATTGGTCATGCTATCTTTTACTTTTCCTGATATGGAAATTCATCACAGCAAGGAACCTATTGCCTGGATTATGTACCCATCAAGACAGATCAAGGCATACAAGCTAAGGGTGTTATCTGGCAAGTTTTTCTATATTCAAGATGGTAAAAAGTATCAGGGTATCTTTGAGATTGACCCTAGAAAAGCATGGCATTATGGCAAGGGCGTACCAATCTATCTGTATGATTCTCGATCAATAATGCCAATAGACCCCATCGTAGTAAATGAGCTAAGTCAATTCGCAAAGAAAAACAGTTTAGTGCAGATAACTCAGACAGACAAAACCCATTCAATGATGCTGACAGATATAATGAAAACAATAAAGGATAGGGTCTTGGCCCTACGAGAATTAACAAATATTGTTGATAAGAGAAAAGTAAGTATCTCAGAGGCTTTGCAACAGTTTCAAGATAATGTGGCAAAGACACCACCAGATCAAGTTCCATCAGAGGAAAAGCTAGGCTCTATTCTTACCAATCATTTAGTAGAGAGGGGTCTAATCAATGGGGATGAAAAGGGCCAGATAGATTCAGGCGTGGCAAGGGGTTCAATCAATATCAATATGCTAATAGCGAAATTAAGAGATAAGGAAATACTAAAGATAACAGAGCCAATGACACAAGAGTGCCACGAGTTCTTAACTGACTTTGGGGCCAGTAACCCTGAGCAATTAGCATCATTCGTAGCTGGGCTTAGACGATTAGACAAAGGGGTTAGACAGATGACTAGCATACCAATTAAGACTTGGATGCCAGCTTCAATCATATTTGCCATTTTAATTGGTGGATCAATAGCTGTTATGATATTGGCACAAAACGTAGGCGATCTTGGGTCAATAATACCTGGATTACCACAGACACCATCAGATGTCATGGTAAATCAGGGTGTAACAGAAACAATACCAGCCGAAGAACCACCATTAGATGAGTCAGATGTACCCATAGACAAGCCAGACTTGGTGTGGGATGCTGTAAATCAGACATGGGTTGAGCCTGTTTGGGATGAAATAAGGCAAGATTGGGTTGTACCTGACGTTGTACCTGACGAAACAACACCATAAATTTTTAATTAATAGCATGATTCAGTAAAATCAATGGCGTTTGGAGATCATTGTTTTGAAACATTTGATACAATGTGTAATGTTTTCAACGAGCCTTTTGCTGCTGTGTTAAAGCCATTCGATGCTATACTCGGTTCAGGTGTTGAGGGTCTAACTATTGCAGTAATTTGGGGTATCATAATTGGGGTACTCTGGCTAAAGACAGAGAATTTAATGCTTTGTTCTATTGTTGGAATAGTAATAGCCACAAGTGTAACAGGGATATATCCACAGGCTCAGGGAATAGGCTACCTTTTGATTGGTGTAAGTCTAGGTATAGTGATATTCCAGCTCATAAGGCATAAGATTCAGACGTTTGCATAGTCTTTAATAACATGAATTATGCGTGAAAATCATTGAGTAGCGACATACTGCCATTCTATGAAAAGGCTGCAAGTAGAGAAGATTACGAGAATATAGATCGTAAGTATTTCAGGTCAATAGGTATGATACTGCCAAAGAATAGTGGCATACAAGTTACCTATGCTGACTTTCATTTAGTTATGATTCAAGCTAACAATCAGCATTGGGGTTTTCGCAAGTATGCTATTCCTATGGTTGAGGCATCCGAGTATGGTATCGCTGCTTTGAGTAGTGAGGGTGGTCAGGCTGTAAGACAATTCAACACATTCAGGCAAGAACAAAGTTTAACATCAAAAAATAGTGGGCCACGAGCTGATGCTTGGGATAAGATATTTTATGGCAAGGAAAAGTTTGAGGCAAACGAATGACCACAGAATTAGAGAAACATGCTAGGGGATTAAATTGCAGAAACATCATATCAAAAAATCACAGACAGGCAAAGATGTGCTGGTCATGTGGTCATAAGTCAAACGTGATTGATGGTAAGTGTGAGTGCTGTAATTGTATGGTTAGAAAACATGAGAATAAGGAATTATTAGCAATAGATCAGCACATTAAGGATTGTATAGCTGGGTTAAAAGAACCTGAGTACAGATTATACACAGTAGGAAACATCTATTGGGTTAAGAAAAGTTTGCTTGATGACTATAATAGGCTAAAATCCAGCGATAAATTCGAGAAATATCACTTTTTTATCAAGAAACATAAGGATAGTGGGGATGGAATAACCACTTTGCCACGCTATTAACTTAATTAAAAACCATTAATCAGGTTAATTGGCTGAGCTGAATTAACTTTCAACAGACTAGCTTGACCGAGCCAGGACACAGCGATGATGCCATAACCATGTAAATTTTATTAATTAGTATAATAGACACAAATCATAATGGGCGATATTATTAGTGATTTCATGGGTGTCAAAGGCTATGCTGTTAAAAATACAAAAAGGAAATATGGAAAAAGGAAATATTGTAGTAGATGCACAGGGCGTATCTATGATACATCAAGTAAAAGTTCGCTTTGTGTTAATTGTCGAAATAATGATCTTATCAGAGGCGAGTATTAATCATGGCTAAACGAGGTCGAGGTGGTAAAAAGGGTGGAGCTGGTAAAAAGGGTGGATCTTCAGGTGGATCTTCAGGTGGTTCTTCAGGTGGTTCTTCAGGTGGTAGTCGAGGTGGTGGCAAAAGCTCAGGTAGGTCAAGTTCTGCAAGTAGAGGTTCATCATCAAAGTCATCAGGGGTATCATCTTCTGTCAGTTCCCAAAAGACAGCATCAGTTTCTAGTACCAGCCCATCTATGAGTTCATCAATCTCTGGCATGGGTACAGCTACGACAAGTGCTGTCAAATCAAGCGTACAATCCCCTGTGGCATCTTCAACGTATGGTAGTTTCATTGGGCCATCTGGCAAAGTAACCAAGATCAAAGGTGTCGATCCTAAAAGTGCAGAGGGCAAAACAATCCAAGCGACTTATGACAGACAAAGAATGGTCAAGGCATTAAACAAATCTAAACAGAATATGACAACAGCCATGAGGGGAGCTAAAAATGCACAAGAAGCTAATCAGATTCGAGCCAAGTTTATTGCTGCAAACCCAGCTCTTACAAGTGCTGGGGATTTAAGGACACAAACAGCGAGAGTGAATAAGGCACTACAAACAGGCTTTACTAATCTAGGGCCAACAGGCGAACCGATAGGCGTTACAACACCACGCACAGCACTTTATGATTCAAAGGGTCAGCAAGTGGGTAGTACCACAGGTCATAGCGTAGGAGCTAAAGCAGACTTTTTTGAAACACAAAAGCAGACAAAGGCTACTACTGACTTCTTTGGTGTATCATCACAGCCAAAAGTAAAGTCAGAAAAAACCATCTTTGATATGACTACAACAGCAAAACCATCTGAGAGTTTTCTAGCCATGCCTACCATGAGTGTAAAGCCACAGCCTGACGATTCTCAATTTTTATCTGAGAGCCAAAAGGCTTTTGGATTCTTGCCAAGTCCTAGCGAGATTAAAGGCACAGACCCATTTTCAGAATTAGGACAGGGAGCTTTAAAGGGTTCATCTAATGTCATGGCATCGTTTTGGAATATAGGCGAAACAGTAAGAGCTACTGCTACAGGCACAGAGGCAAACCCTGTCAAGTATTATGGTACGCCAATCACACGAGCTGAATTAACATTCTTTGGTGTCGCAGAAAAGGGCATTACATCTGCAACAGGTGGGGATGCTTATTCATTTGATATGGCTGGGTCAGATGTCCAAAAAGGCTTGGGTAAAGCTGGTAAAGAGTTTCAAACTGACTTCTTTGGTAGCGTAGGCAGTTTGGTTGAGGCTGGGCCATACATTATTGGTGGTGGCATATCAAAGGGCATACAGACAGGGGCCAGACTTGGCACTAACTTCTTTGGTAAGGCATCAACAACAGCATTAAAAAAATCAGATGATATTATGGGTAGTGGTGGTGTCAAGGTATCAAAGACAGATTACTTTTCAGGGTTTTTCAGAGATACTAAACGTGGTCTTGGCGTGGGTACAACAAAGACAGGTAAGGTTACAAAGGCTAAATTCAAAAAGGATTCACTAGACTTAGGGCGTGGTCTTGGTATGCAAGGCACACCAAAGCAAGCTACAACAGGGTTCTTTGGTAAAACAACAACACCAAAGAAACTGACAAAGAAAACATATGATGATTCATTAGGTAAAAACTTCTTTACATCTGGCAAGGGCCAACAGCTTATCCAGGTGGCTAAGACAGAACAAAAGGCACTAACAAAGACCAAGCTAAAGACAAAGCAGATAACAAAGGTAAAGGCTACAACAGCTCAAAACTTCTTTGGCAAGGTAAAGACAGTACCAAAGCTAAAGACTAAGGTAAAGACAAAGGCAAAGACCAAACAAAAGTTTGTACCTGGATTCATGCCATTATACAAGACTACTGCAAAGGTAAAGCCAGTATCAAAGCTAAAGCAGAGAGCTAAACAGGCTGCTTTGTTTGGTATACCAGCAGCATCAACAGCTATCACTACATCTACATTATTCCCACCTACTACAACAGGCTCAGGTGGTGGTGGCTTTGCCATACCTAGACGACTTAGGGGTCGCAGAGGTGGTGGTGGCAATATTAGGAAAAAAGGCAAAAAGGGATTCTACGGATGGAATATTAATGTAAAAAAGGTGGGTTCAACCTATTCTGGCCCAGCGTATGTTACGAGTAAAAATGCACTAGACATTGACAAGTACCTATCAGCCAAAGGTAAAAAGGCGAAAAAAGGCAAGGCGTTTGGTAGTAATGGAGCTGACTTCTTTGGCTAAACCAAATAAATGTGCTATATGTAAAAAAAACTACCCACCGAGTTTTGATCCATTATGTGATAAGTGTAGGTCTGCATACAATTTAGTTGGATGATTAATCATGTCAAAAAAATGTCCAAAGTGCAATAGCAAGAATACTACTAAGGCTGGTGTATCAGACAAAGATGTATTAACAAAAAGACTAACCCTGTTTGACCCTAAAGACAATCTCTATAACTGTTATAACTGTGGTAATATCTTCAAGTGATTATATGGTTGAATTAACTGACAGAGAAAAGAAGATCGTTATACTGCAAAACGTTATGGCAAACCCTGAGATGAAAGACGTACCTTTTGAAACTCAACAAGCAGCCACCAAAGCTATGTGGCTGGTCATGGGCTTTGAATGGAATGACGATGAGATAACAGATATGCTACTAGCCATTAATGAAGTGCATAAAGAAACACATGATTCTGCTATGGGTAAATTGGATAAGTATAAGCACTTATTGACTAGCAAATTTAGATTGTAACGTGGCTCTTATCCAGCAAACAACTAGACAATCATTCTTAGATTCCTACCAGGTATTATCCACAAGAAGTATTGCACAATCAGCTCTAAGGATGCTAGATGATTATCTCAAAAGCAAGAACCTTACCAATGCAGACTTTATCACAGAGATGGAAAATGCTGACCAAACTCTTAGGGCCAAAGAGATAAGGCGTATTCAAGACTTTATGCAGACAAAGATAACCCTGTCTAGCTGTAAAAAATATCGTGGTTATCTGATAGCTTATCTTGCTGACAATGGCATACCAATCAATACACACCAGCTTAACGTGGCTATGCGTGGGGTACAGACACCATTACATGAAGATGCAAAGACCCCTACTCGTACAACAATAAAGCATATCATGGAAACAATCAATGTTGAAGATGCCAGATTATTCTTTATGATACAATATGTTTCAACAATGAGGCAAGGCGAAACAATGGCGTTAATGGTTGATGATATAGACTTTACAAAGACACCTGTTACTATTCACATTCTGGCTGAGAATACAAAGACAAGGCGTGAGAGATTTACCTTTTTGACCAATGAGGTATCTGAATTATTAAAACAGTATATCCTGGATAATAAGATACAGGGCCAGTTATTCACAAAGGCTAAACAGACATATCAGTTTCATTGGTCTAGGGCTTTGAAAAAACTAGGGCTTGATGAGAAATTTACAGCCACAGGTCGCAACAAGATGAGCATACACAGGCTTAGGGCTGGTGGCTCACAGAAGATAGGCGATAAGACTAACAAGGATATTGCAGAGATTTTGCTAGGGCATACAGGTGGCTTGAATACCTACTCAGTAGGCGACCATGATAGGTTAGCACAAAATTACCTAAAGGCTGAGAATAGTCTATCTATTCTAAGCTAATTGTCAATCGTGTAACCTATTACACACTTAAGTAATAGTTTGTTTTTAGTATGGTATGACGAGGTTGAGGGTTAATGGTTAAACAGGTACAGAGTAAGTCTGACTATTGGATTACGATCAAAATTCCAAGAGCCACATACAAGGCTGTTGAAAAACGATTGTCAAAGTCCGATTCACTCTATCCTACAATCCCAGCATACACAAACCAAGCTATTATTGATAAGCTTGCGAGGGATGAAAAATGACCATTAACACCAGTAATTTCAACTGTCATAGGGTCATTAGCGAGGCTAACTGCACAAACTTTCATCGTATTGGGGATTCTGACCCTATGACATTTTTGAGGTGTGATCAATGACAGTTATGCAACTAACCTGTGATGGAATATGGACTAATGGTCAATGCTGGTCTAATCTAAGATTTACCGATGTCTTTGAGTTTGTTGTATTATCAATACAGGGGTGGTTCATATTTTGAAAACAAATTGGAAAAATGACACGCTTTTGATTAGACGATTAGACTATATCCACAATAGTAAGTATGGCAAGACTTTCAAATATACAATCGAGGGCCATCAAAGAACCATTAATGAACAGGCGTTAAGGATGATATTGAAATACGAGCAGACAGGGGTAATTGAATGACACATACAATAGCCTGTGGCAAATCAAAGGCAAAGAGAAACAAATGCAAGTGTAGCTGTGGTGGTCAAAATCATGGCGATCTTATTGTAAAAGAATACACAAAAAAGGTAAAACAATTTGGTAGGATGTCAGATAATCTATACATGAAAACTTTTGGGGATAGGGAAACACTATGACAGATGACGATATTAAAAACGAGCTAAAAGAGATCAGATATGATATGCACATCATTCAGCAAAAGTGCCAGAATATGATAAGTGCCATTGGCAAACTACAAGATGACGTAAAGAAACTAAAGGGCCAATTAGAAGCTCTGCAATATCATCAGCATGATGGGGATGGGGTATTATTCGATACGAGGTATGTAAAATGAGTGATGTAAGAAATAATATCATAAGAATATTAGAACAATTTGATTGTACTAGGAATTTTGATAACCTGTCATTCTACAAGTTTTACGAGAATTTTATCTGTGGTACTGTAAGGCTTGACGATGCAAAAACTGACCCTGAAAGTGTAAGACGATGCAAACAGCTTTTGGTTGAGAGATACCCTGACAAGTATGGGCCAACTGACCCTGTTTTACTGCAAAAGAAGATGGCTAAACAGGTCAAGATAACAAAAATGGTGTTACAATGATTATTCATTTATTCGATTATGATGATGTGGATAAAGGTCAGATAAAATTTGGGTTTTGGATGGCGATACATCATCCATTTGCTTATAGAGGTAAGTTTGCCTATGGTCAGATAAAATACTCATTGGCAATAATCAAAAGGGGTATAATCAAAATAAATCGCTGTGAATGGAATAGGGGTGTTATGAATGGGTAAAAAGTTCAGGTCAGAAAAGGATGCACAGCCTAGAAACTCATCAAGGGTTCGTAAGGCTGCTGATGGCAGTTATTGGGTAGGTACATGGCGTTTTACCAAGATAAGCATAGTATTAGCCTGTGGGCTGGGTCTTTTCTTTGGATTTTTGGGGTTGAGCTACATATCAATGAAATTAACAGACGAGTTTGACGTAATAGGAAAATTCTTGGGGGGTATGTAATAATAATAAATTTATTAATTTATTAATTAATATAATAAAAAAATGGAAAAAATAAAATCATTCTCGGTCTTGGATAAGGAAAAACCAATGATGGATGACTTTGACACAATACAGCACAGAGAGAGAAAATCATTCTCAACTCTGACAAAAATGGCTATTGCAGAGTTTGTGGCACATCACAAAGAGGGTAATGATACATACACACTTGATATGTTTGATACTGATGACTTTTCAGCTACACCAGCATTTTTCAGACCACCTGATGTTTGGAAAGCCTGGCTAGATAAATCTAATGAACAAACCTACAAAAAGATGGATGAACACATCCACGTTTTGATTCAACTAATGAATGACAGGTACAATAAGGGATGGAAAGATTGAAATGCGTATCATTATTTTCTGGCATAGGTGGGTTCGACTTGGCTATGATCAATCTAGGACACGAAATAGTGGGAGCTTGTGAGATTGACGGACCAGCAAGAACAATCTACGCTAGACATTTTCCAAAAGTCAAGCTCTGGCAAGATGCAACAAAGCTCGACCCAAAAGACTTACCAGGACATGACATCCTCATGGGTGGATTCCCATGCCAAGCTTTTAGCGTGGCTGGAAAAAGGCTCGGATTTCAAGAGTGCAGAGGCACGTTATTTTATGAAATTATCAGGGTTGTCAAAGAAACAAGACCGAGCATCGTATTCCTCGAAAACGTTATGGGATTACTTAACCACGACAAAGCCAGGACAATCATCCAAATCATATCCTCGCTTGATGAGGTGGGGTACGATGTCGAATGGCAAGTTACTAACAGCAAATATCATGTACCACAGAACAGGGAACGTATCTTCATTGTCGGACATCTTAGAGGATCAGGTAGCAGAAAAATATTTCCTATCACAGACATCAACGGACAAGATAATGGAAAATCAACGGACAAAGAGAGGGTGGTATCACATAGTATCGATGCAAACTACTTTAAAGGGCTAGACAAACACGCCCAAAGAACCATCATCCAAACAGAGCCAAAGTTAAAGACAGTAAAAGAAGATGACAGGGATTCTTACAGGGTTTATGACACATCAGGCATAGCAAGAACATTGAGGGCATCTCAGGGTGGCTTGGGTAAGATGACAGGCGTTTATGCAGTAGAAAAACCAACAATGCTGACAGAGAGGCGTACAGAAAAGGCTAAGCAAATCAGAAAAGAGAATAGGAAAAATGGTAGAGATTATAATCCTAGACGAGAAAAGGAATTAGTACCAAGAACCGATGGGTTGGCAAACTGTCTTACCACCAGCTCAGGCGATGGTTATGAGAGATTTTTGCTTGTAAATAAAAGGCTTAGAAAACTGACACCAACAGAGTGTGAGAGATTACAGGGATTCCCTGATTCCTGGACAGAGGGTCAAAGCGATACACAGCGATACAAACAGCTTGGTAATGCAGTAACAGTACCGATGGTCCAGATAATAGCTGAGAGGTTTAAGATATGATGGTATATACTGTGGATTTTGAATCGTTTGGAATAGAGGGCCTGATTTATTTCCCTGATGGTACGATAGGAATACTAACAGATGATGAAGTTTTTGAAAAAGCCAGGTATCAAGCATGGCATGATCATAATTGGACATTAGATGATGAGCTTTTCCAAGATGAACAACAAAAACGTGAGCATGAATATACAGCAGTATTCAAATCAGGTTATTTCAATGCTCAAAATGAGGATAGTGCATGGCATAAGGCTGAAAAGTTTGCGAAAAGACATCATTTAGACATAATTGAAATGGATGATGGGTTTAAGATATGAAACTGCCAGACAAAAAATACCAAATTATATACGCAGATCCGCCTTGGCAATATGGAGATAAATTACAGCATCATGGTGGATCGGCAGATTCGCATTATGATACAATGCCAATTGAGGATATATGTAATTTACAAGTAAATGGTAAACCAATCAAAGATATTACAGATGATAACTGCTTCTTGTTTTTATGGGGTACGTGGGCGTTTTTATCAGAAGCATTGAAAGTGATTGATGCGTGGGGATTCAAGTATAAAACCAGTGGGTTTGTGTGGATTAAAACATACCAATCAGGCAAGGATGTATTTGGTATGGGTAACTATACAAGAGGTAATACCGAGTATGTCCTATTAGGTGTAAAAGGTAAACCTAAAAGAAAGAGTAAGTTTGTATCACAAATAATCAAAACAACAATAAAGGAACATTCCAAAAAACCAAATATTGTTCGAAGTAAGATTATTCAACTCTGTGGCGACTTGCCACGCATTGAGCTTTTTGCCAGGACAAAGGTACATGGCTGGGATGTCATAGGAAATGATGAAAAATTACAGAATGAACCATTAGAGGCATACCTATGACCCTACAATACAAGCAAGAATTAGAGCCTAAAGAGATACTAGATCAGGCAATATCTCAGGGTATAACTGATTTTTATGTGGCTTATTCAGGTGGCAAGGATTCAGGGATTGTCTTAGATATTGTGGCAAAAAATTATCCTGACAATTTTAGGGGTGTGGTTTTTGTTAATACAGGCATAGCTACTGATGCAACTGTCAGCTTTGTCAAGGATTATTGCAGCAAAAGGGCATACCCTTTGTATGTATTAAAGCCTGAAAACGTGGTAAGAAAAAATGGCATACCATTCTCTTATGAGAATTTAGTTATGACTTATGGTTTTCCAAGACAGGCTTTTCATACAATAACCATGCGACAGTTGAAATATTATCCATTAAGAAAATTCATAGCTGATAGGATAAGACATGATGAAAAACCAGCCATTATTGGTGGTATTAGGAAAAACGAAAGCTCACGAAGAAAAATCAAATGGAAAAAATATTTATACAATGATGATAAAATGTGGTTTGTATCGCCATTGTTTTTTAAATCAAACGAATGGGTCTATCAATATTTCATAGAAAATAACATACTCAGATCGCCTGTTTATAATACACTACATATTTCAGGCGATTGTCTATGTGGCTGCTTTGCTGACAAGTCTGAATTAAAACTGTTACAGATGTTTCATCCAGAGGTCTATGACAAGATAACTTACCTGGAAAATAAGATTAAATCAGAGGGTACAGACGATGCGAAAAAAAATGCGACATGGGGTAAATACCACCAAGCTACAAACGACATAAAGGCACAAACCACGATTGAGAGTTATTTATGCAGCGATTGTATCTTAGACAGGTCAGCCACAGATGATGATACTAAAAAGTTCAATGACGAGTTTGAAAACATAGAGGCAAAGCTGGATAAACTATGAATGGTAATTGTAGATGCTGTCATAAGAAACCAGCCACCTGTGATTATTTTTGTAACGATTGTTATTACCATCCTGAAAATTGTAAAGACCATGAAAGACGGAAAGATTGAGATATGCAGAATATGTGGGCGACCAAACACAGCCCACACATTCAAACAGGTCAAAGAGTGTAAGAGTATGATGTGATATGGGCTGTATGTCATGTAACGATGTATGTGGTAGGTATGAACAAAAGCAATATCGAATGGGGTCAAAATACAAAATGGGATTAAGATACTGTACCGTCTGTCAGACTTGGTTTAAAGATTATACAAGATGTCCATGCTGCAATAACAGACTACGAATTAGATCACGCAGCAATAAATATGAAAAGGCAAAACTCTACATAAAAATCAGGGAATAATAATGGATGAATTAATTAAGATTGGGTTAATCGCTTTGGGTGTTTGTTTGGCAATTACCCTAGCTATCATACCTGTTGATGCAGTTGATATGGAAGCTGTTAAAATCAAGGGTAATACGTTTATCAGCATCTATTCATCAGGGTGTGAAAACTGCCCTACCATCTACGAGCTAATAGAGTATGATAATTCTAACCAAGACATATCTGGCAGTTTCACAATAATAGACAATGCCACAGTAAAGACCACAGCCCAAAATGAACATCACTTAAAATGGTATAATCATCACATGACAAATTCCACAGTAATATTTGTAGAGCCAAAGGCTGATGATATATGGTCATGGATTGGCAAGGTCAAAAGTATTACAATAGTGCCATTCTTTTCATTTGACCATTCAAGTATGATAATCAATGGTACAACTACCCACAAAGAGAATAGGGTTGTATCAAACAACTGTCATAATGCACAAATCTCAGCCACCTGGAATAATGGGTCAAGTGCATGGCGATACATCCTAAATGATACCATAACCTACATGGCCCATAGCTGTGATGCTGACTATACCATTGTAAATAGCACAATCAATACGCATTGGAATATAGAGAAAAACACAAGCGTTACACCATATAATTGGGTTCATAAGTATAATGACAATTTCATAACATTGGCTGATTGGTGTAAAGACAAGTACCCATGCCCTGAATATTATTGGGATTTAGCATGGGGTAATACTGTGTTAAATTGGTATAACGATGGATTAATCGAGCATGAAACTTTTGATATAATGCTAACTTGGTTAGAAAAGAATGAGATTATTGACGAATACCCCTACCATGTTTCCTGGAATTAGCATAATCGTACTTGCAGTATTCCTATTGTTTGTGTTTATTGACAGGCGTTAAACCTTAAAAATAACCACATTAATGATAATTATGACGAAAAAATGTCCTTACTGTAATAGCAAGAATACAGAAAAATGGTCTATGTTTTATGGTACAACTAAATGTCATAACTGTGGTAACTTATTCAAAACAAGTGGTAAAGGAACATATCTAGGTGGATTATATGGACATGAGAAAAAAAGACCCTGATAATCATGGCTAAAAAATGTCCAGCTTGTAATAGTAAGAATACAGAATCAACAATAAGAACAACATATGATAATTATGCTAAAGGTCTTGTCGATTTAAGTTTTCAAACATATATTTGTAATAACTGTGGTAACTACTTCAAGTGATTAATCATGGCTAAAAAATGTCCTAACTGCAATAGTAAGAATACATCAATCCAATCATTATCAAGCCCACCTGGTAAGTTTTATCCTAACGATCCTGGTAGTGCAAGGGCTGATAAGTGCTGGAATTGTGGTAATGTTTTCAAGTGATTAATCATGGCTAAAAAGAAAAAATATAGGTTATAAAATGGGTATTTCCCAAAAATTCAAATCATTAAAAGCCAATGTCAAGAAAAGGCATGGCGATTATCAAGTTAAAAAAGCCAAAAAGGATTATGCTAAAGGTCAGAAAAGGGCTGAAA
>Ga0255049_10000903_pt1 | contig 17205 bp, 19 predicted proteins | sample JV7_2_3_MG_FD_183615 | JGI IMG/M metagenome (GOLD analysis project Ga0255049, IMG submission 183615) | Seawater microbial communities from Jervis Inlet, British Columbia, Canada - JV7_2_3 | ecosystem: Environmental > Aquatic > Marine > Inlet | place: Canada: British Columbia | collected 2016-10-06
TGGGCATTCTTCATGTTCTCTAGGAGAACCGGATCAAACCCCGGCTGTTCTAGAGTAGACATAATGCGATTCTTCATCGCCTCCCACATGCCAGGATCAAATGGAGGAGGTTGGCTTACCGGAGGCTTTTTAGTTCTAGGTGGTCCGTCCCCGTAATCAGGCCCGCCACCACCCGGTCCCTCTGGACCCGGAGGAGGATCGCCCGGACCCGGGGGCGGATCATCGTCGTCTCTATTTCTCTCTTTACCTAGGAAATCTCCTAGCTTATTCTGGTTTTCTTCGTCAAGGACTCCTGCGCGATATAGTCTACGCAAGTCCCCCATATTGGTACCACTACCACGGAAGTACTGCTTTCTTTGCTGATCTGTAAGACCGCCGATTATTTTATCTAGCCAGTCAGTACCGGCTTCAGCCGCCCCTTTTCCATACTTCCCTGCTTCTGGGCCTGTATAGTTAGGATCTCTAAACTCCTTATTCCTGAGTTTATTTTCCCACTGCGCCCAACCAGACTTTTCTCTGGCTGGCTGGTTTCTTTTAAAGAAAGCAGAGTCAGCAATTCTTCGTAGGTCAGGGATATTGATTGTCCCTCCCTTTACAAATTCATCGTATTTACCAATTTTCTTAAGGTGTCGCACCACCTTAGTCATATAGGCTAACTGGGACTTGGACATGGTGGCCCGAGCTTTGGCCCCAAATTTAGGATTAAATACCGGAGGATTACCCGGCGGTGTCGGTTGTTCGTCAGCCATTTATTCCACCCCCAGACTGCTGTAGAGCAAACTGGTTAATAAGATCTTGCAGCCAATTGCTGTTGCCCTGATTCTGAAAGATGTTCGTCCAGTTATTTGCGAGTGCTCCTGCTGAAGCATTCCTATTCTGGTCTAGTCCAATTTGAATCTGAGCATTTTGTCCAACTGCCCCGGGGTTAGCTGCCTGCCCCAAAGCTTGTTGTGTCTGTTGTATCTTCTGAAAGAAGCCAATATCCTTACCGGCTGCAAACTCTGACTTAGCGCGAAAGCTAGCTCCGGGGTTCATTGGATCTCCCCTCATCTCAGTGATCTGCTCAGCAGAGGCACCAGAGAAATCCCTGCCCTCTATTTCATCTGCCAGACCTAGTAAACGTTTAGCAATATCAATCTGCATACGAGCTTGCTCGTTCTGCAAACCGATAGCCTCTTCATATGCGGCTCTTTCTGAACCACTTGGCTTAGTAAGCCATTCCGCAGCAAAAGGAATGCCTAGTTGGATAAAGAGATCTGCCCACTTATTACCAGTGACATCTCCTAATCCTCCTCCCGTTCCTCCCCCGCCATCTCCTAAAAGTCCCAGAAGGAGCATAAGGGGATTAAAGCCTCCGTCCCCCTCATCTTCGGGGGTAAGCGCCGCATGCTCAGGACTTCTGTTGTCTGAGCCGTCTTCTCCAAAAATACTACCCATTTTGCTTCTCCTTCAACCTATTGAACTCTGGTTTTAACATCGCAAGTAGGACTACGTTAAAAGCATTAACACCCATCCAATAAGCAGACTTCTTAATCCCCTCTTGTTTGAATCCAAACTTTCTAAGGAAAGAAATAGCCTCCTTGTTTATAGACAAGAGTTCAAACTGAACTCTAAAGATATCTTTGTAATTAAAAATTCCGTCCAAGCACCAATACAGTGCCGTACTAGCCACACCAAATTTGTTTCTGTATTCTGGGGCGATATAAAAGAATATATCTGCTGTCCTTCCTATAGGAGTAAAACCTACAAACCCCACGGGTTTACGCTTATAATAGATCCCAAGAAATCCTGTGTCGTCTTGGGGATTTTCAATAAAATCTTTGAACGTTTCAACGAAAACGTCCGTACCGATAACTCCTCGGCCAAAACCGAGTTTCCAGTTAATCTCTGCATCGTGAAGCCAAGCTTCCTCTACGACTGCATTCTGTAGGCCCGGAGTAACCGGAGCTAGAACAACGTCTTCTCGTAATCTCATACTAATTCTCTATTGGTTCAATACCTAGTTCTGTCATCAACTTAATCACATTCTTTTCAATGTGGGTAATCTTGTCGTCTAGCGGGCCGTGTTCCTTAAAGCTGTGCTGCTCCGCCCACTTGTAATGATCTGAGGTAGTCCCCCCAACCCCGGGGGCTAACCTTAGATCGTATGCGTCTAATCTCTGCTCCATACCACTTAAAAAAAGGATTATTACATTTCCAACAACAAAAAACACAACCCCTATAACTATACCTAATACCCAAGCAAGTTCTTTATTAATGATTATGCCGCCATTCCCGTCGTTTTTAATTGCCATACTTCCCTTTACTCGTCTATATCTGTACTGTTGATCTTGTTCTTGATCGCAGGCTTCACTTGACCCATATTCCTCTGAGGCATATTGGACAGCCCAGCAATCGCGGCTTTGAGTTGCGGCAGGCTGTTTGCTCCTGCCGACGCCGCTTTGAGGTCCATCTGCCACTGGCGCAACAAGTTCAATTCATCCACCAGCACAGCGACTAATGCTCGTAGGCTGGTTCGCCGCCTCCGCAGATTTCTTGGACCCCTTATACCCAAGAAGGGCACTTCCGGCTGTCGCTGCAACCTGTCCCCAACACATATCAGAACTCCTTTACGTATTCCACGAAACGCTGCTTCATCTTGCGCCTCTTTGCCCAACTGCTCATTCGTGGGTCCGCACTAATGAACTTGAGACCATAATACCCGTTATCTTCGGCCCACTCCTCAACGACTTGCCACAAGGTTGGCCCCGCTGCAAGATCGTTCTTCGTGTAGGTGAACGGAAGGTCCACCCAGAGTCCCTTTTGTGTTGTCATCGGTTGTGTAGTGGTAAACGCCCGGATGGTTTTCTCTTCGTCAAAAAGCAACCACAGCGTGATCCGCGCTGAAGCAATTTCTGCAAGGAGATCCTCTACTGATAATTCGTTGTCACTGGAATCCATGACCTCTTGCGCCATGGGGGTAATGTCATCCCAAAAGACAGTAGACTCTCGCCCGTTCACCATGTAGGCAACGAGTCCATCGGTGCGTGTCTTGAGTGGTCCTATGATCATTTCAACCCAGCAATCTCCAGTTTCACTGCCGTGAATTCATCGACAATCAGGGTCTTTAGCTCATTGTGGTACGTGTTGTGCCTGTCCCACTTCTTTCTGGAATCTTCAGCGGTGTTGCGATCTCCCGCCTTCGGCCCCCACACCTCCAGCGCGTTGATGTCTTCTTTGTTCATATCAACCTGTTGCTGCATCACAGCAGACCCGACAAGCTGCGATATCCCCACGGTGCCAAGAGACACTACAATTGAAACACCAGCAAGAATGACAGCAATCCAGCCCCTTGTGATGCTGATGCTGCCGTTGCCGTTTGACTTGATTCCCATTCCCCGCTCCCTAGTAAACCGCCCATCTGTCATTCAAGCAGGCTCGAATCGTGTCCCGGTCTCCACTGCTCTCCTCGGCGTCACTAAGCCAGAACGCCGCAATCCAGCCCTCCAGCGGCCACACGGTGTCGGTGTTAGCAGCACCGATAGACAGTTCCGAGAGAGTGTTCCCGAGCGGACCAACTGTGGTGTTTGTTCCCTGTGAAACCCCATCCACGAGAGATTCCATTTCGGTATCTACGGAGCCGTCGTAGACACACTCGTAGATGTGAGGGACACTCGGATCGCCAAAGTCCACACCGTTGCCTGCAAACTCTCGCCCTGTGGTGGTGTCTACGTGGCATTGATGATCGTCACCACCACCCACAACAGAACTGATACCGCTACCCTCTGAGCCGTCCCCCCACTCGAACATATAGGCCGCGCCCACGTCTTTAGCGACAATGAACCACGTAGCCAGATCGGTCGTGTTGTCCACGCTAGCGAGGGTCAGATGGTCATCAACGTTGTCGCCGTCGAGCACATCCAGGCCGTTCTGTGCCGCTGCGTTGAGGTCCATCTTTTTCGAGTCGGTGGTTTGTGCAAGGTCGTAGTTGTTCCCCGACCGATCATCCAAGGCCGTCGCGCCAAAGCCGTCTGTCGTGAGCACCCCCGCATCTACGTCGTAGAAAAAGGTAGGAGAAAAGCTAGTCAACTCGTCCAGATATTCCGACTCAACTGAGCAATCGTTGCCAGCAGCGACCCGCCTGATAACGATTGTTCCGCTCCCCGCCAAGGGAATCAGGCAGGCAAGGAGCGCGAAGACTGCAAGCTTCTTATACATCGTCCACCGTGTACGTGATCATGATGCTCAGCCTGACCGCCGTTGTAACCGTGCCTACGTCCAAATCTAGCCTGTCGCCAGCCGCCACGGAAGCACTATTGGCGAACGTACTATCTGCCGTACCTGTTGACACAGCAGCCGAGATATCAGAGCCATTGATTCCAAGCGGCGTTCCGTCATCAATGTTGATATCAAAACCCACAGTTCCGGCGTCAGTCTCGCCCCATATCTCAGTAACCGTTACTGCTACGGGCGCTCGCCAAAAACTCTCTAGCTGCTCTGCTGAGACAGGAAGTTCGATATACAGAGGGATGACGTGCTTGGTTACCTCTGCATCAAGATCAAGTGCACCAGCCACCTCAGTAATGAAGTTGTCGCCAGAAAGACCCGAATGATTTACGCCGGGGTCTGCATTGGGGGAGAAGACCGAGTGATGAGCAGAGCCAGAATGAGTAGCTGGCACGTTTGCATCAGGAATGTTTGCCCACGTCACAGCAGCGGACAAGTCGTTGGTTTCAACAGTGTGCGCTCCGGTCACAAGGCCAGAGCTAACGCAGGTATTCAAACCTGCTAGATTGAGTAGGCAAGCGCCAATATCCTTCCCGTCTACAGTGCCACTAACGCCAAGATTGCCGGTTACATTGGTAGCATCTTTCAACTCTATTGTGCCTGCACCCTGCGAGTACAAATTCAGATCAACAGCAGCATCCGAACCCTCTGCTCCAATCGCAGGAGCATTGCCGGTATCCGCGTTGTTGATGTAGATGTTGTTCACGGGCGTGGTTGAATCATAGATCTTCCAGACGAAGCCGCCACCCGCCTGTATCCCTTGTCCAGACACCATCGTGATGTCGTTGGTGGACATGTTGAGACCCCCGCCCATGGTGCCACCAGCGAGGGGAAGGTAAAGAGAACAAGTAAGCGTATCTTCTATGTCGGCGTCTACCAAGCCACCAATTGCCTCACAAGTAAAGGTGTCGGGCGAACCGGGAACGTACTCGGGCTTTTCGTCAGCAGCACAAGCGGCAAGTCCAGTGATGTAAGCACCAGTATCTACTCCTGTGCCGACGAATATCTCTGCATCTCCAGCAGAGGTGGCAGTGGCCTCAAGGTCGTTGGTTTCAGCACCAGCCTGAAATGTAGGTGCCAACCCCACCCCGTTACTTGTCAGAACATGGGTGGCTGTTCCAACAGCAACGGCCTCTGCAACTCCAGCAGCAGACCAAGTAATCAGTTCGCCATCAGTGCCATCTGCCAAGTCAGCGAGAGCAACAGCCTTCGCCCCGTGATCGGTTGAGACTCCAGCGGTGGGAGTAAAGTGGGCACCAGTAACAATCCCTGCACCACCAAGGGCAGTATTTAACTCAGCAAGATTGGCAACCTCGCTAGACGTACCTCCTGATATATCTACAAGTCCGTTGTACGCACTAAGATTGGCTTCCAGTCCACCGTACTCATGCTCTATAGTGCCAGCAGAGAAGAAAGCAGTAGCTGAGTCGCCAGCGTTTGCCGTGGTCGCAGTAGTAGCCAAGGTAGCTAAATCAATCGTGATGGTGTTTGGAATGTCTGCGTCTGCCAGCGTTCCACAGGAGTAGACGTGCGTTGCCAGATCGAATTGCAGTACCTCCCCGGCGTTGTCGCAGTCACCGTGATCCGAGAAAAACGCCGCCGTATCGCTCGCGTCGTAGCAGAGGTTCGCCCCGACGAAGCTGACCCCCTTCGCGTCGGTAGCGTTCCACCCGAGGAACTCACACATATCCACCGTGGGATCTGGGTGATTAGTTGGGTTAAGCTCTACATTTGCCGCCGACAAAGGAAGCGCAACCAAGAGCATCAGTATAAATAGTTTTTTCATTATGTTCCCTCTTGGAGAGTATCTCCTGCGCCGTCTAGTAGTGTATCTGGAGTCCCGTCTGTCAAATCATTAGCAACGAGCACCTCACAAGCTGTCCCAGTTATAAGCGCCCAAGAAGACCCATCACAAAAGCATAAGTCCCCTGAAGCGTCAATCCTCATAGTGTCTTGAGTAGATGCCCCACAAGATGGTAGCCCTACTCTATCCAATCTCCAATGGGTAGACATAATAGGTAGTGTCAGCCAGCCGTTCCCTGCTCCGTTACAAATAGCTATAACTGCTACACTCCCACCACCAGCAGAAGAGTCTGTAAGGTCTGCCGCATCCCCCAAACCAACGATGTGACCCGGGGAACAGGTGGCGGGTAGGTTAGCTATCTCCACATCAGAGAATAAATAGTGGGTTTCATCTGCCCTCACTATGGCAGCTAATAGCGCCATAATAGCCACAATAAGAATTACTATGAATACTTTTCTCATTACGGTGTCTGACTAATTATACCAAAACCCTGCTCTGGAACAACGATCCAATGTGTATTATTTACATACAATATAACTGCTCTACTTGCAGGAAAATTGGGCTTAACTTGCGTTAACAGGCCCGGGGTAGTGGGCGACAAATACCACGCACCAAGCGCCTTTCCATGAGAAGTTCTGCGGTGTCTGCCGCCATAAATTACAGTGTACTTATTAGTGGTAACGTCCACAAGGACGCCCAGTGCTTCTGGCTCCCCTGCCAAATTCTGTGCAAGAACGTACTGCTCTGTGACCACATCAAACCCAACAGCATCCCACTCCGAAAAGCCGTGGGCTGTGTGAGTAACTCTTTCTTGTCCGTATCCTCTAGTTAAAGCAATAGCAAGTTGAATTTGCATAGATCTTACTGCTTCTTTAAGATTCTTTATATCTGCTTTAATAACAGAAAATTCTTCAAATAGCTCTGTATCAAGATCCCCTGTAAGAACTCCAATACGGAAATCTAAATCATTTACTCTAATGATAAGATCTTCTATTGCAAGATCATCAGCAGATTCATTGGCTTCCCATTCCGCATAGGAAACATATTGGGATTCTTCCCCTCTAACGCCTCTATCTATTTCTTCCCATCTAGTGGTCATTATTGGCTATCCGAATCAAATTCTTGATGAGCCAGAACTAAAGCAAGTACTCTTCCTCGCATTCCTGTACCAGCCAAAGTTCCAATAAAATCAGAACTAGATCCATTAATTCCCACACTAAGAGTCTTAGCGGAAGTATTTCCGATATTTGCAAAAGACATCATTATAAATTCTCCATAAGAATTTATATTTATTCTTTCTCTTAATATTGTTGTGTCCCCATTAAAAGTATGAATAACATCAACATATAAAAAGTTTTTATTGTTGGCTAAGTTATCCCCAAAAAAGGGCCCAATTTGAAAGAATCCCCCAGTATCCCATACAGGATCAGGATCAACTCCAGAAACTTCCCCCATAAAATCTACTGTAGTGTATGTTGGAACTAAAAGTAATATCCCAGAAGTTAAAGTTCCTTGAAGTCCATTAGCTCCATAGGCACATATGGGATCAGAATATTTCACTTCGTCCCTAATAGCAACATTAAAATATCGTAAAGGATATATTGATCCCCCATGCCATATTCCAATCCAAGATCGTGTTTTAAAAGAATATCCAAAAATAAGTTTAGAATCAGGTAATGAAACATACAATAAACCATTACCAGAACCTAAAGAAATTGGAATTTTTGTTTCCCACGGATGAGTTAATCTCATATAATATTTAATCGGTTCAGAAATATCTGTTAAACTTCCTGATGTAGTAAGTCGATATACATTATCTTTATTATGAAGATATATTCCATCATTAAATTTAACATAAGACACTTTACTTTCAATTCCTAAAGAAGCATTTCTAGGATCAGTTACTTTAAAAGGATCAATTCTAAAAGTATCTGAAGATCTGCCCGAAAAAGTGTACATATGATTTTTTTGAGCTACAAGAATATTTTTACCCCAAGGGATAAGTGCAGTCCCTATATCTCCACTATCATTCCCTACAGAAATTCTATTGCCGTCTGCGGTTGTCCACCAAGAACCTTCATTATCCGGATCAGAAATAAACAGCTCACTTGTTGTGCCATCAGGAGAAGCTTGGTTATCTTCTGCTAAAGCAAGGATTCTCCCAGCAAAGGGGATGGCATCTACTACATATTTGGGCGGAGGATCTCCGTGCCATAAAGGTAATTCCCCCAACCTATGATCTGGAACCTGATCTAAAAAATTATCGTCCGTTGCAGAATCCGTTATCGGCAATCTTCCTTGTGGGATAGCATATGGCTGATGTCTGCCCGCATAGGTTCTGTATAGTTGGAGTTGAGTTGAAGTATCTAGTCCAGTAGTATTTACAATAACTCTTACTGAATCCCCTTCCTTAGCATCGTATACAGTAGAAGCCGGAGACAGTGCTCCTTCTGCTCCAGCAGAGGTTATGTAAGAAATAAAATATTTAACTGGACCGCGAACCAAATCGTCTATTAAAGCCCCGTCTGGTTCATCATCCTCTGTTGCCCCCGTAGCTTCTGAAGGACCAAAAGAAATTAGAGAATCCGCTGGTCTGCCTATGCCTACAACAGAAGCATCAGAATAAATAGCTACATCATTAGCATTATCGCTGTAAGGAAAAATAATAACTTTATCTTTAAATTCAATTATTGTAGCTTCAGAAACAGCTCCTGCCCAAGTTTTTGGGTTGGCCTCTGCTGCATCTGTTTTAGTAAAAATACCTGTTGAAGTAGCTAAAATTAATTTTGCAGTCCCTTCTACATCTGATATAATTAAATCAAATACAACCCCTAATTGGGCATTAGAATATCCAGTAAACATATCCTTAGAAGTTCCCATAGTAAAGGTTTGTCCATAAGGAGAATGTTTAATTCCTCCTCCGGGAAAGGTATCTATACTACACCCCAAAATAGATTTTATCTCAGGATTAATGGACTTTGAAAAAGATGATTTTATATTAATCTTTGCTTTAGAAAGATCAAATACCTGCTTTTGTACTGGCATACTCATAAATTTATCGCCTAACCAAGAACCCAGTTTTATTAGCAAAGATAGTATAACGTTCCTTACCGGCGCAGGGTATTTGCGCGTCCAGATCGAGGAAAGTTTCTTGAGCTTGCTCAATAAAGAGAGGGTACTTCCTTGCTGCTTCAGTCCTGATATCTTCCACAGGAAGGGACTTAGAAAGTCGTAGCGTGATCGCAGCCAAGTAGCACAAAAGTGGATGATCTGATTCAGGGATAAAGCTCGGTTCATCAGCAGCACTTTCTAAAAGATCCCCAGTACTAGGAGTAACATCTAGTTCCCCCTCGTAAAGTAAATGAATTGAATTGGTGCCCGAATTAGCTGGGGGAGCAACAATCCCGTACTTAGTCCCCTGCTTAAATACGTACTGAGGGAGAACAAATTGCTGCATACGATATCCCTTGAGAGCCACGTTACTCTCTTTAGGAGTAAGGTATGTCCACACAGCCGCCGAATCAGTATCAAAGTCTTTTCCATTAGTTTCAAGTGCTACATCAATAATCCTACCGTCTAAATCTGCTGGTAGATCGTATAGGATCTGATCGGCCACGCTGTCCTCATAAGCTGTCTTGTGCCCCCAACCAGCATCCAGCCTACGTGCAATCTTATACCCCTCAATATAAGAAATATTAAGGGAATTCGTAATATCCGCATCTGCGAATTGGGGCAAAGGCGAACCAACAGGATCTCCTAACAACGTTCTAGTGAACGAGGTTAAAGTTAGATCCGTTGCAGTAGCACTAGATAAAATCATAATTTACTCCGCTTTGGGCCAAAATAAGATTTCTCCCTGATGCCCTGCAAGAACCCCAAAATGAACACAAGGCTTATACCCAGCTTGCTGAAGTCTCTGTAAAAAGTAGTGGTCTTCTGTAGCAAATTCTGCTACCTTTGTATCAGGGTTCATAATAAATGCGGTATTGAAGGGGGGAAATTCTACCTTCTTTAAAGCTTTAACGTCTATCAATAAACACCCCGCTCCAAACACATCTACTGGAGCAATGGTTTTCTTCTTCATATATTTAAAGACTTTTTTATCTTGTTGCTTTTGTTCCATCCATCTTTTTTCTTTTGTCATCCAATTAGCAATAGATACTCCTGAACCATCTCTTTTTACATAGTGACCAGAAATGGCCCCCATCTCTGGGTTATCTTTAATTCCCAAATATAATTTTTCAAGAGCGTCTGTAGGAAGAGACATATCCGAATCTACAAACAACAAATAGTCATCTTCAAATTCAACTGCTCTCCCTGCAATACGACACCGAGCCGGGGCCGTAAACGACCCCGCCTCCATGTCAACTCCAAGTTTAGGGACTGTTCGAGCGATTTCTAAAAGAGATCGCAACGTATAACCAGACACGCTGGAATGCATTGCAATACCGACTCTCAACGAAACATCCTTATCCATAAAGCTTATTTACCTACTAACTTTCCACAGAATTGCCTGATCCCACGGAAATACTGGGGAAGTTCCAGAAACAACAAACTTGATTCTGAACTGGCCTTTCTGCCCCGAAGAGGGGAGAGGGTTTTCCCAGTACTCAATATAAGAGTTGGTTGTGGTCGAGAAAGTTGCGGTAGGTGCGGCACCTGTCACAGAGTTTGCCCCGTCCGGCAAAATATATGTGACCGCATTACCCCCGAACCTAGTCTCGAAAGACACAGTACAAATGGGAGTAGTGCCAGTAACAGTACCACAATCTAAAGCGATACCAACATACTTAGCATCGTCTAGTGAATACCACTGACTATATGTAGTGGCTGACGAATCGAATTGGTTATCTTCAAGAACCGCTCCTGCGGCATTCTTGATTTTCCAACCAACGCTTGGATATTTACTCATAGTGTTCTCCTTAATAGAACAGCCTAATTAGGCGAGAGAACTAACTAAAGCTGAGTTAGCTAATTCAATATTTTTTTTATGTTTGTTACTGGAGGTCGCATGGCCGTCCTTGCCCTGAGCATTCTCAAAATGCTGCTCACATAGCCGACAATAAAACCCCCCATCCCCTTCGGGCACAATAATTGTGTCTACAATCTCTTGACCATCACTGCCAATTGCAACAAAGTCTTCTCCATATTTGGCGTGATTAAAAAGAAAGCTGATAACTTCCTTTTCTGTCACATCGACCTCATTACCCTCTTCGTCTTCCTTGGTCCACGTATGGCCCGCAGCGCGAAGTTTGTTGGCGGCCTCGAAAGAATTGAGAACACCACTAGCGTAATCTTTATAACTTTTAATCGGCAAGGCCGAAGTTTTAAAGGGTGAGCCCAAAGGCTGGAATTTAATCCTAGCAGCTTTTACTACTATTGGAATAACTCCCTTAGTGGTTTCTACCAACTTCCGAGCACCATGTTTTATGATAAAGCCCGGAGACTTTTCCCTAGAGATAAATTTCATTCTTACTCCTTAGTTACCGTTTGTGAAAAGCCCGTGAGTTTTTTCAAGAGATCTCCACCAACCAATTTCACCAAGAAACTCATCCTTACGACCATCTACATCGTTAGCCTGAATGTTCGTGTGAAGTTTGGTATCGCGTCCCTTAAGAAATCTCATACCGAAATAATCAAGATCCACAACAAAGCCGTAACCACCATACTCGTTGCCCTCAAGCAAGTCGTGTGCAATTACCTTAAGCCGTCCGTGCGGGGTTTCAAGATTACCGATACTAAGGCCCATCGTCTCGTCGCTTCGCTCAGTCTGAATAAACTGAACTGCTTCCAGAGAGATGTTGGTCACTAGTCCTCGACTAGCAAACATAACCTTACTCTTTGAGCCGTAACGGAAATAGGTTTCTGACAACTCCATAAAGGTGTTGAGACTAAATCCGCCACCAAGATCCTCTGAATTAGTGGAAATGAATTCAAGCAATCCACCAGTAGAGCGTCTTGCAACACCCGCCATGATAAGACCACCAGCCTCATTAACACTTCTCTCACCAACAAAACCAGAAAGGTCAAGACGCTTAGCGTACTCGATTCCAGCCTTCTTCTGCTGATAAGGAAGATCCGGGCCACCATACAAATTAGATGCCATCAGAGTGTTGGTCACATCAAAGGGCCAACGGAAAATCTGAGTATAGTTATACCCAACCGTAGCCTGTGTGGACCTCGACGCCTCTGAAGCAGCACCTTCCTGCGCGGCTCCGCCCATGTTAATAATTTGCTCTCCGTCCAGCAATGCCGCACCAGCAGTACCACCGTACGCACGTACGACAGTAAGAGTGTCAGCAGAGTTGCTCGACTTCAGCATTACCTCGCCCGTGCGGGGTACCTTAATTAGTGAATTGTCCGGATGATAAGCACCATTGTCCACATCAATAGTCACCGTGGTAGTGCCCGCATGGGCACCGTCAACGGTATCAATGTGTGGAATTAGCTCATCTTCTAGAACGTCGTACTTTGGATTCCCCACGGACTGCTTGTTTGCCGCAGCCGCGAGAAGTGACAAAGGGGCTGCTTCGGGATCATATAGCATGATATCCGAATGCATCTCAACGACGCGTCTACTAGACGTAATCGCAGATGAAGCAGTTTCATGAGCAGCCGGCCTTTGACCTGAAATAATATTAGGCATAAGTTACCTCATTTTTAACCTAGAATCCCCGGCAACTTAGCTCTGGCACCAAAGCCAGCAGACATAATCTGTTCTCTAAGAGTTTCATCCGGAGATTTTTTATTTGAATTTTCTTTAACCTCACCAACATTGGCTTTGGTTAAAGCACCTGTTACTTCTTCTCGGCTTCCAGTTACAGTTTTGTTGGGAGTAGTAACGGGAGCACTGCCCGCGTCCCTTCCAACGTCTCTCGCAATCGCAAGAACAGTTTTGACAATAGCTCCTCTAGATGATAGAATGCTGGGATCTTTTTGAAGTTCTCGTCCGAACGCAGAGTTTGATTTGTGCTCCACAAACTGCGTTACGATCTCATCTTCCAACCCGCCCATCTCTTTTGCATCGGCTAGACCGTTCTGTAAATTGTCCCAAGATTGCTGATAAGCCGCACCTTGTCTTCGTTGTACTTCTTCTGCTCGAAGGCTTTTTTCAATAGACTCCACCTTCTTGCCTACAGTTCCCTGTGTAACCACTTCGGCTAGATTGCCCGAGATCTTAGCGAACTTCTTCGCCTCCTCCTCATCCATATCTAGTTCCTCTGCAAATACCTTTACGATATCTGGGGAAGTCCAATCAACCTCTTCCAAGGCCGATTCTTCCTGTACTGTGGCAATCTCTTGCTCTGCTTTCTTTGTAGATTCTATAAGCCTTTGGTTAAGCTCATAGTTCTGCTGGCGAAGCTTATCCATCTCCGACTGCTCCTCTACAGGAGTAACTTCTTTAAGTTTCTCCTCTGTGTAAAGGTCCAGTGGGGATGGCTCTGAAGCCTTCTCCTCAGCCGTCTCTTCTGAAGCTGTTTCTACAACTTCTTCCGCTTCTGACTGTTCTTGTACTTCCTCTGTAACGTCGTCCTCATACGATCTAGGGTTAGTAACCCCAAACTCTTTAAGAAGTCCGCTGCGGGTTTCCTCTGAACTAAGCGTTGACATTTTCTGATTCTTCCTCCACGTAATCTGCATTTAACAAATGCAGAAGTTCCTGAGCCAACATAGCAGATCCTTGTGTTCTACCATGCAGCCCAACATTATTTGGATCAACAGTGAGCGCGGCTTCTACTTCATCTGCGAGTAGATCTTCCAGCCATGTGATAAGGCTCTTACCCCCATGATTATCTTTAATATGGGTAATTGCCTCTAGCTCTGAATTGGTTCTATCTCTCATAGTCTATACCTGTGGTCCTTGGTCTACCGCCAACTGCTCGGCTAGTGAGCCTACCTCGTCCCCTGCGGGGCCTTGGGCAGCGGCGGCTTGGTCGGCTATGGCCCGCGTCTCCGGGGCCTTCAGGAGCATCTCAGGCCGGTCCTTGCCGTAGGCCCTGAGTAGCTCGGACAAGATGTACTCGACGACGGGGTGGTTCGGCGGTAGGCCGATGGCCCCGAACGACTGGAGCATGTCCTTGGCCCGCATCAGCTTGAACTGGCGCGTGACCGGCTCCGTCTGGGCAACGTCGAACACGATGTCCAAGTCCTGCCCTGATCCGGTGATTAGGTCTTCTGGGGAAATCTTCTCAAACTGCAAGTCCTGAAAGTCGTCCCCGATAATTCTAAGACTTCTTTCGTCTGGGAGATACAGTTCGTTGAGGCGTACCATAAGCTTCCCCAATGGCTGCATAGCTTGGGCAGTCAATACCTGAAACATTAGCCCAGCCCGGGAGCCCGAAGCCTCCGCAAGCAAAGACGCTTCCGTGGCGGTCCTCCCAGTCAGATCGCTTGCGACCCCAGAGAATGTGTCCGTGACTCCTACTTTTTGTACCCATCTTCTTATATCATCCGAAGTTCTGTGTAGATTAATATCTGTGTAACTTCTGTCAAGGGGTTCGATATCCCCCATGTTCTTTACTGGTACCACGCCTCCCGGACGAAATCTGAGATTTCTGGAATTGATCCCAGAGGTTCTAAGGACCTTCCACATCTGATGCACAGAGTATAGAAGGTTGTCAAGGTTTGCGGAGTGAAGCAAGGATAATTCAAGCTGCATGCTGTGCATAAGCTCGGGTATAGCGATACCGTAGAACTTATTGGGGTCTGGGATAGGCGTGAACTTGACAAATGGCTTCTGCCCAACTTCGTTAAATTCATGACGTATTGGCGGTACTTGTGGGAATTCCTGCACAACAACAGTGACCTTGGTATCTTCCCATTGTTCTAGGATATGCATTTGACGCTTAAGCACGTCTCCCTTATCCGCAGACTTCTGGTTGAAGAATTCCTCAATCTCGTCCCGTAACCGCTTATCCCCCTCTTCTGACACTATGTTCCCGGCAGCCACAAGTTTCTCAAGTTGAGCAATAACGCTCTCTTTGTAAAGAGGCTTCCCATCCTTCTTTGCAGCTTTTAGGTCGTGTAGGTTAGTTACAGTCCTGTGAATGATCCAAGCACAGGAATCAATATCCTGCCCATCCGGGTCTGGATAGACCTCATCAATTTCGCACAGATCAACATGGACATCGTTGTAAACCATAGTAGGTTCAGACTTGAACTGAATCTCTCTGGAGGTACCTACTTTAAGTCCTAGCCTATATTTGTTAACATCAGCCATAACCCGATTAACCCGCGTTTCTTCTTTTTGGCGGTATATCACCTTGAAGATGGCGGTACCATAAATCTCTGCTGACTTAACAAATTCGACGAGTTTAAAGACCATCGGTATCATGTCCCAAAGATAGAATAGCAGGGCACGGTGCTTAGCAGCACGAGTGTTGTCCGCGTCCTCTCTGGGGTGTACCTCGATTCTGGGTCTATTCGCTACAAGCCTAGGTAAGATATCTTCTACCGTAGTAAAGGCCAGAGGTATGACTAGCTGGGAAGCTAGATCATTGTCGGCAATCTCCATCACCGATCTGTAGAGCTTATAGTGCTCCTTCCACTGATCCCTCTTCTTCCCCACCAACACGTCTTCCGCACGGCGAAAATTTTCAAATACCCGCTTGGATTCTTCGTGGGGAGCAGCTTTTTTATTCGGATCGTTATAATCTGGCATTAGACAAACCCCGGAACTCTAGGAGCGCCCGGTGTGCGGTGCTCACTATGTGTACGTTCTTCTTCTTCTTTAGGAACCCAATAGCCGTAGCGATCATATTCTCCTGCCAGACTCAACCTATCGAATTGTGGTGAGGTAGCCAAGAGGTATCTGAGAGCGTCTGCTTCGTCGTCTTTATACTTCTTCGGACGCTCGGGGGCATCTACTTCCCGTAGGTTTACTGGTTCTTGGTATACGTAATTCTCAAGGGCCTTGCGTAAGTGTATTAGGTCCTCGGATATATAAAGACTGGGGTGGGGGCTGCTTGCGTTAAGCGTAGACTGGAGGTATTGCCCGACCACTGAAATCCCCGCGTTAACATCGTCAACGGCGGATCTACAGTCCACCCCATGATCTATATAAATGTCATAAGCCGAAACCATATCTTCTTGGCGATCACCAAGAGGATGCTTTCGTTTTGCATCTGGGGAAATCCATGTGTCGTAGATTGTCATTCCCCCAGACATGGAAACAATATTTCTCGCATGTTCTGAATGGACAACGCTGGGTTCTCCCTTGTACTCCCGAAAGAGCCACATGCTATCCTTTTGGTCTACCTTACCCCAGAGACAGTAAGTGGGATGTCTCCAACCTACGTCAATTGCTCTGTAGGTAGTGCCTCTAGGGAGTTCAGTTTCTCTCGGATTGAAGAGATGTCCACCTTGCCCACGTCCTCTGTTCCTAAACATAGGCCAGATAAGTCCTGCGAAATGCTCTGGGCTAGCCTCATACTCTCGTCGGAAATGATCTGGAGGTGTCTGACTTCTTTTGCTGTCAAGCCATTCTCTGTCGATGAAAGGATTATCCGCCGTTTTGAATTGGCTGCCTGCCCATCCCTTGTTCTTAGTTTCTGCATATCTCCGTCTCTCAAAATATTCCCAAAACCAATTCTTACCTCTGGGTGTGGAGATGAAAAGGATGCGTCCCTTTCGGTCCAAGGTACAAGGCTCTAGTAATTCTGTGAAGATCCCCTGTGGGATACGTGCGGCCTCATCCATGACAATAAGATCCAGTTGCTCACCAATAAGGGAGTTGGGGGATTCTGCCGATTTACCTTTGACAAACGAACCCCACTTAGTCTCGATATAACGAGACTCGCGGGTGTTCGAGGCTTTGACAATAGACCCCGGACCGTGGAAATGCTTAAAGACATCGTGTAACACCACCCACTTATAAACATATTCAAAAACTCTGTCTGTGAGTTCGTATGTTGGAGCTACAATCCAAATTCGTGTGGCTGGGAGAGCTAGTGTATATACTACTTCGGCTGCGGCGGCGATAGTTTTACCAGTTCTACGCCCCCACATAGCAACAAAATACATCCACTCGCCAAAGTGGATGAGTGCTTGCCCCGGATGCTTGCTACATCCGTCTAGGTAAGTTACTTCGTTCCCCGGCCTGAGTTCTACTACAAGCTTGGAGAAGAGAAGCTTCT
>Ga0255049_10000907_pt1 | contig 17146 bp, 12 predicted proteins | sample JV7_2_3_MG_FD_183615 | JGI IMG/M metagenome (GOLD analysis project Ga0255049, IMG submission 183615) | Seawater microbial communities from Jervis Inlet, British Columbia, Canada - JV7_2_3 | ecosystem: Environmental > Aquatic > Marine > Inlet | place: Canada: British Columbia | collected 2016-10-06
TCGGCAGCATAGGCGACATCTGGGACAGTTACCGCATCACCAAAAAGGATGGCTCGGGCAACTTCCGCGTGCCATTGCTGTTTATCGCCATGCTGATTCCACTATTGGTCTCCGGAGCCGGTAAACTGAGCGTCGACAACTTCCTGGCTAGGCGTTTCCTCAAATAGGGGCTTCATTGGTGGAAAGCACGTATACAGCCCTGCAGGTTCTGACGAATCTGCTCATCTTTCTGCTCGGGCTCGGCATTCTGGCGGTCATCGTCATGTACATCGTCGATGTCACGCAGACGAAGCACGCGGTACGGAGAAACTTTCCGGTCGTTGGCCGGTTTCGCTATCTGTTCGAGCAGATGGGAGAGTTTTTCAGGCAGTACTTCTTCGCGCTCGATCGCGAGGAAATGCCGTTCAATCGTGCGCAACGCTCCTGGGTCTATCGGGCTGCAAAAGGCCTCGATTCGACGATCGCATTCGGCTCCACGCTAAACCTCACTCCCGCCGGAACACCGATCTTCGTCAATTGTCCCTATCCGACGTTGGAGAAGGATGCGGCTTCAACCGCGCCCATGATTATTGGCCCGCATGCCGCCCGGCCTTACGAGGCGAGGTCGATATTCAATGTGTCCGCCATGAGCTACGGCGCGATCTCCAAGCCAGCGGTCCTCGCACTGTCGAACGGCTCACGTATGGCCGGCAACTGGATGAACACAGGCGAAGGCGGACTCTCGCCCTGGCACCTCGAAGGTGGCGCGGACATCGTCTTTCAGATCGGCACGGCGAAATACGGTGTGCGCGACGAGAACGGTCATATCGATGACGACAAGCTGCGTGCCGTTACAGCGAACGAAACCGTGCGCATGATCGAACTAAAACTGAGCCAGGGCGCCAAACCCGGCAAAGGTGGCATTCTGCCAGGTGCCAAGGTGACCGAGGAAATCGCTGCTATTCGCCACATCCCTGCTGGCGAGGATTCCATTAGCCCGAATCGACACCCGGAAATCGAATCCGCGATTGATCTGCTCGACATGATCAACCACATCCGCGATGTCTCGGGCCTGCCAACCGGGTTCAAGGCGGTGATCGGAGCCTACGGCTGGCTGGACGAACTTTTTGAGTTAATACGCGAACGCGGCATTGAAAGCGCTCCTGATTTCATCACGGTCGACAGTGGCGATGGCGGCACTGGCGCCGCGCCGATGAGCCTGATCGACAATGTTGGATTGCCGATCAGAGAAAGCCTGCCGTTGGTCGTCGATAAGCTAAATCGCTATGGCTTGCGTGAACGCATCAAGGTCATCGCGAGTGGGAAGTTGATCAATCCGGCCGGTGCTGCAGCCGCACTTTGTATCGGCGCAGACTTTATCAATTCGGCACGTGGTTTCATGTTCGCGCTGGGTTGTATCCAGGCACTGCAGTGCAACAAGAACACCTGTCCAACTGGCATTACGACGCATGACAAGAAGTTACAGCGCGGTCTGGTACCTGAAGACAAGGCAGAACGTGTCAGGCAATACTCTGAAAGCATGCGCAAGGAAATCGGTATCATCGCGCATTCCTGCGGTGTTCCAGAACCGCGTGGCTTGCGTCGCTTCCACTGCCGAGTCGTGCAAGGCGATGGGCGGTCGATTCCCCTGGACGATCTCTACCCGGAGGTAGAGAGCGCCTATTCCCAGTAATCAGGCGGCAAGGCCAGATATTTTGATGTCGGCCTCGAGATGCGAATCCGCCTTCAGCGAATTCGTTATCAGGCAGCTACTCTCTGCCTTTTGCAGGATTCGCATCGCCTTACTTTCGTTCGTCCCGTCGGGCACGTCGAGCGTGGCACGAATTGAAAATCCCGTGAACTGAGTAACCCGATCAACCTGCTCCAGCGTTCCATTGGCTTGGCAACTCAGTGAGTTCCACTGCAGTTTCGAGGCTCTCGCGATGGCCTTGAAAGACAGGATGAAGCAGTCGGCAACTGAGGCGACCAGCAGCGTTTCGGGCGACCACTGATCTCCTGGGCCACCGAATTCCGCGGGCGCCGCCGATTCAAGATCGGCGAGGCCCGGACTGGATAGCGAAACAGTGCCGTCCGAACTCGCCGCGGCCCCTGCTACATAGTTATGGGGAAAATCGTGCATCGTGTGCTCCTTGACTAGACACTGCTAGATTCAACCGCCGGCGGTCGCCAGACAATACGTATATCTCGTAGCGGTTAGCGCTTTTTGGGCATGTACAAATCGGTGAGCGTGCCGTCGTACGCTTCCGCGGCGAATGCCACAGTCTCGGACAAGGTCGGATGCGAGTGGATTGTCATGCCGATGTCCGCCGCGTCGGCGCCCATCTCAATAGCGAGCCCGATCTCGGCGATCAGGTCACCTGCATTCGGGCCGACGATCGCGCCGCCGATGACACGTTCAGTCTGCTTATCCCACAACAACTTGGTAAAGCCTTCGGACCGGCCGAGCGACACGGCACGTCCACTGGCTGCCCACGGAATCTGGGTTTTGTCGTATTCAATTCCCTGCGCTTTCGCTTCCGTCTCAGTAACGCCGACCCATGCGATCTCCGGGTCCGTGTACGCCACTGAGGGAATCGTACGTGCGTCAAATGCACTCTTCTCGCCGGCGGCCACCTCCGCTGCGACCTTCGCTTCATGTGACGCTTTGTGCGCAAGCATGGGGCCCGGTACAAGATCGCCGATCGCAAATATGTGCGGCACATTGGTCCGCATTTGCTTGTCGACGCTGATGACACCTCGTTCGCCAACGTCCACGCCGGCTTTTTCGGCATCGAGTTGATCGCCATTCGCGCGACGTCCGACCGCGACCAGGACGCGATCGTATACGCCGATTTTCGGCGCATCTTTGCCCTCAAAGCTCACCTCGATGCCCGGCACGGTTGCACGCATGCCGGTTACCTTCGTCCCGGTCATGATTGACTCGTAACGAGGCTTTACTACCTTCAAGAATGGACGCAAGAGGTCCTTGTCAGTACCCGGCATTAACGAATCTGTTAACTCAACGACGCTGACTTCGACTCCCAACGCGCTATAAATACAAGCCATCTCCAGGCCAATGATGCCGCCACCGACAACGAGCAGGCGCCTTGGTAGCGGATCGAGCTCCAGCGCACCGGTCGAATCGATAATGCGTGGATCGTCGGGCAGGTTCGGCAACATCATTGCCTGCGAACCCGCCGCAATGATGCATTTCTCGAACCGGATCGTCTCACCGTTGTCGAGAATCAGTGTGTTGTCCGATTCGAACTTCGCTACGCCGTGCACTACGCGGACCTTACGTTGCTTTGCAAGTAGCTTGAGCCCGCCCGTAAGCTTGCCTACGACTTCGTTCTTCCAGTCACGCAATTTAGGCGCATCGATTTTCGGCTTGCCAAAAGTTACGCCGTGATCAGCCATTGCCTCGGCATCATCAATGACCTTGGCTGCATGCAGCAATGCTTTCGACGGAATACAACCCACATTGAGACAAACGCCGCCGATCACCTCGTAGCGTTCTACGAGTATGACGTCGAGCCCAAGATCAGCCGCCCGGAATGCGGCAGTATAACCACCCGGACCTGAGCCGATGACAACCAGTTGTGCTTCGTGGGTCAAGCGTCACTACCTTCGAGCAAGCCGTCAACATTACCCAGCACCTGTCCAAGGAAGGTCGTAAAGCGCACGGCAGCGGCACCGTCAATGACGCGGTGATCATATGACAAGGAGAGCGGCAACATCAGGCGTGGCTCAAACTCCGAGCCATTCCAAACAAGCTGCATCGACGACCGCGACACACCGAGTATCGCGACTTCAGGTGCGTTGATGATCGGCGTGAACGCCGTGCCACCGATGCCGCCAAGACTGGAGATCGTAAATGACGCGCCCTGCAGTTGATCCGCTTTGAGCTTGCCCTCTCGGGCTGCAAGCGACAACTCTCCGAGTTCCTGCGCCAGCTCGTAGACGCTCTTCTGATCCGCATTACGAATGACCGGGACCATGAGACCCTGTTCCGTATCCGCCGCGAAACCAAGATGGATGTACTTCTTGAAAACGAGGTTCTTGCCATCGTCAGAGAGCGATGAATTGACCTTGGGAAATTCCTGCAACGCAGCAACGCAGGCTTTCAAAATAAATGCCAGCGGCGTTAGCGAAATACCGCGCTCACGTGCCGGGCCTTTGAGCTCCTGGCGTTTTGCCTCAAGCTCCGTCGTGTCTGCCAGATCGTGTTGCGTGACATGCGGTAGATTGATCCAGCTGGCCTGCAATCGCGGACCCGAGATCTTCTGAATTCGTGTTAATGGCTGTATTTCGATATCGCCAAATTTCGCGAAATCGATGCTCGGCGTCTTCGGCAAAGCGGCGCCTGCCGGAGCGCCAGCCTTCCCCGTCAATATTGCTTTAACGAAGGCTTTGACATCGTTGTGCAAAATTCGCTTCTTCGCCCCGGAGCCTTTGACCTGGGACAGGTCCACGCCCAGCTCACGTGCCAGCTTGCGAACGGATGGACTTGCATGTGCGCTCGCGAAGCCGGCCTCATTAATAGGTGGCAACCCGGCACCGGTTGGTGGTGCTTGTGCTTTGGCCGCCACTACGGCCGGAGCTGCTGCCGGCGCAGGCTCTGCTTTTTTCTCCACGGCAACGGCAATGGTTTGGGTGGCCTCGACGCGAGCTGCGATTATTGCGAGCGACGATCCTTCCGAAACCTTGTCGCCGACCCTGACCAACACAGATTCGATTCTTCCACCGACGATCGCGGGCACATCCATCGCTGCCTTGTCGGTTTCCAGTGTAACGAGTGAGTCTTCGACATCGACTTCGTCGCCGTTGGAGATATGGACTTCGATAACTTCGACGTCATCGAAATCGCCCAGGTCCGGTACTACGAGTGTCTGCACACCGCCTGTTTTTTGCGATTCGCCCGCCGGTTTGGCCGGTGTCGCAAGAACGGTCGTATCGCCCGATGGTTCATGCAGCAACGCCGGCGCAATCACAACCGTGTCGCTGACTTCGAGGGACATCTTGCCGATCACATCGCCGGTCGATACGGAATCGCCTACCGCAACACTGATCGCTTCGATAACACCGTTTTCGGGCGACGGCACATCCATCGCTGCTTTGTCAGTCTCGAGCGTGATCAAGCCGGCTTCACGTTCGACCATATCGCCGGCAGAGACCAGAATCTCGATCACTTCGACGTTCTCGAATTCGCCGAGATCGGGAACAATAATGTCTATGCTCTGCGTCACGTCAGTATCCGGCCGAAAGCTTACAGGGTCACCGGATCCGGACGATCCGGATCGATGCCGTATTTTTCTATCGCCAGACTGACAGTGTGTTGATCGAGCACGCCGTCATCGGCCAACGCCTTGAGCGCAGCAACAGCGATGGAATGCTTGTCGACTTCGAAATGCTGGCGAAGGGCCTCGCGGGCATCGCTGCGGCCATAGCCATCGGTGCCCAGCGAAACATAACGGCCCGGAACCCAGCTCCGAATCTGGTCAGCGACGATCTTCATGTAGTCCGTCGCAGCGACATACGGCCCACTGCGTCCGCCGAGACATTCTTCGACATAGCTGTGGCGAGGCTCCGACTCGGGATGCAGCTGGTTCCAGCGCTCGACTTCAAGCGCGTTGCGTCGCAGTTCGTTGAAGCTTGTGACGGACCAGATATCGGTTGGAATACCGAAGTCATTCTCAAGCAATTCTCCCGCAGCGATGACTTCCCGCAAAATAGTGCCGGAACCCAGCAGCTGCGCACGAATCTTGCCCTGGCCACCGACCTTGAGCAGATACATGCCCTTGAGGATGCCGTCTTCGACACCGGCCGGCATCGGCGGATGCACGTAGTTCTCGTTCATGCAGGTGATGTAATAGAAAACGTTTTCCTGCTCGCCGATCATGCGCCGCATGCCGTCCTGGATGATGACGGCAAGCTCGTACGCATAAGTCGGATCGTAGGACACACAATTCGGTACCGTCGACGCATGCAACAGGCTATGGCCATCCTGGTGCTGCAATCCTTCACCCGCGAGCGTCGTCCGTCCGGCGGTGCCGCCGATCAGGAAGCCGCGTGACTGCAGGTCACCACCGGCCCAAATAAAGTCACCGATGCGCTGGAAGCCGAACATTGAGTAGTAGATGTAGAAAGGCACCATTTGCGTGTCGTGATTCGAATACGAGGTTGCTGCCGCCAGCCAGGAACAATAGGCGCCGCCCTCGTTAATGCCTTCCTCGAGAATCTGGCCCTTCTTGTCCTCGCGGTAATACATGAGTTCGCCGGCATCTTGCGGCGTGTACAGCTGGCCCTTGGATGCATAAATTCCAACCTGCCGGAACATGCCTTCCATGCCGAAGGTGCGCGCCTCATCCGGCACGATCGGTACGATATGTTTGCCGATCTGCTTGTCGCGTAACAACGCCGTCAGGATGCGCACAAACGCCATCGTCGTCGATGCCTCACGCTCGCCCGTACCATCGATCTGCGTTTTGAATGTCTCAAGTGACGGCACTGGCAGCGCGGCCGCTTTCTGACGCCGCTGCGGTAGCGACCCACCCAGCGTACGACGTCGCTCCAGCATGTACTCAAGCTCGACGCTGTCCGCTGCCGGCTTGTAATAAGGCACATCCTCGATGTCCTTGTCCGATATCGGGATGTTAAAGCGGTCGCGCATTTCCTTGACCGCTTCGAGACCCATTTTCTTTTGCTGGTGCGCCGTGTTCTGACCCTCACCGGCGGCACCCATGCCAAAACCTTTGACCGTCTTCGCCAGGATGATCGTCGGTTGACCCGTATGCCGCATGGCTGCATCGTACGCCGCGTGCACCTTGAGCGGGTCGTGCCCACCGCGCTTCAAATGCCAGATATCGTCATCCGACATATTCGCGACCATCTCGGCGGCTTCGGGATGTTTGCCAAAAAATTCCTTGCGAACATACGCGCCGTCTTTCGATTTGATGGTCTGGTACTCACCGTCAACGGTCTCTTCCATTATCTGGCGAAGATGGCCGTTGTGATCTTTCGCCAGCAAGGGATCCCAATTCCCTCCCCAGACAACCTTGATGACATTCCAGCCTGCGCCACCGAAAGCTGCCTCGAGTTCCTGGATGATCTTGCCGTTGCCACGGACAGGGCCATCAAGGCGCTGCAGATTACAATTGACGACGAAGACCAGGTTATCGAGACCCTCACGCACGGGCATCGTAATTGCGCCCATCGATTCCGGCTCGTCCATCTCGCCATCGCCGAGGAAACACCAGATCTTGCGATCCGACGGCGGCGTCATCTCGCGATTTTCCATGTAGCGCATGAAGCGTGCCTGGTAAATCGCCATCATCGGTCCCAGGCCCATCGACACGGTCGGGAACTGCCAGAAGTCCGGCATCAGCCAGGGGTGTGGATAGGACGACAGCCCGCCACCGCCGACCTCGCGGCGGAAGCGATTCAAGTCTTTTTCGGCCATGCGTCCTTCGAGGAAAGCGCGTGAATAGACGCCTGGCGATGAATGTCCCTGGAAGAACACCATGTCACCAAGATGCTCCTTGGTCGGCGCACGCCAGAAGTGGTTAAAACCGACCTCGTACAAAGTTGCCGAGGATGCGTAGCTCGATATGTGGCCGCCGTACTCGGTGTTTACTCGATTGGCCCGCACCACCATCGCCATTGCGTTCCAGCGGATGTAGGCCTCAAGTCGCCGCTCGATCGTACGGTCGCCCGGATACTCGGGCTGCCGGCCGGTCGATATCGTGTTCAGGTACGCCGTGTTCGGGCTGTACGGCAGATACGCACCCGAGCGCCGGGCGAAATCGATCATTTGATTGAGAAGAAAGTGTGCCCGCTCCGGGCCGTGCTGGCTCAGTACCGAATCGATCGATTCCACCCATTCATGAGTCTCGATGGGATCAATATCGTCGAAAGGATTGAACTTGCTCATAAATCATCCACAATACGCCCACCGCGATGGCGGCAAGCTGGTGTAACGGCTTGGGGGCGGTAATACTCGACGTTTGTACGGTGTCGGTCAAGCAATCATCAAGGAATTCATAGGTATGCACGAATTATTGCCACAGCCATCTAAAATCCGGGTGACCCAGAAGCTTGGTCGAGTTGACTCGAAGACACTTGACGCTATCGACCAGCTCGTCCTGATCCTGCCCAATCGCCCGAAAGCTGAGCTATGGCGGGCTATTCCGCAGGGCAATCGGCTTAAGGCCGCGATGAGCAAGCGCCAAAGCGGCGATATTCCTGCTCTGCAAACACGCCTGACCAACAGTCGACAGACGCTCGTGGTCGGTGCAACAGTTACAGGCGATACCAGTACCTTCGAGCTACTGACGGTTTCGCGCAAACTCGTCGCCGCTGCAACCGCGGAAAAGGCCGGCACGCTTGGCGTACTCGTGCTCGGCTTCGATGCTGACAAACAGGACGCTATCTGCAACGCGGTCTGCGCGGCCGCCCTGGCGGCCGGGTTTGAACTGCCGAGCTACAAGCGTAAGCCGGACCCCGCCAGTATTCGCAGTATCCGCTTCCTCGGCCTGATGCAGAAACTCGATCTCGCGCGAACGATCGCTGAGGCCCGCGGCAACAATCTTGCTCGCTGGCTGACGACGATGCCACCGAACAAGCTCAATGCAGCCAATTACGCGGCCATGGTGAAAGACATGGCGACTGAGAACGGCTGGAACTACAAGCGATCGTCGACGAAGGATCTGGAGAAAGCAGGCGCAGGCGCGTTTCTCGCCGTCGCACAGGGCAACGATAATGACAGCGCATCCATCGTGCGACTGCGTTACCGGCCTGGCGCTAGTTCGGCGCGCCCTGCGCTAAGCCTGGTCGGAAAAGGCATTATTTTTGACACCGGCGGTACCAACCTCAAACCATTCACGTCGATGCTCGGCATGCACGGCGACATGCAGGGCAGCGCCGTGGCGTTGGGCACATTGCTTGCCATCTCGGAGCTGAAATTACCGATGGCTGTCGATTGCTGGTTGGCCATCACCGAAAACCGAACCGGACCGAATGCCTACAAGTCACAGGATATTGTGACCGCGGCTAATGGCATGACCATACAAACCATTCATACCGATGCGGAAGGCAGAATGGTACTCGCCGACACGCTGACACTTGCAAGCCGGGAGAAACCCAAAGTCATGCTCGACTACGCCACGCTGACCGGCTCGGTAGTCAACGCGATCACAACGAGATACAGCGGCGTATTCACCAACCGGGCTGAGTGGCATCCGAGACTCAAACGCACTGGCCAGCATTGCGGCGAGCGTGTTTGGCCGTTCCCAATTGGCAAGGAATATTTGAGCGACCTCAAGAGCGAGGTCGCCGACATCATGCAGTGTTCGCCAAACGCGTCAGGTGACCACATTCTGGCTGGCAGTTTTCTCGCTGAATTCGTTGAGCACGACACACCGTGGGTACATGTCGATCTGGCCGCAAGCAACCACAAGGGCGGTCTGGGCCATATACCAACCGAGGTAACGGGATTCGGAGTTCGTTACACCATGAGCCTGATGCTCGACGAAAAAATATTGCAGGAAAAATGACTTGAGTAACGACCCAACAATGGCGGATCGTTTCCGTGGTTTCCTGCCTGTCGTCGTCGATGTTGAAACCGGTGGATTCAATTGCAAAACCGATGCCCTGCTCGAGGTTGCCGCAGTGCTGGTCGATTTCGGCGATGGTGGCATACTGACGCGCGGTGAAACCATTCGCTACCACGTGAAGCCGTTTGAAGGCGCGAACATGGAGCCTGCATCGCTTGCCGTTAACGGCATCGACCCGCACCACCCCTTAAGACCTGCTATCGACGAACGCGATGCTCTGCAACGACTGTTTCGCGAGATCAGGAAGGCGATAAGAGACAATGGCTGCAGCCGTGCCGTGCTGGTCGGCCATAACGCCGCATTCGATCTTGGCTTTCTCAATGAAGCCATTGAGCGCAGCGCGATCAAACGCAATCCGTTTCATCCGTTCAGCTGCTTCGACACCGCAACGCTGTGCGGCGTTGCATTCGGCCAGACCGTACTCGCACGTGCGGTAGCGGCAGCCGGTTTCGAATGGGATGAGACGTCAGCGCACTCGGCCGCCTATGACGCCGAGATGACCGCCGATTTATTTTGCGAAATAGTGAACCGGTTTCAGCCGGTCTACGCGAAATCGTTGGGGCGCTCCTAGGTCACCTCAAGGGGGATATGAAGCGCGATCGGGCCTAAAGGCCCTCCTACAACTCTGCGAGAGCGTCCTTCAGCTCGCCCGAGTGGTACATCTCGATAACAATATCGGATCCACCCATCAATTCGCCTTTGACATACAGCTGCGGGAATGTCGGCCAGTTCGAGTAAGCCTTTAGTCCGTCGCGAATTTCCTGGTCCTCGAGAATATTGACGAAGGCGAACGGTTTGCCAATCGCGTTAAGCGCCGCAACAGTCTGGCCGGAAAAACCGCATTGCGGGAAATCGGGCGTACCTTTCATGTACAACAATACGTCGTGTTCTTTTAGTTGCTCTTCAATTCGTTCGTTTACGTCCACGCCTGATTTCCTTTACTTCGACTATTCAACTGTTATCTGATTATCGACGGCTCTGACACCGTCGGTTGCCATGGCTAATTTCTCGGCCGTTTCCCGCGCAGCATAAGTAGCTACTGTTCCCGAGAGCGTCACCATACCACCACTTGTTCTTATACCAAGCGCAAACTTGCTGACCACCGGATCCGCCGCATGCCGGTTCCTGACCCTGGCTGTGATAGCCGAATCAGCGCTTTGCGACGAATTAGACGGCCGGTCATTCTGCGCCGGGCTGCCGCCCGTCGACCCGCCACCCATCATGAGTGCAGAACATCCTGACAATGTGATACCAAATAGCAGAATTACAAGAAGCCGCATGAATTTCCTCCGATTGAGGCGGTGATTTTACCTTATAATGGCCGCTGCGCCCCGGCGCGATTACCCAGTTCCCGATATAAGCAAACAACTACAAATTCGGAGTACAAAGCATGAATCCTTTAAAAAGCGTTGGTGGCACGATAATCGGTGGCATTGTTCTGGCTGTCATACTGGCACTCGTGACCCGCGGCGACCATCTGTTATTGGTCCCTGAGGCATCGATCATCATCTGGCTACACGTGCTGGCGGGCGTTACCTGGGTCGGTCTTCTTTACTACTTCAATTTTGTCCAGGTTCCCGCGCTTGGCGACGCTGCCAGCGATGACGGCGGACCCGGAGGCGCAGGCATTACCAAGTACGTCGCACCACGCGCGTTGTGGTGGTTTCGCTGGGCCGCATTGCTGACCTGGCTGACCGGCGCCTCTTACCTGCTTCGCCTGGGTGCCGGACCTGGCAACGCCCTCGGCACGCTCGACGATGCATTCATGCTCGGGATGATGGGCGATCCAGTCAATCAATATGCCATGACCATCGGCATCGGCGCCTGGCTGGGTACGATCATGCTGTTCAATGTCTGGGTCCTGATCTGGCCGAATCAGAAGAAAGTGCTAGGTATGGTCGAAGCGACTGCGGACGAAATCGCGAAAGGCAAGAACATTGCGTTTATGGCATCACGCTCCAACACGCTCATGTCCATCCCAATGGTCATGAGCATGGTCGGTGCACATCATGGAATGTTTATTTAGTTTGGCGGACTGCCGTCCTTAGAGACAAACAGTATCCGGTGACTGCCTTCGGCAAGAGCTGACACTCAGAATCCCTCCGCGGAGGGATTTTCTGAATGAGAATTATCAGCACTAGCGGTGAGGCGGCTGATGACCCAAAGCGGACGTTGCGCATTAATTGATCTGTCTATGACAAACAGCCGTGAAATTCCCTGGCCGAGAATATTCGCAGAAAGCGGAGCGATATTGGTCAGCATCCTGCTGGCGTTTTGGATTGATGCCTGGTGGGACGACCGTTCGGACGAGTATCAGGAACGCGCATTACTAAAGGCAGTCTTGCAGGATTTCCAAACTGCACGGGTCGAATTTGAGGCGACAAGCGTCAAGCACAAGAAAGTTCTTGGTTCAATGGAACAACTTCTTTTCTGGGCCGAAGCGGGATCCGTGCCAGAAGATAATCGAACAGACGTCGATGTTTTTCTAAGTAATGTCTTTTACCGATCTACGTTTGATCCGCCGATGGGGGCAGTAGATACGATCCTTGCCTCAGGTCGGTTAGATTTGTTGAGCAATCCCACTCTGGTTACCGAATTAACACGCTGGGGTTCCCTGGTGGAAGACCTCAAAGAGGTTGAAAATGCGGCTGCGAACCACTTTTATCAGACCATCTACCCCTACCTTTCCGCCAACCTAAATATTCAGGACCTCGACAAGGACATTCCGTATCCAGGTGGTGTGCCATGGCCGCAACAACCGGCCGATGCATACCTGCTCGTACCCAATCGCGAATTTCACAACGTTATCTACGTTCATTGGGTCCTTTACTGGAACGTGCATAATAAGTTGCCAAAAATTGAGGACGCCCTTGACCGCATTATTGAGTTGACGACTTCAGAGCTTGCTCGTTAACAGCAATGCCGCCGGAAGCGGCGACCCACATGCTACGATGAACGAATAATTGATGGGCTGCAGATGACCCGTTGCGGTTTTTCGGTCCCGAGCTGTTACACCTACGCTACGGCGCGCGTAACGCGCTTCGGTTCGGATACGCCATAACCCTGCGCGTAATCGATCCCCATGCCGCGCAGCATCGTGATGATTTCTTCGTTCTCCGCGAACTCGGCGATGGTTTTCTTGCCCGTGAGGTGACCAATCTCATTGATGGAGCGCACCATTTCGCGATCGATTGGGTCGTGCAAGATTTCCTTGACGAAGCTGCCATCAATCTTGAGAAAGTCGACCGGGAAATGCTTCAGGTAACCGAACGAAGACAGCCCTGTACCAAAATCATCCAGCGCGAACTTGCAGCCTAGTTCCTTGAGTGCATTGATGAAACGATTGGCCTGCGAATAGCTCGCAATGGCTGCAGTCTCTGTGATCTCGAAACAGATCTTCGTGGCATCGAGGCCACTCATCTGGAACTGATCGATAACAAACGGCAGGAACTTCTCGTCGCCCAGACTTTGTCCCGACAGGTTAATTGAACACAGCGCCAGACGCTCGCGCTCGTCTGCCTCCGAAACCAGCCAGCGGAACGCGCTGCGAATGACCCATCGATCGATGCCCGGGGTTATGCCATAGCGTTCCGCCGCCTCGATGAACAGTCCCGGCGAGATGATGCCGCCATTCTCATCGCGCATGCGCAGCAGGATCTCGTAATGGGCGCCGGGTTCATCAAGCTGCAACGGCTGGATCGTCTGCCGAAACAACTCGAAGCGATTTTCTTCGAGTGCGTTGTTGATGCGCGCTGCCCACTGCATCTCGCGGCGCCGGCGCATCAAGTCGATATCGTTTTCCTGGAAGCTGTGAATGCGATTGCGGCCCGCTTCTTTGGCGGCTGCACAAGCGCTGTCTGCAGCACTCAGCAAGGCCGCGACATCCTCGTTGTCGGCGGTAATTGGCACAACACCGATGCTGACCCCGAGCCGGAACCCGCGGTCATCCCACATGAACTTGAATTCGCCGATCGCCACGCGCAGCGACTCGGCCGTCTGCATGGCTTCGTCGAGCGAACAACTCTCGAGCAAGACACCGAACTCATCGCCGCCGAGTCGTGCGAGTGTATCGCGCCAGCGAATTTTGGATTTGAGAAGCGCGCCGAGCTGCCCCAGCAGCGCGTCGCCTGCACTGTGACCACATGAATCGTTGACGATCTTGAATTGATCAAGATCCAGGTAGCACAGCGCGTAGGAAGTCTCGCGAGCCCGGGCGCTCTTTAACGCGCGCTCCAGGCGATTCTCAAACTCACGCCGATTGACGAGTCCGGTAAGAATGTCGTGGCTCGCGTGGTAGCTTAGCCGGCGATTGAGTTCTCGCGATTCGCTGACGTCGTGGAAGACGAGCACGCCACCCGTGACATTACCTTTACCGTCCCGGATCGGCGACGCCGTGCTTTCAATATACAACTCGTTGCCGTCTCTGCGAATCAGCAGTGTCGGCCGTACCGATTTTATGGCCCGGTTGCGTCGGATCGATACGGACAACGGGTTTTCCAGCGGTTCGCAAGTCTCTTCATGAAATCCGCGGAATATTTCGTCGATCGGACGGCCACTACCGTCATCGACTTTCCAGCCCGTCAATTCCTCTGCGACAGGGTTGACGTATTCGACATTGCAATTGGCATCGGACGTAATGACGCCATCACCAATCGACTGCAGCGTAATTTGCGCACTTTCTTTTTCGCGAAAAAGCGCCTCTTCGTAAAGCTTCCTCTCGGTTATGTCGACTTCGACACCCAGCAACCGAATCAACCTGCCGTTTTTGTCGAGGACTGCTTTGGCGCGGCTACTCATCCAGCGCCAATCGCCATTCTGATGCTTCATGCGATGAATGGATTCGAAAAACTGCGACTTTCCCTCGAGGTGCTCGCGCATTTTTATTTGTACGCGCGCCATGTCGTTTGGATGCACAAGGTTGTACCAATCCAGCATGACTTCTTCTTCATCGACGTCGTAGCCCAGCATCGACTTCCAACGGCGTGACAGATTGATGCGTTTCGACGCTCCATCGAAATCCCATATGCCATCATTCGCCGTTGCCGCAATCAATTCGTTGCGTTGATGCAGCTCTTCGAGCACGTTCTGGTCGTGAATGCGTTCGAGCCCGGACGCCAGCGACGCGCCGATAAGTTTTAACAACAGGTGCAGGTTCGCGTCCCAGCCGGCAACTGATGGCTCGTTCGCCAGCGCCAGGAATCCGGCGATCTCGTCGTGCACCGAGAAGCCGATTATGAGCACGGAACCAATATGCAATTCGGAAAAACGCTGCAGCTCGGCTGTGGCGACCTTCGAACCGTTCAGCGTATCGGCAACTTCAATAATTTTGAGATGCCCGAGGCGTTTGCGTAACCAGGGCCAGTTGTCCAGCGGCTCGCCCGCGAGCACTTCTGCCTTGCACTGAGCGAAACCAGTGCTGGCAGCGAGAACTGTTTCGAATTCTTTGCCATCTTCACTGATCAGCGCGATGAACGCCGCGCCGCAACCGGCCGCTTCGGGTATCTCGGCGACTATGTTCTGCAGTTGTTCCTGGTAGGTCGCCGACTCGAGGTTCTGGACCCCTACTGCGATTTTGGTCTGTAACGCATCCGCGGCGCCGCGTGTGCGCTCACCGGCTCGCGGTCTGCGATGCCGTATTCCGGAAGTATCTGTGTTATCTGACGGTAGGTTCAAAAGACATAATCCCGCACGCAACGCCTTGCGTCATACGGGGAAACAGTTTGACACGTTACCGCAGGAATACAAGATAACTTACTGTATTTTTTTGGGTTCTCCGCGAGATCAAGCTCTCATGTCAACGGATTTTGTGAACAGTCGTTATTGCTGCATACACGCGAACAAGGAGAGACGCATGACCTTCGCAAATATTCGTACACCGTCACTACTTCTCACGGTACTTTTTCTTGCCGCCTGTGGCGGTGGTGCCAGCACGACTGCTAACCAGGATCCGGCCCCTGTGGAGTCCTGTAACCCGGCTGATCCGGCCACGTTTGATGAATGTGGCACGGTGCTGATTGGCTTTACCGATGCCGACGGGGACTTTCTCAATTACACAGTAAACGTCGCCAGGCTTACACTTGAGACCGCTGACGGCCGTATCGTTGAAGTACTACCGCGGCGAACACGCATCAATTTCAGCGACTACGTGAATCTCACGGAACTGGTTACGGCAGCAATTGTGCCGCCCGCTACTTACGTTGCAGGAACCATCAGTCTCGACTACGTCGATTCCGAAGTATTTGTTGCGGCCGGCGACCAGAGCAAGAAAGCGGTTGTAACCGACCTGGATGGCGTTCCTCTGCAGCAAACTGACCTGAAGATTGTCTTGTCGAATCGCGACCAGTTGACCGTTGTGAAGCGACGAACTGCTCTTCTGCAACTCGACTTTGATCTTGAAGCGTCGCATGAGGTCGACATATTACCGACGCCGGCTACGGCAGCCACCGAACAATTCATCGTTGCCGAAGTTCATCCGGTCGATGAAAAAGCCATTCGCGTGCGTGGTCCGTTGCTTGAGGTCAGCGAGGACGGCATGAACTACGTCGTCGCGATCCGACCGTTCCATGACAGGGTCGGCGACTTCGGCAAGTTCACAGTCAATGTGACTGATGACACGGAATTCGAGGTCAACGGCGACCTGTTTATTGGTGCCGAGGGTCTACGCGCATTAAGTGCCGCTGGCCAGGGAACGCCGACAGTCGCGAAGGGTACGCTAACGGTTGCGGATCGCAATTTTACGGCCGATCTTGTGCTGGCTGGTTCCAGTGTACCGGGCAGCGATCACGATGCCGTCGTGGGCAACATTATCAAGCGAGAAGGTAATTTCCTGACGATCCGTGGCGCGACCATCATCCCGCGCGATGCCGCTACTGATCGACGCGCTCATTTCCATGATGATGTCGTCGTTGAAGTCGGACCGAATACGAAAGTTTTCAAAGACGGCCACCGCGACTCCGATCTCAGCATTCGAGCTCTGTCGATTGGCCAGCGCGTCACGATTCGCGGCAACCAACCGACGCCGACTACCGACGCACTGGCGCCGCAGATTCTGTTCGACGCGACCGAAGGTGCTGTGCGCATGCACGTTACTCATATTGCCGGCATCGTCAACACGGTCGTTCCGGGCCAGACCGACATTACCCTGCACGCCATTGATCGTCGCCGTGCTGGAATATTCGACTTCTCCGGTACCGGCTCAAGCATGACACTTGACGCGGACCCCGATAACTACGAGGTCGCCACGGGTAACCTGACGCTCGCTGATTTTGCCGCCGGCAGGCCGATCATCGCACATGGCTTTCCCGCCCCGTTTGGCACGGCGCCGCCCGACTTCGCGGGTCGCACGGTGATCGACTTCACGGATGTTCGCAGTACGCTGGGAATGGCCTGGGGCAGCGCCGGCACGGTCGCTCCGTTTGCCAGTATTGGCTCCGACGGCATAGTGCTTGCGCTCGACAACGGTGACATTGGGATTCGCCATCACGTCAAGCAGGGCCCGATCCTGATTGACCTGTTGACGCTCGGCTCCAATACCACGATTGTGCCGCGCGAGACGG
>Ga0255049_10000910_pt1 | contig 17132 bp, 17 predicted proteins | sample JV7_2_3_MG_FD_183615 | JGI IMG/M metagenome (GOLD analysis project Ga0255049, IMG submission 183615) | Seawater microbial communities from Jervis Inlet, British Columbia, Canada - JV7_2_3 | ecosystem: Environmental > Aquatic > Marine > Inlet | place: Canada: British Columbia | collected 2016-10-06
ATTGGAGCGCGGAACTCGCCCGCTTTGCGACCTTCCTGCCCGAATTGCAGGAAAACCTGCCAGTTGCCGACGCGTACAAACAAGAATCTCCGGGTAGCAACTCCGATTTAAACGCCTATGACGTCATCTATTACGCCGGGCACAGCAACTCCGGCGGCAAAACGATCGCGATCAACTTGCCCAACGACGAAGAAGTGCAATTGCAGAAAGGTACGCGCCGCTTGCAACTAAAAAATTCGATGCGGGCGAAATACGAGAAGATTCTCGACCCGATCGCGGATGAGCTTATTGACGACTCGCAACGCCAGCACATTAGTTTCGACGCTTTTTTTGCGAATACGATGTTTCACGAAGTTGCTCATGGTCTAGGTGTTAAGAACACAATCACGGGAAAAGGTACGGTTCGCGCAGCGCTTCTGGAAATCGCGTCGAGTATGGAAGAGGGCAAAGCGGATATTCTTGGCCTGTACATGATCAGTGAATTACATGCCGCTGGTGAATTGGGCGACGTTGCGATCGAGGATTACTACGTGACATTCATGGCTAGTGTATTTCGATCGATTCGATTCGGCGCCAGTGAAGCCCATGGCAGGGCCAATATGGTGCGCTTCAACTACTTCATGGAGCACGGGGCGTTTATTCGCGACGTCGAGACCGGCAAATACCGCATTGATTTTGATCGTATGCAGGAGGCAATCGCTGGCCTGTCGAGACTATTACTGACATTGCAAGGCGACGGTGATTATGAAGGCGCCCTGGAACTGACGAACACCAAGGGCGTTATTGACGCACAACTACAAGCCGATCTGGATCGCCTGACGCAGGCCAATATTCCAGTCGACATCACGTTTAATCAAGGCATTGCGGCACTGGGGCTCGACAATGAATAAATACGTATCTGTCTCGCTAATCGCGATCTTGACTGTCGCTGGCTGCGGTACTAAGGAATCGCCGCAATCGTGGGAGTCCTTTGCGGCGACAACGGTCGCCGAATACTACGAGCGCAATCCGGAAACGGCTGTCGATGCGGGGCTACACCAGTACGACGGCCAGATGAAGAATTACAGTCGGGAGGCTCTGCAGTCCTACGGCGAATGGCTCGATCAAGTCGTCGCGGACGCGTCGGCGTATACGGACCTTGAAGGACTAGAGGCCTTCGAACGCGACTATTTACTCACAGAAATGAAAGGGCAGCTGTTCTGGTTGCGCGATTCTGAATATTCAACCAGGAATCCGAATTACTACATTGGTTTTGGTGTTAGCGTTTACGTTGATCGCGAATATGCGCCGCTTGAAGAACGTCTGCGTGCGTATACGCAATACATCTCGCAAGTGCCCGCGCGTCTGGCGACGATGCGCGAAAATCTCAAGCCACCATTGGCCGCACCATTTCTGCAGATCAGTCATGGTCGTATGTCGGGATTCGCCGGGTACCTGGAAACGACCGTGCCGGAATTATTTGCGGCGGTGAAAGACGAAAAGCTGCAACGCGAGTTCGCCGTTGCGAACGGCGAAGCGGCCGAGGCCGTGAGAGAGGCCGCCGCCTGGCTTGAGGAATTGAAAGCGACGGCGACCAACGATTTCGCATTGGGCGAGGAGCGTTTTCTCAAGATGCTGAAGGACAGTCAGGGCGTCGATATTACTTTGAAGCAACTGAAGGCCGCCGGCGAACGTGATCTACACAACAACTTAAGAGCTTTGAGCGAGGCCTGTGCCGAATATGTACCGGACGAAAGCACTGAAGACTGCGTGTCGAAGGTGCAAATGCAAAAACCGCCCGAAGGCGCGGTCGGTGGCGCAACTCGCCAGTTGCCAGCGCTCAAGCAATTCCTGATCGATAACAATATCGTCTCGATTCCGAGCGATGAAGACGCGCTTGTGAATGAGGCGCCGCCGCACCGGCGCTTCAACGCGGCTTATATCAATATACCGGGGCCGTTCGAGTCAGGTCTGCCATCGGTTTACTACATTGCGCCGGCCGATCCCGAGTGGAGCAAGGAAGATCAGCTGGCTTACATACCGGGTGAAACACGTCTGCTCGGAATATCCGTTCACGAGGTCTGGCCCGGTCATTTCTTGCAGTACCTGCATTCGAATCGCACCGAAAATAACGTGGGGCGACATTTCGGTACGTATACCTACAGTGAAGGCTGGGCACACTACACCGAACAGATGATGTGGGATGCAGGTCTCGGCGACGGCGACCAGGCAGTTCACATCGGGCAATTACTGAACGCATTGCGTCGCAACGCGCGATACATGTCTGCAATTGGCTTGCACGCAGAGGGTATGGCCATCGAGGAAAGCCAGGCGATGTTTTCGGAGTACAGTTTCGCCGACCCGGGAAACGCGAAACAACAAGCACTCCGCGGCACTTACGACCCCGGGTACCTGAACTACACACTCGGCAAGCTGATGATCAACAAGCTGCGCGAGGACTGGACGGCCGGCCGTGGCGGCAGGGAAGCCTGGAGCCGATACCACGATCAGTTCCTGAGTTATGGGGTTCCGCCGATACCGCTTGTCCGCAAGCAAATGCTCGGCGACGATTACGACGGTGACGAGGCGTTACTGCCGAACTAGCGGCCGTCGATCATGCGCAGGAACTCGGCCCGTGTACGCGCATCCTTGCGGAATGCGCCGACCATCTGGCTGGTCACCATCGAGACGTCCGACTTGTGAATGCCACGCGTCGTCATGCACTGGTGTACGGCTTCAATAACTACGCCAACACCTTTGGGTTTGAGCACGTCCTCGATGCAATTGGCGATCTGTGCTGTCATTTTTTCCTGCACCTGGAATCGTCGCGCGAACGCCTCAACGACCCGGGCAAGTTTGCTAATGCCGACCACTTTGGTGTCTGGGAGATAGCCGATATGCGCCTTGCCGATGATCGGTGCCATGTGGTGTTCACAATGTGATTCGAACCCGATGTTCCGCAGCACGATCATCTCGTCGTAGCCGTCGACCTCCTCAAAGGTGCGTTTAAGAAAACGAACCGGATCATCCTTGTATCCGCTAAACCAGTCCTCGTACGCCTTTGCTACCCGTTTCGGCGTATCGACCAGGCCCTCGCGTTGCGGATCTTCACCCGCCCAGAGAAGCAGGGTGCTGATAGCTTCCTCAGCCTTTTTACGGCTGGGTCTAGTTGGCTTGCGTTTTTTCTTTTTCTTCGGCAATTCTCTATTCCTCCAAACCTCGATTCAGGCAGGGCAGCTCACACCAGTGCCGCCAATCCCGCAGTAACCATCGGGATTTTTTGCCAGGTACTGTTGGTGATAGTCCTCAGCGTAATAAAACGTATCGAGGGTTTGTATTTCTGTCGTAATTGCATTGTAGCCGGCGCTGCCAAGCTCTGACGCGTAGGCGTCGAGCGTCTCTTTGGCTGCTCTCTGTTGCGCATCATCATTCGTGTAAATCGCAGAGCGATATTGTGTGCCCATGTCGTTCCCCTGGCGCATTCCCTGGGTCGGATCGTGATTTTCCCAGAATACCTGCAGCAACTCGGCATAGCTGACAACGTCCGGATCGAATACGACCAGCACGACCTCGGCGTGCCCGGTCGATCCCGAGCACACCTCACGGTAATCGGGGTCGGGTGTGGTACCACCCGCATAGCCCGCTGCCGTCGAGAAAACACCGTCGAGTTCCCAGAACTTTTTCTCGGCGCCCCAAAAACAACCCATACCGAACACGGCTTGTTGCAGATTATCGGGAAACGGGCCCTTAAGTGGATTGCCGTTAACGAAATGGGATTTGGAAATTTGCATGCTTGCTTTCATAGCGCCTGGTAGCGTCCTCCACGACGAGGTCGGCTAATAATACCGTCGGCACCTCGAAAGCGCACTGGAATGGATTGCGTATTGCCTCCGGTTGTAGCGCGGTAAACGGCAAAATGCAGGTGCGGCATCGTCGTATGCCCCGTATTGCCGGAATATCCGATTTTTTGCCCTTGCAACACACCGTCGCCAACCTCAACCAGCGCACCGTCTTTTTGCAAATGGAAGTATTCACCGGTCGTGCCATCGATGTGCAAGATGACAACGTAGTTTGCATAGTTGCCGCAGCCCTCTTCCCAGCAGCCTTTTTCGTTCGATTCTATAACTCTCGCGACAACACCATCTCGAGCGGCGTGTACGGGCGTGCCGATGGGCATATCCAGGTCGATTGCGAATTCCTCCAGGCCCGTGTGACTGAATCGGGACCCGTAGCCCTGCAATACCCGGTATGCCTTGCCGGTCGCGTACGGCAACGAATACAAGTGTTCGTCGTCGTGCACAGCGTCCTTGTCACCAATCGTCCATTCAATCGAGTAGTCGTATTCGCCGCTTTGCTGATCGTCAGTGCTTGTAAGCGACATTACTTGTTCGGATTGCCGTGGCGCGAGCGTTCGGGTGATCTTGCTGGGGCCTGCATTTTTTAGATGCTCGGTGCGAACATTCAAAGTGTAAGTAATCGGAAAATCACCAAGGTTTCGAGCATGCAGTTCGACATCATTACCCCGATTTACAGAGTCAATACAAATCCAGTTGTCTTTGCAGTCCGCGGAAGCAGAATTTGCGATGCCCAGCAACGCAATGCTGGTCAGTATCCGGAGTGTCAAGTTTCGTCTTGTTCCGTCGATGCAGACTCGTTGCGAATCGCGTCGAGGTCCGCCTGCGTGTAAAAGAATCGATGGACCAGTATTTGCTTGTCAGAAATTGCGGGTCGTGAATCTACGAATCTCGGCCGATAGACACGAGTTCGTAATTCGCGTTGAACACTGCGTTGCATGTCCGTGAAATCAGCTGGTACCGCTTCAATTATTTTCAAATTTGTTGCGCGGCCGCTGGCTGAAATGTCGTACGTAACCTTAATATTACCTTGTAGCAATTGTGCCTCCGGGTCCGAGTTGGAGTCATCGGTACGGCCCTGAATGTACTGAGGAATTGGTTGATGCCTGAGTGGCACAAGCTGCTCAAGTTGTTCCCGGCGATAATCGAGCCGATCGTCGTCCCCGGTCAATATTCTCCATGTTTCCTGGTATATCTTGTGCGCGCGTTGTTCCATTCCGCCGATCATGTAGTAATCGCCCAACACCAGGCTCGTATCAGCAACTTGCTTCCAGCTGCTGCTGGGGTTCTCTGTTGCGATTCGAAGGGCCCTTTTCAAATAGACTTCACCCGTTGTTACCATCGCTCCTTGATACGAACTAACGCCAGATACATCCAAATAGAAAAACGATTGCCCAAGCTTTGTTAGTGAATCTATGAGGTACAGGTCATTTTTTCCCTTCTCCAGTTCAATGATTCGAACAACTTGCCTCAACGTTGTGCGTTCGTCGTTAATGAGGCCGGCGCGATGTTGCCAAGCTGCGCGACGCATCAGAGGTGGGATAATGTCAATCGAGTTGGCCGCATAAGCGTGCTGGTTTAGCGCAAAAATTGTGTCCTGCACATTCTTCGCATCATCAACGGCGCCGAGCCTGAGATTGGCTTCAGCGAGCGACTCGAGAACTTCGATTTGATCGAGGTTGTGCGGCCCCTCGTTTACGTGCGTAACGTGCACAGCACGACGAAATGTGCTGCTGGCAAGATCAGGGCGACCATCTTCAAGCTGTGACGCGCCAAGGCCTTTCAAAGGGTTGATAAGCTGCTCGTTCAGCCGGTCTTCCTTGTCCTCAATAATCTCGATGGCCGACTGAAAATTCTGCTGTGCGGCATCAAACTGTTTGGTCCGGTGTTGAGCTATCGCAAGATTAGTCAAAGCTTTGGCGAAATCGATCGACTTTGGTCCCTTGACCTTAATGGCGAGTTCAACGACTTGCTTTGCGGCCGAATCGGCCTCGTCATAAACGCCGTTTTTCATTAATTCCAAATATCGCGTGTAATACCACAACAACTGTTCTTCGTCAGTCGCGTCTGCCAGCAACGGCACTGACGCATTCTCCGGGGACGAAAAATCTTCAGTCTGATTCGCCGATGGCTGCTCGACTATCTGCTCACTTTCATCGTCGGCAACGGGCACTACCTGATCCAGTGTTGGCATCTCATCGACCGGGGCAGCTTCTTGCTGTTGATCGGGTGCGACGATGTCGCTAGCGAACACTTCGGCCGTTATCGCGTCAGCCTCGCGAGATGTTTCATCTGCCTCTTGCGCGGCGACGCCAGCGGCAAAACACAGCAAGGTAGTAGATGCAATAGTCGTCAAATTCTTCATTGTTACGATAAGACTGGTTTCCAGTTGAGAAGTTCGGGGCTCCGACAAAGACCCGATTGAGACTACCATATCGAATAATGGGGGTTCCGGGGCGATGCTACAGATCAAGGCCAAGTTGCTGCTGTCCGGGCGGCCGGAACTGATCGCATCGCAAATTCGGCTGGTACCGATCTCCGCCCAAATCAAACCGTTTGCAGGCGGAGCGAAACCGGGCCCCGAGCATCTCGGCGTAAGGTCCTCGCCCCCGTTGCCGGACACCGAAGCGACTGTCGTAATTCTGGCCGCCGCTCGCTTGCCTGACAAGGCTCATAACGTGCTCTGCGCGATCCGGGAAATGAGCGGCCAGCCACTCCATAAATATTGTCTTAAGCTCATGCGGGAGGCGCAGAAAGATATAACTGGCTTGAGTTGCTCCGGCGCCAGACACTGCTTCGAGAATTTGTTCGATTTCGGCGTCGTTAATTGCCGGGATAATTGGTGCAACAAGGACGCTGGTGGGCACACCGTTGCGCGCCAGCTCCTCGATTGCCCTGAGCCGGGACTCGGCGGATGGCACGCGTGGTTCCATAATGCGTTTCAGGCTCGCGTTCATGGTTGGCAGGCTAATCGCAACAGAACACAACTTGCGCTCGGCGAGCCAGGACAACAGGTCTATGTCCCGGGTAACCAGGTTGCCCTTGGTGATCAGGTTGACCGGATGTCGGTGCTTTTGAAAAAGCTCAAGCAATTGCCGCGTCACGCGGGTCGATTTTTCAGCAGGCTGGTAGGGGTCCGTGTTTGCGCCGATTGTAATTGGTTTGCAGTCGTAACCGGGCTTTTCCCACTCGTCGAGGAGCAGTAACGCCGCGTTAGGTTTGTAGAAAATCTGCGTTTCAAAGTCCAGGCCGGGCGACAAATCGAGATAACTGTGGCTGGGCCTCGCATAGCAGTAAATGCAGCCGTGTTCGCAACCCTGGTAGGGATTGATGGAACGATCGAATGGAACATCGGGCGAGGTGTTGTGGCTGATGATCTTGCCGGCGCGCATGGCGGTCAACACGGTCTCGGGAGGCCGTTCGGACCGATTGTTCGCCTCAGCCTCGCTATATTCGACGGGACGTTGAACGAAGCGGCCATCGCGTCGCGACAAAGCGCCGCGGCCTTTGTGGGGGGCAGGAGGCATTGGTGTTCCTATACTGTATATCTGTACAGTAGTCGAGTGCTGCGGTCAATTCAAGACCCGATATCCTCTGCCACGCATGCATCGTTTGAAGACTTTCTGCTTTTCCCGATCCGCATCCAGGCCCGAGCGTGTGCCGCCGTACAGGGCACCGTGCGCCGCGTCTTCCACGATGTCGCCTCTACCATCAATGGCACCGACGGCTCCGCCAACCGCGCCTCCGAGCGCTGCGCCTTTTGCAACGCCCTTGGCGATCACGATTTCGTCCGTGTAGGCCTCACATTCGTCCCAGTCCTGGGCCAGTCCTTCAGGGTCAACACCCTTGCTATCAATGATAGGGTCGGGGTGGGCGGCACAGCCCGACAGCAATGCGATGAGGCCCGGCAAAACCAGAATTCCCAATGCGCGCATATAATCACCAATCCTTGCTAGTCTCTATTAAAGAATAACGCCTAAAACGAAAAAACGTTGACGACAGATACCGTATTCGATGGCTTCAAGCTCACATAATTCCACCGCGAGAGCGATTCTCTATGCCTTTCTCGCCAATTTGGGCATCGCAATTGCCAAAAGCTGGGCGGCCTGGCTGACAGGGTCAGGCAGCATGCTCGCCGAAGCAATCCATTCCTATGCCGATACCGGCAACCAGGTGCTCTTGTACCTTGGTCTCAAGCAGTCCCTACGTCCACCCGACGCCGAACACCCGCTTGGTTACGGCATGCTCAGCTACTTCTGGAGTTTCATCGTTGCTTTGATGCTGTTCAGCCTGGGAGGGCTATTTTCGATCTATGAAGGTGTACACAAGCTGAACAATCCCGAGGCATTGTCGCAACTGTGGGTGGCGATCCTGGTCTTGATACTCGCGATTTTTCTCGAGGGTGCGTCTCTGTTGGGCTGTCTGCGCGAAATCAAGCTGATTCGCGGCGAACGGCCGTTTCGGGAATGGCTCAAGCATACGCGCAGTTCAGAACTCGTCGTCGTGCTGGGCGAGGACATCGGCGCACAATTGGGCCTGATCTTGGCGCTGTCTTTTTTGATTCTCGCCGCGATTACCGGAAATCCGATTTATGACGCCATCGGTTCGATCTGTATTGGCGGTGTGTTACTCGTGATCTCGGCGTTCATTGCCTCGCGGGTTCGTTCACTGCTGGTCGGAAGATCGGCCGATCCTGAAATTCAAGAATTGATAGAGGCGATTATATCGGAGCAGGAAGCCATCGTGCGGGTCTTCAATATCATTACGATTCAGTACGGCCCAGACACCATGCTTGCTGCAAAAGTGAAAATGCAGCCAGGCATCGACATTGAGACAGCGGTTGGCGAACTGAACGCACTGGAGCGGAAGCTCAAGGAAAACATTCCCAAGCTTGCCTGGTGTTTCATCGAACCTGACGTCACTGACTGACGCTTGCTTCCTTGTACAGGTGAACGTCTTGTTGCGGGAACGGAAACGAGATGCCTTCCTTATCGAATCGTTTCTTGATTGCTTCCGTCAGTTCGAATTTTACACTCCAGTAATCGTCGGATTTGACCCACGGGCGAACGACAAAATTGACGCTGCTGTCTGCCAGCTCTGCAACGGCAATGTTGCATGCTGGATCGTCGAGAATACGGTCGTCATCCGCAATGAGGTCCTCGAGAGTCGCGCGGACTTTGTCCAGATCATCGCCATAGCTGACCCCGATGACCATATCGACGCGGCGTTGGTCATTGGCTGAGTAGTTGGTGATAACGCTGTCCATCACCTGACCATTGGGGACAATAATGCTCTTGTTGTCACCCGTCTTGAAGACGGTCGTCAGGATCTGCACTTCGACGACTGTGCCTGCAATGCCGGCAGCCTCGACCCAATCACCAACCTTGTAGGGCCGGAATAATACGATCAATACGCCGGAGGCAAAATTCGACAAAGAACCTTGCAACGCCAGGCCGATGGCAAGGCCGGCGGCGCCAAGGACGGCAATAAACGAAGTCGTCTGAATGCCCAATGCACTGACCGAGGCAATGATGACAAACGTCAACAGAACCAAACCTGCCAGGTTGCAAACGAACGACTCAAGTGTCTTATCGACTTCCTGCGCCTGCATTACTTTGTGCAACCCGCGTACGAGCAGCCGAACAATCACTTTGCCGATGTAAAATATCGCAATTGCGGTAACCAGGTTGATGCCGAACTCGACGCCAGTCGTTCGCAACATCTCCAGGATGTCGTCCCAGGTGGAGCCCAGGTCGGGAATTTTCGGTATTTCCATGGAGTTAACTCTCTGTTTTATTTATGGTTTTTTTGGGCCGGCTAAGGATTAACCAATTGCCGATTAGCGTCAACATGATGCCGATTGCAGCAACCCCTGTCCATTCGTAGTCCTCAACGACGGTCGAGATTCCAAGAGCGATCACCGGAAAAGCAACGGCACTATAAGCGGCACGCGGCGCGCCGATGCGGCGTATCAGTGCCAGGTAACAACCGAATGCGACAGCCGAACCGAACAACGCAAGGAACGCCAGGGACACGAGGTAGCCGGTGTTGGTCGCGAACGTAAATTCGCGACCGAGCAGGGCGGCAATACCTAACGATGTTACTCCTGCGAATGCCATCGAATGCGCGTTGACGGCGACAACGGGCAGCGTCCGCCGCGTATTGATGACGGCGGCCATGTTTCCCAATGAAGCGATCACGGTGCCAATCAATACGTAGAGTATGCCGACTACGGTATCGTCTTCCAGGCTGATTCGGGAAACTTCGGGCCAAAAGATCATTGCGATACCCGTGAATCCGATCGCGGCTGCGAGCATTACTCGTGCCTCAAGAGCTGACCGAAAAAAGACGCGCTCGAAAATGGCATTGAAAACGACCACGCTGCTGAACACCACGGCAACCAGCCCGCTCGTGATGTACGCGGTGCCGTAGTAAACCAGGAAATAGTTGAGGCAAAATAACAGCAGCCCTTGCAGGAATACAAACGGATAGGCGTGTGCAGGCAACGCGAGTTTGCGTCGCGTCACTAGTGCGTAGATGTACAAAAGTATGGCTGCGATGCCAAATCGGTAAGCAACTGACAACTCGGCGGCGACATCGCCAAGTTGATAGGGAATAGCCGACCAGGTCGAGCCCCAAATCAGCACGACCGCAACGTAAAGGAAAATTACCTGCATTACTTACTGCCCCGGCGTTCCGTTGGTGTCCGTCTGGAAACGGAATATTGAATAAGGTCCCTGATCATTGATGTGCGCGCGTGATCGCAGCACGACATCGTAAAGCGCGCTGTCGGCAACATACAACCAACTGTCGGGCCCGAACGACAAAGCGTCTGCCCAGCGAATTTCCGGTGAACGGATCAGAGTCCGAAGCTCCCGGTCTTTGTTGACACGGAAGATCGCGCCGTGCTCGATATCGGTGATGTAAACATTGCCATTCTTGTCGACGCTAAATCCGTCACTGAGTGGTTTGTCCGAGTAGCGTTCGGATTGTGCGGCGAGTTGCGTATCCGAATTCTCCGGGTTGCGTAGTTCGCTCAGCGGTATCCTATACAGGCCCGATGCGGTGATGGCGCCATAGTAGAGCCACTCGTCATCGAGTGCCATGCCGTCGACGCCACCGCGCAATGTCACAAGGCCGCCGACGAAGGACATCTCGTTGCCGTGATTATGAATGACATAGCTCTCTGCGGAAACCGACGCATGTTGTTCGAGTACGCGCCGCGCTGAAGCGGTGCCGATGTCGTAGACGATTAACGCCGGACTTTTGCGCCAGAAACTGGCATCTGCGATAACGACGGTGCGTCCGTCGGCACTCACCTGAATGTCTTGCAAGAACGATCCGATTGGGGCAATAGATTTGTCAAACGACTGATCGTGAATGAGCTTGCCGGAATCGAGTTCGAATGCCAGCAAACGTGCCGTACGCATCCCGTGATTGCCGTGATCGATCGTCCAAAGACGGTTCTGACGATCAATGACGACGCCAAGTACGGTGTCGAACAGTGTGGCTTGCGACTCAACATCAGGAAATGGCTCTGCGGCACCGTCGATGTATTGCAACAGCTTGTTGCCTTGCGATCGGGACTCCGGGTGAACCGTGAAAAACACGCGACCCTTCGCATTGACGGCGACATTGCCTATCGGTTCCGGGTACGCGAGGACCTCCTCCAGCGCGCTTTCTGCCAAGAGTGGCGGTTGCGTGAGATCCGGGTACAGTTCACCACCGCCGTAACGGGTCCAGAGTACGGCGGCCAGGATGATGCTCAGAATTAAAAACAGCAGCAGGATTTTTTTCATGCGACGCAGAATTCTACAGGATTGCGACGCCTAATCAGGGTTGCAACGCGATGATCCAGGCGCCACAGATTATTGCGATTGCGACAAAGCCACTCGCGGCCTGGAGTTTCGAGTTCACCAGGTGTGTCCGCATTGGCGACAAAAGGATGCCACCCCCAAGCCCACACAGGAATCCCATGAGGTGCGCACCGACGTCGGTATTTTCTCCGCCCGTGCCCGTATACATCAGCAGGGCGAATCCGCCAACAATCGGCCCGATGCGGTAAGGCCATCGATCCTGGGCCATCAACTTACCTCGCCACACGTATCCGGCCAGCAATCCGAGCGCGGCAAAAACGGCGGTTGACGCACCAACCGAGCGGTGTGCGGAATCAAGCAACAGCGTATTCAAGGCGTTGCCCGAAGCGCCGGCAAGTACTATTGCAAGCCAGGCAACGCCCGGCCCGAGCAGGCGGCCGGCGAACAACCCGAATATTGCGCCAAAGAGCAAATTACCGGCAATATGCCGCAGACCCGAGTGCAATGTCAGGGCGGTGATCGTCCGCCACCATTCGCCGGCGCGAATGAGTTCACCATCGACGCGGCCTGCCACGATCCATTCCGAATTCGATGCGGCAAAGCCAGCTAGTGCGGTAACGCCGCAGATAACCAGGGCATAACCGATCAGCCCCGGAGCAGCATTCTGATATTGAATGGCAACAGCGTTGCGGACAACATCGGGTGGGTTTTCGTCGTCGAACTGAATAAGTTGGTCCATCGCCTGGGCCGAGAACTCGACTGGCACGATCAGTGCGAAGGAGTTCTCGTCGCTAATAATCTGGTAGGGAATACGCAATGACGCAAGCACAAGTGCCCGATCCGAACATTCAGCCCGGTTGCGGCTCTCAAACACCACACGTAAGTCGTCGTTCATGTTCAGTCGCGTTCGATTATTGAGTTAAGCTAGGTGGCTGTTGCAAGAGAGGATAACCAATGCGGTTTCTACGTTTATCCACCATCGTCATTCTTGGGGCGATGGCTGGTATTGCAACGGCCGAGGTCACCGACGCAAGTTCTAATGGCTTTACTTTGGAGCATGAAGTTAGCGTCGGCGCCAGTCGTTCCGAGGCATGGACAGCAGCTGTGCACAATGTCGGGCTTTGGTGGAATTCAGAGCACACTATTTCCGGCAACTCCCGACTGCTAAGTATCGATGCACGCCCATTGGGCTGTTTCTGCGAGGCGGCTGGTGGCGGTTTCGTACACCTGACCGTGACGGTTGTTAGCCGAGACGTCCTTTTGCGCATGACCGGAGGATTGGGTCCCTTAGGGCTCATGGGCGTAAACGGTAACATGACCTGGGAGTTCTCCGATGACGATAATGGTACGAGGATCAAATTTTTCTACGCGGTCGGCGGCTATTCGGCGGATGGACTCGATAGTGTCGCCGGGGATGTGGATGTCGTGATTGGCGAAGCATTGCGACGACTCAAGGCGTTCATCGAAACCGGCGATGCGAACAACGCCAGTGCCAGCTGACGATCCCTTTCCTCGTCCGTCATCGACGGTGGTACTGGTTCGCCCGGCAGCAGGCGCTCCGGAAGTGTTCATGGTGAAGCGTCACAAACGCGCATCGTTTGGGGCGACTTTCGCGTTTCCCGGCGGAGTTCTGGAAGACTCTGACGCCCGGGTTCGCGACAACTGCATCGGCGTTTCCGCCGAAATGGCAAATCGCCTGCTCGACATGAAACGTAATGCGCTCGATTACTACAGTGCTGCTATTCGTGAACTGTTCGAGGAATCGGGCGTGCTGCTTGCGGACCACAAGTTGACCACAGCTGAACTGGTCGTCGCCCGTGCGGCGCTCAATTCGGGATCCCTGGACTGGGAGAGGTTCGCAATCGACCAGGCATTGTTGTTGCGGTGTGATCGATTGAATTACTTCAGCTTTTGGATCACGCCTGTGGGTTCGCCTAAACGATACTCAACACGTTTTTTCCTGGCGGAAATGCCAAAGACGCAGGCTGCCAGCCATGACGGCGGTGAACTGACTGAATCGTGCTGGATGGCGGCGGCAGAGATTCTCAAAGCGCGCAAAAAAAAGGCGATGAAAGTCCCTTACCCGACCCGCAAGACACTTAAGCGGTTGACCCAATTTGATGCAACATTGCCGATGCTGGATTGGGCGCGGGCCTGCGGGGAAAAAGGTGTGATCTGCGACCAGCCCGCGTTTTCGCCGGACGAACTTGCATGATGGCTTTCGTTGAACTCGCGGCCGGTGTTCGCCGGGTCCTTGCACCCAACCCATCGATGATGACGGGACCGGGAACGAACACGTATCTGCTCGGCGAGAAACAAGTTGCCGTGCTTGATCCGGGCCCCGCAATAACGGCCCATATTGAGGATATTCTTTCAAAATCAACAGGTTCCATACGGTGGATTCTGGTCACGCATACGCATCCTGATCATTCGCCGGGCGTTTTGGAACTGGCCGATCGAACTGGCGCCGAGGTCCTGGGAATTCTGGCGCCGGCCGGCGAATATCAAGACAAAACGTTCGCGCCGACACGTGAATTAGGTGATGGCGATGTTCTCGAAACCGATGAGTTTCATCTTGAGGCTGTGCACACTCCGGGACACGCGTCGAATCACCTGTGCTACCGGCATGTACAGCACAACTGGTTATTTACGGGAGACCATGTGATCGATGGTTCGACGGTTGTTATCGACCCGCCCGACGGCAATATGAAGCACTACATTGAATCTCTGCGCCGCTGCAAAAATCTGGCTTGCGATGCGTTGGCACCGGGCCACGGGGAGCTGATTCAGGATCCAAACAGCGCGATTGACTGGATCATCGAACACCGTCTCGAGCGTGAGGCAAAAGTTGTCGCCGCCATCGAGGCCAACCCGAATCTGACAACGCACGAGCTCGTACTACACGTATACGACGATGTGGATCCAAAGTTACACGGTTGGGCTGAGCGCTCGTTACTTGCCCACGTCCTCAAGCTCGAAGCGGATGACGTCGCTAACTCGATTGATGGTCGATGGACAATATAAGGGCCCTCAGACCACATATTTGTTGGCGAAATGGCTCGCTGCGCTGCGCTTTATTTCCGCCAACAAACATCTGATCCACGGGCCCTATGTCTTGCCAAGCCGCTGTGGTTCGACTAGCGTACGCCATCCGAATCGAGGTTCTAACGTATGACATTCGTCGTCACCGAATCGTGCATCAAGTGCAAGTTGACCGATTGCGTCGAAGTCTGTCCTGTGGATTGTTTCCACGAGGGGCCAAATTTTCTCGTCATCGATCCCGATGAGTGTATCGACTGCACACTATGCGAGCCGGAGTGCCCGGTCGAGGCAATCTATTCGGAGGACGAAGTTCCCGACGGTCAGGAGCATTTTCTCGAGCTAAATGCGGAGTTGTCGCTGGAATGGCCTGTCATTACCGAGATGCATGATCCGCCAGCGGATCACGAAAAGTGGCGCGACGTCAAAGACAAGTTGAAGTATCTCGAACGCTAATTTCAGGACCAACGACGGGGTTCTCTCATCGTCATGGCTCGCTGCGCTGCGCTTTACTTCCGATTAGAGAACCCCGTCGCTGGTCCTAAGATTCTGCGATGAATGAGATCAACACGTCCGCCAGTTCTTCTCCCTTGTCTTCCTGCAGGAAGTGACCTGCATTGCGGATTTTTACGTGCTTTTGGTTCCTTGCGCCCGGAACGCGATCCTGAAATGGTCGCCAGCCGCCGCGAGTTATGGGATCGCGGTTGCTAAAGGTGGTTAGAAACGGCTTTTCCCATTGTGACAAAGCATCCCAGGCACGCCGGTTGTCATCGCTCGCCGGGTTATCAGGCTCGGTTGGCACCAACTGCGGAAAGACACGCGTCCCCACTTTGTATTTCGCTCCGGGAAAAGGAGCGTCATAAGCGGCAATTTCGTCATTCGACAATTCGGTTACCGTGCCTAACTGAATGATTCGACCGATCGGAAACCACGGGCTCCAGAGGGCAAATGCGCGCCAGATCTTGAATGCTCTCGGAAAGTTTTCGTCTCCGGTTGGCATCGCGCCGTTTCCTATGGCAACGCGCGCGAAGCGATGCTCGTTCTCAGCGGCCACACGGAGGCCAATCAAAGCTCCCCAATCCTGACAAAATAACGTGATGTCATTGAGATCGAGCGCTGCAATAAATTGCCGCATCCACGAAACGTGTCCTGCATAGCTGTAATCGGATTTCCGCACGGGCTTGTCGGATTTGCCGAAACCAATCAGGTCGGGCACGATCACGCGAAATCCAGCATCTCGTAGTGGCGGTATCATCTTGCGGTACAAGTACGACCAACTTGGCTCTCCGTGCAGCAACAATACAGTCGCACCGTCGGCAGGTCCTTCATCCAGGTAATGCACGCGTAGTCCGTCGACGTCGACGTAGTGTGGCGGGAAATCGTATCCGGGTAGATTCGAAAATCGAGAATCAGGTGTACGAATCGCCTCAATTGCGGACATCAGTAGCTGGTCTCATTCTGTTGGTCATCGTACATCTTGATCAGAAAGGATCGAATTGCGGGCTCGGCCTCGTCGCGGGACATGAGTTGCTGATTCTCGAGAACTTCGGCCATATCTTGCAGCGTTCTCTTACCATCGATTAGTGACATGATAAATGAATAGACTTGCGTCGACATTGCTTGCGTTCTGAACGACGGCGACAATGGCACGGGTTCTTTGCCTGTGACGATCCATTCGGGCAAGGCACGGTGTCGTTCAGGTTTTTCGACATTGCGTTCTTTGTAGGCCGAAAACGTGAAGACTCGTTCCTGCCGCCCATGCCGGCTCGCCGGTGAACACATATAAGGAATAGTCGCTTCTGAAACGTAAGGATTCGAGAAACCACACTCGGCAACGATGGCTTTGGCTTCCTCGGGACTGTATTGGCGTGAGAATTTCGAGTCTGTAAATGAGAGCGAACCAAAATTGACCCAACGGCCGTCGGTCTTTAGTAATCCGTTGATTCGTGCGCCCAGCACTGATAAATCGTCGGTGATGATATCGATGAGCCAGGGTGTGACTATTGTGTCAAAAGACCCGGCCTCAAAAGGAGGCCTCAATGCGTCGCCGAGTACAAGATGAAATCCGTCGCTAACTGGTTTCGGGGCGGACAGCGTGCGCAAAACCGCATCATCTTCAAGCGACCTCGGTGCGATCGGAAACTCGTGCATCTTCAAGCTGCCGCCTCTCGTTACCGAATGTGCCACAAGCATGAGCAATGGATTGAAATCGAGCGCGATTGTACAAGTACTGTCGAATTGCATATGCAAGTCGTAGGCGAGGCGACCGGCGCCGGCGCCGAGTACAAGTACGTTGCCGAGGACGGCGCTCTCGTGGAGCACCGCACGAATCTGCTTGATTGAAGCTTTGTTCTCGTCGTCGCCCCAGGACCAGTCGCGGTGCACGTTGGCGTAATAGGTATTGAGACCCTGGGTTGCAGGTAAGCGCGTTCGCAACGCCAAA